>Ga0247823_10000233_pt1 | contig 47608 bp, 26 predicted proteins | sample 13C_PalmiticAcid_2_FD_192426 | JGI IMG/M metagenome (GOLD analysis project Ga0247823, IMG submission 192426) | Soil microbial communities from agricultural site in Penn Yan, New York, United States - 13C_PalmiticAcid_Day30 | ecosystem: Environmental > Terrestrial > Soil > Agricultural land... | reverse complement strand
ACCGTCATCACCTCGCGCCGTCGACGGTCTCGGTGAATTTCCTGTACGTAGTGCGCGCCTTCGCATCGACGCCGCGCGGGTGTGCGCGCAGCTCCTCGAGCGTGATCCCGGACGGCGCGAGGTGATGACGGTATGCCGCCTCGACGCTGCCATCCCAGAACACCTCGCCGAGTCCGAGCCGGCAGGCGAGATCGAAGACGATGTCGGTGTCGGATCGAGACTCTCCGATCGGGTCGACGACGCGCCGTCGCAACTGAACGTGCGACTGCGCCTCGGGCGAGACCTCGAAGCCGAACCGCAGCGTCTCCGTCTCGAACGCGCTCGCGACCGGCAGTACGATGTCGGCGAGCTCGGCGGTGGGACTCATGAACAGATCGGCGTAGACCGTGAACTCGAGCGCCGAGAGCGCCTCGCGTCCTCGCAGGCCGTCGGCGTGGGAGAGCAGAAGGTTCGTTCCGAATCCGACGAGGCCGCGGATGGCGTAGGGCTGCCCTTCGAGGATGCCGCGGTAGAGCTCCTCCGTCGTCGTGAACCCGAAGCGCGCCGGCCCGAGCGGCCGCTCGTAGAAGCCGAGCGCGTGCCTGCCGTCGGCGCGTGATATCAGGTCGTGGCCTTCGATCGGATTGGCGGCAGCCGATGCGTAGCGAACGTTGCCGCCCTGTCGGTCGAAGCTTCCCGTGAGCGCGTACAGCTGCGCGATCGCCCGCGCTATCTGCGTCGCGGAGGACTGCATCTCGACGCCGCTCCACGCATAGTAGGCGACCGGGCGCTCGTGCCACAGCAGTCGCGCGGCCTCGACGAGATGCGCGCGATCGACGCCACAGATCTCCTCGATGAGATCGGGTGTATGACGGCGACACATCTCCGCGACGAGCGAGAAGACCGTCGTGCAGTCGACCGGCCCCGACCCCGTCTCGATCGTGAGCTTCCGCTCGAGGGCGAGGTGAGCGCGAGCTCCATCGCCGGCGGGTCGTCCGCACGTGACGAGCGCTTCGTCCTGCTCGCTCCACGCCACGAACGCGGCAGCGTCGTCGGTCCCCGCGATCGCGCCCTCGAGATCGCCGGCGCGCAGCAGTCGACCGGTGTCGCCGCGGACGAGCATCGGAGCGTTCGTCCAGTCGCGAAGGAAGTCTGCATCGAACCACCCGCGCTCGATCATGACGCCGGCGATGCCCAATGCGAGCGCGCCGTCGGTTCCTGGCCGCACGCGCAGCCACACGTCGGCCTTCGACGCCGGACCGGTCCGCCGCGGATCGACGACGATGAGTCGCGCACCGCGCTTGAGCGCATCGGTCGTCGCGACGGCGTGCGTCAGTCGCGCGAGATTGGGATTGTATCCCCAGTAGAGAATGCAGCCGGCGTGCTCGAGATCGGGCATGTAGACGCCGGGGACGCTCTCGCCGAACGTGCTGAGCGTCGCGCCGTAGCGTCCCCAGCCACAGAGCTCGAACGCCCCGATGAAGTTCCTGCTGCCGAACGCGTTCTTCAGGCGCTCGACCCAGCCGAGCGCGTCGGAGAGCGCCGAGGTCGAAGGCGAGGCGACGGCGAAGGCGACCGACTCCGGTCCGTGGTCGCGCGCGAGTCTGCGAAGCTGCGCGGCGGTCTCGTCGAGCGCCTCGTCCCACGAGATCCGCTCCCAGCCCGGGTCGGGATCTCCCTTCGGCCGTGTGCGCCGCAGCGGATGCGTCAGGCGCTCGACATGGTAGACGAGCTCGGGAGCGGCACGCCCCTTTGCGCAGATCGCCTGACCGGTCGGATGCAGCGGATCGGGCTCGAACGCGACGAAGCGCCCGTCGACGACGGTCGCGATCGTACCGCAGCGCGAGACGCACAGGGCGCAGTATCCGGCAACGTGTTCGGTTCGGGAGGAATCGGTGGACATGATGGGCTCTCCATCGGGAAGCGGGGGGGCGCGCGAAGGTATCACGAGTTGCTCGGGATTTCAATTGCGGTGTCGTGCCTCGCTGCACAGGTGAATCGCCCTCGACTATGGAGTTGCGAATCCTGATAAACCGCATAAATCCCCCGACGCTCCGCCGCGAGCTTGCGACTGCGCCGTGCCGAACGCTGCGCGGCCGTCATACCTGCTCGCTTCGCCATGAACGTCTCCGAGTCCTCCTGGCGCACCGTCTACCGCATCGCCGCGGTCTCCGCCCTCGTCATCGTCGCGATGATCATCGTCGGGATCGTCACGTTCGTGCTCTGGCCGATGCCGCTCGACGGCACCGTCGAGGCGTGGCTCGATCTCTATGCGCGCTCCCCGCTGCGGGGGATGGTCGCGATGGACGCGACGATGTTCGTGTCGTTCCTCGTGCAGATCCCGCTCGCGGTCGCGCTCTACGGCGCGCTTCGCCGCGATGGGGAGGGCACCGTCGCCCTCGGCGCGACGCTCCTTCTCGTCGCGATCGTGACGTATCTCGGCTCGAGTCGCATGTTCGAGATGCTCGCGCTCAGCAACGAGTACGCGGCGACGACCGATGCCGTCCGCCGGACGACGCTCGTCGCCGCGGCCCAGTCGATGCTCACGACGTACCTCGGACCCTATGCGACGACCGAGACGATCGCGGGCGTGCCGTACCAGGGGACGGCGTTCACCGTGAGCTACATCCTCTCGTCCGCCGGAGCCCTGCTTCTCTCGCTCGTCATGCGCCGCTCCGCCGCGTTCGGTCGCGCAACGGGAACCCTTGGCGCGTTCGCGAGCATCGTGTCGCTCGCGTACTTCGTGCCGTCGATCGGGGCGCTGCTGTCGGTGCTCGCGCTGCCGGCGCTGCTTGCGTGGTACCTGATGCTGGCGGTGCGGCTCTGGCGGCTCTCGGCTGCGGATTCGTACCTTTACAGCTCAACCTGAGACAGACCGCACGCCGGGCGCCACTCCAGGAATCGCGAACCAGGAATCCTACGACCAGACATGCCAGCAATCAACGACCTCCTTTCGCAGATCCAGCAGACGTTTCTGCAGGAGCTGATGCCGACGCCGGCGCGCAAGATCGCCGAGATCGGCACCAACCAGTTCGGCCAGGTGCGCTTCGGCGACGGCAACGTCATCATCGGCTACAATGCCGCGGGCATGCCGCTGACGATGAAAGTTTCCGGCGCCGACGAGGACCTCGCGGTACTGCAGTCGCCGTACATCGATCACGTCCGCATGGTCGAGGTCGGCGACCCCGCCACGGCGCAGAAGCTCGCCGACATGTTCGAGAGCCTTTTCGGCGCCGCGCTCGTGCTCGACGAGCCGAACCGCCGCCGCATCCGCCGCGCCGCGCGCACGACCAGCGGCAACAACGACGTGCCGGCCGGGATGATCCGCGACCGCGTCACCGGCGAGCTGCGTCCGCGGATGAAGCCGGGGCGGCGGAGGGAGTAGGGGATCGGCAACGAATTCATGATCAGTGGCGGCCGATAGTGTGGTGCTGAGGCTGCCACGTAGTAGGCTCCGGCTTTACCTCCACAGTACTGTCGGGGCCTTTGTCATGGTTCGGCGACGCTTGATCGCGATGAACCGGACTCTCGCGGTCCGCTCGGCCGGATGTACGTAGTAAATACGTAGTGCCCTTCCGGCCACATCACACTACTTTCCAGCGTGGCTCGCTCCCGGTCGCCCTCGCGGCTTTCAATGGCGTCTGAGCTACCATCCGTCGCGACCTCAGCACGTCGGCGCTAACATCTGATCCCAGTTCGATCCCCCGCTCCATGTCGAACCCCTTCTTCGATCACCCCATCCTCAATTCGCCGTACGAGAATCCCACGAGACACTGGGAGCTCGACGAGCACGGCCAGCCGACGCAGGCCATCGTCGATCGGCGGCGCCGTGCCTCGTTCATCACTCCGATCCCGAAGCCGAAGAAGAGGAAGACGGTCGACCAGGAGAGGATGGTCTTCGATGAGGGACTCGGGCTCTCGGACGCCGCCCAGCAATACGACCCGACCTCACATATCAACGAGATCCGCGGGCTTGTCGAGCAATGGCGCTCGCTGCCAAACCCGAATCAGTGGGGCGTCACTCCCGTGACCGCACGTCTGCTGCAGCACTGGCGCAATCATCAGTTCAGCAGCATACGACCCTTCTTCTGCCAGGTCGAAGCGATGGAGACGCTCATCTGGCTTACCGAAGTCGCGCCGCAGTCCAGGCGGGGGAAAGCGATTCTCGAGTTCCTCGACGCTGCGAGCACCGAGGCGAATCCGGAGCTGCTCCGCCTCGCTCTCAAGCTCGCGACCGGCGCCGGAAAGACGACGGTCATGGCGATGATCATCGCGTGGCAGACCGTCAACGCCGTGCGACGTCCGGGGAGCAAACAGTTCACACGTGGCTTCCTCGTCGTCGCGCCGGGTCTGACGATCAAGGATCGGCTCCGCGTGCTGCAGCCAAACGACCCCGATAGCTATTACAAGGATCGTGAGCTCGTGCCGAGCGACATGCTCGAGGAGGTGAAGCGCGCCAAGATCGTCATCACGAACTACCACGCGTTCAAGCTCCGCGAGCGCGTGCAGCTCTCCGCCGGCGGCCGCGCCCTGTTGCAGGGACGTCGCGGTGAGAAGCTCGACACGCGCGAGAACGAAGGGCAGATGGTCGCGCGCGTCATGCCCGACCTCATGGGGATGAAGAACATCCTCGTCATCAATGACGAGGCGCACCACTGCTACCGCGAGAAGCCGCAGGCCGAGGTCGAGGAGGAGGATCTGAAAGGTGACGAGCGGAAGGAGGCCGAGCGAAACAACGAGGCAGCGCGCCTCTGGATCAGCGGCATCGAGGCCGTCGGCCGTAAACTCGGGCTGCTCCGCGTCGTCGATCTCTCGGCAACGCCCTTTTTCCTGCGCGGCTCCGGCTACGCCGAGGGCACGCTCTTCCCGTGGACGATGAGCGACTTCTCGCTCATGGACGCGATCGAGTGCGGCATCGTCAAGCTGCCGCGCGTGCCGGTCGCCGAGAACATCCCCGGCGACGAGATGCCGATGTTTCGCAACCTCTGGGAGAACATCCGCAAGGACATGCCGAAGAAGGGGCGCGGCCAGAGTGGCGAGCTCGATCCCCTCAAGCTCCCGACCCGCCTGCAGACGGCCCTCGAGGCGCTCTACGGCCACTACGAGAAGACCTTCCGGAGCTGGCAGCAGTCGGGCATCTCGGTACCGCCCTGCTTCATCATCGTCTGCCAGAACACCGCGATCTCGAAGCTCGTGCACGACTTCGTCTCGGGCTTCCGGCGCCCGAACGACGACGGCTCGTCGAGCTTCGAGAACGGGCGGCTCGCGCTCTTCCGCAACTTCGACGAGCACGGCAACCCGCTCGCGCGACCGAACACGCTCCTCATCGACAGCGAGCAGCTCGAGTCGGACGCCGCGCTCGACGACGGCTTCCGCGCGATGGCCGCCGACGAGATCGAGCGCTTCCGCCGCGAGATCGTCGAGCGCTCGGGACGTCGCGAGGACGGGGAGAACATCTCGGACAAGGAGCTGCTCCGCGAGGTGATGAACACCGTCGGCAAGCCAAACCAGCTCGGCGCTGGCATCCGCTGTGTCGTCTCGGTGTCGATGCTCACAGAGGGATGGGACGCGAACACCGTCACCCACGTGCTCGGCATCCGCGCCTTCGGCACGCAGCTTCTCTGCGAGCAGGTGATCGGCCGCGCGCTGCGGCGCCAGTCGTACGAGCTCAACGAGGAAGGACACTTCAACGTCGAGTACGCCGACGTCTTTGGGATCCCCTTCGACTTCACCGCGAAGCCGGTCGTCGCGCCGCCGCAGCCGCCGCGCCAGACGATCCAGGTCAAGGCGATGAGCCCCGAGCGCGACCATCTCGAGATTCGCTTTCCGCGTGTCGAGGGATATCGCATCGAGCTGCCGCAGGACCGCCTCGTCGCGGACTTCAACGAGGATTCGACCCTCGTCCTCAGCCCCGATCTCGTCGGTCCCTCGATCACGAGGAACGAGGGGATCATCGGCGAGGCGCAGGACATGAGTCTCGCGCATCTCGCGGACATGCGCTCCTCGACGCTCCTCTACAACCTCACGCATCGCCTGCTCTATTCGAAGTGGCGCGATCCGGGCGAGGAGCCGCCGCTGCACCTCTTCGGCCAGCTCAAGCGGGTAACGAAGCAGTGGCTCGACGGCCACCTCGTCTGCACGGGCGGCACCTACCCGGCGCAGCTCATGTACCAGGAGCTCGCCGACATGGCGTGCAACAAGATCACCGCGGCGATCTCGCGACAATTCCTCGGCGAGCGGCCGATCAAGGCGCTCCTCGATCCCTACAACCCGACGGGCTCGACGCGGTTCGTGCGCTTCAACACGTCGAAGACGACGCGGTGGGAGACGAGTTCGGAGAGGTGCCACGTCAACTACGCGATTCTCGACAGCGACTGGGAGGGCGAGCTCTGCCGCGTCGTCGAGTCGCACCCGCGCGTGCGCGCGTACGTGAAGAACCACAACCTCGGCTTCGAGGTCCCCTATCTCTACGGACCGGAGCGACGGACGTACCTCCCCGACTTCATCGTGCTCATCGACGACGGCAGGGGCGAGGACGACCTGCTCCATCTCGTCGTCGAGATCAAGGGCTACCGGCGCGAGGATGCGAAGGAGAAGAAGTCGACGATGGAGTCGTACTGGGTCCCCGGCGTCAACCACATCGGCGGCTACGGCCGCTGGGCGTTCGCGGAGCTGACCGACATCTACCAGATCGAATCGGACTTCGAGGCGAAGATCGAGAGCGCATTCAACGGCATCGTCGAATCAGTCATCCCCCACACGGCAGCGGGCAACGAGTAGCATGGCGAAGAAGAGCAGCAGCAGCACGAAGAAGATCGTCGACACGCTGAAGCATGACGGCGAGAAGCGGCGGAACATTCCGACGGCGGAATTCCAGTCGGTCGTGAAGGAGAGCGAGCAGCGTCCGGTGACGGTGAAGTATCCGCGCAACACCGACCTCGACCCGCAGCTCGTCTGGCGCGGCAAGGACGAGCAGGACTGGAGCGACCTCGTCGTGCAGGCGCCGCCGCTCTACATCCAGGAGAAGGTGCATCCGAAGGTGCTCATCGACGATCTGCTCCGGCAGACGAAGGAGGGGCGCGCCGGTGAGGAGGGGCACCAGCCGGATCTCTTCGGCGACTTCAACGGGATTCCCGAGGGGGCCGACAAGACCGACTTCTACCAGCACGACCAGAACTGGTCGAATCGGATGATCCTCGGCGACTCGCTGCAGGTGATGGCGAGTCTCGCCGAGCGCGAGGGGCTGCGCGGGAAGGTGCAGTGCATCTACTTCGATCCGCCGTACGGCATCAAGTTCAACAGCAACTTCCAGTGGAGCACGACGAGCCGCGACGTGAAGGATGGCAACGCCGGCCACATCACGCGCGAGCCCGAGCAGGTGAAGGCGTTCCGCGACACGTGGCGGGACGGGATTCACAGCTACCTCACGTACCTGCGCGATCGAATGACGGTCGCGCGCGATCTGCTCACGGAGTCGGGGTCGATCTTCGTGCAGATCGGGGATGAGAATGTGCACCGGGTTCGATCCCTAATGGAGGAAGTCTTTGGGCCTGACAATTACGTTAGCATTCTCTCACTCCAAAAGACGGCTGCGCGGAGTAGCCGCTTCATTCAAAACGTTGCTGATTACGTGATCTGGTTCGCTAAGGACACCGACAAGATGAAGTTCCGTAGGCTTTTCTTGGATCGCCCGATAGACGATCGGTTAAATGCGCAGTACCCACTCGACTATCAGTCTGACGGCACCTTCTTAGAGGCGAAGAACGGATCCGAGCGAACGGGTGATTTGGCGCGAGCAGTCATCTTGACTTCATCGCACGAATACTCGCGAGGCAAAGAGCGCATCACATTCCGCGGCAGGACGTTCGGCCCAGGGAGTCGCTATTGGAGCACGAGTCCTGAGGGAATCGTTCGTCTCGGCAAAGCAAATCGCCTCGTACCCGGGGGAGCCACGATCGCATTTCTAAGACGACTGGCCGACTATCCATTTCTAGAACTCAACAACACCTGGACTGACGTCGCAACTGGGGGCGGAAGTGATCGCACTTATGTAGTACAGACTGTCCCCAAAGTGATTCAGCGCTGCATCCAGATGACGAGTGATGTCGGCGATCTGGTTCTCGATCCAACGTCTGGCTCAGGAACCACAGCGGCCGTCGCTGAACAGTGGGGCCGCCGCTGGATCACAATCGACACTTCTCGCGTTGCTCTCACTCTCACGCGTGCCCGTATCATGGGCGCCCGCTATCCCTGGTATCTCCTCGCTGACTCGCGCGACGGTCAGGTCAAGGAGGCCGAGGTCACGCGCACCGCGCCGAGCTCGAAGCCGACGTACGGAAGTATCCGCCACGGCTTCGTCTATGAACGCGTGCCGCACGTCACGATGAAGTCGATCGCGAACAATGCCGAGATCGACGTGATCTGGGAGAAGTGGCAGGAGACGCTCGAGCCGCTTCGCGAGAAGCTGAACGCCGCGCTCAGGCAGAGCTGGGAGGAGTGGCAGATCCCGTGCGATGCGGAGGAGAAGTGGTCCGCGGCGGCGAGGAAGCTGCACGCCGACTCGTGGCAAGCGCGGATCGCTCGGCAAAAGGAGATCGACGCCTCGATCGCGGCGAGAGCCGACTACGAGTACCTCTACGACCGGCCGTACGAGGACAGGAAGCGCGTCCGTGTCGCCGGACCGTTCACCGTCGAGAGTCTAAGTCCGCATCGGACGCTCGCCGTCGACGAGAATGACGAACTCATCGACACGCTCCACGAGAACGGCAACGGGTACGAGGCGAAGCAGTCGTTTCCGCAGATGATCCTCGAGAACCTCCGCACCGCCGGTGTGCAGCAGGCGCACCGGGAGGACCGGATCACGTTCACGAGTCTCGTGCCGTGGCCCGGTCAGTTCATCTGCGCCGAAGGGCACTACATGGAGGGGGGGACCGAGCGCCGCGCCGGCGTCTTCATCGGTCCGGAGTTCGGCACGGTGCAGCGCGTCGATCTCGTGAGCGCGGCGCGCGAGGCGGCCGATGCCGGCTTCGACGTGCTGATCTCCTGCGCCTTTAACTACGAGGCGCACGCGACCGACTTCGCGAAGCTGGGGCGGCTCCCAGTGCTCAAGGCGCGGATGAACGCCGACCTGCACATGGCCTCCGACCTGAAGAACACCGGCAAGGGAAATATCTTCGTGATCTTCGGCGAGCCCGACATCGACCTCTTCACCGAGAGCGACGGCCGCTACCGCGTGAAGGTCAACGGCGTCGACGTCTTCAAGCCGCAGACCGGTGAGGTGGTGGCGAGCGGCCCCGACGAGATCGCCTGTTGGTTCCTCGACACCGACTACAACGAAGAGAGCTTCCGCGTGCGCCACGCCTACTTCCTCGGCGCGAACGACCCGTACGGCGCGCTCAAGACGACGCTCAAGGCCGAGATCGACGCCGACGCCTGGGCGACGCTGCACAGCGACACGTCACGCGCGTTCGAGAAGCCGGCGTCGGGGCGGATCGCGGTGAAGGTGATCAATCACCTCGGGGATGAGGTGATGAAGGTGTTTCGGGTGTGACACTTCGCCATCCTGTTGGGATCTTGTTCGTAAGGAATTCAGTGGTAAGGTCGAACTAGCGATTTCTCCGATTGAGCGATGTCCTTGATTGCCTCATTGATTGATATGCAGATGACTGTCATTGTTGGACAGGCTGCCCCACCATGTGGGATTCTAAGTGGATCACGTTATCATTCCGAATCCACAAATTGCCCAGCCAATGAGTAAGATCTCGAACGAACGGCTCAACCACATCGCAACACGCCCCAAGGTTGATGTTGACAACCTCAAGGCGGGCGAGCAGCTGGCTCTGCAAGGTCATGCCATAGAGCAGTTGCTTACAGTAGTGACAGCCAGGCGACTCGAGCTAGCGGCTCGACTAGGCCAAGACGCTCGCAAACTGTTGTCGTCCAGGCAATTCAGATCGGCCGTGAGTCGAGCGTATTATAGCGAATACCATACGATGCGCGCTGTGGTGTATTTCGCTACGCCAGGGGATGACCATGAGGCTCATTCAGTCTTGCCGAAGAACATCCCCAAAGACTTTCCGGAACGCGAGGACTGGGATATGCGCATGAAGAATGCCCGCCTTGATAGGAATCGTGCAGATTATGATGCGTTCCCAGCGAAAGAGACAGCTTTCGCTGACGTCGCGCAACGTCTCTGCGATGAGTCGAGGAAGCTCCTGCGCATCGCTCGTAAGTATCTCCGATCAAAGGGGTGTGCGCTATGAATCACGGGACTGCGAGAACCGACCAAATTCGATCTAGATTCGAGGCGGAGGGCGTGCGAGTAGTTTCAGTAACGGAACGTGCCTTTCCAGGCGAGATCATATTCATTGTGGAGGTCCGCGATCACTATGACGAGGCGATCGCGCTGGCTTCAAAGATTGACTGCGAGATCGAAGGCGGATTTATCACGGTTAGAAAGGCAACAGAGTCTGCTCCAAGTACCGCACGCCGGGTGTCTGGAGTTCGGGATGAGCAAATCACTGGGCTCATTGAGCTTATGGATGCCCGATCCCGGACATCCGAGGCTCAGCCTAGCCTCAACTACGTCGCGGACGTCGCAGGACGTTTAGCGGCCGCACGGGCCCGGCGGCACCACGTTGTTTTCGGCAGAAGAGGTGTCGGCAAGACGGCCTTGTTATTGGAGGCCAAACGCCTGATAGAGGCGGCGGGCGAACAGGCTTTGTGGCTCAACCTTCAATCATTGCGGGGGCTCGATACGTCTGCGACGTTCCTAACATTTGCTTCACGCCTGTGCGATCTCATGATTGCCAACTTCTTGGGATTCCCCGCGCCTCCAGCGTCGCTGAACATCGCCAAGGATTTGCGAGGCGAATGCGCGAGGCTGCTCGGCATCGCCAGTCTTAGTCTTGCTCGAGTGCTTCCGATGGTGCCGCAGCTTCAGCAATTGGTGAGGCAATACTGCGAGGAAACGCAGTTAGCTCTGTTTCTCTTCTTTGATGATGCTCACTATATATCTCGCAGTGAGCTACCGCAGTTTCTAGACATGGTGCATGGGGTTACCCGGGATAATCCCGTGTTTATAAAAGCTGCCGGCATCAAACATCAGATGCGCTGGTTTGTTGTCGATCCACCCACTGGACTACAAATCGGCCACGACGCTACCTCCATTGACCTTGATGTCACGCTTCAGGAACCCGACAAAGCCAAAACATTCCTATTAAGCATCCTTGATGCGTACATCGCGCATGTGAGAGCGACTCCGCGCAGTGCGTTCTTAAGTGCAGAGGCCATAGATCGGCTTGTGTTGGCCTCAGGCGGCGTTCCGCGGGACTTCATGTTGCTTTGCGCGGCCTCTATAAAACAGGCCAGGGAACGCCTAAACGCGAGGGCGGCCGGCGTGCAGGACGTAAATAATGCTGCAGGGCAGGCTGCGGCGACGAAGCTGCGCGAGCTTGAGGATGATGCTGCGTCGGAACGAGAGAGTGCTCGCACCCTACTCGCCAGTTTAGACTACGTGCGGAGTTTCTTGCTAACGGAAAGGCAAGTCACGTTTATGCGAGTGGATTTTACAGATAAAGAGCATTTCCCTCGTGAGTACGGCCTGCTGCAGAGTCTAATGGATTTGCGAATGCTCCATCTCGTACACTCAAGTATCTCGGATGAACATCAAGCCGGGCGGAGGTTCGAGGTGTATGTGCTTGACCTCAGTCAGTATTCCGGCGCTAGGTTCAAACAAAACCTATTGGTCCTCGACTTTCAGAATACGAGCCTCGTTTTGAAGCGCACGAGAAGCAAGGTGGAACCGAGAATCGGCAATACGCCGAACGCCCTTTTAGGCTTGTTGCGAAGAGGGCCCGTTCTTGAACTGGCGCCATTGGCAGCGCGTCTTGAAGGGCTCGACCGCACGCGGTAGGCATAGTAGAGCGTTGTCTATTGAGCAGAGAACTGCGTTACGGGCATTTCGTTGCGATTGTAGAATCCCGGGCGGAGCTGTTGTTCTGCCGATGCCCACATTGGAACGTCGATGCACTTCCTCATCGCCGACACTTTCACCGACAGCCTCACCCGCCTCTCCGGCGATGAGCAGAAGGCCGTCAAGACGACGGCCTTCGACCTTCAGCTCAATCCCGCCAGCCCCGGCATGAGCTTCCACAAGCTCGATCGGGCACGGGACAAGCGCTTCTGGTCGGTGCGGGTGAGCACGGACATCCGACTCATCGTCCATCGGAGCGACGATAACCTCCTGCTCTGCTACGTCGATCATCACGACAAGGCGTACGCCTGGGCGGAGCGGCGGAAGCTCGAGACGCATCCGAAGACCGGCGCCGCGCAGCTCGTCGAGATACGGGAGACGGTGCACGAGATCTCCGTGCCGCGGTACGTCGAGACAGTTGAGGAGCGACCTGCGAAGAGTGCGCGGCCGCTCTTCGAGAGCGTCTCGGACGAGAGCCTGCTCGGCTACGGCGTTCCGCAGGAGTGGCTCGCGGACGTGCGCGCGGCGACGGAGGACTCGCTCCTCGAGGTCGTCGATCATCTTCCGGCGGAGGCGGCTGAGGCGCTCCTGGAGCTCGCGACCGGCGGAACGCCGCGTGTGCCCGAGGTCGTCGGCCGGCCGGAGAATCCGTTCGAGCATCCGGATGCGCAGCGCCGCTTCCGCGTCATGACGAACGTCGAGGAGCTCGAGCGAGCGCTCGCGTTTCCGTGGGACAAGTGGACGGTCTTCCTCCATCCGGATCAGCGGCAATTGGTCACGCGCGACTTTACGGGGCCGGCGCGAGTCGCCGGATCGGCGGGTACGGGAAAGACGATCGTGGCGCTCCACCGAGCGGCGCACGTTGCTCGAAGCAATCCGGATGCACGGGTTCTCCTCACCACGTTTTCAGACGCTCTCGCGAACGCTCTTCTTTCGCGGCTCAGGCGGCTGCTCTCGAGCGAGCCGAGGCTGGCCGAGCGAATCGACGTTTCCTCGATGCGATCGCTCGGCGAGCGCCTGCATCGAGCGCTCCTCGGGCCGGTCACTCTCGTCGAAGGCGCACGGTTGCGCGAGATGATGGAGCTCGCCTCCAGGGCCGTCGACGGGCATCGATTCAGTGTATCGTTCCTGCTGAGCGAGTGGGAGCATGTCGTCGACGCATGGCAGGTGGCGACCTGGGAGACGTACCGCGATGTGCCGAGGCTCGGTCGGAAGACGCGGCTCCCGGAGGGGCAGCGTGCGACGCTCTGGGAGATCTTCGAGCGACTGCGCGAACTGCTTGGCGAAGCAGGATTGATGACGGAAGCCGCGATGTTCTCGGCGGTGACGAATGCGATGTCACAGCAGAGGAATCGACCCTATGACGCGGCGATCATCGACGAGGCACAGGATCTCGGCATCGCGCAACTACGCTTCCTCGCGGGGCTCGCGGGCGATCGGCCCAACGGTCTCTTCTTCGCCGGCGATCTCGGTCAGAGGATCTTCCAGCAGCCCTTCTCCTGGAAGTCTCTGGGCGTCGACATCCGCGGGCGCTCGCGCACCCTGCGCGTCAACTACCGAACGTCGCATCAGATCCGGATGATGGCCGATCGCCTGCTTGGCCCGTCGGTGTCGGACGTCGACGGCAACGTCGAGAGTCGCGGCGACGCCATCTCCGTCTTCAATGGGCCGGCGCCTCGCATCGAACGGTTCGAGTACGAGGAGGCAGAGATCATAGCCGTTCTCAAGTGGATCTGGGAGGTGCTCGAACAGGGCGTGGAGCCACACGAGATCGCCGTATTCGTGCGAACGGAGGAAGAGCGCTGGCGAGCCATCGCGGCGATCTCGAAAGCCGGGCCGGGTTTTGTCATGATCGACGAGCAGGCCGAACCTGTGCACGATTGCGTCTCGATCGGAACGATGCACCTCGCGAAGGGGCTCGAGTTCCGGGCGGTCGCCGTCATGGGGTGCAACGACGAAGTCATTCCGCTGCAGTCGCGCATCGAGTCCGTCGGCGACGAGGCCGATCTGAGGGAGGTGTACGAGACCGAGCGACATCTGCTCTACGTCGCGTGTACGCGCGCACGGGACTACCTGTTTGTGACCGGAGTTGAGCCGGTGTCGGAGTTCGTGGCGGATATGCAGATCGCAAAGCAGTAGTGACCGAGACTCACAACCGTTTTCGACCATTCATGGAAGACACGCCGACTGCCAACGTTTCCCGAAATGTCTTGACGCGAGAGGAAATCGTCGGCGCGATGTGGCGACTTCTCTTGCGACCGAAGACCGTGCTGAGCATGGTCTGGATCGTCCTTCTCGGCATCGGACTGCTTGTCTTCGCGCCCGGCAGCCCAGTGTGGGCGTGGATCTTCATCGTCTTTCCGCCGATCTTCCTGTTGTTGTTGCGGCGAACCGCTGCGCGCATCGTCGATCAGCATCCGGAGTATCTCGAAGAGCAGACGCTCTCGTTCGACGAATCCGGCATCACGTCGTTCAACAGCGTCACGCGACTGAGTTACCCGTGGAGTCGTCTCGTCGGCGTGCGTGAGGATACGACGTTCTACTCGCTCCGGTTCGATACGGTCGGCTCGGCCATCTTCATACCGAAGCGGGCGCTCAGCGACGAGCAGCGTCGAGAGCTGCTGGTCTGTCTCGGCGGACACCGATAACCTGGCCGGCGCTGCCGTCTGCGCTAGTGCGTCGTCCTATCGTCAGCCGACGAAGAACGGAAGCATCGGAATGATCTCGGTCGCCGGAGTGAGCTGCGCGAGCGTGGGGCATGCAGCCAGAAGCAGAAGAGAAGCAAGAAGCCGGCTCAAGGTGTGACCTCCACGTGAGGGGTTGATCCTCAACGTCGTCAGGCACCGTCGCATTAGCAACCTAGATGTGCGCGATCCGGTGAAGGTCGTATGGCAGGAACACGCTTCTGCATGTGCTTGAGGTTTCGGGAAGCAGCAGGATCAGCGCCGATGTGCTCGGCAACCGCGGAAATGGACCGTGCTCATTCTCCGGTAGCGGGCCCGGGCCTAACATTCGGCGCGTCGAAGTGTTCATCGGCGGTAGGCAATCCCCACGTTTCGATCCATCGAAGTCGTGTCCGGTGAGGCGCCCCCATGCCGTCCGCACTCAGAGCCCTTCTCGCCATTCCCGCCATCGTCGCTTCGTCGCTCATCTGCGGCGCGCAGCCACGGATTCTCAACCTCGATCCCCTGATGCCGCTCATGAACGCGAGCATGCGCGTGCAGCGTGTCGCGTGCGTGGGCGATACGTGCATCGTCGTCTACGGGATGACGCGCGCGGTCAGCCGGCGCGCGGTCGTCGCGACGCTCCACTGGCGTCGGATTGTTGGCGGTGTTGAGGATTCGCTGAGCGGGGCGCTCCCTGCCGAGGCGCGTCCGACCGCAAGCGTTGCGGTCGCTGCGATTGCCGGTGGTGTGCGCGTCGTCTGGGACGATGAGCGCTCTGACGCGGCCGGCATCTATGCGATGGATATCGCGACCGATGGCGACGTTGTCACGCCGCCGCGGCGAATTCTCGCTGCGCGTCTCGATTCGATGCGGTTGTTCGGTTCGAACGACGACCAGTTGTTGTTGGGACGGGCATCGGCTGGCGAGATGATCGCGGTACGTCTGAGTGGTCCGCCAATTCTCGGTGCGATGATCGACATCGTGGCGGCCGGCGCACCGAGCGTTGCCTGGCGCGCTCATGCGATCGGCGACCTCGTCGCGATTCCGGACGGAGATTCGCTTCGCTTTCGTGACGTCGAGACCTATGAGCTCTTCGGCTGTGCGGCTGCTGAGAGGTTTCGTCGTCCATTCCGCCTCGAGAGTGATTCGAGTCTCTGGGTCTGCGGCGACTCGACGCTCGAGTTCTTTACGCGTTTCGATGCTCCAATTGCCGCGCGCAGCTACCCGCGGCCGCCGATGACGGTGCAGATGCCTGGCGCACTCTGGATCGTCCGTATGCCCGACAGCGCGATCGCGATCGCATCCGCCTACGAGTATCGATCCGCAACTTACTCGCGCGACCTTGGCATCGCCACTTGTCGTCTGCTGAAGGACGGTACGTTCACCCCGTCGGCAATCGACACATCTGTGGTGATCGAGGGCTGGCCGCCTATCAGCTTCAGCCTGAAGTGGTTTTCCGTGCAATCGCTCGGCGTCGCCAGCCGCGGTATCGAGTTCCAGTTCGAGATGGAGTACCGCGTGAGTCATGGGGCTCCCGTCGAAAGGGAAGCCGTCAACCGCTCGTTCGTTGTCACTCGCGACGGTCGGCTGCGCTTCTTCCCTGGTCATGTGACGTGGTCCCCAAATGACGAGCCCGGTAGCGGTTTGCCGATCGGCGTACGGCGCGAGGCGCTGCCGGGTGTTGAAAGCGTGCGGCTCGTGCGAGTCGAGCCACCACGAGACGTGTATGTTCGCGACAGCGTCGTGCACGTCAGCATAGGCACGCCGCAGTATCAGCCGTCGGTCGTCGAGGGTGATTCGGGCTTTGTCGTCGCGTGGCTCGACGTGCCGCCGGGCGAGCTGCAACGCGGGCTCGTCGCTCGGTGGGATGGGCGCGCCGATACAGTAACAGGCGTTGCCTGGACCCAGGAGTGGTGGGAGGAACGCATCGGGTCCATCAGGAGATTCTCCATCGGTATGAACGCTCACCCGGGAGCAGCAGTGCTCACGACAGTCTATTCCGAAGCGACCCAGGGGGAAAAGCCCTCGCATGGATCACAGCGAACGGAGACGTGGGCCGCGTCCCTGGCGACCCCTTCCGGCACGTGGGCGAAGTCCGAGGTCGGATCGATTACGATCCGGAGCTACGAGCCCAGCCCGCCTGGGTTCACGCCCGCCGGCGGCGTGTACTTTCACAGCACGAGCTACGATCCCCGACGTCGTGAGATCGCGCTGCTCGCCGCCGTCGACACTTCACGCTTTATCGCGATGGCGATCGATCACCTCGGCCGGCAGACGTGGGAGCTCACGTTCCCGATGATCTCGGGTCGAACGATCGTGCCGGTCGACTCCGCCCGCATTCTGATCGTCGACGGCGATTCGATCTGGCGAGCGAATTCAGCAGGGACCGCGAAGCTGCCGGCGAGGCTCGTCGAGCCGCTGATTAATGTCGGCTGGAACATCGTCGGCGGACGCCTCGCTCGGCTTCTCGATGATTCGTTCATACAGCTCGCGGTCGATTCTTCCGGAAGCGTGAGGATACACCACTACGGCATCGACGGCAGTCATCGCCGCACGACGAGCTTCACGGGTCCGGCAGGAGCAACCTGGTACATGACCGCGCAGCGGCCGAGCGACTCGTCGATCGCGATCGCGTGGTCGGTCGGCAGGCAGCTTCACATCACGCTGCTCGACCGCATGTTGGTGGTACGCACGGCCGACAGCGTCGTCGCCGCCGCGCCCGTCGCGGTCGGGTATCCCGCATGCGCATTCATCGACGATTCGCTCGTCATCGCCTATGAATCGCATGACAGCAGCGGATCGGACATTGGAATCGTGCGGCTGGTGCTTCCGAGCCTGCCTGCGACAGCGCCGAGTGAACCCTCGGGCTCCGATGGCAGAACGTCGCTGGCAGTGCTGCGCAGCACGCCAGCGTCGGATGGATTCTTCGTCGAGTCCGCTCGCGCGCTCCCCGATGGATTCCGCATCGATGTTGCCGATGCAAGTGGCGCCATCGTCGCGAGTCAGGCGCGCGTCGGGCGAATAGGCACGGGCGAGATTCTTCTCTCACGGCGCACACTGCCGCCGGGTGTCTACCTCGTGCGCGTTGCGTCGAGCGGAAGGGTGGAGGTATTGCGGGGTGTTGTTCTTCGGTGAAGTGGTGCGCGTGCTTGCAGGAGCACATGCCCGGTCGTAGGCTGGTCGAATGATTTCCACCATCCTCAGGCGTGCGTTGTCGAGACCGGCAATAATCCGTACAATGGTACGTGTCCCATCAGGGCTCATGTAACTACGTATTCGAGAGGTGTCCGAATGGGGAAGACGACACGTCCCACTGAGAAGGCTACCGTGAAGGCAAAGAGAAGCAGGGCGAAGAAAGCTCCCGCAGGCAAGGGTCAGTCTGCCGCAAGAGATTCGCGAATCGATGTGCGCACGACACCCGAACAGAAGCGACTTATCGAGTATGCGGCTGCGTTGAACGGGGAGACCAAGACAACGTTCGTCCTCCGAACGGTTCTCGAGTCAGCGAGTCGTCGAATCGAGGAGCAGAGCCGTACCGAGACGACCCTGCAAGGCTGGCGGCGTTTCTGGCAGTTGCTCTCCACCATAGAGAAGCCCAATGCCGCGCTCAAGCGAGCGGCACGGTTGCACGATGAGCTAATCGTTCGTGACAATGTCGGCAAAAGCTGATCTGTCGCGGCCCGAGTACGTTCTTGTTCGCCTGACCTCGGCTCACAAGGTCCGGAAGTTCAGATGCGGCATCGAGTCCCTGGATGTCTTTCTCAGGAGTCATGCGCTGAAGAATCAGGAGCTTGGCCTGGCGACGACCAACGTGATCTGCACCGAGTCCACCAACGTTGTCGGCTACTACACTCTGAGCTATGGAGAACTGGCGGTCAGAAATCTCCCCGACGCCGAACGGAAACGGCTCTCGAATCATCCTGTTCCCGTTGTCAGGATCGGGCGTCTTGCTGTCGATCTCAATCATCGCAAGTTCGGCCTCGGCGGCGTGTTGCTCGTGAGCGCCATCCGGCATGCTGTCATCGCAAGTGTCGAGCTCGGCGCGTTCGCAATCGAAGTGGATGCACTATCTGAGGAGGTCGTGAGCTTCTATGAGCACTTTGGGTTCCGTGCCCTGACTGACGATCCCAAGCACCTGTACCTGCCAATGCAGGCCGCGCGTGGCGTTTAAATGGCAATTGAACGCCAACATGCGCCGGTTCAGACGACGAGCGGGCGTTGTGCATGCCGGATGATCCCAACACAACACGAAATCGATATGGGCTGTCGCCGATGCGTTCGCCGATGACCGTGAGCCCGGAGGGCGCATCTTCTCCAGCCCATGGCACGGCCATGGGACGCCAATGCGATCGTCCGTGGCACGGCCATGGGGCGCCAGTGCGATCGTCCGTGGCACGCCATGCGGCAGGCAATGCGATCGTCCATGGGACGCCATGCGACAGGCAATGCGATGATGGATGCCGTTGATGCCGATCGGACAGGCGACGGTCATTCGCACCGAACGTCTGCCATGGCTCCAAATCCCCGATTCCGCCCCAAAATCCCATTCCCCTCACGCCACCTTTCCGCCGTATCTTGGCCGCTACCCCTTTCCGGTGAGTCATGCGGAGAGGGTCCGTGCCGCCCTGCGGCCTCCCACGTCCTGAAAGTCCAACGCTCCCTCGATGTACCTCTCTAAGCTCGACATCATCGGCTTCAAGTCGTTCGCGCATAAGACCGCACTCAAGTTCAACGAGGGCATCACGGCCGTCGTGGGTCCGAATGGATGCGGTAAGAGTAATGTTATAGATGCCATCCGCTGGGCCATAGGCGAGCAGCGCGCTTCGGCGCTGCGAAGCGATAAGATGGAGGAGGTGATCTTCAACGGCGCCGGCTCGCGCAAGCCGCTCGGCATGGCCGAGGTGTCGCTGACGATCGAGAACACCAAGGGGATTCTGCCGACGGAGTATTCCGAGGTCACGATCACGCGGCGGTTGTTCCGCAACGGCGACTCGGAGTACCTCATGAACAAGGTCCAGTGCCGCCTGCGCGACATCGTCGACCTGTTCATGGATACCGGCATGGGCAGTGGCGCGTACTCGGTGATCGAGCTCAAGATGATCGAGACGATCCTCTCCGATCGCGCGGAGGAGCGGCGGCGGCTCTTCGATGAGGCCGCCGGCGTGACCAAGTACAAGCTGCGCCGCAAGGAGGCGCTGCGGCGGCTCGACAGCACGCAGCAGGATCTGACGCGCGTGCAGGACATCGTCAAGGAGGTCGGCAACAAGGTGCGCTCGCTCGAGCGCCAGGCGAAGAAGGCCGAGGAGTTCCAGATCATCGATGCCGAGCGCAAGGCGCTCGAGGTCGGGATCATGGAGCGCGAGTACGCCTCGACGCTGACGCGCATCGCGCCGCTCGAGGAGAAGCTCGTCGCCGCCACGTCGGTGCGCGCCGCGCTCGACGAGCAGCTCGCCGGCGAGGAGGCGACGATCCGCGGGCTCGAGCAGGAGCAGGCCGCGATCGAGGAGGCCCATCTGGGGGCGCAGTCGCGCGTGAACCATTTCAACGAGACGATCTCCGGCATCGAGCGCACGCGCGCGGTCGCCGAGGAGCGCAAGCGCGCGCTGATCCGCACGATCGAGCGCGCGATCCGCGAGGAGGCCGAGGCGCGCCAGGCGATCGAGACGCTCACGGTCGAGCGCGCCGAGATGGAGGGGATGCTCGAGGCGGCGCGCGCGCAGATCACCGCCGCCGAGGCCGAGTACGAGACGATCCGCGCCGAGGCCTCGTCGGCCGAGAGCGCTTTGAACGACCGGCGTCGCGAGGCGAAGGGGTCGCAGCAGGAGGTGATCGCGGCGATGAACCGGATCTCGGAGCTGCGCGGAACCGAGGAGCGCACGCGCTCGCGCCTCGAGTCGATCACGCAGCGCCTCGAGGAGCTCAACGCGCAGGACGAGGACGCGCGCCACGATCGCGAGCGCGCGCACGAGGCGCTCGCCGCGATCGAGGCCGACGTCGCCGCGGCGACCGCGAATCTCGAGAACGCACAGCGCGAGTTCGAGACGGGCCAGGAGATGAAGGCCGTTCTGCGATCGGAGATCGATCAGCTCCGAACGAAGACCATCGACCTTCACAACGCGATCAACACGCGCCAGGCGAAGATCGAGTTCCTCTCCGGTCTCGTCGACCAGGACGAGTCGGTGCGCTACCTGTTCGAGCACTCGGACTGGAGCTCGGGCGAGAAGATCACGGTGGCCGAGGTGCTCTACACCGAGGAGCACAACCGCGGCGCGATCGCGACGGCGCTCGGCAACGCGGCGTCGTACCTGGTGGTGCCGACGTTCGAGGACGCGGTGCGCGGCATGCGCTCGCTCGAGAATGCGAGGAAGGGCAAGGCGACGTTCGTCTGTCTCGACCGCATCCCGGAGCCTCCGGCCGAGCGTCACGTCGAGGGCAACGGCGCGTGGGCGAGCGAGCTGTGCTCGTCGTCGCCGGAGCACGACCGTCTGCGGCGCTTCCTGCTCGGCGAGACCCTGATCGTCGACGGCGTCGAGGAGGCCAGCGCGCTGATCGCGCGCGGGGTCGCCGAACAGGTCGTGACGCTCGACGGCGTCCTCGTGCGCGAGGGCGGCGTCGTCCGCGGTGGCGGCCAGCGCAAGGACGAGGGGATCACGATCGGCAAGCGCGAGCAGGTCGAGCGCCTCGAGCGCGAGATGGGCGACCTGCAGTTCCAACTCGATCAGCTCACCGCCGACATCGCCTCGCGCGGCGAGGAGCACGACGCGATCAACCTCGGCGCGCTCAGTGACGCGATCCGTCGGGCGCAGCAGGAGGTCGGGCAGGTTGAGAAGCGACGCGCGCAGCTCGAGTACGAGCTCGAGTACGCCGAGGACCAGATGGAGCAGCACGCATACGAGCGCAGTCAGATGGGCGAGGAGGTCGCGCGGCTCGAGGGCACCCTCGCCGTCAGCGATCCCGACCGCGCGCGTCTGCGCTCCGAGCAGGAGGCGGCCGAGCGACGCAGCTCCGAGCTCGCGGCCGAGCTCGAGGCGCTCGAGGCGGCCTACGCCGACGTCGGGCGCGCCGCCAACGAGCGGCACGTGCGCCTGGTCGGACTCCGCAGCGACGAGCGCGCGGCGCAGGCCGAGATCGACCGCATCCGTCGCGACCACGACAACGCCGCGCGCACGATCCAGTTGCGCAGCGTCGAGAAGGAGCAGGCCGAGGCCGAGCTCGCCGATCTCGAGGGCACGATCACCGGCGACGTCGAGCAGTTGCAGGGACTCCGCGAGGAGCTCTCGACGGCGCTCGCGGCGCGCGACGAGATCATCCGCCAGCAGCACGCCAAGCGCGACGAGATCACCAGGCACGCCGACGCGATGCGCAACGAGCGGCGCGAGTACGAGGCGGCGGTCGCGCGCATGCACGAGCTCGAGATGAAGATCAACGAGCTGCGCACCAAAGCCGCGTCGATGGCCGAGCGCGCACTCGAAGAGCTGGAGATCGAGCTGACGGTGCGCGAGTTCGTCGACGAGGAGTTCACGATCGAGCAGCTCCGCGGACGCCTCCGCGAGATCAAGGATCGCATCCGCGCGCTCGGCACGGTCAACCTGCTGGCGTTCGAGGAATACACGACCGAGAACGAGCGCTACGAGTTCCTGCAGAAGCAGCTCGCCGATCTGCACAACGCCGAGAAGTCTCTGATGGAGACGATCATCGAGATCAACGAGACGGCGCAGGTGAAATTCGCCGAGACGTTCGAGCAGATCCGCAAGAACTTCCAGGACATCTTCACCTCGCTGTTCTACGAGGGCGACGAGGCCGACCTGCGCATGGAGGAAGGCGATCCGCTCGAGGCGAAGATCGAGATCATCGCCAAGCCGCGCGGCAAGCGCCCGCACTCGATCGACCTGCTCTCCGGCGGAGAGAAGACGCTGACGGCGATCGCGCTGCTCTTCGCGATCTACCTCGTCAAGCCGTCGCCCTTCTGCATTCTCGACGAGGTCGACGCGCCGCTCGACGACGCGAACATCGACCGCTTCGTCGGCCTGGTGCGCCGCTTCAGCGCCGACACGCAGTTCATCCTCGTGACGCACAACAAGCGCACGATGGCCGCCGCGGACACGATGTACGGCGTGACGCAGGAGGAGGACGGAGTGTCGAAGATCGTGTCGGTGCGGTTCACGGAGGGGGCGAGGAATTAGCGGACTTTCCCCCCACACCACGCGGCCCCGTCATCCTCGCGGAGCGGGGATCGTTCTTCCGCGGTAGCGGTACCGTCCGGCACGGCTACCGCCGAAGAAAGATCCCCGATCGCTGCACGATCGAGGATGACGTGGGGGCGCCGTTGGTGTAGGAGGAGGGGAGTACGATCCCTTCGAACAACCCGCAGTTGCCTTTTCCCCCTCGACTCACTACCTTCGCCCGCGGTTCCCACAGACTCCTCCATTTCCCGATGCTCCGTCCCCCCAGAACGTGAGTGGCGCGACCCCCCGTGCCGGCTCTGTTTCCTTTCGTTCGGTCGGTCCAATCATCCGGTGAAATCAGGCATGGCTTCTCGACTACGGTACCTGTTCTGGATCGTCGCGCTCGCGATGATGCCGGCGACCCTGCTCGCCCAGGGGAACGTGCTGGTGACCCTGTTCCGACCGCCGCCCAACCAGCTCCGCGTCGCCGACCTCTGGAAGGTCGACCTGCAGAATCTCGGTCCCGAGGTCGTCACCGTGTACCTGCATGGCACCGTCGACGAGGCGACCGACGGCCGCGTCGTCGACGCGCGCTCGAAGCCGTTCCGCATTCCCGGCGGTGCGCGCATGCGCGTCACGGGCGCGGAGCTCGAGCCGATCACCGTCGACAAGTGGAACGACGCCTACAAGGACGTGCTGCTGCGCACCGGGCAGGTGCCCACCGGCAGCTACACCGTCTGCGTCGAGGTCGTGCTCGCCGAGGACGGCTCGATCATCGGCACCGACTGCTACGAGCAGCCGGTGGACATCGAGCAGCTCACGCCGCCGATGCTCGTGTTCCCGCTCGACGAGAGCGAGGTGACCGAGCAGCTCCCCACGTTCAACTGGCTCCCGCCGACACCCGTTCGCCAGGGCGATCGCATCAGCTACCAGATCCGCATCGTCGAGATGCTCGGCCGGCAGTCGGCCTACGACGCGATCGCGTCGAACCCCGCGTTCTTCGACCTGCGCGACATCACCGCCAACTCGGTCCGCTTCCCGCTCGGCGCGCGACGCTTCGAGATCGGCCGGCGCTATGCGTGGCAGATCCGCGCGTTCCTCGTGCAGCGCTTCGGCGACAGGATCCCGGTGGGCGAGAGCGAGATCTGGTGGTTCCAGTATGGCACCGTCGACAAGGGCGACGAGCTCACCGACGACGACGGCGACGGCCGGCGCGATCCCGCGCGCGACCTGCCCGTGCGCGAGACCGACATCACGCGTGACGATCTCGACATCCGCACGCCGGCGAGCGGCGATTCGCCCGACATCCGCTTCGGACAGAAGTACCAGGTCGAGAAGGATCTCGGCGTCCGCCCCGGCTTCATTCCCCCTGACATCTTTCTCGACAAGCGCATCGTCGAGGTCAAGCCCGAGTTCAAGCTCAACCCCGTTCTGCTTCGTGCCCTGATGCATACCTGTCAGGGAATGGACTAGCGCCCTCACGCGGAATCCGACCAGCAACGAGCCGCCCCCGCGACTCCAATCAACACGCAACCCAGGACACGACCCCTGCTTCGTCCTCGCTCCGGCATCGGAGCGAGGGCCGGGGGGTGAGGTCATCCACGACACATGCAGCTACTCAATCTCGCGCTCCTGCGCGGTGAGACCCCGGAGGCCGAGGCGGCCGCGGGCGTCAGCCTCTCGCGCCGCCGGATGATGAGCATCGGCGGCATCGCCGCGTTCGGCATGACGCCGCTCGTGCGCGCGATCGGCGCGACGATCCGATCGGAGTTCGACGTCGAGTCCTCGAAGGGCCGCGTCGCCTTTCTCGTCGGCGGCGACGAGCGATGGGCGATCGACGTCGAGCGCTTCGGTGGCGCGCCGCGCCTGGAGTTCGACCGCCAGGGCGACCGCATCACGATCGCGCTGCACGACGCACGCTATCCCGGCACGGACATCCCCGCAGATTTCTCGTGCGCGGTGACACGCGAGCTCGGCGGCTGGCGCATCGCGATGGATCACTCGCTCGGTCACTTCCGCGCCGAGGCTCCGTTCGTCGACTGGCTCATCGGCGCGCACGCGCTGGAGTCCACCGTCGAGGTCGACGCGGCGCTCTGCCGTCTGGCCGACGGCACCGAGCTGCTCGCGCACGGCGTCGGCGCGGCTCGCATGGCGCCGGACTGGTCGATCGCGATCGAGGGCGATCGCGTCGCGTCGTATGCCGGTCTCGGCGCGGCGCTCGGCTCCGACGCGCTGCGGCTCTCGCTGCTGGCGACCGAGTCGGCGAGCGTGCTCACGAGCGCGGCGACGAAGCGCACGCTCGTCGAGCTCGAGCGCGGGGTGCACGAGTGGATGCCGGAGCTGCCCGCGCGCGCGACGGCCGGTTGGAAATTCTCGATGACCTCGTCGCCGTTCGATCAGCTCACGATCGAGGCGGGCGAGGATCGCTCGGGCGAGCGCGCCCACGCGGTCGTCGCCGAGGGCGTCTCGGAGACATCGGCGATGGCGCTGCACCCGTGCGCCGGCTTCAGCGGCGGCGACGGCACGGCGAGCGGCCTGCCGCTGCGCAACGCGCGCTACGCCGCGGCGATGGCCGCGGGCACAATCGACACGGCGATCGTCGCGCGCTACGGCGACGAGCCCGTCTGGCTGCACACCGGCGGCGCGAGCCTGCAGCTCGGCGACGGCGAGGGCGTGCGTCCGATGGAGATCGTCACGAGCGGCGGCGAGCTTGCGAGCTACCACATCGAGCCGGCAACGCGCGCGACGTACATCCCGGTGCCGGGCGCGCTGGCGGAGCCCGCGACGATGCCGGCGACCGCACGCACGCGGTTCCTGCTCGACGGCGACCGCGCCGCCGTGCGCGACGCCAGCGAGGTGCGCATCGACAACGTGCGGCCGGACGATCCGCCGATCGCGATGATGCTGAGCAACCCGTTCGTGCCGATCATCCGGCACGAGGATCTCGTCACCATCACGTTCGAGTTCCCGGGCATGAAGATCGAGTCGCGCGGCTCGACGCGCTTCGTCGTCGCCAGCGGCACGCCGTACATGGTCGCGCACTTCCCGCCGCAGAACATCGGCGAGCAGGCGTTCTACCAGGCCGAGCAGGAGGCGCAGTCGGAGAACCCGCTCTCGCCGTCGCCCTACATGCCGATCTTCACGCGCATCAGCGGCCGCAGCCGACTCGCATTCAAGTTCCCGTCGGGACAGAACACAATCGAGCTCGATGCGGAGAAGCTGCTCGAGGCGATGAACACGTGGGAGCCGAGCGTTGCGCCGACGGCGCAGCCTCCGCAGCAGGTCGACGACCTCGGGCGGCGCTTCGACATCGACTCGCTCAAGGGCGCGAAGTTCTCGACCGGCGGCAAGCGTCTCGGCGTCGAGACGTACTCGAAGGAATGGCTCTCGCCCCTGACGACGACGGCGATGTCGGCCGCGTTCACGAAGCGCCCGAAGGGGATGAAGCGCGGTGTCGGCGAGACGCGAATGACCGACATCATCGTCGGCTCGGGTCCGGGCGGCGGCACACGCGTGCGCCGATCGTCTTCGGCGGTGAGCAAGGGCATCCAGCTCGACGCGGCGCGCTCGGCGACGACGCAGATCAAGACGGCGCGACAGAGCTACGAGGAGCAGTACTCGATCGACATGGCGGAGATCGAGATGGCGCCGCCGTCGACGATCGAGAAGATCAAGGCGGCGCTGCCGGTCTTCCGTCCTCCGCTGGCCGAGCCGAAGCGCAACGAGACGGCGATCGAGTCGCCATACCGCATCATCATCTCCCCGAACCGCCACGCGCGCTGGGCGCACGCTCTCACGCCGGTGACGCACGAGCACCCGGTGAGCGCGCAGCCGTACACCGAGCTGTGGCACACGCGGCTCGGCGTGACGCCGTCTGCCGCGATGGCCGACACCATCAACGTCGACGAAGAGGCGCGCGCCTACCGGACGATCCGCGCGATCTGGCTGCGGACGCCGAACGGCTTCCACGAGAACTGGAAGGACATCCCGCACAATTACGAGCAGGACAAGTCCGGTACGTTCAAGACCCTCGACACGACCGACAACCCGTTCCGGATGTCGATCCACGAGGCGCAGCGGCACAACCTCGTGCACCTCTCGGCGAACTTCAAGATCACGTACACGACCAACTCCGGGAAGACGAAGCAGTACGAGCCGTTGGCGGTGAAGGTCGACCGGCTGATGCTGACGTCGCTCGGGAGCTGGATGAATTTCCGCGGCACGTGGAATCCTCCGATCGACGGCACGTCCGGGCTGACGGTCGAGGAGTGGCGGCATCGCGCGACGATGGGCCGCGACCACTACGTGCGCATCGTCGAGAAGGGATACCTGTTCCCGTTCGGCCATCGCGCGTCGCTGATCACGATTACCGAGCGCCGGTTCCACACCGCGCCGTCGCTGGGCGCGACGAAGATCGCGTACCTGCGCCAGGAGACGTTCATCGCCGTGCGCGAGCCGGAGAAGAACTTCCGCACGACCGGCCTGGTGCGCTCGGGCAACTTCGCCGTCAGCGGCTCGAGCGGAGAGTCGATCGACCGGAAGATGCCGTTCGGCAAGGTGCGCATCCACACGACGATGACGCCGCGACTGGATCCGGCGGGCGACCACGACATCCTTAACGAAGGCACGAACATCTTCTGGCCGTACGTCTCCGGCAAGCCGTTCCAGTTCCAGTTGAGCGCGGTCGATCTCGACGAGAAGACCGTCGAGTTCTCGATGCCGCTCGTGTTCGTGATCCAGGGTCCGTCGAACGACGCCGCGAAGCTCGTCAACGTGCGCACCGCCTACGACGGCGCCGATACGCCCGCGAACGGCTCGCTGCCGACCGCGGCGATGTTCGGGCAGAAGGTCGCGTTCGCCGAGAGCGACAAGGCGGGCGACACCTCGTACGAGACCGAGGCGATGAGCTGGACGGCGGAGATCCCGTCGCAGAGCACGACGATCCCCGACGACCAGCCGCGGTTCTATCCGTCGCTGAAGCGCTCGAAGCTCTCGATCCCGTCGATCAAGCACATGGCGCAGAACGACGCGGCGTCGGAGTTCAAGTACAACACCGACTTCCTGAAGCTCGGGTTCGCCGAGGCGAACAAGGGGAAGATCCTTCTCGACCTGTTCAACATCGCGGCTCCGGTCGGGATGAGCTTCGACCAGAAGGGCGAGAAGTCCGGCGGCATGGTCAAGCCGAACATGAACATCATCGGCCTGTCGCGCGCGCTCGGACCGGTCAGCGGCGCGGTCGACTCGGTCGCGAACTTCGAGAAGTCGCTCAAGAACATCACCGACGACACGTTCGATCCCGAGGATTTCTTCAAGGGACTCAACGCGAAGCTCTTCGGCGTGATCGACCTGTGGACGATCCTGCAGAAGCTCGACCTCGGCAAGGCGCCACAGTTCATCACCGAGGCGATGACGCCGCTCGTTGCGATCCAGAACGACCTGAGCGCGCTCAAGGGTTTCGTCGAGAACCCTGCCGTCGGCTCGCTCGGCAACAACGTCATCAACGACATCACGGGGATTCTCTCGGCGCTGCCGAACATCCTCGACGACAAGGGGGCGTCGCTGAAGACGTCGCTGGCGACCTTCCGCGGTCACGTCGTCGAGCTCAAGAACGCGCTGCCGACAATCACCTTCAGCGACGAGGCGCACAACGTCAAGAAGTCGCTCGAGCGGATGCTCACCGACTTCACCAACGAGCTCGAGACGATCGAGACGTGGGTCAACCGCCTCGTCGACGCGCTGAACATTCCGAACGAGCTCAAGATCACGCTGGAGTGGGGGCCGGAGCTGCAGGACTGGCCGGCGTCGAAGCCGCTGTTCAAGGCCTCGAACGAGGGCAAGCCCGCGGCGCTGAAGCTCGGCGCGGAGATGATCGCGAAGACCAACTTCAAGAGCGCTCCGAAGTTCGAGATCTACTGCCGCCTCCAGAACTTCTCGATCGACCTGATCGCGCCGCTCGACGCGAGCTTCATGATCCTGCACTTCAGGAAGCTCGAGTTCTACGCGAACAGCTCGATGAAGTCCGACATCGTCTGCGACTTCGGCGGCATCGAGTTCGTCGGACCGCTTGCGTTCATCGAGACGATCAAGGAGTTCATCCCGCTCGACGGCTTCAGCGATCCTCCGGCGATCGACGTCGGCCTCGAGGGCATCACCGCGTCGTTCTCGCTCGCGCTTCCGAACATCGCGTTCGGCGTGTTCGCGATGACGAACATGACGCTCAACGCGGGCTTCAAGCTCCCGTTCATCGGCGAGCCGCTGTCGATCAACTTCAGCTTCTGCACGCGCGAGAATCCGTTCTGCATGACGATCTCGATGATCGGCGGCGGCGGCTTCTTCGGCATCACGCTCAACCCCGCCGGGGTGCACATCCTCGAGGCCTCGTTCGAGGTCGGCGCGTGTCTCGCGCTGGACTTCGGCGTCGCGTCGGGATCGATCTACGCGTTCGTCGGATTCTACTTCAAGATGGAGGGCGACGACGCGTCGCTGACCGGATACTTCCGGTGCGGCGGCGAGGTCGACGTGCTCGGCATCATCAGCGTGTCGATCGAGCTGTACCTGTCGCTGACCTACGAGTTCTCGACCGGCAAGTGCACCGGACGCGCGACGCTGACGATCTCGATCGAGATCCTGTTCTTCGAGATCACCGTCGAGATCTCGTGCGAGAAGAAGTTCTCCGGCGCCAACGGAGATCCGACGTTCGCCGAGATGATGGCCCCGTACCAGGCCCCGAGCCTCAAGAGCCCGGGACAGATGGAGCAGGTGCGGCCGTGGGAGGAGTACGTGGGCGCGTTCGCGTGGTAACAACACACTAGAGTAGACCAATGAAGCAGACAGTTATCCTGACCGCTCTTCCGATCGAGATCTCCTCGGGTGTTGCCCGCATCGGCGTGTTCGTCTCCCCGCGACTCGAGACGCCGGTCGAAACGACGCTGCAGAAGTTCGAGGACTTCCTCAACTGGCCGTCGCGGCTCAAGACGATCACGCTCGGCCTGGAGATCGCCGGGCAGCCGAAGATCCCCGTGACGATCGCGCCGACGAAGCCGGAGAACATCGTGCCGGACGAGGGGCTGTGGGACAGCCTCTTCAAGCCGGCGACGACCGTGCGCGGCTTCGCGGTGGCGCCGCTGCACACACGGGCGATCCGCTCGTTCCCGGCGACGAACATCGTCTCGCACGTCTCGGACCTGCACCGCACGATCGCCGAGCTCTCGCCGACGGGGCTGCCGATCCTGCGGCCGGGCAAGGACAACGGCGCGATCGGGTCGCTGCTCGATTTCATCCGTGACATCGGACAGATCGCCGGACGCGATCAGTTCTCCTCCACCGTGCATCAGTCCAAGGATCGAGCCGAGGGGATGGGCGCGCGCCTGGGCAAGTCGCTCTACGGCGACAAGAAGGTGCTCGACTTCAATGGCGCCTACGCGGCCGGCAACGCGCGCACGACGGACTTCGCGCTCGCGTATGCCTTCCACGATCGACCGGGCCGGCAGATGGCGCGCAACGCCGCGCCGTTCCCGAAGATCCAGATGAAGGAGTTCGAGTTCCACGAGATCGTCGCGTCGCTTTCGAACTATCCGGAGATCCTCAAGCGCATCGGCCTGATCTTCGAGATCGAGGTCGACGCCGCGAAGCTCGGCGCAAGCGGCCGCTTCCGCATGACGACCGACTGGGGCGCGGCGCCCGCGTACCACGAGAATCCTGTGCACCCGTGGACGCACTACGCCGTCGACGGCGGCCGTTTCTTCGCGCAGCCGAAGGCCGGCAGCGACCTCGAGGCCGCGATGCTGCGGCTCGACAATGCGGGGGAGCCTCGCAAGGAGTACGGCAAGGATGAGAAGCGCTACTCGCTCGTGCAGATCGACGCCGACGGCGCGGCGATGAAGGCCGTCGACTTCGCGATCAACATCGGGCGGATGAACGCGCAGAACCTCGATTACAGCAACCCCGACAGCGGAGGACTGCCGTTCGTCAGCTCCGCCGGCATCGGCCTGGTGCGGCACAACCGCGCGTACAATCTCTATCAGCGCCTGCAGACGATTCCCGCGCGCGACACCGCGTTCCGCGCGAAGAACGAGACGAACCTCTACCTCGACGACCTCGTGCGCGGCTATCGCGTCGACATCCTCGACTCGGCCGGCACGTGGCACACCGTCATGGCGCGCGACGGGTACTACCGGTTGACGAAGCCGGAGGGCAACTACACCGGACCGAACCCGCTGCTGCTCAGCGACGAGGGCTACGTCAACGGCGCGGCCGCGACGTCGGATCTCAACGGCGGTCCCGACATGTACCTGCACGAGTCGATGCTGCGATGGGAGGGTTGGAGCCTCGTCGCGCCGCGGCCCGGCAAGACGATCATCCGCAACGAGAACCCCGGTCCGGGCGAGCGCGCCGAGGAGCCCGATCACACGCAGAACACGGCCAAGGGCGCGCACGTGCACATGGAGGCGAACTTCCGCGCGACTGCCAAGACGCTGCCGCGGCTGCGCTTCGGCGAGCGCTACCGCATCCGCGTGCGCACGGTCGACCTCGGCGGCTACGGGCCGCGCCTCGACGACGCTCCGAAGGACGCGAAGTTCGTCTCCGACGCGATCCGCTACGCGCGCTTCGAGCCCGTGGCGCAGCCGTTCGTCGTGCTGCGCGACAAGGTCCGCGAGGGCGAGTCGGCCGAGCACATGGTGATCCGCTCGAACTACGACCAGACCGCGGAGGCCTACTCGACGAGTGTGCTCGCGGCGTTCAACGCGGACTTCAAGCCGGTAAACGATCGCTGGCTGGCTCCGCCGAAGGTCTCGCAGCTCACCGCCGAGACGCACGGCATGTTCGACGAGCTGTTGAAGCAGGGGAAGGTGCAGGAGGCGTACAACCTCGCGCACAAGGAGGAGGGAACGTTCCTCGACGTGTCGATCGTCAACCCGTCGGACATCGGCAATCCGCACATCGTCACCGGCTCGAAGATCCTCAACACGCCGGCGACGCCGGAGAACGGCGACGTCAAGCGCAAGATCCTGCGCGAGAGCGATCGGACGAGTCCGAACGAGGTGATCTGGACGCGCGGCGAGCCGATGGCGCCGGGGCAGTACGTGATCCACACCGAGGAGACCCTGCTGCTTCCGTACCTGCCCGATCCGTTCTCCCGCGGCTGCGCGATCGACGGACTGCGCGACGTCAAGGGCAACGGCTCCATCGGCGGCGGCGCCGAGAAGGTCGAGCTCGGACCGTTCTCCCCGAACGACACGTCGCACAACGTGCTGAAGATTCCGTTCGACGGCACGTGGCCCGACCGGCTGCCGTTCCGGCTCGTGATCAAGGAGCGGCCCGGCACGATGGAGGCCGAGAAGTGCGACGAGACGTTCGCGAACACGACGCAGCCGCCGGAATGGGATTCGACGGGTCGCGTTCTGACGGTGTACCTCGGGAAGGCCGAGATGCTGAAGCTGCGCTACAGCAGCTACATGGACCCGTCGGATCTCGAGACGATGGGCATCTGGAAGTGGCTGACGGGATCGGCGAAGCGCGACGCGTTCGCGAAGTACGGCGCGGCCGGGCTCGCCTGGCAGACGACGCCGTTCCGCGAGCTCGTCATCGTCCACGCGGTCCAGCAGCCGCTGTGCGCGCCGAAGATCCTGAAGTATTCATCCAACAAGAAGCTCGGCGCGACCTTCGCGACGTTCGACGGCATGTTCGAGCTCAACACGGCGAGCACCGGTCGGATCGACGTGAAGGGGCGGTGGACGGAGTGGACCGATCCGCTCAACGAGGACGCGCCGAAGCAGATCGAGGGCGCCGGCCAGGCGTACCACTTCGACCTGCCGCCGACGGTGCCGAACAACCTCCCGATCCCCGCGCCGGTCGGCAAGCCGGTCGACGAGTACCGTCATGAGTTCGGCGACACGCGCTACCGCAAGATCGACTACTACCTGACGGGCACGTCGCGCTTCCGCGAGTACTTCCCGTCGTCGATCTGGAACGATCCGAAGAACATCACGCGCGAGGGCAAGACCTTCACGACGAAGGTGCTCAACTCGGCGCGGCCGGCGATGCCGAAGATCCTCTACATCGTCCCGACGTTCGGATGGCAGCGGCCGGAGGCGACCGAGGGCAGCGAGATCGTCAGCCGTCGCTGCGGCGGCGGCCTGCGCGTGTACATGGATCGGCCGTGGTATTCCTCCGGCGACGAGGAGCTGCTCGGCGTCGTGATGCAGGGCACCGGTGCGATCTCGAAGACGATCACGATGGGCGGCGGCGGTGGCAGCGCGATCGCCGACGACAGTCCTCTCGTGCCGTTCGTGACGCAGTGGGGAATGGATCCCGCGTGGGCGTCGTATCCGACGTACTCGAAGGTGCAGATCGGACACTTCAAGTCGTTCGAGGCCAGCGGCACGGCGCTGACGATCGACGAGCTCGAGGGAGCCAAGGTCAACGTCGTCGGCTACACGCCCGGCTACGACGAGGTGCGCAAGCTCTGGTACTGCGACCTCGAGGTCGACACGGGACCCTCGTACTTCCCGTTCATCCGCCTGGCGCTGGCGCGCTTCCAGCCGAACTCGGTGCCCGACGCGCACCTGTCGCGCATCGTGCTCGCCGACTTCGTGCAGCTGACACCGGATCGCGCCGCGTCGGTCGTGCACGAGGCGGCGAACCTCGTCAACGTGTTCGTCTCCGGCGTCTACGGCATGAACCAGGCGACGACGTCGCAGCAGGACATCCTGCAGAACATGCGCTACAGCCGGCGGATGACCGTGATGCTCGAGGAGACCGACGGAGCCGGCGGGCCGAAGGCGGTCTGGCGTCCCGTGTCGAAGAACGAGGTGGAGCTCACGCCGACGGTCGAGCAGGAGTTCAAGCTCAAACTGCTGTGGACCGGCCGGCTTCCGCTGCCCGGACCCTCGCGCCGCCTGCGCGGCCGTGGCACGGTGCCGGGTCCGAAGGATCTCAGCGCCGGCGAGAAGACCTACCGCGTCGTGTTCAAGGAATGGGAGTATTTCGACTCCGACGCGAACAACCCCGACGCGATCACGGTGGAGAACGGACGGCTGATGGCCCGGCGTCTGGTCTATGCCGACGCGATCGAGATCTGACGCATGTCCTTCATTACTGATCACTCGACCATGGACTTCCGGATCGCTGGACTCGTCGCCGTGTCGATCGCACTGATGGCACTGCCGGCGTCGGCGCAGGATGGCGGCGACACGACACGTCCCGCCGACGAGGTGAGCATGTCGGCCGACACCGCGTCGACGACGGAGCTGCCGTTGCGCGAGAGCACGGTGCCGTGGCGCTTCAGCGGCACGAGCCGCTTCGTCGGCCAGCTCGCCGATCGCAAGGGGCTGTTCCAGGAGATCCCGGAGGACTACGCGCGCTTCGAGCTGACGCCGACGCTGTCGATGTACGACGTCCCGTTCTCGGCGATGCTGCTGCTGTCGACCGAGCAGAACGAGCGACGACAGAGCATCAACTCGCTGGCGTTCGGACTCGACTTCGACCAGCTCCAGTCCTCGCTCATCAGCCGCGCGCTCGACAAGGTGAGCGAGCTGCGCGAGATGAACGCGGTCGCGGCGATCGAGGGCGTCGAGCACGTGCGCGACTCGCTGACGCGGCTCGGCGAGGAGGGCCTGCGCGACTACGAGCGACTGAAGAACCTCGCGACGTACGAGGGACTGCGCGAGCGCGGCATCAGCGAGGCGACCGGCGCCCTGCAGGAATTGGGCGTGCTCTCGGCGACCGAGAAGTTCTTCCTGAACTTCCCCGCGCTCGAGTTCGGGGTGACGTATCCGCGCTACACGCCGCTGACGCTGGCGAGCGTGCCGGTCAACGGCGCGAACATCGAGTTCAACCCGGGCAACTTCTACATCGCATTCGCCGGCGGCAGCTCGCAGCGCGCGCGCACGGGAGAGGAGATTCGCCGCTCGCTGCTGCCGCAGGTTCCGGAGATCGCCGACACGATCATCGCGCCGACGTACGAGCGCACGCTGTATGCGGGGCGTCTCGGATTCGGCCGCCACGACGGCACGCACCTGTTCTTCACGACGCTGTGGGCGCGCGACGACGAGGCCGAGATCCCAATCGACAGCGTGCAGGCCGATTCGCTCGGCGGGCTGTTCGCTCCGAAGTCGAACTTCATCCTCGGCCTCGACCTTGCGCTGTCGCTCGCGGAGGATCTGTTCCGGCTCGAGGGCGAGATCAACGGCTCGGTCGTCAACAACGACGTCACGACCGCAGGCTTCAAGAACGACGACATCCCGGAGTTCCTCGTCGACATCGTCGACCCGACGATCTCCAGCTCGATCGACTACGCGTACACCGCGCGGGCGATCGTCAACGTGACCGACATTGGCTCGAAGCTCACGGGCGCGATCCGGATGATCGGACCGGGCTACCAGTCGCTCGGCGCGCCGACGCTGCGCAACGACCTGGTACGCTACGACCTGCGCTTCGACCAGCGATTGCTCCAGCGGCAGATCGCGCTCTCGGCGTTCTACCGACACGATCGCGACAACCTCGTCGACTGGAAGCCGGGCACGACGGAGATCACCGCCTACGGCGTCGGGCTCGGCCTGACGTTCCGGCGCATGCCGTACCTGCGGCTGAACTTCGCGCCGTACCACCAGACGAACGACCTCGCCGGCGAGCGCGCGGTCGACAACACGACGACGACGTTCTCGGCGGTCTCGGGGTATTCATTCCGTACCGGCGACCTGACCAACTCCGCGAACGTCACCTACTCGCTGCAGCAGAGCGAGACGAACATCGCGCAGTCCGACTACGGCGTCGGCACGCTGGGCTTCAACTACACGGCGATCTTCCGCATCCCGCTCACGCTCAACGCGGGCGTGAGCTTCTCGAGTCTCGCCAGTGGCGACGACAGCACCTCGAGCATCGTCTCGTTCGACGTCGGCGGCTCGTTCGTCGCCTGGGACGTCTGGGAGAGCTCGCTCGGCGTGACCGTCTCGACCCAGAGCGACGTCGACAACCGCTTCGGCTTCTTCGTCGGCTCGTCGGTGGCGCTGTGGGAGTATGGGTGGCTGGATGTGCGCGCGGAGAAGAGCACGTATACGAACAGCTTTTTCGTCAGCGAGAAGATCGACGAGTTCATCCTGCGCACGACGCTGTCGACGCGGTGGTAGGGGGATACTCTTCTACTACAACTACAACTACTTCTACTTCAATCCCTGGTTCCCCATTCCTGTCATCCCCGAAGGGGACCTTTCTTAGGGTGCGCATCGCCGCATGTGGCGATGGGGGCTTTCCCGAGGCCATCGCACAACCCCACCGCCCCACATGCGGCCGTCGCGCCGTAAGAGAGGTTCCCTTCGGGAATGACAGGATTCGCCCGCCCCGGGGAGGGCAGTACGTTTCCCCCTCGTTGTTACGCCCACCACCCTCGCGTGTCATTTCTCGCACCATCGTGGCACCCATTTCGCAGGGGCTAAACCCTTGCGACGGTCAACAGGTCCGACCGTCTCTGGCGCGCCGCGGCGAACGCCAAACCGTTCAACAATACACGAGAGATCCATGAATCGTATGACGCTCGGCACGGCCCTGCTTGCGGCACTGACGCTGGCGGCCTGCACCGACACCGCGACGACACCGCCCGATACGCCTCCGTCGACGACGATGACGTATCGCCAGGGCGCTCGCTATCAGTACGAGAGCTACCAGACCGAGCCGGCCACCGACGCGCGCCGCGACACCAGCGCCCGGCGCCGCACGTGGACGCTCGTCAACACGAATGCCTCCGTCGAGGGACGCACCGGCGTCGCCGTCTACGTCGACAGCCTGTTCACCACCGCCGGCGGCTTCGTCAACGTGACCGACAGCGTGCTGATCCATCAGCAGTCGGGCACCAACGACGTCTATCGCTTCTCGTCGCTCATCACCGAGGCGAACGAGGTCAGCATCGTCAGCGAAGTGCCGTTCCTCGGGGGTCTCGACTTCGGCAGCAAGTGGCAGCAGGAGGCGCGCCTGAATTCGACCACCGGCATCTGGCGCGGCAACGAACTGTCGGACACGGTCCCGAACACGTTCAGCATCCCGCTGATCACGGGCTTCAAACTCGCGATCGTCGACAGCGCCGTCGCATCGTCGGTCGAGAACGTGACCATCGGCGGCGCGACGTACGCGGCGACGAAGTCGACGCATCACCTGCACCTCAGCGTCACTGCGCTGTTCGGCACCACGTTCCCTCCGCCGATCGAGGTCGCATCCTCGACGATCCTGCGGACCGTCTGGGTCGTGCCGGCGCTGGGCACCATCGTCAAGGAGCACCGCGAGGGCAAGGTGATCCAGGTCAACTACCAGGGCCAGGGCTTCACGATCCCGATTCCGGGGTATCACGCGGAGCTCACCTCAGTGCTCTCGGCGGGCATCTGAGCGACCGAGGTCGAACACCGAATCGAAACGACAACGCCCGATCGAGCATGGCTCGGTCGGGCGTCGTCTTTGGAGGATGATCGTTCAGGCTCGATCATGTGCGAATCGACGCGGCTGTGTCGTCGTGCCGCTATGCCGTCGCGCGGCTCGTGCGATGCTCGATGTCGTCGCGGATCGCCGGTGCGGCCGCGCGCGACATGCGCAGGATCGTCAGGTGCATCCACGCGAAGCTTGCGCCGGTGACCAGCAGCAGCACCGCGAACGTCGACTGCGGCAGACCGCTCCACTTGTAGAGGTACGCGAACAGCGGAGGCAGCGCGAAGCCGCCGAGCGCGCCGATCATCCCGACGAGTCCGCCGACGGCGCCGACGTCCTTCGGGAAGTATTCGGGGATGTGCTTGTAGACCGCTGCCTTGCCGACACCCATGCCGACGCCGAGCAGGAAGACGAGGAACGTGAAGGGGATGGGTCCCATCGCGAAGTGCATGACCTCGCGCGTGCCGTCGCTCGCGACGGACTCGGGGACCTGCAGCACGATGTGTCCGCTCGGCGCCGCCAGCAGTATCAATGCAACCGTCATCACCGAGAAGACCGCGTACATCACGCGACGCGCGCCGTAGCGGTCGCTGAGCCAGCCACCGAGCGGGCGCAGAAGGCTCGCAGGGAAGATGAACAGCGCGGTCAGCAGCGCGGCCTCGCCGAGCGGCAGGCCGTAGACGTCGACGTAGTACTTCGGCAGCCACGCTGCGAGCGCGACGTAGGCGCCGAAGACGACGACGTAGTACAGGCTGAAGCGCCAGACGCGCATGCACTTCAGAGGCGCGAGCAGGTTACCGATCGACCGTCCGCGCGCCGGCGTGTGGTCGTGCTTCGGCGCGAGGAACCACACGGCCGCGGCCATGATGATCAGCAGCACGGTGTAGAGCATCGGCACGAACCGCCATCCGCCCGGCACCAGGCCGCCCATGATTCCCGCCGCGGGAACGAGCGCGATCAGCGCCGGTCCGATCAGCTTCGTCACCGACGCGCCCACGTTGCCGGCGCCGAGCACGCCGAGGGCGAAGCCCTGGCGGTTCTTCGGGAACCAGGCGGAGTTCCACGAGATGCCGACGTTGAACGAGTTGCCCGCCATGCCGAGCAGGAACCCGTAGACGATGAGCTCGGTGAACGAGCCCGCCGTCGTGATCAGGAACGTCGGGATCGCCGTGAACAGCAGAAGGAGCGTGAAGACGATGCGCCCGCCGAAGCGATCGGTGATGATGCCGAACGCCAGGCGCCAGAGCGAGCCGTTGAGGATCGCCGCGGCCGCGAGCCAGCTCAGCTCGATGTCGGTCAGCCCGAACTCCTTGCGGATCGGAATGCCGAGTACGCCGAACATCAGCCACACGGCGAACATCAGCGTGAACGCCAGGCTCGAGAGCGTGAGAATCCTGTTGCGGTCGCGCGGGCTGTCCTCGGGCGCGACGCCCGGAGCTGTGCCGCCAGTGAGCGGCTCGACGAGAGCGGAGCCCTTCGGCGTTGTCGCTGCTGCCACGCTCCCCGGCGTGGCCGTGCTCGAACTGTGCATGTCGGTCATGAATTGGTTCGTGTTGCTCTTCGGCGCTCGTGACGGATCAGCAGGGGACGGGTGCGTTGCGTCGCGAGTAGTAGTACCAGGTCATGAGTACGCAGCTTGCGTAAAAGCCGATGAAGCCGTAGAGAGCCGCCTGGACGCCTCCGGTCGCGCCGATCGACAGGCTGTAGGCCTGGGGGATGATGAACGCGCCGTACGCGCCGATGGCCGAGGAGAAACCGAGCACGGCCGCGGACTCCTTCTCGCCCTGGCGCACCGCGTCGGCGGCCGCCGCCTCGTCATGGCCGGCGACGTCGCGCAGCCGCTCGGTGCGGAAGATCACGGGGATCATCCGGAACGTCGAGCCGTTGCCGATGCCGGTGGCGAAGAACAGAACGAGGAACGAGGCGAGGAAGCCCGTGAAGGCTCCGGCGTCGGCCTTGTTGTCGAGGAAGTAGAGCACGCCGATGACGCCGACGATCATCAGCATGAAGTTCCAGAACGTCACCTTCGCGCCGCCGATCTTGTCGGAGAGCCAGCCGCCGACCGGACGGATGAGCGCGCCGACGAGCGGTCCGAGGAAGGCGTACTGCAGCGGGTTGACGTCCGGGAACTGCGTCTTGATGAGCATCGGGAACGCGGCAGAGTAGCCGATGAACGAGCCGAACGTGCCGATGTAGAGCCAGCTCATCAGCCACGTGTGCTTGCGCTTGAAGATGATCGACTGATCGCGGAAGGAGCTGCGGGCGGTCTCGAGATTGTTCATCCCGAAGTAGGCGGCGATGACGACGAGCACGACGACGGGGATCCAGACGAGCGCAGCGTTCTGCAGCCAGAGCTGCGAGGCGACGCCCTCCTTGACGGCCGTCTGCGGCGTGCCGCCGATCGCGCCGAAGACGCTCGCGCCGATGACCAGCGGGACGGTGAACTGCACGACGCTGACGCCGAGGTTGCCGAGGCCCGCGTTGATGCCGAGCGCCAGTCCCTTCCTCGACTTCGGGAAGAAGAAGCTGATGTTCGACATGCTCGAGGCGAAGTTCCCGCCGCCGAATCCGGCGAGCGCCGCGAGCACCACGAAGACGCCGTAGGGGAGCGAGGTATCCTGCACTGCCCACGCGATGCCCGCGAGCGGCAGCAGCAGCGATGCCGTGCTGAGCACCGTGAAGTTACGTCCGCCGAAGATCGGCACGAGGAAGGAGTAGAAGATCCGCAGCGTGGCCCCGGCCAGTCCCGGGATCGCGGTGAGCCAGAAGAGTTGTCCCGTCGTGAACTCGAAGCCGATCGCCGGCAGGTTCACGACGACGACGCTCCAGACCATCCACACCGCGAACGCCAGCAGCAGCGCCGGGACGGAGATCCAGAGGTTGCGCTGGGCAATGCGCTTACCCTGCGTGGTCCAGAACGACGGCTCTTCCGGCGTCCATGTCGTGAGCGTATGCGATCCGGCGCGCCGCGGCGCGGGCGGGGGGGCGCTGGAGGGGCGCTGCGCGCTGGACCTCGTCGTCGTTGCGGGCTGGCTCATGTCGGAAATCCCTGCTGGCAATGTGGACAATGACTGTTCGCATTGTCAACATACCGGGCCGCCGACGGGCATTACCTGACGTATGTCAGGTTTTCAATTATTGTATGGAGGTGGCTTCGGTCTCGGCGCGACCGCGATCGAGCCGGAAGAGGTAGCGCAGCAGACCTGCGTTGAGCAGCAGGCAGACGAGGCTCACCAGCGCCGCCGGCACCGGGATGTCGGACTCGCCGCCGAGGTAGGCGTTCATCGTGGCCGTCAGCAGCCAGAGCTGCAGGATCGTGATGAGCAGGACGATGCTGAGTATGCCGTAGACGATCGTCGTCTTCTGCGCGCGCGTGAACAGTCCCCGTGGTCTCATGTCGTCCTCTGCGTGACGCCGGTTGCGTAGATCGTTCCATTGCGCACCTCGAGCTCGACGACGTCGAGTGGCCGCCGCGGCGGTCCCGCCACCGGATGTCCCGTCGTCGCGTCGAACTTCCCGTTGTGACAGGGACAGACCAGCGTCCCGCTTTCGTGTCCCGGCTTGACCGGGCAGGACAGGTGCGTGCACTTCTGGCTGTACGCCACGAACGTCGACTCGCCGGTGCGCATCAGCAGGCAGTTGTCGTGCTCGTGCGGATAATCGAACGTCACCGTCGCGCCGATCGCCAGCGCATCGACCGTGGCGATCTCGCGAATCGGCGGACGGCCGGTGCGGTTGCGCACGAAATTCTTCGCGACGATCCAGAACTGGCCGACCGTGAACGCGAAGCTCGTCAGCACGAGGAACTTCGTGAAGTCCCGCCGCGCGACGTAATCGTCCTGCGCCCAGTCGATCGGGAAATCGCGCCGCCACTTCGGCTGCTCGGCCATCGGGGCGCCGTCGGGGGCGGTGGTCAGGTCGTCGGTGTCTTTCACGAGGGTGTCAGATGTCAGATGTCAGATGTCAGATGTCAAAAGTCAGATGTCACGAGGCGGGTTATTCTTCGGTGAAGATTCCTGCCAGCATTGGGTCGTAGGGGATCGTTATTCCGATGGGGCCCTGGTCGATGGCGCTGGTGATGTCGAGCGTCGTTGTCGATGCGGTGCGGGGGACCATCATGTTCACTTTCGTCGTGATCGTCTGGTGTCCGAACTGGAAGGAGTTGATCGGCTCGGAGCTCGGGCGCAGCACTTCGATCTCGTCGCGCGTTCCGAAGAAGAGCGCCTGGCTCGGACAGACCGATGCGCACATCGGCTTCAGTCCGACCGATGTGCGGTCGTAGCACATGTCGCACTTCATCATGAGGTTCAGTTCCGTCTTCATCTTCGGCACGCCGAAGGGACAGGCGATCACGCAGTTGCTGCACGCGATGCAGCGCGGCTTGCGCGCCGACTGCACGACGCCGTCGGCGGTGCGCTTGATCGCGTCCGCCGGACAGACCTCCGCGCACGTCGGAGAGTCGCAGTGCATGCAGATCACCGGCGTCGTCTGCGGCGACGCGCTGCGATCGATGTACTCGAGATGGATCATCGAAGTGCCCTTGTGCGTGTCGCACTCGCTGCAGCCCTGCACGCAGGCCTGGCAGCCGATACAACGGCTCGGGTCGATGAAGAACTCCATGTGCGCGGGAACGGGCATCTCGATAGTGCTGATTGCGGAATTCGGGTTTCCTGATTCTCTGACGATCGTCGGCGACCACGCGGTCGTTTGCGCTTCAGTCGGTGCGCTTCAGTCGGCGCGCTTCAGGCGTCGGCGCTTCAGGCGTCGGCGCTATTGCTGCGACTCCAGGATGCCGTCGTACTCGGGCGCCCCGTCGGCCTTTCGTACGCTGACGGCGCAGACCTTGTACTCGGGGATTTTCGAGATCGGGTCGCGCGCCGAGATCGTCAACTGGTTGGCGCTCTTGCGGCCGGCCCAGTGATAGGGGATGAAGATCGTGTCGGGCCGGATCGTCGTCACGACGTGCGCGCGCAACGTGGCGTCGCCGCGACGCGAGGCGACCGTTACCCAGTCCTTGTCGGCGATGCCGAGCTTCGCCGCCAGGATCGGATGCATCTCCACGAGCGGCTCCGGATACTGGTTCACCAGCGGACCGATGCGCCGCGTCTGCGTGCCCGAAAGGAAATGGCTGACGACGCGACCGGTCGTCAGAATGATCGGGTACTCCGCGTCGACCTCCTCGGCCGGAGGCGTGTACGGCGCGACGACGAAGCGCGCGCGGCCGTCGGGGAAGTAGAAGGGACCGCTGCCCTTCGCCACCGGATTCCACGAGCCGGGCTCGTACAGTCGCGGCGTTCCCGGATGATCGTCGCTCGGACACGGCCAGAAGACGCCGTGCTGCGCCTCGATCTTCTCGTAGGTGATTCCCGAATAATCGCAGACGCCGTCCTTCGACGCCACGCGCAGCTCGTCGAAAATCTCGCGGGGATTTTCGAACGTGAATCCCTTCTGCCGCTTCAGCGCCTTCGCTATATCCTGGATGATTTTCCAGTCCTGGCGTGCGTCACCCGGCGGATCGACCGCCTTGTTGATCTTGATCACCCGCCCTTCGACCTGCGTCACCGTGCCTTCGTCCTCCTCGTGCAGCGAGCCGGGGAGCACGACGTGCGCATGTCGCGCGGTCTCGTTCATGAAGAAGTCGATGACGACGAAGAACTCGAGCTTCTCGAGCATCCGACGGACGAAGTTGTTGTCGGGCAGCGAGACGACGGGATTGAAGCAGAGGCAGAGCATCCCCTTGATCTCGTCCGAGTCGATCCGGTTGAACAGCTCGAAGGCGTCGACGCCGGGCATCGGCATCTCCTCGACATCCATCCCCCAGATCTTCGCGATGTGCGCGCGATGCTCGGGGTTGGCGAGGTCGCGGCCGCCGGGGAGCTGATCTGCCTTCTGTCCGTGCTCGCGGCCGCCCTGGCCGTTGGCCTGACCGGTGATCATAGCGTAGCCGCAGCCCTCGCGGCCGATGCGGCCGGAGGCGAGCACGAGGTTGATCGCGCCGAGCACGTTCTGCACGCCGTGCGTGTGGTGCTCGATGCCGCGTGCGTGGAGCATGAAGCTCGTCGGCGCCTCGCCCCACATCTGCGCGGCGCGGCGGATGAGATCCTCGGTGATGCCGGTCTCCTTCGCGGTGCGCGCCGGCGTCCACTCGGCGACGTGCGCGGCGACCTCGTCGAAGCCGACGGTGTTCGCGTCGATGAAGTCGCGATCGACCCAGCCGTTCTCGATCATCAGATTGAGCACGCCGTTGAACAGCGCGATGTCGCGTCCGGGCTTGATCGGAAGGAACAGGTCGGCGGTGCGTGCGATCGGCGTGATGCGCGGATCGACGACGATGATTTTTGCGCCGTGCTCGCGCGCCTGCCAGATATAATCGGTCGTGATCGGCGAGCATTCGGCGACGTTCGATCCGGCGACCCAGATGACCTTGGCCGAAAGAATGTCGCTCCAGGGATTTGCCGAGCGATCGATGCCGAACGCCTTCTTGTTCGCCGCGCCGGCGCTGACCATGCAGAGCCGACCGTTGTAGTCGATGTGCTTCGTCTTCAGGCACATGCGGGCGAACTTGCCCATCAGGTACGTCTTCTCGGTCGTCAGGCTCGCGCCGCTGAGCATCGCAAACGCGTCGTTGCCGTAGGTCGACTGAATGCGATCGATCTCCGACGCCACCTTCGCGATCGCCTCCTCATACTGCATCTCCCGAAATCCGCCCGGCGCCGCCTCGTCGCGCGCATAGGCGTGCATCAGCCGATCCGGGTGCGCGCCCTGCAGATACCGCTTGACGCCCTTCGGACAGAGCTTCCCCTGATTGAACGGAAACTCCATCCACGGCTCGAACCCGATGACCTCGTTGTCCTTGACCTTCAACTGAATGCCGCACTGCTGTCCGCAGAAACAGCAATGCGTCTTGACGAGCCGATCGGCCTCGATGCCGGTCTCGAGCCGACTCCCGCTCGCATGCGCCAGATGCGGGCCGAACTGCTCGATGATGTTGAGAGGGAATTCTTGTACGTGAGGCATGGAGAAGTCAGATGTCAGAAGTCAGATGTCAAAGGTCAGATGTCACATGCAGTCGGGTGTCAGATGTCAGATGTCAGATGTTAGATGTTAGATGTCACATACAAGGAGGTTTGTCTTCTCTCTTTGCTTTTATCGCGGGCGGTGTGGGCGTATGCGCTTTGTGACATCTAACATTTGACGTCTAACATTTGACATCTAACCTCTAACCCCCAACCGCCCCTGCGCTATCGCCATCATCGCCCTCCGACAGGTCGGGCAGATTCTCTGATAATGGTCGATGGTCGGGTGGTCGAGCGTGTAGTCGTAGCCGAGCTGCTGTTCGACGACCATGAGGTCTTCGACGTGCATCAGCGAGGCGTATTCGGCGTCGCAGCGGGCGCAGTGGGCCATGTGCTCGCGCTCGCCGACGTCGCGGTAGAAGCCGACGCCGAGCTGGGCGGGGCGCTGGAAGATGTGGAAGAATTTTCCGAACGGCAGCCACAGCAGCGTGAAGATCACGGTGATCGCGTGGAGGATCGCGAGGAAGTCGTAGCCGAATCCCTTCATCCACGTGTAGCTCGCCGTCAGCATCAGTCCTGTGATGCTCACCGCGAAGAGCAGGATCAGCGGAAGGAAGTCCTCTCCGAACAACTGCACCGCTGCGGCGCCGTGGTCCTTCATGCGCCGGCGGAACGCGATCATCACGCCCGCGATCACCATGAACGAGCTCCAGACGAGTCCATGGAACATCATGAACGCCATCAGCGAGCTGGTGGGGAAAGTGAAGGTCGGGAAGCCGAAGACGAAGACGCGGTAGACCTCGATGTCGCCGCGCACGGTCTCGAAATGCAGCCAGCCGAAGACGAGCGGGATCGTGATGGCGAACGCGAGGATGCAGCCCCACATCAGCAGGAAGTGCGCGGCCCAGCGGATGCGATCGCGATTGGCGATGAATCGGTTCAGCGCGAAGTCGAGCGTCACGCGCTTGAACCAGTTGCCCGCGTTGAAGCCGCGGTGGCCTCGACGAAAGAAGACCTGCCAGCCTCGACGCCAGTACATCTGCGTCGGCGGTCGCTGCAGCCACATCGCGTAGCGATAGGTGATGCCGAAGACCGCGAAGAGCACGGCGAACGTGTAGCCGACGAGCGCCGCGTCGAAGTGCGCGAGGTTGCGCGAGCCGACCACGATGAGCACGGCCGTGACCGCCGTCAGGCCGACGCCCCACGCTCCCGCGGTGATGCTTTCCTGCTTCATTGATGTACGCGCGTGGTCCCGGCGAGCAGCCCGCTCCCGGAAAATGAAATCGAACTCAGGTCCAACTTAATACGAGTCAAAGCAGATCAAGTATGACGTTCATCATGGTCGGCCCTTCGGCGCCTCCGCAAGTTGCATAAGGCGCAAATGTCGCCGTCGTTCGCCGTACCTGATTCATGCCGGGCTCTCATGAAACACCTCGTTGCGTTCCTCCTGCTTCTCATCGCCTCGTCGCTCACGGCTCAGCAGCCAACCCCGATGCCGACTCCGGTCCCCACGAATGCACCCCCGGTAACGCCGGTGCCAACCGACACGCCCACGCCTCCCGCGCCCGCCCCACCGGCCGCCATGCCCGTCATGTCGACGGGTCCGTCACTGAAGATCACCGGCCAGGTGCGCGAGCGCACCGAGGTCGACAGTCGCTCGTTCTCGTTCGGGGTCACACCCGATGTCGTGCACCTGCTGCGCTCGCGTCTCGCGGTCAGCGCGACGATCGACTCGACGCTCGGCGCCCATGTCGAAGTCCAGGATGCGCGCGTGTTCGGCCAGACGAAGTCGACTTTGAACATCGGCGCCCCGGCGTTCGACCTGCGCCAGGCATGGCTCGAGATCAAGCAGATCGCCGGCGCGCCCCTGGCGCTGCGCGTCGGCCGGCAGGCGATCGGCTATGCCAACGAACGGCTCATTGGACGCATCGACTGGCGCAACGACGGACAGTCGTTCGACGGAGCCGTCGCGACGATCGGCGGGGGAGAGGCGAGCGTCGACCTGCTCGGTCTCGCGCTCGCGCGCAATGCGAACACGCCGGTCTACAATCGCGACGTCTTCCTCGCCGGCGCCTGGGCGCAGTGGAGGGGCAAGGAGTCGCCCGTCGGCGTCCAGGGGTACTTCCTCTTCGACGACCCGCGCCTCGACCCGACCCACCGGCAGAACCGCTTCACGACCGGACTCTATAGTAACGGTGCGGTGAGCGGCTTCGACTACGAGCTCGAAGGTACGTATCAGTTCGGCGACGACGTGCGTGAAGGACCGAGTCCGCGGACGGTGAAGATCGCCGCATCGATGATCGGCGCGCGCGTCGGCTACACGCTCAAGGAGCTCGCGTCGCTGCGCATCGGCGTCGGCTACGATCGACTCTCGGGCACCGATCCGCAGGACAGCCTCACCTACGGCGCGTTCCACACGCTCTACGGAACCAATCACAAGTTCTACGGCTTCATGGACTACCTGCTGAACATCCCCGTGCACACCAAGGGCATGGGTCTGCAGGACATGATGGTGAACCTCTCGATCGCCCCGCTGAAGACGGTGAAGGTCGGCGCGGATCTGCACCTGTTCGCGCTCGCGGTCGATCCCGCGAAGCTCGCGAACGCGCCCGCCGGCGCCAGCTCGACGATCGGCACCGAGCTCGACCTCAGTGTCTCGTATGCGCCGACGAAGGCGCTGAACGTCACGTGCAACTATGCGGTCTTTGATGGCGATCCCAACCGGCTGGTCCTCAACGGACCGCGCCGGACGACCCAGTGGGGCTTCGTCATGCTCACGGTCGGATTCTGACCTCTGCTCCGGTCCGCTGCTGCGCCGCTGTGACAACGCGTGCTCGCCCTCCATGCCGGGGCGGCTAAGCCGCGAATGCACAGCGGCGCGGCGCATTCGGGTCCAACATGACGTGCGTCATAGTCGCCCCAATCCAGACTGGGTACTTTTACTCCGTGCTTCGGCACCTTCCCGTCAAACACCAATCGCCGATCGGCGAACACCGATGAACGTCAATCTCGATCTCGCCCGCAAATACGACGTTGCCGGACCGCGCTACACGTCGTACCCGACCGCTCCTCAGTTCCGCCAGTGGTCTCCGGGGGAGTGGGTGGAGATCCTTCGTGAGAACGAGCGCACGAGCGTCCGCGACCTGTCGCTGTACTTCCACATCCCATTCTGCCAGACGCTGTGCTATTACTGCGGCTGCAACGTGGTGATCACGCACAACCACAATCGGATCTCCGACTATCTGAACTATCTCGACCGCGAGATGGCGCTGTTCCAGGAGCAGGTGGGCACGCGCCGCCGCGTGTCGCAGCTCCACTGGGGCGGTGGCTCTCCGAGCGGTCTGTCGCCGGAGGAGATCCGCACGCTGGGCGGGATGATTCGTCGTCGCTTCGACATCG
>Ga0247823_10000232_pt1 | contig 47630 bp, 48 predicted proteins | sample 13C_PalmiticAcid_2_FD_192426 | JGI IMG/M metagenome (GOLD analysis project Ga0247823, IMG submission 192426) | Soil microbial communities from agricultural site in Penn Yan, New York, United States - 13C_PalmiticAcid_Day30 | ecosystem: Environmental > Terrestrial > Soil > Agricultural land... | reverse complement strand
CCCTACCCCCACAGCCGCCCCCGCCGCCTGCGCCGGGATGCCTTTTCCCGCGACCTGGTGCGTGAGCACCGCCTCAGCCCGGCCGACCTGATCTACCCGGTGTTCGTGCTGGACGGCCAGAACCGGCGCGAAACCGTGACCTCGATGCCGGGCGTGGAGCGCCTGAGCCTGGACCTGCTGTTGCCAGTGGCCGAGGACTGCGTGGCGCTGGGCATCCCGGCCATGGCGCTGTTCCCGGTGATCGACCAGTCGCTCAAGACGCCGGACGGCCAGGAGGCCCTGAATCCGGACGGGCTGGTGCCGCGCGTGGTGCGTGAGCTGAAGAAGCGTTTCCCGCAGCTCGGTGTGATGACCGACGTGGCGCTGGACCCCTACACCAGCCACGGACAGGACGGCGTGCTCGACGAGCACAACTACATCCTGAACGACCCCACGGTGGAGATCCTGGTGAAGCAGGCCCTGACGCAGGCGCAGGCGGGCGTGGACATGGTCGCCCCCAGCGACATGATGGACGGGCGCATCGGCGCCATCCGCACCGCGCTCGAGGCCAACGGCCTGGTGCACACGCGCATCATGGCCTACAGCGCCAAGTACGCCAGCGCCTTCTACGGCCCTTTCCGCGACGCGGTCGGCTCGGCCACCAACCTGGGCAAGGCCGACAAGAAGGTTTATCAGATGGACCCGGGCAACTCCAACGAAGCCCTGCGCGAGGTCGCGCTGGACCTGGCCGAAGGCGCCGACATGGTGATGGTCAAACCCGGCATGCCCTACCTGGACATCGTGCGCCGGGTCAAGGACGAGTTCGGCGTGCCGACCTTCGCCTACCAGGTCAGCGGCGAGTACGCCATGCTCAAGGCCGCCGCCCTCAACGGCTGGCTGGACCACGACGCGGTGATGATGGAAAGCCTGCTGGCCTTCAAGCGCGCGGGCGCCGACGGCGTGCTCACCTACTTCGCGCGCGACGCGGCGCGCCTGCTGCGCGGCTGACACCAGGCATCCACCCCACCATGCGCATCTTCCACGTCCTGCCCGGCTCGGTGAACGAATCCGGCGCCCTGCCCATGGTGTTGCCGGAGAAAGGCTACATCTGGATCGCCTGCGGGCGGCGCGAGTTCGAGCTGGAACAGGGTGCGGTGCAGTCCACCCTGCAGGTGCTGTGCGGCATGACCCTGGTGGACCTGCACATCGCCGACCTGCTCAACAACCAGCTGCCCTCGCACTACGACTACACCTCGCAGTACGACATCCTGGTGTTCCGCCGGCTGGCGGCCGGCCACAGCGAGACCGATCTCGCCCACCCCGGCGAGGTGCTCACCCAGTCCGTCAAACGCGGCGGCCCGCCCGTGCTGCGGCGCATCGACACCAGCCCGGTGGGCTTCGCGGTATTCGACCGCGTGCTGCTCACGGTGCACCCCGTCGGCTGCCAAGCGCTGGAACAGTACGCCACGCGGCTGCTCTCGGCCGCCACCGCCGCTTCGCGCGCGGCCGGCGTGCACCTGCCGCCCAGCCCGGCCGACCTGATGCTGCGCATCGTCAACCAGATGGTCGACGGCTACCTCGCGCTGCGCCGCGAGCTCACGCGCCAGCTCGACCACTGGCAGACCGAACTGCTGATGCCCAAGGCCCGCTTCAGCAACTGGGGCTCGCTGCTGGACGCGCGCATCTCGCTGCACCAGCTCGACGAGATCTGCGAGGACCAGCGTTCGGCCATCCAGGACTGGAACGAGAACCTCGCCACCTGGGAGCCGACCGACGCGATCGGCGGGCAACGCGGGCTGGAGCTGCTCAAGGTGCGTTCGCGCGATGTGCTCGAGCACATCGAGCGCGTGGTGCACCACGTGCGCCGGCTGGAGCAGAACGCGGAAACCGCGGTGCAGATGCACTTCTCGGCGCAGAGCAACCGCACCAACGACATCATGCGCACGCTCACCGCGCTGACCGCCATCTTCCTGCCGCTGAACCTGATCGCGGGCATCTTCGGCATGAACTTCCAGTTCATCCCGCTGCTGCACCAGCAGAGCGGGTTCTGGTGGGCCCTGGGCTCCATGGCCTTCACGGCGGCGGTGTTGGGCGTGGTGTTCTGGCGAAAGCGCTACCTGGCGCGCACCGCGCGCTGAGGCTTCACACGTAGGGTTCGCTCAGGCCTTCGTTGGCCAGCACCCGCTGCACCGACGGCCTTGCCAGCATGCGCTGAAGGTACGGGCCCAGGTGCTGGCGGTCGCGCGCCGGCGCGCTGGGGAAGTTGCGCGTCCAGCGGCACAGCGTGAACACGTAGGCGTCGAGCAGCGTGAACTGCTCGCCCATGAACCAGGGACCGCCACGGCGCTCGATCTCGGCGTCGAGCTGGTTGAGCAACGGCCCCACGCGGACCTGCGCGTTGCGCTGCACTTCCGCGGCGACCTCGGTGTGGCCGGTGTCGGCCCAGCGCTCGGGGTAGAAGTAGACGATGAGCGTGGCCTGCAGGGTGTTGGTCAGCCACATGAGCCATTTGTAGGCATGGGCACGGTCGCGCGTGTCCATGGGTGGCATCAACGCGGCCTTCGGGTGCGTGTCGCTCAGGTGCAGGCAGATCGCTGCCGTTTCGTACAGCACCAGATCACCGTCGACCAGCACCGGGATCAGGCCGTTCGGGTTGAGCGCGAGGTAGGCCGGCGTCTTGTGCTCGCCGTTCTGTTTGTCGACCAGCACGCGCTCGTAGGGCACGCCGATTTCTTCGAGCAGGATGTGCGGCACCATGGCGGCGCTGCTGGGGGCGAAGTGCAGTTGGATCATGGGATTCAAGGGGTGGGTGGGGGCACGCCAAAGAGCTTCGCGCCATTGTCCCAGGCGATGCGCCGCGCCACGTCGGCGGGCAGCCCGCCCAGCCACGTGCGGTAGCCCTTCATGAGCTCGTCGTAGTACAACCAGCGCTGGTTGATCCAGGTGTCCGAGCCGATCAGGAAACGGTCCGGGTACTTGAGCAGCAGCGCACGCCATTCGGGGCAGAGCTGGCCGTCGGCGCAGGTCAGACCGGGGCGGTACGACAGCTCGCCCACCAGGCGCGGGTAACGCGCGAAGAGTTCGTCCACGCGCGCCACCGGCGTGCCACCGATGCCGGTGTGGGCCCAGATCAGGAGCGACCTGCGGCCCTTGGAAGGCGTGTTGGCCATCAGCAAGTCGATCGCCGTATCGTCCACGTGCGCGAGGATGGCAAGGTCCTTCTCTTCGGCCAGGGCCATGAGCTGTTTGGCCACCGGACCATTGGCGTTGGCGCTGTCGTACAGGTGGAATTCGCCCAGGCCGCGGTAGGGCCCGGCAGGCGTGCCGCGCTGGAGTTCGGCGTTGACCATCTCGACGATGGTGGGGTCGCGGAACCAGTTGTTGTAGTCGGCGCGGTCGCGGTACAGGCGCACGAAGGGCACGACCGCGACACCGGCCTTGCGAGTCGGCTCGCGCGCACTGGCCAGCGCCTTGGTGCCGTCGTTGGGCCGCGAGTTGGCGACGATGGCGCGCACCCCGTTGCGCTGCATGCGGTCGAGCACATCGGCCATGGGGTGCGGGCAGCCCGGGGCCGGTGTGTCGTGCGTGCAGGCTTCGTTGTTGTAGTGCAGGTGCGCGTCGAACAGCGGGCCGCTGTAGTCGGCCGCCGCCGCGCCCGCGCAGGCCCCGATCAACAGACCCCAGCAAGCCACGGCGCGCCACATGGCATCAGCCCAGGTGTTGCGCGAAGAAAGCCAGCGTGCGCTCGCGCGCCAGCTTGGCCGCCGCCTCGTTGTACGAGCCGCGCTGGTCACAGTTGAAGCCGTGGTTGGCGTCGTACACATGCACCGTCACGCCGGGCTGGGCCTTCTTGAAGGCCTCCACCGTGTCGAGCGGAATCCAGTGGTCCTGCGCGCCGAAATGCACCATCACCGGTACGGTGGGCCGGCGCTCGAGCTCCGCACCCACCGTCATGCCGCCACCGTAGTACGGCGCGGCGGCGGACAGTCCCTGCAGCGCGCTGGCCGAACGCCAGGTGAGCAGGCCGCCCCAGCAGTAGCCGAGGATGCCGACCTTGCCGGCCTGCGCCGCGTGCTGGATCGCGGCCTGGATGTCGGGCATCACGCCCGGCGCCGGCAGGCCTTCCACGGCGGCCTTGAGCTCCATGCCGGCCTTCATGTCGGCCTCGGTGTAGCCGAGTTCCACACCGGGCTTGGCGCGGTGGAAGGTGTGCGGCGCGACCACGAAGTACCCATCGGCCGCGTAGCCGTCGGCCACCGAGCGGATGTGCGAGTTCAAGCCGAAGATTTCCTGCAGCAGCACCAGGCCTCCCTTGGCCTTGCCGCTGGGCCGGGCCACGTAGGCCGGGCATTTGAAGCCGTCGGCGGCGGTGAGTTCGATCGTCTGACCCATGGTGTTTCTCCTGTTGTCGGGTTGAAAAAGTCAGGCGCGCAGCCGGCGCGCCACGAAGTCGAGGCGGTCCTGGCCCCAGAACAGTTCACCGTCGATGACGTAGCTGGGCGCGCCGAACACGCTGAGGTCGATGGCGGCCTGCGTGTGCCCGTCGTAGCGCGCCTGCACCTCGGGCTGCCGGGACTGCGCCAGCCGCGCGGCATCCAGACCGGTCTCGGCCAGCAGGGCCGCCAGCGTGGCGTCGTCGGCAATGTCGCGCTGCTGCGCCCAGACGGCGGCCAGCACCGCGCCGGTCAGGCGCATCGCGGCCTCGTCGCCGTCGTGCTGGGCCACGGCAGTGATCAGCCGCGCGGCGGGATCGCCCGCCACGGGAAAGAAGCGGGGCTCGGGGTGGAGCGGGATGTCCAGCGCCTCGCTGAAGCGGCGCAGCTCGAGCAGGCGGTAGGCCTGGCGCTGCGGCGCGCGCTTCTGCAGGGGCAGCCCGCCGGACAGCGGGAAGATCTTGCCCAGGTCCATGGGCCGCACGCGCACGGGCGTGCCGGTCTCGCGCAGCAAGGCCGCAAAACGCGCGTGGCCCAGGTAGGCCCAGGGACTTTGCGGGACAAAGTAATAGTCGACTGTGCGACGCATGTCGGTCTCCTGTCACTGTTGTAATGGCAAGCTCGGTGGCGAGCCCGTGTTGTACGCGATGCCACCACATTCTGCAGGAGACGGGTTATGGCTGAGATGACAGGCCGGGCGCTGCTGGTCACCGGGGGCGGGCGCGGCATCGGCGCGGCCACCGCCCGGCTCGCCGCGCGGCAGGGCTGGGTGGTGGCGGTGAACTACACCGCGAACTCGCTCGCGGCCGACGAGGTGGTGCGCGCGATCCGCGCCGAGGGCGGCACGGCCATGAGCGTGCAGGCCGATGTGGCGGACGAAGACCAGGTGCTCGCGATGTTCGCGAAGATCGACGCCAAGCTCGGCCGCCTGCACGGCCTGGTGAACAACGCGGGCGTGGTCGATGTGACGGCCCGCGTGGATGAAATGAGCGTGGCGCGCTGGCGCCGCATGTTCGACATCAACGTGATCGGCTCGATGCTGTGCGCGCGCGAGGCAGTGCGCCGCATGAGCACAAAACACGGCGGCGAAGGCGGGTCCATCGTGAACCTCTCCAGCGCGGCCTCGCGCCTGGGCTCGGCCGGCCAGTACGTGGACTACGCGGCGGCCAAGGGCGCGATCGACGCCTTCACCATCGGCCTGGCGCGGGAAGTCGGCGGCGAGGGCGTGCGCGTGAACGCGGTGCGGCCGGGCCTGATCGAAACCGAGATCCACGCCTCGGGCGGCCTGCCCGACCGGGTGCGCGACCTCAAGCACCAGGTGCCCATGCAGCGCGGTGGCCGGGCCGACGAGGTGGCGCAGGCCATCGTCTGGCTGCTGTCCGACGCGGCGAGCTACACCACCATGACCCTGATGGACGTCTCCGGAGGACGCTGACATGACCACGACACACACGAACACATCGCACATCAAGTACTGGTGGGAAGACCTGCAGGTCGGCGAGACGCGCGACCTAGGCACCATCACGCCGACCGAAGAGGAGACGGTGGCCTTCGCGCGCCAGTTCGACCCGCAGCCCTTCCACCTCGACGCCGAGGCCGCCAAGGCCTCGGTGTTCGGCGCGCTCAGCGCCAGCGGCTGGCACACCTGCGCCATGGCGATGCGGCTGATGGTGACCAACTTCCTCAACGAAAGCTCCAGCCTGGGCTCGCCTGGCCTGGAGAGCGTGAAGTGGCTCAAGCCGGTGTTCCCGGGCGACACGCTGCGGTTGCAGCACACGATCCTGGAAAAACGCCCCATGAGCAAGCGCCTGGACGTGGGCCTGGTGCGCACCACCTGGGAGATGTTCAACCAGCACGGCGACAAGGTGCTCTACATGGAGGGCTACGGCATGTTCCGGCGCCGCGAGCCGGGCAAGGCGTAGGCGTAGGCCTCGCCCTTTCCGGTGCGAGGCACCTGATCCAGCGCTCGCAAGGATCCGGCTCCGCCGGTCCGAGCGTGCGCCCCCTCGAGGGGGCCGCGCACAGCGCGGCGGGGGTGGGCCACAATCCAGCTCATGGATTTCAAGCCGCTCATCACCCTGCTGGCGATCGTCAACCCGCTGGCGATCGTGCCCTTCTTCATCCACTACACGCAGGGCTTCTCGCGCCAGCAGCGGCAGCGCACGGTGATGATCTCGGCCTTCAGCGCCTTCGCGGTGATCGCCACCTGCGCCGTCATCGGCCTGCAGATCCTGGAGTTCTTCAGCATCTCGCTGGCGAGTTTCCAGGTCGGCGGCGGCATGCTGCTGCTGACCTCGGCACTGTCCATGCTCAACGCGCGGCCGGCGGAAGCCAAGGCCACCGATCAGGAACTGAGCGACACTTCGGCACGCACCTCCATCGCGGTGGTGCCGCTGACCATCCCGCTGCTCACCGGGCCGGCCACCATGTCCACCGTGGTGATCTACGCCGACCAGGCCAAGACCTTCTTCCAGCACGCCGCGCTGGTGGGGTATGGCGTGGTGATCGCCCTGGCCACCGCCATCTGCTTCACCCTGGCCGAGCCGATCGCGCGCTTCCTGGGCCAGACCGGCATCAACGTGATGACGCGGCTGATGGGCCTGATCCTGGCGGCGCTGTCGGTCGAGGTGATGGCGACCGGCCTGGTGAAGCTGTTCCCAGCGTTACTGGGCTGAGGGGTAGAGGTTCAGCGTCTGCGCCTGCAGGCGCGAGAGGCCCAGCAGCGCGTCGGTGAACGGCGTGGGCACGCCGGTGAGCTGGCCGAGTTCGCGCACCACGGTCACCAGGGCGTCGAGTTCCACCGGCTTGTGCGCCTGCACGTCCTGCAGCATCGAGGTCTTGAACGCACCGAGCTTGAGCGTGACCGCATGGCGGTCTTCGGGCTGCTGGTCGATCGGAATGCCGATGCGCGCACCGATGTCCTTGGCCTCCAGCATCACGCGGCTGATGAAGTCGCGCACCAGTGGGTCGCCGAGGATGCGGTCGGTGGTGGCGCCGGTGAGCGCGCTCACGGGGTTCACCGTCATGTTGCCCCAGAGCTTGTACCAGACGTCTTTCTGGATCTGCGGCGACACCGTGGCGTTGAGCCCGGCGCGCCGCAGCAGCTCGACCAGGGCCGCCACCCGCTCGCTGGACTCGCCCGATGGTTCGCCGAGGATGAGGCCGTTGCCGAAGTGGTGGCGGATCACGCCGGGCGCGTCCACCGAGCAGCTCGCGTGCACCACGCCGCCGATGACGTGGCGCGCCGGGATGCAACGTTCGATCTCCCCCTCGGGGTCCACCGTTTTCAGGCGCGTGCCGGCGCGCTCGCCGCCAAAGCCGTTGAAGAACCACCAGGGCACGCCGTTCATGGCGGTGAGCACCACGGTGTGGCGGCCGATCAGCGGCGCGATGCCGCGCGCGAGGTCGGGCAGCGAGGGCGCCTTCACGGCCACGATCACGAGGTCCTGCACGCCCAGGGTCACGGCGCTGGCGGCGGCCTGCACCGGCGCGCCCTGCAGCTGGCCGTCCTGGTGCAGCTGCAGGCCATCGCGCTGCAGGGCCGCGAGCGTCTCGCCGCGCGCCAGCGCGCTCACGATGCAACCGGTGTGCGAGAGCCGCACGCCGAGCCAGCCGCCGATGGCGCCCGCGCCGACGATGGCCACGCGCTGAAAGTCAGGGGAAGAGGTCAAGGGCTCACTCCAGGTAGCTGCGGTCCAGGCGGTTCACCTGCCGGACCAGCGCGTCGAACACGTCACGGCCGGCGCCGTGGTGGGGGTTGAACTGCAGCGCGTCGCGCGTGCATTTCTCGGCAACGGCCTCGGGCACCGGCAGGGCCGCCTGCGCACCGCCCATCGAGAACGTGGCCATCTGGATTTCGCAGGCGCGCTGCAGCGTCCAGAGGATGGCGAAGGTCTGCGGCACGGTGGCGCCCCAGGCCAGCAGGCCGTGGTTGCGCAGGATCACGGCCGGGCGGTCGCCAATGCTCTTGAGCAGGCGCGGTGCTTCGTCGGCGTGGATGGTGATGCCTTCGAAGGTGTGGTACGCCACCATGCCGTGCAGCTGCGCGGTGTAGAAGTTGGTCTGCTGCAGGCCGTCCTTCAGGCAGGCGACGGCCACGCCGGCGGTGGTGTGGGTGTGCATCACGCAGTGCGCACCGGGCAGGCCGTCGTGGATGGCGGCATGCACCGTGAAACCGGCCGGGTTGACCGGGTGCGGCGAACCGTCGAGCACGTCGCCCTGCAGGTTGATCTTCACCAGGTTGCGCGCGGTGACCTCGCTGTAGTGCAGGCCGAAGGGGTTGATCAGGAACTGCTTGTCCTCACCGCAGACGCTGGCGGGCAGGCGCAGCGTGATGTGGTTGTAGATCATCTCGGTCCAGCCCAGCATGGCGAAGACGCGGTAGCAGGCGGCGAGCTCGACGCGCGCGGCCCATTCGTCCGGGTGCATGCCGGCGGGCGTGGCGGTGGTGGTGGGCAGGGCGGCGTTCATGGGGGTGGTCTCCTAGTACACACTGCCTTTGGCCTGGGCAGGCACGGCGGGCGCATCGGTCTTGAAGCGCGCGGCCAGGGCGCTGGTCTGGCGCGCGAGGATCTGGGTGTCCAGCCCCACGGCCACGAACACCGCGCCCAGCGCGAGGTAGTGGCGCGCCTGGGCCTCGTCGGTGGTCAGGATGCCGGGCGCCTTGCCGGCGCGCAGGATGCGCGCGATGGCGTCCTCGATCGCGGCCTGCACCTCGGGGTGGCCCGGGTCGCCCACGTGGCCAAGCGAGGCGGAGAGGTCGGCCGGGCCGATGAAGACGCCGTCCACCCCGGGCGTGGCCGCGATGGCGTCGAGCTGCTGCAGGGCCTCGCGCGTCTCCGCCTGCACCAGCAGGCAGACCTGGGCGTTGGCCTCTTTCGCGTAGTTCGGGTAACGGCCCCAGCGCGAGGCCCGGGCGCCGGCCATGCCGCGCACGCCGCCCTGGCCGTCGTTCTGCGGGTAGCGGCAGGCGCGCACCAGCTGGGCCGCCTGCTCGGGCGTGTCCACCATGGGCACCAGCAGGGTCTGCAGGCCGACGTCGAGGTACTGCTTGATGATCGCCGCATCACCCACGGGCACGCGCGCGATGGCCTGCGCGCCCGGGTAGGCGGCGATGGCCTGGGCCTGCGACAGCAGGTCCTGCAGGCCGTTGGGCGAATGCTCGCCGTCGATCAGCAGCCAGTCGAAGCCGGCACCGGCGCAGATTTCCGCGCTGTAGGGGTTGGCCAGGCCGAGCCAGAAGCCGATTTGCGCGCGGCGCTCGGCGAGCGCCTGTTTGAACGGGTTGACGGGGGTTTGCATGGGGTGGGGAGAGAAATTCAGACGAACTGGAAACGAAGGCTGCCGAGCGGGCCGTAGTCGGCCTCGAACAGGTCGCCCTGGCGGGCCGCGACCGGCCGCGTGAACGAGCCGGCCAGCACGATCTGACCGGGCTGAAGCGATTCGCCCCAGGGCGCGAGCTTGTGCGCGAGCCACGCGATGCCGACCGCCGGGTGGCCCTGCACGCCGGCGGCCAGCCCGGTTTCTTCCACCACGCCGTTCTGCCGAAGGATGGCACCGCACCAGGGCAGGTCGAGGGTGAAGGGGTCGGCGCGGTAACGCAGGTCCCCGTCGCCGATCACGATGCCGGCGTTGGCCGCGTTGTCGCTGATGGTGTCGAACACCTTGCGCATGACCTTGGTGTGGCGGTCGAACTGCTCGATGCGCGCATCGATGATCTCGATGGCGGGCGTCACGTACTCGGTGGCCGCGAGCACGTCTTCCACCGTCACGTCCTTGCCCTGCAGGGGCGACTTGAGCACGAAGGCGAGCTCCACCTCCACGCGCGGCGCGATGAAGCGCGACGTCGGGATCTGCAGCACCTCGCCCGCCGAGGCGGTGAAGCGCATGCTGTCGAGCAGGGTGCCGTAGTCGGGCTCGTCGATCTGGCTGGAGATCTGCATGGCGCGGCTGGTGAGGCCGATCTTGTGGCCGATCACCTGCTTGCCAGCGGCCACCTGCAGGCCCACCCAGGCCCGGCCGACGCGGTAGCCGTCGTCGACCGTCATGCCGGGAAAGCGTTTGGAGAAGTGCTCCAGCGGCACGCGGCTGCGTTCCGAAGCGTCGAGCTCGGCCGCGAGCTGCTGGATGAGGGTGTCGTCGAGCATGGGGTCAGCTCCGGTTGAACAGCGGGTGCAGGGAACTGGTCTTGGCGTCGAACACCTCGTGGCCCTCGTCCACCTGCACGGTGATGCCGATGGCGCGCGTGGCGAGCTGCACGGCGAAATGCGCCTTCACCACGGCCTGCAGCGCCTCGCCCACGCGCTGGTGGGTGACGGCGCTGCGGCCCTGGGCCATGCGCACGTTCATGTAGACGAAGGCGTAGTCGCCCCCCAGGCCGGCGGCGATGCCGGCCGTGCCGCCGTCCGAGATGGCGCTGTGCGCCGCCGGGTAGGCCAGCACGCGCGTGCCACCGGTGGGGAAGACCTGCTTGTCGGCCTCGTCGCGCACCGCGAGCATGGCGTCGCACAGCTCGCGGCAGAGCGCGCCCATGTCGGTGCCGCCTTCGCTGGCGGGCTTGTCGAGGTTGGGGGTGTAGAGGATGACGAGGTGCGGCATGGGTGGCGTTCTCAGAGTCGGGAGACGGCCTGGTAGCCCTTGGCCGACGAGGCCTGTGCGGCGGGGATGGCCGCGCCGGTCTGCGGCGTGACGGGGAAGACGGCGTTGATCTGGCCGGTGCCGGAGGCGCCGAAGTACGGGGTGATGACCTCGGCCTGGCCGTCGTAGTCGCTCCAGCCGAGGGCGCCGAGCATCATGGCGGTGTCGTGCATGAAGCCTTCGCCGTGGCCCTTGGCGGCGTACTCGGGCAGCATTTCGCAGAAGGCTTTCCACTCGCCCTGCTCCCACATCTCGACGACGCGGCGGTCGAGCGTTTCGAGGAAGGGGGTCCAGATCTTGAAGGCGAAGTCGGGCGCGAGGCCGTTCTGCGCGAAGCGGTGGCTGAGGGAGCCGCTGGCGAAGAAGGCGACGGTGCCGTCGTAGTGGTCTTCGACGGCCTTGCGCATGGCCCAGCCGAGGCGCGCGCTGTCGTTGAGGTAGTGCGACTGGCACAGCGCCGAGACCGAGATGGCCTTGAAGTGCTGGTCGGCGTTCATGTAGCGCATGGGCACGAGGGTGCCGTATTCGGGGCCGAGGGTGGTGGCGTCGTGGGCCAGGGTTTCGACGCCGTGTTGGTTGCACACCTTGGCAAGCAGCTGGCCGAGTTCGGGGTTGCCCGGGATCTCGAACGGCATGTTGCTGATGAAGTGGGGCAGCTCGTTGCTGGTGTAGGTGCCCTGGAAGTGGGGCGCGCAGTTGAGGTGGTAGCTGGCGTTGACGAGCCAGTGGGTGTCGAAGACGACGATGGTGTCGACACCGAGTTCGCGGCAGCGGCGGCTGATTTCCACGTGGCCGTCGATGGCGTCCTGCCTCGTGCCCTTTCTCGGGCCGTCGAGTTCGCTCAGGTACATCGACGGGACGTGGGTGATCTTTGCGACGAGTGCTAGTTTGCCCATGATCGGTCCTCTGGTTTTTTGTAGATGCTCCGTGGGTTTGCCAGTGGGGGTGGCCGCCTCCCCTCATGTCCTCCGGTCTGGGCTGCGCCCAGCCCTCCCCCTTTACTTCGCTGCGGCGGCCACCCCCACTGGCAAACCCACTGCGGACCGCGCGCTCGACGGAGCTTGTGTGCCAGCGCCGTTTCGGATCGGGCGGGCAGGGCGTTCTGCGCAGCGGGGTAAAGGAGGAGACGGCACCAGCCGTCGGGGGACACCCGCGGAGCAGAGCGCCCTGCCCGTTCGATCCCGCCCACCCGTTGGAGCGAAAGCATTTCAGACACCCCAGTGGGGAATGTGATGAGACCCGAGGGACACAGCGACGTTCTTGGGCTCCAGGAACACCTCATAACTCCAGGTACCCCCCTCACGCCCCGTACCGCTCGCCTTGGTGCCACCAAACGGCTGGCGCAGATCCCGCACGTTCTGCGAATTGACGAAACACATGCCCGCCTCCACGGCCGCCGCCACCCGGTGCGCACGCCCCAGGTTCTCCGTCCACACATAGCTCGAAAGACCGTACTGGATGTCGTTCGCCAGCTCGATCGCATGCGCCTCGTCGCGGAACGGGATCAGGCAGGCCACCGGGCCGAAGATTTCCTCCTGCGCGATGCGCATGCGGTTGTCCACGTCCGCGAACACCGTCGGCCACACGTAGTTGCCCTTGGCCACGCGCGAGGACAGCTCCGGCGCGTACGACGGCCGGTCCAAGCCGCCGCACAACATCGTGGCACCCTCCTTCGGGCCCAGCTCGATGTAGCTGCGCACCTTGGCCAGGTGCGCCTGGCTGATCATCGGGCCGACGATGGTCTTCTCGTCCAGCGGATCGCCCACCGTGATGCGCTTGGCGCGCTCCACGAACCTCGCCACGAAGTCGGCGTAGATGCTCTGCTGCACCAGGATGCGGCTGCCCGCCGTGCAGCGCTCGCCGTTGTTGCTGAAGATCATGAACACCGCCGCGTTCAGCGCACGGTCCAGGTCCGCGTCGTCGAAGATCACGAACGGGCTCTTGCCGCCCAGCTCCATGCTGAACTTCTTCAAGCCCGCGCTCTGCACGATGCGGTTGCCCGTGGCCGTGGAGCCAGTGAAGGAGATCGCGCGCACGTCCGGGTGCGCGCACAGCGGCTCGCCCGCGTCCTTGCCGTAACCGTGCACCACGTTGAGCACACCCGCCGGAATGCCGGCCTCCAGCGCCAGCTCGCCCAGGCGCGCGGCCGTCATGGGCGACAGCTCGCTCATCTTCAGCACCGCCGTGTTGCCGAACGCCAGGCAGGGCGCGACCTTCCAGGTCGAGGTCATGAAGGGCACGTTCCACGGGCTGATGAGCGCGCACACGCCCACCGGGTGGAACAGCGTGTAGTTCAGGTGCGTGGGCGTGGGGTAGGTGTGGCCATCCACCCGCGTGCACATCTCGGCGAAGTAGTGGAAGTTGTCGGCCGAGCGCGGCACCAGCTGCTTGCCGGTCTGCGCGATCACCTGGCCACAGTCGTTGGTTTCGGTCTGCGCGATCTCGGGCACGTTCGCCGCGATCAGCTCGCCCAGCTTGCGCATGAGCTTCGCGCGCTCGGTGGCCGGCAGGCCGGCCCATTTCGGGAACGCGTCCTTCGCGGCCTGCACGGCGGCGTTGATTTCCGCCGCGCCGCCCGCGCTGACCTCGGCCAGCACGTCCTGCGTGGCGGGGTTGAGGGTCTCGAAGCTCGCGGCGCTGGCCACGGCCTTGCCGTTGATGAGGTGCTGGATCGTCGTCGTCATGCTGCGGTTCAGGGATGTTGGGTGATGGTGTTGACGAGGTCGCCGATGCCTTCGATGGACGTGACGATCACGTCGCCGGACCGGCAGTCGACCACGCCGTCGGGCGTGCCGGTGAGGATCAGGTCGCCGGGCTGCAGCGCCATGAAGGCGCTGAAGTACTCGATCAGCGTGGGCACGTCGAAGATCATGTCGCGCGTGCTGCCCTGCTGCGTCACCTCGCCGTTGACGGTGGTGCGCAGCGCGAGGTTCATCGGATCGGGCACGTCGGCCGCGTCCACCAGCCAGGGGCCGATGGGCGTGCAGGTGTCGCGGTTCTTGGCGCGCAGGTTGGGCCGGTACCAGTTCTCCAGCACGTCGCGGATGACGTAGTCGTTCGCCACCGTGTAGCCGCCCACGAAGTCCAGGGCGTCGGCCTTTTTCACGCGCTTGGCGGTGCGCCCGATCACCACCGCAAGCTCGCACTCGTAGTGCATGAAATCCACGCCGGGCGGGCGCCGCGTGAAGCCGCGGTGGCCGGTGAGCGAGGCCTCGCCCTTGACGAAGGCCAGCGGTTCCTCGGGCGCCTTGAAGGCCAGTTCCTTCGCGTGGTCGGCGTAGTTCAGGCCGAGCGCGAGCACGGTGCGCGGGCGCTGCGGCGGCAGGGGCTGCAACGGCGGCAGCCAGACCACGTCGTCAAAGGCCACGCGGCGGCCTTTCAGCGCTGGCGTGAGCAGTTCGAGCTGGCCATCGGACTCGACGGCGTCGTGGACCGCGCCGGCCCAGGCGATGCGGGCGCGCTTCATGCGGCCACCTCCTGTGTGAAGCTGTGCAAGGTGGGCGCGAAGCCCGGGGCGGTGATCTCCACCGTGTCGCCCGGGTGCACCAACGGGCGCGTGCCGTCGGCCAGGCAATCGGTGCCCAGCATCAGCACGTCGCCCGGCCGCAGGGTCATGAACTCGCTCACGTCGGCCAGCAAGGTGGCGGCGTCGCGCAGCAGTTCGGCCAGGACCGTGGTCTGGCGGTGCACGCCGTTGATGTGCAGTTCGATCTGCAGATCGACCAGCCCGGCCAGGCCTCCGAGCTGTGCGATGGGCACGCACTCGGCGCCCACGCCGAGGAAGCCGTCGACGCAGCGCGCCTTGACCGGCGGGCGGTAGTAGCTCTCGTGCGCGATGGCCACGTCGTTGAACAACACCGCGCCGAGCACGCCGTCCTCGCCCACCACCAGGCCGAGCGAGGCCGCCACCTGCACCGCCGCGCCGGCGGGCAGCGCGATGGCCTGGCCGTGGGGCGTGAAGGTGTTGGCGGTCTTGATGTAGAGCACCGGCGCTTTCGGCGGCGCCTTGTAGGGCGCCTCGTGCATGCGCGGCGCCCACAGCGCGTGTTCGCGCTGGAAGTTGAGCAGGGTGCCGTAGACCGTGCCGGCCGGCATCCAGGGAATCGGGTTCATGCGGCGTCGTCCTCCAGGCCATCGGCCTCTTCGGTGTTCAGGGGTTGTTCGAGCGCGATCACCTCGTCGAGCAGGGCGTACAGCTGCGCCAGCCGGGCCTTGCCCAGGCGCTGCTCCATCCAGGCGTAGTGCGCCTCGATGGTGCTGGAGAGGCCCTTCACCAGCTTGAGCCCCGCCGGCGTGGCGCGCACCACGGTGCGCCGCGCGTCCTGCGGGCAGCGGCTGCGCGCGATCAGGCCGTCGCGCTCCATGCGGGTGAGCACGCCGGTGAGGCTGGGGCCAAGCAGAAAGGCCTCGCGCGCCACGCGCCCGGTCTCCACGCCGCCAGGCAGTTGCGCGTGTTCACCCAGCACACGCAGCACGCGCCACTGCTGGTCGGACAGGCCGTACTCGCGCAGGCTGGGCCGGGTGTGCAGCATCACAGCCTCGCGCGCTTCGAGCAGCAGGCGCGGCAGGTTGCGGTGGATGAAAGGGGTGGTGTCGTCCATTTATTTAATATATTAAATGATTATTCCGGAAACAAATCAAGGGTTTACCCGGAACGGCGGCGCGGTGAGAATGCGCGCATGAACGCACTCACTGCCCTGCTCGGTACGGAATATCCCTTGATCCAGGCGCCGATGGCGGGCGTGCAGGGCGCGGCCCTGGCGGTGGCGGTGAGCAACGCGGGCGCGCTGGGCTCCCTGCCCTGCGCCATGCTTTCGCCCGAGGCGATGGACCGCGAGCTGACGGCACTGGCCGCCGGCACCCAGCGGCCATTCAACGTCAACTTCTTCTGCCACGCGCCGCCCGAGGCCGACGAAGCGCGCGAAGCGGCGTGGCGCGCCTGGCTGGGCACCTACTACCGCGAAGCGGGGCTGGACATCGATGCCGTGCCGACCGGGCCGGGCCGCGTGCCATTCAACCGCGCGGCAGCCGACATCCTCGAACGCTTCCGGCCCAAGGTGGTGAGCTTCCATTTCGGCTTGCCCGACCTGGACCTGCTGGACCGCGTGAAGGGCTGGGGCAGCGTGGTGCTGTCCTCGGCCACCACGGTGGAAGAGGCGCGCTGGCTGGAGGCCTTCGGCGTGGACGCCATCATTGCCCAGGGCGTCGAGGCCGGCGGCCACCGGGGCATGTTCCTCACGGACGACCTCACGACGCAGGCCGGCACTTTCGCGCTGCTGCCGCAGATCGTGGCGGCCGTGGGCGTGCCGGTGATCGCGGCCGGCGGCATCGCCGATGCGGCGGGCGTGGCCGCGGCCATGGCGCTGGGCGCCTCGGGCGCGCAGGTGGGCACGGCTTTTCTGTGCTGCCCCGAAGCCACCACCAGTGCGCTGCACCGCGCGGCTCTGCAGAGCGAGGCGGCGCACCACACCGCCCTCACCCACCTGTTCACCGGTCGCCCGGCGCGCGGCATCGTCAACCGCGTGATGCGTGAGCTCGGCCCCATGAACCCGGTCGCGCCGGCGTTCCCGCTGGCCACGGCGGCCATGGCGCCGCTGCGCGCGCATTGGGAGGCCAAGGGCAGCGGCGACTTCTCACCGCTGTGGTCGGGTCAGAACGCAAGTGGCTGCCGGGATGTGCCCGCGGCGGAGCTCGTGCAGGAACTGATTCAGGGGTTCACGCCAGATCGCGCTGCGCGTTGAGCCAGCGCTTGAGCCGCGCGGGATCGCCCGCCTGCTCGAGGTCGCGCGCCAGCTGAGCCAAGGCGCCTTCCAGCGCGCGCGTCTCATCGATCCGGCTCTGCAACAAGGTGTTGGCGTTGGTTGACGCGCCCTCTGGCAGATCGAACTCGTCGGCCAGCGCGCTCTGCCGCGCGGCGCGCTCACGCTCCAGCGCCGCTACCTGGGCCTTGAGCAAGAGGGTGAGCGAGGCCAGGCGCTCGTCGGACAGCTGCTGCCCGGCAGCGGGGTCGGCGAGTTCGGCGCGGGCCTGGATCTGCAGCAGCGCGACCAGGTCGCGTTTTTCATAGGCGGCGTTGGCTTCGCTCATCAGGGCCGTCTTGCGCAGCCGCGCCTGCGGGTCGGTCTCGCGGTCGGGGTGCAGGGCGCTGGCGAGCTGGCGGAACAGGCGGCGCAGCAAAGTGTCGGCATCGTGCTGCCCGGTCTGGCGCGCCGCGGCGCCAGGCTTCTTGCGTTCGCGCCGGGCTTGCGCGGCCTCGCGGCGTTGCTGCTGCGCATCCGCCTGCGAACGCCGCAGGCGCTCCATGCCGGCGCGCAGCAGTTGTTCGGCGCTGAGGTTCTGGCCCTCGTCGTCCAGTGGTTCGCCGAGCACCGCCTCCAGGCGCTGGCGCAGCGCATCCGCCGAGTCCTGTTGGAGTTGCGCCAGGGTGCGTGGGCTGTGGCGGTCGTGCAGTTCGCGCATCGCGGCGTCCCCCGCTTCGGCCAGGGGGCGCACCAGGCGGCACAGCAGCGCGCGCGCGGTGTCGGCCTGCACGCGGCTCAGCAGCTTGCCTTGCAGGTGACCGTCCAGCGCCAGGGCCAGCGCGCGCTGGTCCTGGGCCAGCTGCCGGCGCAGTGGGTCGACCGCCTGATGGCGTTCCTGGCGGTGCTGCTGCGCGAGCGCATCCATCTCGGCCAGCTGGCGCTTGAGTTTGTCGACGCGGGTGAGCTGCAGGTTGTAGGCGCGCGCGGCGGCCGACAGCGCTTGCGCGCCGGGCGGCAGCACTTGCAGGGCGGCGGCGGGAACAGGTGAGGACATGAGGGTGTCGACTATATTTGCCCGGCACCATGGCCAAAGACAAAACCCAATACATCTGCAACGAATGCGGCGGCACCAGCCCCAAGTGGCTGGGCAAATGCCCGCATTGCAACGCCTGGAACACCCTGGTCGAATCGGTCGCGGAGTCGACCGCCCCGGCCAAGAACCGCTTCGCCTCGCTGGCGAAGACGGCCGAGGTCACCACCCTGGCCGACATCGAGGCCACCGACGTGCAGCGCACGCCCACCGGCCACGACGAGCTGGACCGCGTGCTGGGCGGCGGCATCGTGGAAGGTGGCGTGGTGCTGATCGGCGGCGACCCGGGCATCGGCAAGTCCACGCTGCTGCTGCAGGCGCTGGACTCGCTGCAGCGCGCCGGCCTGAAGACGCTCTACGTGACCGGCGAGGAAAGCGGCGCCCAGGTGGCCCTGCGTTCGCGCCGGCTCGGGCTGGACGGCTCGCAAGTCAGCGTGCTGGCCGAGATCCAGCTCGAGAAGATCCTCGCCACGCTGGACGCGACACGGCCCGCCATCGCGGTGATCGACTCGATCCAGACCGTGTACTCCGAGCAGCTCACCTCGGCCCCGGGCTCGGTGGCGCAGGTGCGCGAGTGCGCGGCCCACCTCACGCGCGCTGCCAAGGCCAGCGGCACGGCCATCGTGCTGGTCGGCCACGTGACCAAGGAAGGCGCCCTGGCCGGCCCGCGCGTGCTGGAGCACATGGTGGACACGGTGCTGTATTTCGAAGGCGACACCCACAGCAGCTTCCGCCTGATCCGCGCGATCAAGAACCGCTTCGGCGCGGTGAACGAGATCGGCGTGTTCGCGATGACGGAAAAAGGCCTCAAGGGCGTGAGCAACCCGAGCGCGATCTTTCTCTCGCAGCATTCCGAGCCGGTGCCCGGCAGCTGCGTGATGGTGACGCTGGAGGGCACGCGGCCCATGCTGGTGGAGATCCAGGCGCTGGTGGACAGCGGCGGCCCCAGCCCCCGGCGCCTGTCGGTCGGCCTGGACCGCGACCGCCTGGCCATGCTGCTGGCGGTGCTGCACCGCCACGCGGGCGTGGCCTGCATGGACCAGGACGTGTTCGTCAACGCGGTCGGCGGCGTGCGCATCAGCGAACCGGCGGCCGACCTGGCGGTGATGCTGTCCATCACCTCCAGCCTGCGCGGCAAACCGCTGCCCAAGGGCTTCCTGGCCTTCGGCGAGGTGGGCCTGGCGGGCGAGGTGCGCCCCGCGCCACGCGGCCAGGACCGGCTCAAGGAAGCCGCCAAGCTGGGTTTCAGCGTGGCCGTGGTGCCCAAGGCCAACCTGCCGCGCAAGAACGACAAGGCCTTCGAGGGCCTCACGGTGCACGGCGTGGACCGCATCGAGGAAGCCATGGAACTGGCGCGCAGCCTGGCCTGAGCCGGGGCCATCCGTACTTGCCGCAAACGGCCCGCCCCGGCCAGCAACGACAATCCCCTTTATGCGATTCCAGAAACTGCTTTACCTTGCGGCCGGCCTGGGCCTGCTGTATTTGTCCCACCGCACCTACGGCTGGCCCGGGGTGGCCGCCGTCGGCGGCGGCCTGACCATGTGGCTGCTGCTGCACTTCACCCGCCTCATGACCGTGCTCAAGCGCGCATCCGACCGCCCCATCGGCTACGTGGACAGCGCGGTGATGCTCAACGCCAAGCTCAAGCCCGGCGTCACCCTGATGCACGTGATGGCCATGACCCGCTCGCTGGGCGAGCGGTTGTCCGAAGAAAGTGTGCAACCCGAGGTCTACCGCTGGCGCGACAACGGCGACTCGACCGTGACGGCGGAATTCCTCAACGGCAAGCTGCAGGGCTGGAAGCTGCACCGCCCCACCACGGATGAGGCCCCGGCGGCACCGGAGGGTGGCAGCCCGACACCGTAAAATCATGGGCTTGGCAGCCGGACTGCCCCACGAACAACCCAAGGACCCCCACATGAGCCCCATCGTTCCCTCGATGTCCGACCGCGACGGCAAGATCTGGATGGACGGCCAGATGGTGGACTGGCGCGACGCCAAGATCCACGTGCTGACCCACACCCTGCACTACGGCTGTGGCGCCTTCGAGGGCGTGCGCGCCTACAACACCCAGGGTGGCACCGCGATCTTTCGGCTCGAGGAACACACCGAGCGCCTGTTCAACAGCGCCAAGATCCTGCGCATGAAGATCCCGTTCACGCAGGACGAGGTGAACGAGGCCCAGAAGGCCGTGGTGCGCGAGAACAAGCTCGAGAGCTGCTACCTGCGCCCGCTGACCTGGATCGGCGACAAGAAGCTGGGCGTGTCGCCCAAGGGCAACACCATCCACCTGATGGTCGCGGCCTGGGCCTGGGGCGCCTACCTGGGCGACGAAGGCCTCAAGCGCGGCATCCGCGTGAAGACCAGCAGCTACACCCGCCACCACGTCAACATCACCATGACGCAGGCCAAGGCGGTGAGCAACTACAGCAACTCCATCCTGGCCAACATGGAAGCCACCGACGAGGGCTACGACGAGGCCCTGCTGCTGGACTCCAGCGGCTTCGTGAGCGAAGGCGCGGGCGAAAACATCTTCGTGGTGAAAAACGGCGTGATCTACACGCCCGACCTCTCGGCCGGCGCGCTCAACGGCATCACCCGCAACACCGTGTTCCACATCGCCAAGGACCTGGGCCTGGAGATCATCCAGAAGCGCATCACCCGCGACGAGGTCTACATCGCCGACGAAGCCTTCTTCACCGGCACGGCGGCCGAAGTCACCCCGATTCGCGAACTCGACCGCATCGAGCTGGGCAAGGGCGATTACGTGGGCAGCCGCGGCCCCATCACCGAGAAGATCCAGAGCGCGTTCTTCGACATCGTCAACGGCCGCAACCCCAAGTACGCCCACTGGCTGGCCAAGGTCTGAGGAACACGCCATGAGCAAAGCAGCCGTCGAACTCAAGGCCTCCGACCTCAACGCCCATGGCGGCGTGTTCTGCCCCAGCCCGCTGGCCGACATGAAGCTCTGGAACAGCCATCCCAAGGTCTACCTGGACGTGGCTGTCACGGGTGAGGCGAAATGCCCGTATTGCGGCACGGTGTACCGACTGAAGGCGGTCGAGACCGTTTCACACGGTCACTAATGGAACAGGGCGGTCGCCCGGAAGCCCCAGGAGACCGAAGATAATGCGGGATGCAAGGCGCCCAGGATGGCGCCTCAAGACCAACACCCTGAGGGATAACCGATGATTCTCGTCACTGGTGGCGCCGGCTTCATCGGCGCCAACTTCGTGCTCGACTGGCTCGCGCTAAACGACGAACCGGTCATCAACCTCGACAAGCTCACTTATGCTGGCAACCTGGAAACCCTGGCCAGCCTGCAGGGCGATGCACGCCATGTATTCATCCAGGGTGACATTGGTGACCAATCTCTGCTGACCCGCCTGCTGGCCGACCACCGACCGCGAGCAGTGATCCACTTCGCGGCCGAGAGCCATGTGGACCGATCCATCCATGGCGCCGATGAGTTCATCCAGACGAACGTCGTTGGCACTTTCCGCTTGCTCGAGGCGGTGCGCGCCCACTGGGCCTCGCTGCCGGAGGCGGAAAAGAACGCTTTCCGTTTTCTGCACGTGAGTACCGACGAGGTGTACGGCAGCTTGGCCCCTGACGCCCCGGCCTTCACCGAAAACCGCGCCTACGAGCCGAACAGCCCTTACGCCGCCAGCAAAGCCGCCAGCGATCACTTGGTTCGCGCCTGGCACCACACACACGGCCTGCCGGTGCTCACCACCAACTGCAGCAACAACTACGGCCCGTACCACTTCCCTGAAAAGCTGATCCCCCTGATGATCGTTAACGCGCTCGCCGGCAAGCCGCTGCCGGTGTATGGCGACGGCATGCAGGTGCGCGACTGGCTCTACGTCAAGGACCACTGCAGCGCCATCCGCCGCGTGCTCGAAACCGGCACTCCGGGGGAGACCTACAACGTCGGCGGCTGGAACGAGAAACCCAACATCGAGATCGTGCACGCCATCTGTGCCCTGCTCGACGAACTGCGCCCGCGCGACGACGGCGCCTCCTACGCCGCGCAGATCACACATGTGAAAGACCGGCCCGGCCACGACCGCCGCTACGCCGTCGATGCACGCAAACTCGAAACCGAACTCGGCTGGAAGCCCGCCGATACCTTCGAGACCGGCATCCGCAAAACGGTGATTTGGTACCTGGAGCACACCGAGTGGGTGGCTCACGCGCAGAGCGGCGCCTACCGGCAGTGGATCACCTCGCACTACGAGGTAGCCTGAAATTCACCCCAACCGCGCCAATCAACAGCCCCACATGTCATTCCGATCCAACGAAGCCCCCGTGCCGCCCCAGCGTCACTCCACCGAAACCGCCGTTTCACACGGTGACTATGTCGAGAACGACGACAGCATCGATGTGCTGGATGTCCTCCTCACCATCGCCGAAAACCTGAGGTGGCTGATCCTGTGGCCACTGGTTGGCGGGGCCATTGCCTATGGCCTGACTTTCCTGTTGCCAGATAAATTCGAGAGCACGGCCATCATCAAGGCTGAAAACTCCGTCGCATCCAGCATGACCGCAGCCCATGTGCTGGACGCTGCGCTGAAGAATCTGGGATACCTCGACAACCTCAGCGAAGAGCAAGCCGAAAACGCGCGTGAAAGCCTGCGGAGCAACATCTCAACGTCCGTCGTGAGGGGTACTCAGCTCGTGTCACTGACTGTGGTGGACCATTCACCAGCAGCGGCGCAGCGCATGGCGCAAGAAATACTGAACGTGGTGTACGCCGATTCAAAGCCTCGCGAGGTCGAACTCAAGCGCCAGAGCGCCGAAAAGTCCATGCTAGAACAACAGATTGTGGAGCTCACGGCTGCGAGCAAGACGGCACAGCGACAACTCGAAAACCCCACTGCTGGCGCCAACACGGGTGCGCTCGCGGAATCGATTGCAAGCATCTCATCCAACCTCGTGCGGATGCAGGAGGCCATTCATAAAGTGGATAAAAAGATGCTTGGCCTCTCCGCCGAGGACCTCATCCAGGCACCCACACTCCCCAAAAAGGCCAGCGCGCCCCATAGACCGCTCGTCGCTGCTGTCTGCGCGGCAGTGATCGGACTTCTCGTTCTGGTGATCGTGCTGATGCGGCAAAGCTGGCGCACGTCGCGAGCTTTCGAGTTGCACGGTGACCGGGTTGCGGCGCTCAAGCGGCGTTACCACCTTGGCTGACCGCTTCGCATCCCCCCAACTCATGAGGCCTATTCTTCTTCTGGGCTCAATGGGGCAGCTCGGCTGGGAGCTGCAACGCAGCTTGGCACCGCTGGGCAATGTGGTGGCGTTGCAGCGGAACGACACTTTGGCCGATCGGGGCTGCGGCAACCTCCTGGATCCAGATGGGTTGCGCGAGACGGTGCGCAGGCTTCGCCCGATCGCCGTCGTGAACGCCGCCGCCTACACAGCAGTGGACAGGGCAGAGAAAGAGATGGAGGTGGCCCACGCCATCAATGCCGTGGCGCCTGGCGCGCTTGCGGAGGCTGCCGCTGACGCGGGGGCCCTGATGGTGCACTTTTCCACCGACTACGTGTTTGACGGCAGTGGCCAGACGCCCTGGACCGAGGAGGCTGCACCGGCACCGCTGAACGTGTACGGATGCAGCAAGCTCGAAGGAGAGCAACGTGTGCGTGCGGTCGGCGATGGCCACCATCTGATCTTTCGCACCAGTTGGGTCTATGCAGCTCGCGGCAGCAATTTCGCGACAACCATGCTGAGGCTGGCTCGAGAACGGGAACGGATGACCGTGATCGACGACCAAGTGGGCGCCCCTACCGGGGCAGACCTGATTGCAGACGCGACAGCACATGCCATTCGCCACATGCTCGACCAGCCGGGCGCCGGCGGTATTTACCATCTGACAGCCCAGGGCGAAACCAGTTGGTTCAACTACGCAAGGTTCGTGATCGACACGGCACGTGAACTCCAGCCCAGCCTCGCGCTGAAGGTAAACGAGCTCACTCCCATCCCCACTGCGCAGTATCCGACCCCCGCACGCCGCCCGCTCAATTCCCGCCTGAACTCCAGCCGCGTACAGAAGGCCTTCGGCTTGCATTTGCCTGAGTGGCAACATGGCGTGCGGCGCATGCTTGCCGAAACCTTCAGCACGACAGGACAGCCATGACCCTACGCAAAGGCATCATCCTGGCCGGCGGCTCCGGCACACGTCTTCATCCCGCCACGCTCGCCGTCAGCAAGCAACTGCTGCCGGTCTACGACAAACCGATGATCTATTACCCGCTCACCACGCTCATGCTCTCGGGCATTCGCGAGGTGTTGATCATCAGCACGCCACAAGACACACCGCGCTTCTCCCAGCTGCTGGGTGACGGAAGTGCCTGGGGCATGAGCTTTCAGTACGCGGTGCAACCAAGCCCGGATGGTCTTGCTCAGGCGTTCCTCATTGGTGAGGCGTTTCTCAACGGCGCTCCCAGTGCCCTCGTGCTGGGCGACAACATTTACTACGGCCACGATTTCGCTGTGCTGCTGACAGAGGCCGATCGCCAGGAATCAGGCGCCACCGTGTTCGCCTATCACGTGACGAATCCGGAGCGTTTTGGCGTGCTGAGCTTCGATCGACAAGGCAAGGCCACAAGCATCGAGGAAAAACCCGCAAAGCCTCAGAGCAACTACGCGGTGACCGGGCTGTACTTCTACGATAACCAGGTGGTGGACATCGCCAAGGCCGTAAAGCCCAGTGCTCGCGGCGAACTGGAGATCACTGCCGTCAACCAGGCCTACCTCGAAAAGGGGGAGCTGAACGTGCAAATTATGAAGCGCGGCTACGCCTGGCTCGACACGGGGACGCACGACAGTCTGCTCGACGCTGGCCAGTTCATCGCCACGCTGGAAAATCGGCAGGGTCTTAAGATCGCCTGCCCTGAGGAAATCGCTTGGCGACAAGGATGGATCGACGATGAAGCCCTCGAGTCTATGGCCCGCTCGCTCCACAAGACAGGCTATGGGCAGTATCTACTTCGCTTGCTCAACAACGCGGTGCTGCGATGAAAGTGACGCCCACCTGCATCCCTGATGTGTTAGTGATCGAACCCAAGGTGTTCGGCGACGCACGGGGTTTCTTCCTCGAGAGCTTCAATCAGGCCGCTTTCCAGGCTGCCACTGGCCTCGACGTGAACTTCGTGCAGGACAACCACAGTCGCAGTGGCCGCGGAGTTCTGCGCGGTCTGCATTACCAGTTGCAACAGCCCCAGGGCAAGCTGGTGCGCGTGGTGCGGGGCAGTGTGTTCGATGTCGCGGTCGATGTGCGCAAGGGGTCACCGACCTTCGGGCAATGGACCGGCATTGAACTTAGCGAGGACAACCACCGGCAGTTCTGGGTCCCGCCGGGGTTTGCACACGGCTTTCTCGTGCTGAGTGAATCGGCCGACTTCCTCTACAAGACCACCGACTATTACGCGCAGCAACACGAGCGCTGCATCGCCTGGGACGCTTCCGACATCGGGATCGAATGGCCACTCGCAGGCCCCCCTCTGCTTTCCGCCAAAGACCTCCAAGGCAAACAGCTCCGCGACGCTGAGCTCTGACCACCTGCCAGACACCCACCTCATATGAATCTGGATAAAAGAACCATCGCGATTATCGGCCTGGGCTATGTCGGTCTACCGCTTGCCGTGGAGTTTGGCAAGCATCGCGCCGTGCTCGGCTTCGACATCGATGCCCGCCGCATCAATGAGCTGCGGCTGGGCCGCGACCACACCAAGGAATGCAGCACCCAGGATCTACAGGATGCCCGGCATCTGCGCTACAGCTGCGACGCCAAAGAACTGACTGAAGCCGGGGTTTACATCGTCACCGTGCCCACGCCAGTGGACAAGGCCAATCGCCCGGACATGACACCACTGGTGAGAGCCAGCGAGACCGTCGGCAAAGCGCTCAAGCGCGGCGACGTGGTGATCTATGAGTCCACGGTCTATCCGGGCGCGACAGAAGAGGTTTGCGTACCGGCGCTGGAACGCTGTAGCGGGCTCAAGTTCAACGAAGACTTCTATTGCGGCTACAGTCCCGAGCGAATCAATCCGGGCGACAAGGTCAACACACTCACTACGATCCGCAAAATCGTGAGCGGCAGCACGCCCGAGGTGGCCGCCGCGGTCGACGCGCTGTACTCCGCCATCATCAAGGCCGGCACCTGGAAGGCCAGCAGCCTGAAAGTGGCCGAAGCGGCCAAGGTCATCGAGAACAGTCAGCGCGATCTCAACATCGCTTTCGTGAATGAGCTGTCGGTCATCTTCGAGCGCATCGGCATTGACACGCTCGAGGTGCTCGAGGCGGCCGGCAGCAAGTGGAACTTCCTGCCCTTCCGCCCCGGCATGGTCGGCGGCCACTGCATCGGCGTGGACCCCTACTACCTCACGCACAAAGCCGAAGAGCTGGGCTACCACCCGCAGGTGATCCTCGCGGGCAGGCGCATCAACGACAACATGGCCCGTTATGCGGCGCGCAGCATCGTGCGCCGCATGCTCAAGAACGGCATTGACGTTGCGCGAAGCACGGTGGGCGTCATGGGCATCACGTTCAAGGAAAACTGCCCCGACATCCGCAACAGCAAGGTGGCCGACCTGGTGCGCGAACTGCAGGGCTGGAATGTGAACGTCGTGGTGACGGACCCCTGGGCCGACCCTGCGGAAGTTCAGCATGAGTACGGCATCGAGCTGGGCGAGTTCGACCCGGCTCGACCGCTGGATGGCCTGATTGTTGCCGTGGGTCACCAAGAATATCGTCAGCAAACCCCTCAAGCGCTGCGCGCGCTCTGCACGCAACAGCATCAGCCTGTGATTGGCGACCTCAAGAGCCTGTACGACCGGCACGCCCTCGCCGAGCAGGGCTTTCACGTTTTCCGTCTTTGAATCCGCTCGATCATGAAAAATTTCGCCCTCATCGGAGCCGCCGGCTACATCGCACCGCGCCATATGCGCGCCATCAAGGATTTGGGGCACAACCTTGCTGTGGCCTACGACGTCAATGACTCCGTGGGTATCATCGACAGCATCTCGCCGCACAGCGAGTTCTTCACCGAGTTCGAGCGCTTCCTGGAACACGCGCACCAGCTCAAGCGCAACCCCCACACGGCCCTGGACTATGTCGCGGTCTGCTCGCCCAACTACCTCCACCACGCCCACATCGCAGCCGGGCTGCGCCTGGGCTGTGACGTGATCTGCGAAAAACCGCTGGTACCGACGCCGGAGCTGCTGGACGAGCTGGCGCTGGTCGAGCGCGAGACGGGGCGACGCGTGTTCAACATTCTGCAGTTGCGTCACCACGACGCCATCCAGCAGCTCAAGGCCAAGGTGGCGGCCGCACCGGCGGACACCAAGTTCGACGTCGAACTCACCTATATCACCTCGCGCGGGCGCTGGTATGCAGAAAGCTGGAAGGGCGACCCCCGCAAGGCCTTCGGCGTCGCCACCAACATCGGCGTGCACTTCTTCGACATGCTGCACTTCATTTTCGGCAAGCTGCAGCGCAACGTGGTGCACCACGTGGGCGAGGCGCGTGCCGCTGGCTATCTGGAATACGAGCGCGCGCGGGTGCGCTGGTTCTTGTCGATCGATGCCAACGATCTGCCCGAGGACGTCAAGGGCAAGAAGACCACGTTCCGCAACATCGACATCAGCGGCGAGAAGCTCGAATTCTCCGAAGGTTTCACCGAGCTGCACACCACGAGCTACCGCGAAATCCTCGCCGGGCGAGGATATGGCCTGGCGGATGCCCGGCACTGCATCGAAACAGTCAACGTGATCCGCACCGCGGTGCCCACGCGCGGTGCGCCCGGCGAAGTCCACCCCTTCGTCAACTGAGCTCGCAGCGAAGGGCCTCCCGTCAGGACATGAACACAGGGACATCCATCAGACTGGACATTCAGGGTTTGCGGGCATTGGCCGTGCTGGCCGTGATCGTCTTCCACATGCAAGCCGATTGGTTGCCAGGCGGTTTCCTCGGTGTGGATGTGTTCTTCGTGGTGTCGGGTTTCGTGGTGTCGCGCGTCATCCTGCAACGGGGCGCCAGCTTCTCCTGGCTTGGCTTCTATGCCAATCGGTTGCGCCGCATCGTGCCCGCCTACGTGGCCATGCTGCTGGTCGTCGCACTGTTGGCTGCGGTGTTTCTCGTTCCGGATGACTTCAAGCTGTTCGAGAAAAGCATGCGCAGCGCGCTGCTGTTCATCAGCAATCAGTACTTTGCGACGGCAGGCGACTATTTCGCACCCGCAGTCCACGAGTGGCCGCTGCTACACACTTGGTCGCTCGCGGTCGAAATGCAGTTTTATCTCTTGCTGCCGCTGATCCTGCGGCTGACCCCACGCCGGTGGCTGCCGACCGTGCTCGGCATCTTGTGCGTCGCGGGGTTTTCAATCGCACAATCAAAATTGACGCACAGCGGTGGCACCCTGCAGCCGCTGTACTACGCAATGACTGTTCGCGCGCCGGAGTTTCTGATGGGCGCTTGGTTGGCCACTGTTCAAAAGCCCGGTGACGCTATACCCGCGTCCTGGCGCGCGCCCATGGGCCTGGTCGGCCTTGCACTGATGCTCGGCGCTTTTGTGCTACTCGATGGAGAACGTTTCAGTCCGCTGGCGGCCATCTGGCCTTGTGCAGGGGCGCTGCTGCTAATGGTTGCCCAGGACAAGCTCGTCGCCGCACGCTGCTTGTCCCACCCGTGGCTGGTTCTGATCGGCGCGCTTTCTTATTCGCTGTACCTCTGGCACTGGCCACTGCTCGCATTGGCGCGCTATGTCTGGCAGGACTCGATCCTTCCCTGGTCACTGCTGGTCTCAGTGACGCTGTCGTTCTCGCTCCTGGCTTGGCTGTCCTGGCGATTCGTCGAACAACCGTGCCTGAGGCCGCAGGCTGCCATGCGGCTGGCCACGCGCACGGCTGCCGTCGCCGCGATGGTGGCCGCCTCCCTTGTCGCCACCCGCCCGCTCAACGCTGGCATTGCGCCGACGCTGCCGCAGACGGCGCTGCGCTACGCACCGCCCGCTTCAATCTGCCATGGACAGATCACGGGCGCCTGCCAACGCGGCGCCCCCCTACGAGCCAATGAGGTGCTCGTGTTCGGTGACAGTCATGCCGCCCAGCTCAACCTGTTCATGGACGCCTTCGGCCAAGCACACAGGGTTCGCGCAACCGTGCTCTCTGCGAGCAGCTGCGTGCCGTTCCCCGGATTCGAGGACGAACGTTTGGTGCAATGGGCAATCGAGCCTTGCCGCCAGATGCAGAAGGCCGTCGAAGACCGATTGCCAGACAACCGCACGCTGATCGTGGCCGGGAAATGGTCCTACCAGATCGGCAACCCGGCCTTTCTGCCCGCGTTCAGCCGGTTCCTGGAAGAGACCGACCGGAGAATGCAACGCGTGGTCGTCCTTGCGCAGTTGCCAATGATGAGCCATGACCCGGTGCGCGCGCTGCGCATGAAAACCCTCGGCATTCAGCCGAACATTGCGGTGATCCCCCAGGTGCGCAACGCGAACGCGCAAGTCGAGGCCGTGGCGAGCCGTTTTCCTCGCGTTGCTTTCGCCGATTTCAGTTCTTCTCCTCTGTTTGCATCGCTCCCCTTCCTTGACAATGAGCTGATCTACATGGACAAGCATCACCTCAATGAAATCGGCTCCGTACGCTACGCGCAATACGTGGGCAAAGATCTCGCGCAACTGGTTGCAGTTGGAGCAACACCACCCTTCATCAAGACGCGTTGAAGCCAGACATGAAACCCATCGCCATCTTTGCATATGACTTTCCCCATCGAAAGACTCACGATTTCTTGGTAGATTTGGTGAGCTATGGCTTCAAGAATCTTCGAGTGTTGGGGGCGCCCAAAAAAGACTTGGGCACGCTGTCCAAGCCACGAATGGCCAGCGGCCCCATCCAAGTGTTTAAGCCACTTCCGACAGCAGAGCTTTGTAACAACCTAGGGTTGGCATATATGACCCTGGATCACCGAGACGCTTTGCAGATTGGCCGCTTAGTACAGGAAGAGGAAATTTCATTGGGCATCATCTCTGGCGCCCGAATTCTTTCCGCGGACATTATCTCGTTATTTTCCCAAGGAATCGTGAACTTCCATCCTGGGAAAATTCCGGAAACTTCGGGGTTGGACGCCTTTTCTTACATGATCACGAGAGGTGCTGCAGCAGGGGTAACCACTCACTTTGTTGACCACCGCGTCGATGCAGGGCGTTTGGTGCGCTTCAACGAGTTGCCCATTCATTCCGATGACACGCCCGCGATTATTCTAGAAAACGTCTATCAACTGCAACGCATGGCCCTGCGTGAATTCGCCAACGACATTACGCAAGGAAACTTTCCCCAATGGCCCATAGACCGGCCATTCAAGAATACTCCCATGGAGGAGCCAGAGAGGCAAGCAGCGTTAGCGCTATTTCCACTATGGAAAGCAAATCGCTTAATTATGCAAAGGCAGCGATCTTTTCTCCATGCCTGCGAGATCGGAGACATTGCGGCAGTTGTATCAGAGTTAAAGATGGATCCCGCCTTGGTATCTATATCCAATGAAAAGGGCTGGACTCCCTTGATCGTTGCATGTTTTCATCAGCGGATCGAAGTGGTGAAGGCGCTGCTTGAGGCTGGCGCCGACCCCAACCGCTGCGCAGCGAAAGGCACTACACCGTTGATGTATGCGAAGACCAAGTTCTTGCATCAGACCAGTGACTACTTGCTACTGAAACTTCTCATCGAATCTGGCGCAGACTGCAAGCGAACAGATGGCGCAGGCATGACTGTTTTGGAGTATGTGGAGCAAGCAGGCGATGTTCACCTTGCCGCCTTCATCCGCGAATACATCTAAGAGCAACCGCTCAACAAACTGACCAACCCACCATGGAATTCATCGACCTCAAAGCACAGTACAACAGCCTCAAAGTCGAGATCGACGCCGGCATACAACGCGTGCTCGATCATGGCCAATACATCATGGGGCCGGAGGTGGTGGAACTCGAAGAGCGTCTGGCCACCTACACCGGTGCACGACATTGCATCACCGTTTCGAGCGGCACCGAAGCGCTGCTCATTGCGATGATGGCGCTCGACCTTCGCCCGGGTGATGAGGTCATCACCACGACCTTCACGTTTGCCGCCACCGCCGAAATGATCGTGCTCCTGGGGGGGCGCCCGGTGTTCGTCGACATCGAGCCCGGCACCTGCAACCTGGATGCGTCTCAAGTCGAGGCGGCCATTACACCCCGCACCCGGGCCATCATGCCGGTCAGTTTGTATGGTCAGGTGGCGAACATGGACGAACTCAATGAGATTGCCGCACGGCATGGCGGACTTGCCCTGATCGAGGATGCTGCACAAAGCTTTGGAGCCACCTACAAGGGACGTCGAAGCTGCAACCTGTCAACCTTTGGCTGTACCAGTTTCTTCCCGAGCAAGCCGTTGGGTTGTTATGGTGACGGGGGAGCCATCTTCACCAACGACGATTCGCTCGCTCTGGCCTGCCGGGAGATTCGCGTGCACGGTCAGAGCGCCCGCTACCACCACACCCGCGTTGGCGTAGGTGGGCGCATGGACACGCTGCAGTGTGCAATCGTTCTGGCCAAGCTCAAACGGTTCGACTGGGAGCTTGAGCGGCGCAAGGCGCTGGGAGAGCGCTACAGGCAGCTCATCCAAGCCGCGGCATTGGTCGATCTGGAGTTGTTGGAGGTGAAACCGGACCGTGACTGCGTCTGGGCTCAGTACACCGTCATGGTGGAGCAGCGCGAAACTGTCCAGGCCAAACTCAAGGTGGCAGGAATACCTACCGCGATACACTATCCAAAACCCTTGCATCGCCAGCCCGCCTATGAGGCTTACGCCGGTGGCACGGGCTATCCAGTGAGCGAAAAGCAGGCCGCACGTGTCATGAGCCTGCCCATCAGCGCCGACCTGAGTCATGAGGATCAATCACGCGTCGTGGAAGCCCTGCAATCGTGCCTGGAGGCTCGCAGTGTTTGAAACCATCATCCGTCACTCCGGCAAAAGCACTATCAACGGGGACCGCGTCGGCGACACGGTTCGCTAAAGCCGCGCCTTGCAATACGCCGAGGCGAGGCAAGGCGCCCGTCTAATTTCCCCGAGATCCATCTGAAGGTGAAACCACCATGGACATCTATCGATCCACTCTTTCCTGGTACCGAAAAGGTCGGGTCTTGTGCAAACGTGCCGTCGGCATAGAGCCGGCCATCGGCACCACGCTTGACGTCGACAGTGAGTACCACGGCAATGAAGGCTATGGAGGGTGGGCTGTTCCCGCCGGCATTCTTCGCAGCGATTCGGCCGTGGTCGATGTCGGCCTCGGCGAGGACATTTCGTTCTCGGAATCGCTCATCGAGAGGTACGGTTGCAGCGTCCATGGATTTGACCCCACGCCCAAGTCCATCGACTATGTGCAAAAACGCAATCCCAGTAGCTTTTACCTGCACCCCATGGGCGTGGCGGGCTCGAGCAGAAAGGCCACGTTCTTCCTCCCGAACAATCCTTTGCATGTCAGCGGCTCCATCACCAAATCAGATCATGTCGGAGGCGATCGAATCGAAGTCCAACTGATTGACCTGGACGAGGTTCTCGGCATCATCGGCCAGGACAAGATTGACCTGTTGAAGATCGATATTGAGGGAGCGGAATACGAGTTGCTCAACTCGCCTTCGTTCAGGAACAGCGCAGGGAAGATCCATGTCATCTGTGTCGAATTCCATCACCGCTGGAACGAGTTTGGTGCGAAGGCAACCCTTGAGGCGGTCGCCACGCTGCGCCAACTGGGCTTCGAGTGCATGTGGCAGGCCAGGGAAAGCAACGAGGAATTCACCTTCGTCAACACCCGTTGGGCGCGCTGATTTCACATGAAGCCGTCAGTGCAGAGCACTGCCGCCCCACCAACGGCGCGTTTGCGCTCGAACCAAACCAGTCGGGCCCACGGGCCCGGCACATAGAACAGAACAGGGAATACCGTGGAAATCATGACCATCGTCGGCGCCAGGCCGCAGTTCATCAAAGCAGCGGCCTTTGCCCATGCCCTCCGAGGGCATGAGGGACCGCCCATCAAGCATGTCCTCGTGCACACGGGGCAACACTACGACGACATGATGTCGGAAGTGTTCTTCCGAGAACTCTACATTGGTGCGCCAGACCACAACCTGGGTGTTGCAGGGGGTTCGCATGGTGCCATGACCGGCAGGATGCTGGAAAAGATCGAGTCACTGCTGTTGGAGCGTCGACCAGACTGGGTCTTGATCTATGGGGACACCAACTCCACCCTCGCCAGCGCATTGGCGGCCTGCAAGCTGCATATCCGGGTGGCGCACGTGGAAGCGGGTCTGCGGTCGTTCAACATGCGCATGCCAGAGGAAATCAACCGCATCGTCGCGGACAAGCTTTCGACGCTGCTGTTCTGTCCAACGGAGACCGCTGTTCACAACCTGCGGCAGGAAGGGATTGTCCAGGGCGTGCATCAGGTTGGCGATGTCATGTACGACGTCGCTCTTCAGTTCGCGGAAATTGCCGAACGCAAGAGCACGGCCATTTCTCGCATGGGACTGACGGGCAAGCCCTACGTGCTGGCCACCTGCCATAGGGCGGAAAACACCGACGATCCTGATCGACTGGCTGGCATTCTGAAGGCACTGGATGCCATGGCAGAAACGCATGCGGTCGTACTGCCTATTCATCCAAGGACCCGGCAGAAAATCGATCAGTTGGGCTTCGAGCGGTTACTCGGCCGCATCCAGGTTGTCGATCCGCTGTCCTATCTTGACATGGTGATGCTGGAGAAGAATGCCGCAGTGATCGTGACCGACTCCGGTGGTGTGCAGAAGGAAGCCTTCTTCTACCAAGTGCCTTGCATCACCACGCGCGACGAAACGGAGTGGGTTGAAACCGTTGAAACAGGATGGAACGTTTTAAGCGGTGCAAATGCAGACAGCATTGTCAACGCCTTTCAACAGATCGGCCTTCGCACACCAGCGGCCCTGCACCCTTACGGCGACGGCCACGCGGCCGAGTCGATTCTCAATCACATTCTGGCAACAAACTGAGCACGCGCCTATTCATGTCAGCGCCCACCCACGCGAACAGCCCTGCCACTGGCAGAATGCGGCGCAATCTGACGCATCTGGCTTCGGGCACCATCGTGGCTCAGATCGTGCTGGCATTGGCAACGCCTTTGTTGACCCGGCTGTTTGCACCTGAAGCTTTTGGCATCGCCGCCATTTTCTCTGCCGCCTACGCCCTGCTCATACCGATCGTCACGCTCAAGTACGACCAGGCGATCATCCTGCCCAAGGCACGCAAGAGCGCCGAGGCACTCGGTTCCATGGTCATGACGATCGCGACCATTGGCAGCGCCGTTGTCGGCCTGGGTGTCGTGGGATGGGTGTTTTTTCTCGCAGAGCGGCGCGAGGTCGCCTTTCTGCTGCTCCCGCTGGCGCTTTGGCTGGGAACGGCCTACACGCTGATGCAGCAATGGAGTTCGCGTGCATCCAACTACACCCACTATGCACGGAGCCAGGTGGTGGGCGCCGTCGTCAATGTGGCCATCTGCATCGGATTCGCATGGGCCTGGTCGGCGCAACCCATTTTCATGGTCCTGGGCTTCACCGCAGGCGTTGGCGTTGCGTTGGCTTACACCATCCATGGCTTCAACGGATGGCCTTACAGGAGCCGGACAGTCCAGGCACGAGGCTTCGCACGCCAAGCCAGGGCCTATGGCAAGTTTCCTCTGCTGGTTCTCCCCACGGCATTGGTCACCATCATCGGTGCCAATGGCATTCCCTTCGTGCTGGCGCCACAGTATTCGCTGGCGGAAGTGGGCATGTTCGCTGTCGCCAATCGGGTCTTGTTGGTTCCCGGAGCTATCGTGGGGGGAGCACTTGCTGAAACGGTGCGAGCAGAGTTCGCGGCGCGCCAGCGTGCCAGGGAAAAGGTCAGACCCACGTTCACGAGAGCCGTGGGATGGATACTGGGGCTGGCGGGCGCCTTTTTCAGCGCCATCTACCTGCTGGCCCCGATTGCCTTCAGCTGGGTCTTTGGCCCGCAATACGCTGGCTCCGGGACCATTGCGCAAGCACTGACACTCGCCGCCTTCTCGCACTTCGCTTGCGCACCGTTCATGTACGTGTTCGCCATTTTGCGCAGACCGGCCATGGGCTTGTTCGGACAAGTGCTGATTGCGCTGCTTCCTGTCGGCGTGCTGATTCTGTCCTCCCTCCAATCGGTTCCCCTCATTGAAGCGCTGTGGATGTACTCGCTGTGCACACTGGGTGGGGCCACCATCATGCTGACGCTGGTCTACCGGGGATGCGTATCCTTTGACTCCAAAAACGGGCAACAGCCGTGAGTTCAGGTGCAATGTCCCATTTCACCGGGAAAGCATTCACTACGCAAGGCGCGCTGTGGCGGCGCATACGCACGGCCTGCTACTCGCTCCTCTACATCCTCGGCGTCCACTACGCCTACGTCAGCTATATCCATCCCACGTTCGAGTACGCGCACTACATCTATCTGGACCATTCGTCGACGTCCCTTTTCACCACCTATCTCCTCGCCTGGCTGCCCATAGCTGCGCACAGGCCGTCCCCCGATCCAGCGCAAGCCGTCGCCGCGCTGATTTACACGCTGTCGTACGTACCGATCCAGTTGAGCCTCTTGTTTTCGGTCGACATCAAGTACGACCACCTGGTGTGGATTCAGATACTGCTGGCGGGCAGCATGGTGGTGCTGTTCACGGTTGCGAAAGCGCAACGCAAGCACTCACCCCAGCTGGGTTCCAGTCAGTTCAGACAATTGGATTGCGTCATCGGTGCGCTTGCACTGATGGCGACAGCACTGCTGCTTGTCGCCAATGCTGAACATATGCGACTCGTGTCTTTCGGGGACGTCTACGACCTGCGTTTTGAATCCGCCGCCGTGCCACAAAGCACCGCCAGCGCCTACCTGATCTCCTGGCTGTCCTACTGTTTCATTTCCTATCTGTACGCCAGAGGTTTGATTTACCGAAAATGGGTGTATATCGCAGCCGGACTTGCAATGTCGCTTACGCTGTACATGTCCACCGGTGCCAAGACCGCGATACTTCTACTGCCGGTCAGCATGGGCCTGAACTGGCTCTGGGACAATGGGCGGGACTTCCTGCCACGCTTGCTAGGAGCCATGGTGGTCTCCATCTTTGTGCTCGTGCTTGTTCTGCCAGACTCGGGTGCGTGGATGTGGATGAAATCCATCTTCCTCGTCAGGGTGCTGGGAACAGCTGGCTGGACGGCAAGCAAGTACCTGGAGCACTTCGGCGCGGAAGGCCTCACCTACTACAGCCATATCGGCCCTATCAATGCGCTGACGCACTCCTACCCCTTCGGGGACCTGTCACTGGGTCAGATGATCGGGCTCGCCTACAGCGGTTCTACTGAGGCCAACTTCAACGCCAGCTTCTGGGCCAGCGATGGATTTGCCGCCCTCGGTCCCATCGGCGTGCTGGTGGTGACACCTTTCGTGGCAGGCGTTTTGTATCTGATCAATCGGATCACATTGAATCTCAACCCCAGGTTCACCGTCCTGTGGATGGGTGGCTTCTTCATGGCACTGCTGAACGTCCCCTTGTCCACCGCGCTCCTCTCGGGTGGAGGATTGGTCATTTTCCTCCTGGCTTGGTGGGTGTCACGCCGGCATATTGGCGCAAGGCGTCGGTCGGCGCGACGGCTCGATACCCCGCACACCACTATGAGTTCACCATGAAAATCGTTCACGTCGAAGACTTCATCCATCCTGATGCGGGATATCAGGTCAACATGTTGGGCCGGCTGCAAGTCCAGCAAGGCCATCAGGTCGAGATCGTCACGGGCGAAATGGAGAAGATTCCCGATTTCCTCACCGCCTTCTTCGGCAGGGAGCGCATTCAGGAGAGGGACGAACGGTACCGCCAGGAGGCCGGCGCCCGCATACACCGGGTGCCTTTGCACGGCTTCTACAGCGGCAGGGCCATCTTCCACACCTTCAAGCTGTTCCGCAAGGTCCGAGAGTTGAAGCCGGACGTGGTGTTCGTGCATGGGGAAGACACGCTGACAGGCATGCTGTTCATCTGGCTCGCGCGCTGGCTCCCCTATCCCCTCGTGCTGGACTGCCATATGCTGGAGATGGCGTCTAAGAACCGCTTTCGCGAGTACTTCCGTTCCTTTTACAGGCGCTTCGTCACCCCCATCATCCTGAAACGGAACATCCCACTGATTCGCGTGGTCGACAGCGACTTCGTTGAAAAATGCCTTGGAATTCCACTATCGCGCACCCACTTTCTGTCGCTGGGGACGGACACAGACTTCTTCCAGCCGGACATCCCGAACAAAGCCCATCTCCGCGCAGAACTGGGTCTCGACCCCAATGCTTTCGTCGTGCTCTATGCGGGCAAGCTTGACGAACACAAGGGCGGCATCTTTTTCAGCGAGACACTCAAAGGAAAACTTGAAGCGCCCGACAACCGACCCATTGAATTCTTGATCATTGGCAACACTGTCGGAGAGTACGGGAAGAAGGTCGAAGAGAACCTCGCGATCAGTGAAAACCGCATCGTGCGCCGGCCAACCCAACGCTATCTCGATCTGGCAAAGTTCTACCAGGCAGCAGACTTGGCGGTTTTTCCGAAGCAATGCAGCATGAGTTTCTTCGAGGCACAGGCATGCGGACTGCCCGTGCTGTTTGAGGAAAACGAAATCAACAACATGCGTGCAGTTGGGGACAACGCATTCACCTTTCAGCCTGGCTCCATCGAGAGTTTTCGAGAAAAACTGATCTGGCTGGCCTCACAACCACCCGCCACTTTCCAAGGCTATTCCACTCAGGCAAGAGAATATGTGCTTCGCCACTTTGACTTTGTTCCCATTGCGCAGCAGTACTCTGCTGTTCTGATTGAGGCTGCGGAAAAGTGGAACAACCAAGGAGTCGGCTCCACGCACGGCCCTCGAACTTCGTAAGCAGCATGGCGACGGCAAATTTGACCAAGCTCCGCGTTCTTTTCATCGCCCCTGTCCCACCACCAATCACTGGGCAGGCGGTTGCATGCGAAGCGCTGTACATCGACCTGTCGGGCCAGGGCCACGAAGTGACGCTGATCAATCTCAGCAAGCAGAGCTTCCGCCAGGGCATCAACTCGATCGGCCGCTTGTTGGAAATCGCGCAGATTCTCGGAAAAACGCTTCGGCATGCGCGCAATGCCGACCTCGTCTATCTGACGCCGGCAGAGTCGGTGGCAGGAAACCTCAAGGACATGGCCATCCTGCTTTGTCTCGGCTCAAAGACCAAGCGCACGTTCCTGCATCTGCATGGAGGCGCAGGGATGCGCAAGCTTCTGAGCGATAGACGTCCATGGCTGCACAGAATGAACGCCTGGCTTCTTCGAAGGGTTGCTGGAGTCATTGTGCTGGGAGAGCGCCATGTCTCGATCTACAGCCACATCGTGCCCCGCGCTCGAATTCATGTGGTGAAGAACTTTGCCGGCGATGAATGGTTCATCGAGGACCAATCCCTTGCGCAGAAATGGGCCCAGCGCAACAGATTGAACGTGCTTTTTCTAAGCAATCATCTGCCCGGCAAGGGTTATCAGGAACTGATCGAAGCAATTCAACTGATTCCATCCAGCCAGCGTGCCCAATTCGATTTTCATTTTGCCGGTGGATTTGAGGACGAAACATCGAAGTCCGAATTTCTCGGGCACATTGCGACGCTAGATGGCGTGACCTATCATGGCACGGTATCGGGTGAAGCCAAAAAACGCCTCTTTCATGCGGCACATCTGTTCTGCCTGCCTACCTACTATCCCTATGAAGGCCAGCCCATCAGCATCCTCGAAGCCTATGCCTCGGGTTGTGCGGTCATCACCACCGATCACAGCGGGATCTTCGATATCTTCACCCCGGAAGAAAACGGATGGGAAGTGCAGCCGCGTTCCGCCCAATCCATCACCAATGTGCTCCTTCGATCTCTCTACGAGTTTGATTCAGTGGCAGGAATGGGCCAGATGAATGCCCGACAAGCGTCGACCGAATATCGCCGGACCCAGCACCTTCAGGTATTGAATCGGTGTCTCGGATTGGTTCGCCCGGCGGACGCGTCCCCAGTCACATGAGATAGAACATGTCAACCCGCGCTTATCAAATCTGCTCCCATTGCATCATGGACACCTCGGACCCGAACATCACGTTCGACGAGCGGGGCCATTGTGACTATTGCGCCAACTTCGAAACCACGATCGCCCCCCGTTGGGACACCGGGCCGGGGGGCGCTCAGGCCTTGGCCGCACTCGCCGAACGCATCAAAGCGGACGGCAAGGGCAAGGACTTCGACTGCATCATCGGTCTCTCCGGTGGGCTGGACAGTTCCTATGCGACTTACGTTGCCAAGGAAAAGATGGGACTGCGGCCACTGCTGTTCCATGTCGACGCGGGCTGGAACACCGACCAAGCGGTGGGCAACATCGAGAAGCTGGTCGACGGCCTCGGCCTGGAACTCTTCACCGAGGTCATCAACTGGGAAGAGATGAAAGACCTGCAGGCGGCCTTCCTGCGCGCAGGCATTCCCGACCAGGACCTGCCGCAGGACGGCGCGTTCTTCTCAGGCCTGTACAAGTTTGCCCGCCAGTACAAAGTCAAGCACATCATCACGGGGTCAAACTTTTCCACCGAGTGCTGTCGCGAACCCGAAGAGTGGGGCGGTTATCTGGGCATCGACACGTGGTTGTTCAACGACATCCACCGCCAGTTCGGCCAGCGGCCACTGGAGAGCTTCCCACTCACCGACATCCTGGTCTACAAGCTGTACTACCAGAAGATCCTGGGCATGAAGGTGCACCACCCGCTCAACCTGGTGCCCTACGTCAAGAAAGATGCCGAGGACGAACTGAACCGGCGCTTCGGCTGGCAGCGCTTCCAGCACAAGCACCACGAGTCGCGCTTCACCCGCTTCTATGAGGACTACTGGTTGCCCCGGCGGTTCGGTTTCCACAAGCGACGCGCACACTTCTCCAGCCTCATCATGACGGGCCAGATGACCCGCGAGGCGGCACTGGAGCGCATCGCATCGCCCGAGATGGATGAGCACTTCCTTAAGCAGGAATTCGAGTACGTGGCCCACAAGCTGGACCTCACCGTCGACGAACTCCAACAGATCTTCGATGCGCCCAGAAAGACCTACCGCGACTACCGCAACAAGCGCTGGATGATCGGCCTGGGCACCACGGTGCTGCGCACGCTCGGCCTGGAGAAGAGGCACTTCCGATGATCCGCATCGTCGACTACGGCGTGGGCAACATCCAGGCCTTCCTGAACATGTTCAAGCGCCTGGGCCTGCCTGCCGAGCGGGCCAAAGTGCCCGCCGAACTGGCCGACGCGACACGCCTGATCCTGCCCGGTGTGGGCTCGTTCGACCACGCCATGACGCTGCTCAACCAGTCGGGCCTGCGCGAGCCGCTGGAAGCCCGCGTACAGGGCGAACAGGTGCCCGTGCTGGGGGTGTGCGTGGGCATGCAGATGCTGGCCGGCGGCTCCGACGAGGGTGAACTGCCCGGGTTGAACTGGATTCCGGGCCGCGTGCGAGCCTTCTCGCAGACGCCCGCGGCCGCCCAGCTGCCGCAGCCGCACATGGGCTGGAACGACCTGCAGGTGCGCCCCGACAGTCGCCTGTTCACCGACTTCGAACCGACACCGCGCTTCTACTTCCTGCACTCGTACTACTTTGACTGCGAGGACCGGTCGCTTGTGGCCGCGTCGGCCACGTACGGGCTGGACTTCGACTGCGTGGTGTCGGCCGGCCACATCCACGGCGTGCAATGCCACCCCGAAAAGAGCCACCACTTCGGCGCCCAGTTGCTGAAGAACTTCGCCACGACCTGACCCCATGTTGCGCCCCCGAATCATTCCCTGCCTGCTCGTGCACAACGGCGGCCTGGTCAAGACCGTTGGTTTCAAGACGCCGAAGTACGTCGGCGATCCGATCAATGCCGTGAAGATCTTCAACGAGAAAGAGGCCGACGAACTCGTGGTGCTCGACATCGACGCCAGCGTGAAAGGCGCCGAGCCCAACTATGCGCTGATCGCGAAACTGGCTGCCGAATGCCGCATGCCGCTGTGCTACGGCGGCGGCATTACCTCGGCGCAGCAGGCAGCCCGCATCATCGATCTGGGCGTTGAAAAGGTGTCCGTCAGTGCGGCAGCGATCGCACGCCCGGCCCTGCTCGGAGAAATGGCCGCGGCCATCGGCCGCCAGAGCGTGGTGGCGGTGATCGACGTGCGCAAGAAGTCCGGCCTGTTCGCCAGCGGTCACGAGGTCTGCACGCACAACGCCACCCGGGCCCATCCGCAAGATGCCGTTGCACTCGCCCGGCAACTGGAAGCCGCTGGCGCCGGCGAGATTGTGTTCAACTCGGTGGAGCGCGACGGCACCATGAAAGGTTACGACCTGGACTTGGCGCAACGCCTGCGCAGCGCCCTGAGCGTGCCGCTCACCGTGCTGGGCGGCGCAGGCTCGCTGGACCACGTGGGCGCGCTCATCGAGCGCTGCGGCGTGGTCGGCGCGGCGGCCGGCAGCCTGTTCGTTTTCAAAGGCCAGTACCGCGCGGTGCTGATCAACTACCCCACCCCTCAGCAGAAGGACGCCCTGTTCGCGGCGGCACTGCCGAAGTAACGCAGAACCATGACGACGACCACCACGAACAGCATGTTCAAGGACAAAACCCTCCTGATCACCGGCGGCACCGGCTCGTTCGGCAATGCGGTGCTCAAGCGGTTCCTTGATTCGGACATCGGCGAGATCCGCATCTTCAGCCGCGACGAGAAGAAGCAGGACGACCAGCGCAAGCGCTACGCCCATCCCAAGCTGCGCTTCTACATCGGCGACGTGCGCGAGCGCAACGGTATCGACCAGGCCATGCGCGGCGTGGACTTCGTGTTCCACGCTGCCGCGCTCAAGCAGGTGCCGTCCTGCGAGTTCCACCCCATGCAGGCGGTACTCACCAACGTGATGGGCACCGAAAACGTGCTGGGTGCAGCGGTGGCTGCTGGCGTGCGGCGGGTGATCTGCCTCAGCACCGACAAGGCGGTGTATCCCATCAACGCCATGGGCATCAGCAAGGCAATGATGGAAAAGGTCATGGTTGCCGCCAGCCGCAACCTGGAGGGGACCAGCACGGTGATCTGCGGCACGCGCTATGGCAACGTGATGGCGTCGCGCGGCTCGGTGATTCCCTTGTTCGTGGACCAGGTGCGCAACGGCGCACCGATCACTGTGACCGACCCGGCCATGACACGCTTCATGATGACGCTGGCGGACGCGGTGGACCTGGTGATGTACGCCTTCGCGCACGGCAACAATGGCGACATCTTCGTGCAGAAGGCACCCGCCGCCACCGTCGACGTGCTCACGCGCGCGTTGCTGGAGCTGCTCGGCCAGCCTGACCACCCGGTGCGCGTGATGGGCAGCCGCCACGGCGAGAAGCTCTACGAGGCCTTGCTCAGCCGCGAGGAAATGGCATCCGCGCAGGACCTGGGACGCTACTACCGCGTCGCCCCGGACGGCCGTGACCTGAACTACGCCAAGTACGTCGACGAGGGCGAGGAAAAGCTCACGCAGGCCCTGCACGGTGACGAATACCACTCGCACAACACCGAACAGCTCGACGTGCCGGGCATGAAGGCACTGCTGCTCAAACTGGACTTCATGCAGCGCATCGTTCGCGGCGAACCCGCGGTAGCCGAGGAATGAGACGGGCATGAAGAAAGTCCTCATCACCGGCGCACAAGGCTTCATCGGCAAGAACCTGGCCCTGCACCTGGCCGAGCGCCGCGACGTAGAGGTCGTGTCCTTCACGCGCGAGAACCCGCTGGAGGCGCTGCCCGACCTGCTGGAGGGCGTGCACACAGTGTTTCACCTCGCGGGGGTCAACCGCCCTCAGGATCCCCAGGAATTCACCACCGGCAACGCCGACCTGACGCGCGCGCTGTGCGCCGCCCTGGAGGTGCAGGCGCAACGGGGTGCGCGGCTGCCGCTGGTCATCCAGACCTCGTCCACGCAGGCGGCGAACGACAACCCCTATGGCCGCAGCAAGCGCGAAGCGGAACTGGCGCTGTTCGACCTGCAGCAGCGCCATGGCATGCCGGTGCATGTGTTCCGGCTGCCCAACGTGTTCGGCAAGTGGTGCAAGCCCCACTACAACTCGGCCATCGCCACCTTCTGCCACAACACCACGCGCGGCCTGCCGATCCAGGTGAACGATCCCGCCGCGCCGCTCACGCTGGTGTATGTGGACGACGTCATCGCCCGTTTCATGCAACTGATGGACGGCGCCGAGGCCTCGTTCGATGCCCGGGGTTTCGCCACACTCACACCGCAATACAGCACCACCGTGGGCGACATCGCCCGGCAGATCCAGGGCTTTCGCGCCAGCCGCGAGACGCTGGTGATCGACCGCGTGGGCACCGGCCTCACGCGCGCGCTGTACGCCACCTACGTGAGCTACCTGCCACCCGACGACTTCGCGTACGCGTTGACCCGCCATGGCGATGCGCGCGGCGTCTTCGTGGAGATGCTCAAGACGCCGGACTGCGGCCAGTTCTCGTTCTTCACCGCGCACGCGGGCATCACCCGCGGCGGGCACTACCACCACACCAAGACCGAGAAGTTCCTGGTGATCCAGGGCCAGGCCTGCTTTCGCTTCCGCCACATGCTGACCGGCGAAACGCACGAACTGCACACGCACGCCGAACGCCCGCAGGTGGTGGAGACCGTGCCCGGCTGGACGCACGACATCACCAACACCGGCACGCAGGAAATGGTGGTCATGCTGTGGGCGAACGAGGTCTTTGACCGCGAGCGGCCCGACACCTATGCCTGCCCCGTCTGAAGGAGCATTCTTGAAAAAACTGAAGGTCATGACGGTCGTGGGCACGCGGCCCGAGATCATCCGGCTCTCGCGCGTGATGGCGCGCCTGGACGAGCATTGCGAACACGTGCTCGTGCACACGGGACAGAACTACGACTACGAGCTCAACCAGATCTTTTTCGACGATCTGAGCATCCGCAAGCCCGACCACTTCCTCAACGCGGCGGGCGGCAGCGCGGCCGAAACCATCGGCAAGATCATCGCCGCCATGGACGGGGTACTGCTGCAGGAAAAGCCCGAGGCCCTGCTGGTGCTGGGCGACACGAACAGCTGCCTGTCGGTCATCCCGGCCAAGCGGCGCAAGATTCCGATCTTCCACATGGAGGCGGGAAATCGCTGCTTCGACATGCGCGTGCCCGAGGAGATCAACCGCCGCATCGTGGACCACACGGCGGACATCAACCTCACCTACAGCAGCATCGCCCGCGAATACCTGCTGCGTGAAGGCCTGCCGCCTGACATGGTGATCAAGACAGGTAGCCCGATGGCCGAGGTGCTTGCGCACTACCGCCAACGCATCGATGCGTCCGAGGTGCTTACCACGCTGGGCCTGGAGAAAAACCGCTTCTTCGTCGTCAGCGCGCACCGTGAGGAGAACATCGACTCGGACGCGCAGTTCCTCAAGCTGGTGGACGTGTTGAACCAGGTGGCCGAACAGCACGGCCTGCCGGTGATCGTCTCCACCCACCCTCGCACCCAGAAGCGGGTGGACAGCCAGGCGGTGGCCTTCCACCCGCTGGTGCGCCTGCTCAAGCCGCTGGGCTTCACCGACTACAACCAGCTGCAGATCCAGGCGCGGGCCGTGCTGTCCGACAGCGGCACGATCAACGAGGAATCCTCGATCCTGAACTTTCCCGCGCTCAACCTGCGCGAGGCGCACGAGCGGCCGGAAGGCATGGAAGAAGCCGCCGTGATGATGGTCGGCCTCGACACTGAACGGGTGCTGCAAGGCCTGGCGATCCTGGCCTCGCAGCCACGCGGCGAGCAGCGCCTGCTGCGCCAGGTGGCCGACTACAGCATGCCCAATGTGTCGGACAAGGTGGTGCGCATCGTTCACAGCTACACGGACTACGTCAACCGCGTGGTCTGGAAAAAAACCTGATCCGGACCTGCCTTGCGAATCTTGGTGGTCAGCCAATACTTTTGGCCAGAGAATTTCCGCATCAACGATCTCGTCCAGGAATGGACGAAGCGCGGACACGCCGTCACGGTGCTGACCGGCAAGCCGAACTACCCCGCCGGCCAGGTCTTCCCCGCCTTTCGTGACAATCCTGCGCAGTTTGACACGTACCACGGGGCGCGCGTCGTCCGAGCGCCCATGCTGGCGCGGGCGCAGGGCTCGCTGCGGCTGGCGCTGAATTACCTCAGTTACGTGGTGGGCGCCAGTCTGGCCGGACCCTGGCGGCTGCGCGGGGAAGCTTTCGACACCGTGTTCGTGTTCGAGCCCTCCCCCATCACAGTGGGCCTGCCGGCCATTCTGATGGGCCGTCTCAAACGCGCCCCAGTGGTGTTCTGGGTGCTCGACCTCTGGCCCGAGACGCTGGCCGCCATCGGTGTGGTGCGCTCGCCGCGCCTGCTGGGTGCGGTGGGGCACCTGGTGAGCTTCATCTACAACCGCTGCACGCTGGTGCTGGGCCAGTCCCGCGGCTTCCAGGCAAGCATTGCCCAGTACTGCGCCGACCCCGGCAAGATCCGCTACTTTCCCAGCTGGTCGGAGCCGGTGTTCGCCCAGGACCTGGTCACCCCCGCCCCCGAAGTACCGAGCCTGCCGGGGACGTTCAGCGTGCTGTTCGCCGGGAACATCGGCGAAGCGCAGGACCTGCCCGCCGTGGTGGAAGCCGCGACGCGGCTCAAGGACAATCCCCGTGTGCGCTGGCTCATTGTCGGCGACGGCCGCAAGTCGGACTGGCTTCAGGAAGAGGTGCGCCGCCGGGGGCTGGAAGAGCGCGTGCTGTTGCTCGGCCGGTACCCGGTCGAACGCATGCCGTCGTTCTATGCTCACGCCGATGCTCTGCTCGTTTCGCTGAAGAAGGACCCCGTGTTCAGTCTGACCATTCCCGGCAAGGTACAGAGCTACCTGCAATCCGGCATTCCGCTGCTGGGCATGCTCGACGGCGAGGGAGCCCACGTGATCCGCTCGGCACAAGCGGGCCTCGTGTGCGAAGCTGGCGATGCAGCCGGACTGGCCGATGCCGCGCTGGCCATGGCCGCGATGACCCCTGACGAGCGTCGGGCCATGGGCAGCAACGGCCGCGTCTACGCGAAGAACGAATTCGACCGCGACGCGCTGATGGACCGTCTGGAGCAACTGCTGGAGGAAGCCGTGCAGATCCAGGTCAGGGCACCGTCATGAGCACACTGCTGATCACCGGCGCCAGTGGGTTTGTGGGTACCGCCTTGTGCCGCCAGGCCCAGTCCACCGGCCGTGCGGTACGCGCTGCCGTGCGCACCGCTGGCGCCGCAGCCACGAATGTGCCGTCGGTCACAGTGCCGTCCATCGACGGCCAAACCCTGTGGGCCGACGCCCTGCAAGGTTGCGACAGCGTCATCCACACCGCAGCGCGTGTGCATGTGATGAACGAGTCGGCCACCGACCCCCTGAGTGAATTCCGCCGCGTCAACGTGGACGGCACACTCAACCTTGCGCGACAGGCAGCAGCGGCCGGCGTGCGGCGCTTCGTGTTCGTCAGCTCCATCAAGGTCAACGGCGAGGGCACGCAGGCGCAACGGCCCTTTCTCGCCAGCGACGTGCCCGCACCCCAGGACCCCTACGGCGTCTCGAAGGCAGAAGCCGAACTGGGGCTGCGTCAGGTCGCCGAGCAGACCGGGCTGGAAGTGACCATCGTCCGCCCGCCCCTGGTGTATGGCCCGGGCGTGAAAGCCAACTTCGGCAGCCTTCTGCGCGCCGTTCAGCGCGGCCTGCCTCTGCCGCTGGGTGCGGTCCGGCACAACCGGCGCAGCCTGGTGGCGCTGGACAACCTGATCGACTTGCTGCTCACCTGCGTGGACCATCCGGCCGCGGCCCACCAGACCTTTCTGGTGAGCGACGGCGAAGACCTCTCCACCACCGCGTTGATACAGCGCATGGGCCAGGCCATAGGCCGTCCGGCGCGCCTGCTGCCGGTCCCGGTGTTTCTGCTGCACCTGGGTGCCACGGTGCTGGGCAAGCGGGACGTGGCCCAGCGCGTGCTTGGCAACCTGCAGGTGAACATCGACCACACCCAGGCCACACTGGGTTGGTCACCACCGATCACGGTGGAAGAAGGCCTGCGGCGGGCCGCCCCCAAGGTGCCCTCATGAAACGCCTGTTCGACCTCTCACTCGCCCTCGCAGCGGGCCTCGTTCTGCTCGTGCCGGTGGCGCTCGTCGCCCTGGCGGTCCGGCTTACGTCCCCCGGGCCCGCGCTCTACTGGTCCAACCGTGTCGGCCGCCACAACCGCATCTTCCGCATGCCCAAGTTCCGCAGCATGCGCACCGACACGCCTGCGGTGGCGACCCACCTGCTGACCGATCCAGCCAAATACCTCACCCCCATCGGCCCGTTCCTGCGCAAGAGCAGCCTGGACGAACTGCCCCAACTCTGGAGCATTCTCAGAGGCGACATGAGCTTCGTGGGCCCTCGCCCCGCGCTCTTCAACCAGGACGACCTGATCGCCCTGCGCACGCAGCAGGGCGTACACGAACTGGTCCCTGGCTTGACAGGCTGGGCCCAGGTGAATGGCCGCGACGAGCTGCCGATTCCCCAGAAAGTGGCGCTGGATGCAGAATACCTGCGGCGCCAGAGCCTGGGATTCGACCTGCAGATACTCT
>Ga0247823_10000231_pt1 | contig 47652 bp, 31 predicted proteins | sample 13C_PalmiticAcid_2_FD_192426 | JGI IMG/M metagenome (GOLD analysis project Ga0247823, IMG submission 192426) | Soil microbial communities from agricultural site in Penn Yan, New York, United States - 13C_PalmiticAcid_Day30 | ecosystem: Environmental > Terrestrial > Soil > Agricultural land... | reverse complement strand
ATTTTCCGCAGCCATCCTTGAGCATCTCAGGGACCAAAGAGCTTCCCGCGGCCACAATGGGGCGAATTCATTTTGACAGGAGGGAGGTGTCGGAGAAGATGTGGAAGTGGCGGTACAAGCTCCAGCACATCGGCGACAGCGGCGAGAAGACTCTCTCCGACTTCTCGTCGGACGGGTCGGGCGAGAGCAGCGAGAAGAAACACCCCCAGAAGCAAAAGTCCTCGGCCCCCGCGAGTGCTCTGCTCGGGGGCGGCAGCAAGAACGGGGAGCTTGGGGCCAACGCGTCGGTCAAGACAATGTACGAGGGCCCCCTCAGCCGGGAGGGCATCTACGACTGGGTCGACTACCCGCCCCGGCAGCTGAGCAAGAGCGCGGCCAAGGCGCAGGACCGCGTGGCCATCAAGGTCTTCAAGGTGAAGGACCTGGACAAGCCCGTCATCTCGGGCCGCTTCAGCCTGCGCTACCACATGATCGAGGTCCAGAACCCGCTGCTGGTGGCCGCCCTTGGGGAAATCCTCAAGGAGCAGGACGTGCATCTCGACGTCAGCGAGAACGCGACCTTTAGCCACCCCTTTCCGGAGCTGTATTTTGGCTACGACGGAATCGTGGCCAAGCACCGCTCCCTGGACGAAACGGACCCCGCACACCCGCTCAAGCCTTTCCTGCTCCTCCTGATCCGCCTTCTGGACGACATCTTTGCCGACACGCGCGCCAAGCTGAAGGCTCTCCGGGCCGACGGCCTGATGTCGTACAAGCTGGCCTGGACCCTGTTCCCCCAGAACACCACCGTCATCTCCTGGGGCAACAACTGCGAGCTCCTCTCCAAGGTCACCGAGACGTCGTACAACTGCGCACCGGGCAAAAGCGTCTTTGTGATCCACGGCAAAGTGCTCCGGTTTGACGGCAGGGGATTCCTTTGGGAAGACTTCTCCATCAGCATCGACTCCTTCACCGGCAACCGGCCCATCACCGAGCTGTCGGCGTACCCGCTCGAGTTCCACGAGGCGGCCGCCGACGTCCGGACGAGGCTGACGGCTCGGGGCAGGAAGGTGCTCGACTTTCAGGGGCTGACATACGTCAACTACAGAGGTATTGCCATCCACACTGGGGACAAGGTCTCGGGCAAGCACAACGTTGATTGCCGGGTGCTCATCGACGTCGTTGGTTACAACAGGCACCACCTGGCCCAAGGGGCCCGGGAGGGCAGCGATCCGCACACCAAGAGGAGGCAGCTCGTGGTTGGCGACGGTGACGACAAGGTCAATAACAACGACAACGACAACAACAATAACTCAGACAGCGGGGGTACAGTACCGAACTCTACTGGCACCACTGCGTCACCGGCGACCGTCGTCAAGCGCCTCAATCCGGGAGCTCAGGAGCGCAATAAGCAGGCCATGCTCGCCCGCGAGGCCAAGGAGCCGCTCCTCATGTTCATGATGCCCCTGATCGAAGGTTATGCGCTCAAGAACAAGCTGTGGCTGTCCTTCTTCGTTGAGGACGTCACTCCCATGGTGTTCAATGACGATGCCTATGACCACCTGGTCTACAACGAGCAGCAAAAGGATCTCATCATGTCGTTTGTCGAGAGCCACTGCGGCAACGAGACTGCCGCGCAGAAACACCCCAAGGCTATGGAGGACGTAATCGCCGGAAAGGGTAAGTTCGCAGCCGAGCCCGCGTCTGAATCATGGCTCTTCGTCTCGCTGACACCAGAAAACAGGACAAGGGCTAGTCATGCTCCTCAGCGGGCCGCCGGGCACGGGCAAGACGCTGATGGCCGAGGCCGTGGCGGACCGCACCCGCCGCCCGCTGTTCTACCTCCAAGCAGAGGACCTGGGCATCAACGCAGCCGTGTTGGGGGCCAACATCAAAAAGGTGTTTGAGATGGCGACCGAGTGGGACGCTGTGATTCTGCTCGACGAGGCCGACGTCTTCATGGCGGAGCGGCACCCGCAGGACATTGCGCGCAACGAGCTCGTGTCCATTTTCCTGCGGGAGCTCGAGTACTTCCGCGGCATCATCTTCCTGACCACCAACCTCTACAGCACCATCGACTCGGCCTTCCGCAGCCGTGTCAGCCTGCACCTGCTCTTCAGCGCCCTGACGCCCGAGGCTCGCATGCTGATCTGGCGCAAGTTCCTGGACCGGCTGCCGCCATCTCCACAGGCCAAGCCATCGCTGCATGTGCCGGAAGCGGAGCCGACGCCTGCTGGGAAGAAGAAGGACAAGCAGGCTGCTGCCGCGGCCGAGACAGAAGCGGACGAGGGCGTCCTGACCGACGAGGACATCAAGGAGCTTTCGGCGTGGCAGCTCAACGGGCGTGAGATCAAGACGGCCGTCAAAATGACCAGGACGTGGTGCGACCACAAGGGGTACGCGCTGTCGCTGTCGAGGCTGGAAAACGGCATCAAGGTGACGAGCCCGCACGCGAGCAAGTGCAGCCACGAGCAGGACACTTCGCTATATGACGAGTAGGGAAGGCCAGTCAGACTGGCTCGGCAGTTGCTCTTTGATTATTATTGGGCGCGGTGATCTGGAGCAGTGCGCAAAATCCAAAAAAAAACTGCTGAACTGCTGCTGCCGAGGGAAGGTTGGGAAGCCCCAACGTGGCGGGGGAAAACGCTCCTATTTTTTTTTCCATGTTTCTCCTCAGCGTTATTTTTGCGAGGGGCTAGTGAGGTGCCTAGTCTCATTTCTTTTCTCTGGGCACGAGGTAGCCAACAAATGAAATAATGCCGTGAGCGTCGAGATACTCCGGAGGCCCGCAGGAGGCACATGAGATGATGGGGATGACTTCGCCTACCAGGCGAAGTCAAGGATGGCTTTGTGCTATTTTGGTGACTTCCAGGTTGCTACCAGGGTTGTATGGAGCCATGTGACCACCAACAACCCCAGAACACCCGCGTTGCCATGCGACAGGCTGCGTGGTCGTTGACGCTGGTGATCTGCCCGGAACCGGCTTGGACCCCTACCAAATAAGCTCATGAGTGGCTGGCGCCCGAACCAGCCCAGGGCTGTCCCCCAATCCTGGGCACGTCTGCATGGGCCGCTACTGCAGAGCATGCAACCCCTCTCGTCAATACGAGCGTGTGGCTTGGACATTCGTGCTTGGCATACATGCCATGGAGTGGTCCGATGGATGTCATTCCATCAAGACAACAGAACAGCACACCACGAGCGACACCGCTTCGCCGTTTGCTCCGGGAATGATGGGCCCCGCGGGGCCGTCTAAGTGGGTTGTTGTCTGGGTATAAGAGTTCTTCTGCATCTCGCCAGTCTCAAGTCCTCAAATCCCAAGCGCACATCAACTCGACGAAACACACAACTGCTCTCTTTTGAGCTACACTCTCGTTCATGTTCAAAATGGCCAAGCTCGTCCCGCTCGCTTTGTTTTTGCTCGCCACGCTGGCCTCTGCTGCCAGACCCATTGGTGCCCGGACTGGTGGTGGCGGCGACGGCCCGGGCTGTAAACCGAGACTCCCACGCGATGGCAAGTGCTGGAAGGACATCCTCGGACTGGAGTGGACGGTGCATGGCTTCGACTACCACGCGTCGTACACCTTCACCAACCCGGCGCACCAGAATTCATGGGGCTACGTCAACTTCAACCTGACCAACAACGTGGTGCCCTACACGGCCGTCTGCTCCGCAGCCAGCAGTCAGCTCTCCGATTTCTTCTACGGCACCGTCGACTACACCTGCAAGCTGCCTGCCGAGGCGCCCGCCGGTGCCGCTGTCAAGTTCCGCTTCAGCCGTCCCTCCGGGCAGCTCGACATCACCGAGTCCATTCTTTGCACCGAGAAGCAGACGACGTACGAGAGCCCCTCTCCTCTTTCTTTCTACCACTCAACGCACTGACCGATGGCTCTTGACACATCACAGGGGAACGTTTGTTGTCACGGGTGGGACTGAGCTGGACCTGACTTGCACCGACACGACCACGGTGACTCCCGACTGGAAGCCGGGTCAGATCTACAGCTCGCGCGTCGTCACATGCTCGCCGGTCGATGTTACTTTTACGCCGACTCAAGTCGTCGCATAACGCTACAGGGTTATAAACAAGCAGTAGCTGAGAGACACATCAACTGGTAAATTAATGCCTAATATAATTTCCAGAATTTCTAAACCATGCAACAGCGCCCGGTGTTTTCAATCCGGCCGTCTTGTGTTTTGTGGTCTCGGGGATTCTGATTTGATTGTGTATCTCTCGGGTCCTTGATTTGCTCTTGGTGTGCATAAATTGAATGTCGGGCCTTGCAAGGAAAAAGGACTGACAAGAGAAAGAAGAGTCAAAGGAGCTCCACTCAAGGATGAATGTAATCACATGGGAACGCCAAGAACCGTCGAGTCATCTTGACCTCGGCGAGTGGGTGCCTCAAAACATTGATTCCTTCTCAACTCCCTTCTTGTCTTCCAAGCACCGCCACCGGCAAACCTGCCCGCACACGTCTGTCAGCAAAACAATGTCTTCTCTCCAGGAATCACCGGCAGCCGACTCGGCCGTGCTGGCCGCCTCGATCGGCAGCGCGGTCCTGTACCTCGCCCTTGTCCGTTCTCCACCCAGTGTCTGGCGCATGACAGTCAAGACGGCCTCGACTGCGCTCCTCTCCGCCGTGGCCGCCATGCGGGGTGGACCGCCTCTCCTCGTGGGCGCCCTGGCGTTGGGATCCCTCGGCGACGCCTTCCTCGCATGGGACGACGAAACCTCGTTCATCTGCGGCCTGGCCAGCTTTTTGACCGCCCATCTTCTCTACATCGCCGTCTTTTTCCAGAAGAACGAGGGCAGAACGGCCGCGTTCCACGTCCTGCTTGGTGGCTGGCGTGCCGGGGTTGCCGGTGCTTTAGGCCTCTTGGTTCCCGTCATGATTGCTTCGCTAATGCCACGGATCGGTCCCGAGCTTCGCCCGCCCGTTGTCGTTTACTCCTTGGCCATCTTCGCCATGGCTCTAACCGCCCTCACCCTCGACAGCAGCCAGCTGATCACCGGGACGGTCATGTTTGCGGCCTCGGATAGCATTCTCTCGGCCGACCGCTTCCTCATCTCCCCGACCTCTTCGCACCGCCCGTGGATGCAGCATGCGGTTTGGATTCTCTATTATGTCGGCCAGCTGCTGATTACCCTGGGGTTTCTTTCTCTCGGCATTGTTGCGGCATGAGTTGGTCAAGTCCGGGCCAGGGAGTCGGTGTGGGTGCCCGTTGGAGCATGATATGCTTCAAGTTAGCTAATTTACCCGCCTACGGACAAGGGTAGAGTGCCCGCAAAGGCTCCATGCGCAAGTATCATGCTGAGCAGGGTCACTTGCGGTATGCCCTGTGCTTTCAGAGTAGCCTTGAACCACTTCCTGTACTTTCCTTTCACGTCCAAACTCAGGACTTGGGTAGTTGGAAATAGCAGTTGAATAAGGATTCCACGGATGAACGCTGACGCTACCTTATTGCTTCAACCTTCGCCTCTTCCTCCGCAGTAAACTTTTTCCAGCTCCGTCCTTTTCATTTTCCACTGTTGACCGGCGTCAACTTTGCCTCGGCCATGACGTCCTCTGAGCGTAGTCTGGCAACAGCCTGAGCCACGGCGTCTTCCCAGTTGGCCATGTACAGATACGTGAGTTCCATTACCGAGACACTTTAAGGTGTTTTTGTCAGCCACGTATGATTTGAGAATGATATGAACAGAACTCACCAGACAAGCCCAAGCGTGATACCGGTCCAGAGCCCGGCCAGTTTCCACCCGAGAGCAAACGCAGTGGACAGCGAGATGGGGAGGGCCACGAGGTAGTAGGCAAAGAGGTTTGCGTAGCTCCCGATAGCCTGCTGCCCAATTCCACGGAGGAGGCCGTGCGAGACAGCGGCGAGGGCGTCGAATACCTGCATACCCCCGCAGACGAGGAGGACTTGTGACGCAACCTCGACAACGGTGTCGTCGTCTGTAAACACGCGCGGTATGTAGCTGCGGAGCGTAATGAATATCAACATGTTGATGTACCCGACCAAGCAACCTCCGACGATAGCCTAATTATGAACAAAGTCAGCTACGTAGATAGCCTTTCAGGGGCCAAGAAGAAGGGGTGAAATTACGTACGACTTTTGCTGTCACCCGAGCTGCATCACTGAGATGGGCACCAATGAGGTTTGCAACACGCGTAGACGTCGCTATCGCCAACGGAAAGGGGATGTTGAACGACGTGGATGTGACGGTGACGAGGATGCTTTGCGCCGCGAGCTGAGTGGTGCCAAACTGAGAGGCCGAGATGGTCAGCACTTCCAGGACCGAGAACTGAGCCTCGATCATGATCATTCCAGGCAATGCCAGCTTGATCATTGGACCTGGAAGAGGCTGTTAACTCAACGATGTTCCAAGGGAGGGGTGATTTTGATGTCAAGGAGGAGTGGCATACCCCAGTTTCTAAATGCCTTCCGACTAAAGCCGTTCCAACACTGTGAGCCGTCAATCAACCAAACATACAAGACCAGCAGCAAGGGCAACAGATTCTGTGTAATGGCCATGGCTGCCGCCGCCCCAGCAAAACCCCAGCCAAACCTAAAGACAAAGAGCCAGTTCTGGAAAAAGCTCAGCGGCGCCCCAATGACTAGGGCATACGTCGTGGCGTTGAAGAGGCCCTGAGACTGCACAAATCTCTTGCCGCTCTCCAAGGCGGCAACCCCAGGCATGCCCAGGATGAGGACGCGGAGAAACAGGGCGGCAAGGGCGGCAGTCTCGTCGCTGGGGACAAGGGAGGCGAGGACGGGTTCTGAAAACCACCACAGCACGGCAATCGGCGCCATGAGAATCCATAGCAACCAGGTCATGCGTTGGGCTTGGAGCCCCACGAGATGCTTGTGCCCCGACCCGTAGGCCTGGGCACAGAGTGTGTCCAGACAGGTCGCCAACCCCTGAACCGGGACGTAACAGGTGATGCTGGCGGTCATGGTCGCCACTGGGGGAAAGCGTCAGCAAAAGTCTCAGCCATTCTCGAGGATTGATCGCATACAGTTGACAGCAGCAAGCTCGACCATGCCAAGACGGCCCACGGTCAGCACGCTGCCAATGGTCACCGAGTAGTGCATCAGGAAGGTGAAGATGAGTGGCGTCGAGTATTGGATGAGCGTCTTGGCCTCGCGCTGCCAGGTCGTGGTGATGGCCCCGGCTGCCACGGCCTCTTCGAAGCACTGGTTCACTTCGTCGAGCAAGGGGGTCGGCACCTCTTCGGGAGTCACCTCTGGCAGCAACGGGGTTGTCTCGACTGCGATGTCTGGGAAGATGGGCGCCTCGTGGTCCTTGACTTTGGTGCTGAAGATCCGCCTGTACAAGCGGGACAGGACATTCGTTGGCCGTGGCCGGGGATGCTTCGGCGGAAGGATGTCATTGTCGCGCAGCAGAGAGAGCTCCGCCTGGAGCGATTCCTCAACCTCGCTGGGATTCGGAACCGGCTTGTCCAGCCCCTGAATCGGGACGACGGAATAGCCGCACCCATACGCCACGCCGTTTGGGTGGAACGCCAGCTTGGCCTCTGCGACAGTATGCTCGGACTCGGCCTCGGACTCGGCAACGGATGGACGGCGCTGTTCGGGTTCATCTTCGGAAGAACACTCGGCGATGTCCCTGGTCAGGATCTCGCGGACGATGGGGGATGTCGCGAGGAAAGAAGGGGGCAGCGTCAGGCTCTCGGGAAGGAACTCGCTCAGGATTGAATGGCGGCGCCCCTGCGACCCGCCATCGGGTATGGGCTGCGGGCTGCTGCTGGAGGACTCGGACATGGGGAGAGTCTCGTCGAGGGATCGTCGCGACGGCATGGCCATCACAGAATGCAGGAAGGGTCTGGTATCTGGAATCGAGCTGCGTTATAAGTTGAACTGACCCGCACATTGCGGGGGCACGTTGCCATGCGCTGCTCGGAGATCTATGTACGTCAACTCGTACACCATGTCCCACACACCTCCCATGTCAACCATGCAGTGCCATCCTCGAGCCCTTTCCCACTTGGTTGCAGTGTGGGGGACCAAGAACGTTGTGGTCGATGGCAAAACTGCAGTGAATGGTTGGTGGCAACATTCTTGATTCGAGTGATTGGCACCGAGGCACCCTCGAGGCACTACTGCATGCCCAATGCGAGGAGCTTGAAGTCGAGAACCTCAGAAATCACCGAACACAAGGAGTGACGGAGATGCTGCCATACGAAACCAACCAAGCTTGCGCCGTCTGGGGGGATAGTAGTAAGTTTTAATTGGATGGATCCAAACGGTTTGCCTCCGATCAACATGCCAGCGCCCCCGAGCTGACCCCCAACCCCCAACTGTCGGTCTGATAAGCGGCGAGTCGTGGGCCACACCGATGACGCACACCAGATGAACTGCAGCCACTCAAGTTCGAGTAAACATGGACATGCCTGACATCATTCAAGGTTTTCGGATCACAACTGAGCCCCCTCGAGGCCCCCCTCTTTACACGCCCATGAAGGAGCACACCAAAATTGGCTAATACAATCTTGACATTTTGAGCCTAAAACTTTGTCGCAAAACACAGCGACTTGGAACTCGAGATAATCCTTCTCGCCTTTGTGATCTTCTTCCTCTTCCTCTTCTTCCTCTTCCTCCTCATCCTCTTTCTCTTCATCCTTCTGTTGTTCTGCCCGGGATAAGATCTGATTTTAATATTGAACGGACCTGGCAGGGAACGGCGGCGACCCAAACCCCGGGCCATGCCCTTGTTGTACGGCTTGTTGCGGACCGAGGGAGCCACCCCAAGTGCAGGAAGGACCGACGATTGGGCAAAGGACGTTCTTCTCAACAAGGCATCGCCAGAGCAACACTCCCTTGCCGCTCCCTCTCCACCCTCTCCTGCCAGCCATCCCAGTTGTCCAGCACATCCTTGAGGGTCTCGGACTTCGTAATCTCGTAGACCGACTCGAAGTACTCCTTGGAGATGGAGAACGGCGAGCCCGTAATGTTGGGAATGTATTTGCCCACCAGTCTCTGCGGGCTCACGCGATCCAGGTTCAGGCTCTCCTGCAGCACGCGCCGGAAGGCGTCCATGCGCGGACGCAGCAGCGAGCTGTGGAAGGGCACGTCGACACCGACGAGGGGCACCGTGGCGACGCCACGCTTGAGCTGGACTTGTTGCGGTAGCCTGCCGGCGTACAGCGCACCGATGCAGTGTCCCTGCCTGTGCTGCGCGCCCTCGGTGCCCGTGGTTGTGACCTTGGCAAGGACCTGCTGGAAGTACCCATCATCTGCTGTGCCGCACTGTTGATTCAAACTCGGGTGGCTTTTCATGTCGTCGCACATGCGCTGGAGGACGTCGAGTGCGCGGAGGTCGCCGGCGCAGACGTACTGTCGGTTGCGAATGTTCAGGTTGACAATCTCGATGAAGAAGCCCGTTTGGGCCTGGATGTGGACGACCAGCTGCCGCAAGGTCGCCTCGAAAAAGTCTGCATCGAGTGTTAGCCTCGCTCTCCACGAATGAGGAGCCAGAGAGGACTGAGGAAGAAACCTACCTTTGCCAACTCTGCTGGGGTCGACGGCAACCATGGCAAAACCGCTGCGGCCCTGCTTGTCCCTCTCGACAGCGTCCTGCATCGTCATCCCCCGGCAGAAGACGGTGTGCAGCAGGTTCTCCAACGACATGATGCCCGTCGTCGACAGCAGCGCAGCATACTCGCCGAGTGAATGCCCGGCAAAGTGGCAGCCGGCAGGATCCACCACGCCGCGGGCTTCCATGTCCTTGAACGCGGCTAGTTCCATGATTGTCAGCGCCGGCTGGGCAAACTGCGTGGAGAAGAGCAGCCCGTTGGGCGAGGAATGGGTGTACGAAGACGACGTCGGTGTCACGGCCGGGAAGATGGGGCGGCGATGCAGCTGGGGTGCCTTGGCTGCATCTGCTGCGGGGGCTGTTGCTGCCTCGTAGTGGCACATGGAGAGATAGTTCTGCCGCAGCATGCGGCCACGGACGCCGCCGAAGTGGACCTTGATCTCCTTGGGGTTGTTGCGGACAATATCCAGGATGCTCACGCCAAACTGAGACTCAAAGTACGCCTCGGCCCTGTCCCAGATGGACCGGGCGACGGGCGAGGATGCATACAGCTTCTGGCCCATGCCCTTCTCCTGGCTGCCCTGCCCGGTGAAGACAATCGTGGTCGAGGGCTGCGCGACAAGGGCGGATCCGGTAAGCACCTTGGCGCCGGTGTGTTTGTTGCTGACGCTGATGTCGATGTCTCGGAGGCCGGCCTGCATTCCCGAGTGGCAGAGCGACACTTCGAGTACGTCGTCGGGCAGCACCATGCCCACAAACGATACGCTGTACTTGAGGATCCGGTCGGGCTCCTGACCAGCGGCAAACTGCTCAACAACCTGGCGCACGACGGCGGAGCAGTACATGCCGTGAGTGACAGTCCCCGGCAGGTTGGCAAGCCCGGCAAACAGCGGCGAGGCATGGATCGGATTGAAGTCGCCCGACGTCCGCGAGTACCCTTCGTTGGATGAGGGGATGCGTACTTCAAGCTTGTGCTCGGCCGACCCCAATGTCCGCAGTGGGTGCGTCTGCTGGGCGTTGACGATGTGACCCCGCCGGCGCAGGTACGAGAGTACAGCGTTGTCCTGACCGTCTGTCTCGTGGTAGTCAACAGCGCCAACGGGGGTCAGGTCTCCAGTCTCAGACCTAAGATACACGTTGCCACTGGTGTGCAGACTCGCATATATCGACCTGGACTGCCACCGGGTCGACGTCTCGAGGTGAAACTCGAGAGTCAGGCTCGTGAGGTTCAGGAAGTCGAGCTGGTTCTTGTTGTTGAGGTGAAACCACGGCTTGCTGTCAAGAATGGCAATGTCGGTCTCGTTGGTCATGGCGAGTTCGAAGCGCGGTTCGACCTCGGACGCAAAGGTGGATGAGAAGTCGCTGTAGCTACCCCTGAAAAGAAAAGACGAGTACACCGTCATGACGAGGGGCCTGCCTGGTCCCGCGCGCCGGACTTCGCAAGCAATCTGGACTACCTTACCGGAAGCCTCGATGGTGACGGACTTGACATGTGCCCGTGTTTTCAATTTGTCTCCAATTTGTAGCCGCGGACGCCCGTGTGCATCCCCATGTTCTCCTGGGCCAGCCTCGAACGTGTTTGCGAGATGTACCAGGCTCAAGACGTCGCCCTGGATGGGATCCTGCAAGAGCGCGCTGCATATCGGAGCCCAGCAAACCACGATCGCAAAGTCCATGGGTACCCTTTCCCGCTGATGAGCTTTTGCGTATCCGATGGCGCGATTGAATGCGCGGACGCGAGCCGGATCGATCGTGAAGCTACCCTCGCATGATGATAATTGTGGACTCTGAACCTGCCAAAGCTTCCGGTACATTGTGGCGATGCGCTCGTTCCGGTCCTCCATCACCTCCCATATCGGAGCATAAGGAGTCTCGGGCCGGTATTTGAACTCCAATGCTAACGAGATGGGCTCTGTGCCGGGGGTGACGTGCGCAAAGACCAGCACTCGGATCTTGCCCCCCTGCTCGGATATATGGCACAGCGTCTGCAACGTTTCGGTGAAGAGGGTGACCGAGTGTGGTTGAATGTCGACCGCGTGAGCCGAGACCCCATCGACCAGCTTTCGAATGGGGCTTTCCACCAAGTCACGGCCCCGTACGACAAGCCTAGCTCCGAAGAGGGCCGATTTCCATGGCGATTCTCCCGGCCTTGTGCTCATAAGAACAAGGCGAAGTTCATCAGCGGACAGACCATCAATTCGGACAAGCTTGGCGTGATCATGACCTGGAAGGAGATGCCCCTCATTGAGCTTTGGAAGAAACTGAGGGTAAAGAACTTCCTCGAACGGCAGCGAGGAGTGGTCGTCCTCGGAGCCACACATGCCAGTCTTGAAATGGTCAATGATGCCGCGATTGATGTCGTCAAGCACAACCTGAACAGGCTCGTCCACCCGGGACGTATGGCGAGCGGCGACAGGACCATGCAAGATAAGGGTGCGATCGGCGTCCTGGTTTACCACTGCCTCGACATCTTCTGACTGCCACAGGGAGTCCTTCTTGAACCACGTTTCAAAGTGGTCGTCAAGCGCCGGGATAAAAGGGACAGGCTTTTGGCCAGGACGCCGACATAGCTGCGTAAAATAGTCGATATCCTCGAGCATCATCCGTGTTTTCCCTGCCAGAGGAGACCGACGAAGGATCTCCTCTAACACGGCGACGGGGTCCGACCGACAAGCTGTCTCGGTTGTGACTGCTTCCAGTCTGTTTCCGCCACTGGCGGTTCCATGCCAGAATCTTTCCTCAGTTCGGATCAGGAAAGCAGTCACAAGACCAACATAGCTCTCGTCAATCCATCGGCGGCCGCCGATGAACATGAGCTCGGCCATCCTCCTCACCACCTGCGCATATGTCATTTCGGAGACGTCGCACGCAGTCCCGTCCGCCTTCTTGCCGAACCATGGGCGTTGAAAGTCGGCATTCAGTCGAGAAACGATGTAGTCCTTGTGGTTTGCCAAGGCGTGTGGCTGCTTCTTCCGGTCCAGGGTGAATATCATCTTGTCCATCTCGGACCAGAGCTGCGCACCGCGAGTCGCGATGACATGGATTGGTTCCCCCATCTCGCTGACAATGGACAGGACTCCTCCCGTCGGGCCGTTGTAGGTGCCTTCCCATTCCTCGTCTTGGATGCCCGGGGCTGCTGCAATGGCGTGTTTGGCTCCCGGCGAGGTGAAGGCTTCCGCACAGGTCATGACACGGCTGCCCAGCAGGGCCCCGTCAAAGGGCATTGGGCACAGCTGGCCGCGGTCCAGGCTCCACGAGCCGTCAAGGAAGGGAATGGCATCGCCTGCGCATCCAAAGCCCGAGCCCGCAACCAGGACAAGGTTGTCGCAGGACCGCAGCTCGGCATATGTCTCCAGAAGCGGCGCGTACATGTCCTCGGCGCTGTGGTGGCCTCCGCCTCGCCCGCCCGTCCACTGCAGCATGACGGGAAACGAAGGGTTTCTCTTGGCAATCTCGATGACTTGGCGGATGGCAGCCGTTGAGCCGGGCTTGAAAGAAATGTGTTCGAGTCCGAGGGTGGTGATGTACTCGGTGGCGACGTCGAGCGTTGGGACACCGCCCCCCACCGTCAGGCCCGTCACGGGGAACGAGTCGGCGCGCAGCTGCTGGATGAAGGGGATCTGCCATGCGATGGCTTTTGGCGCGGCGTAGATCACGTTGACCGTGATGCCGCGGCCCGCGGGCATCAAGTCCCGCAGTTTGAAGAGCGCTCCGCGTAGCGACTCGGCGTTGTGGTAGCCCCCAGCGGCAAACTCGACGTGGTAGCCAGCATTCATGACGGCAGCCACAAACTCGGGCCGCGTCGTTGTCGGCGTCATGCCCGCGACCATGACGGGAGGGAGGCCAAGAAGCCGGCTGAGCTTGGAGCCAACCACGACACTAGAGGCAGTCCGGAGAAGAGAAGGACGGTGGTCCTTGGCCCAGTCAGGGCCCCAGCGGATGTCGCCCTCGTGGGGAGAGAACAGCTCGCCGAGAGAGCCAAGTACGGACTTGTTTGCGCTCCCGTGCGTGTTGTCCAGCGATCCTGCCACAAGGACGCGTGCCCCTGAGCCCACAAGATTGCGGTGGGTGATGGCGCCTGCACCACTCGTTCCGCCGGGACCAAAGTCGATGATGTGTGTCGCGTCTGTAAAGTCCATCTCCGTCCACTCCACCGGCTTGGAAGTGATGGAGCGGACGAGCAGCGGAATCAAGTCGGTGTCGCTGTCATCTTCACTGCCATTTGAGGGCAACTCTCCCAGCTCCGCAAAGGCAGCCGAGTGTCCAGCCCCCCTGAGTTTGTTCACGGGGACCTTGAGCGTGCTTCTTTGGAGGGAGGAGGCGGCTCGCCCCAAATCGCCGTCAATCAGAGGTAATGCCTTGTCGAGGATGTTGCAGTGGCAAGGAATGGTTATGGGAAGAAACCTGGTGACAGGAGATGGCTTTCTCTGGGAATAAGGTACTCGCGCCGTGGAACGCGAGTCCAAGTTCGATGGAGCATGGAGCGTCTGGACCAAGGCGGCAAGGGTGCGCTCTGGGCCGCTGACAACAAAGCTGGACACTGAGTTTGTCAAGGCAATTGAGGCATGCTTATCCGGGGGGAGCTGGCGGTTTAACGCCTCTGTGGTGGTCTGGAGCTGCCGACGCTGCATGTTGGAGACAGAGAGCATGGGCGAAGCTTTCCCGTGGCCGGATGACTCCAACTCTCTCACCATCTCCTCGGAGAGCGGATCTTGGTCGAAGACTTGCTGACACCTGGAGCCGACCCAGAACAGAATGGTGATGGCCTTGACAGAGGCATCCAGGAAGCCAGCCCAGTCGGATGCCGTTGCTACAGCAGCAGCCACGACGACCCCTTGGGAGTGCCCAGCCAAGCCGCTGAAGACGCGGGGGAAGGCCTCGGGACCAACGCCGAGACTGCTGCAAACGGCTTTCATGTGGGCGAGTTGCAATAGTCCTATCAAGGGGAAGCTCACAGGAGCGCTGATCAGATAGTCGTCATCCGGGACGGACTCGGGCGCCGCGGCCGTGAGCCAGTGCAGCAAGTCGAGACCATGGGGATACTGATCTGCAACCCGCTCGTCCTGACTGAGCGCCTTGAGCACCGTGCTCAGCGATGCGATAAAGTCGCGAATCAACGGTGTGCCAGTGTCCCACGCGGCCCGGATCTCATCAAGATAATGCCTGTTGTTGCCCTGGCCGCCGAATAAGCCGTGGATCCGGGCGTCGCCCACGGCTTGGGCATGGAGCAGGGCCGACGGGCTTGGGGGTCTCATGGCGTTGGCGGCAGAGCGAGTCGAGCAGTTGGAGCAGCTTAGCAGACGCGCTCGCGTTGAGAGAGACAGGGACGGTGAGACTGTGGAGAGTTGGGTCCTAGCGCGTCAGACAGCCGATCGTCTACATGGAATGAGGCAAGTAGATGGACAACAGTTCCAGAGTGGAAGGCGAGGCTGGCACCTCTACAAACTTTGTCATGATGTCTTCACAGTATTATTAAGCTGAGTCCCTGGGCTGAGCGAGGCCCTTTACTTCCCTTCACGCTGTGGCTGGCCCTCTGAAGCCTACTGCTCGTCATGCTCCAATGCGTGCTCCGAATGCGTAAGGTACATACCTGAGCACGGTTAGACGCTGTTGCTTTGCCTTGGACAATGACGGCGCATCGCGATCCATGCTGGTCAGCAGAATATGGGGTTGTGACAGGCTCGGCAATGAACAGTAAGTCAGGTGGTAAAGTCTGCCGATGCACGTCTTGAACAGAGTAGCAACTGAAAGCTGGTAACGAGAAGGTGGTCAGCTTGGCAGCCAGTCTTGGCCCCAGCCTCCATGGTGGATGTACCGTGTAGTAAGGTCCGTTTGCCCGGCTGCTCGGCGTCGCCCGCACAGCCGCCGAGGCTACAGACTTACTACACGCGTGCAACCGACCCTCTTGGCTCGTCGAGGCCCCACCATTTCAGAGAAGCGGCCAAGGGGTTAGGTGGCATGCGCGGAGTTCACCGTTCCTGAGGCCAAATCTCGTTCACCGAGCGGGGGGTCGCATTGAAGTGGGTGTGCCTGAATGTGAGCGGAACGCTGGAATCTCTGTGGAACACCAGAATTGGTTGGTTCCTGGGCGGGCCGCGAGCAACCGGGCTAATGCATCTGCTACTGTACGGTCGATCATACCAACCCCACTGCCAAGTTCTTGGGAGGAGAGATCGTATGTACACGTGTAGATGCCATGTGTCACGCGAGCATGATCTCTTGGAAACTTTGGAGCGTGGATTCACCACCGGCAGAGAGGGCCGCCATCCTTCTCGTTGCAAGTTCTGCGTGTGTATCACCGAAGGGCTATCCCTGACTTCTAACTAGGCACCGTGTATCTGGCCTCTGGCCCCCCCCTGGTCCTCGGCCCCTGGCCCCAACGCTGCACCGGCCAGCCTGCCAACTCGTTTGCCCTCATTCGCTCATCAGATCATGTTGTCGTTTTTATTGTACACAAGGTTAATGGCGGTTCATGTCGTCGTACTCCAACTTGCGAATCTGGTTCTCATTGACGACGCTGTCGGGACTTGGCTCGCGTTGGATCATGAAGGCAACGAGACTGGCACGGCCACTCGTTGCCGTGGGCTGCAGTCTGATGGTCACCCCGTCGCCGCAGTCGCTCGGCCCCACAAGAAGCCCCTGGTGGAGGAAATGCCCCTGGGTGTACAGCGAGTCCATGTCGAGAGGGCGGATCAGGGTTCTTTGGCGCTCATACTCGGGCTCGTTGCCTGCATGTCGCGCCCCGCGAACCGACACGTCGGATGCGAGAGCAGTGTGGCTGCCATCGGCGGGCTTGCAGGAGCACCAAGGAGACGACGTCGGGCTGCGGTGGGGCGATGCGGACACGGGGTTGCACCCCTCGTTGTAGCTGTTGCGTGTACCCGTTTCCATCTCGAGCCGCGTGTGGCTGGAGAACGGCGATGTCTTGCCAGAGTTGCTGCGGGTGCGATAGATGTCCTTGTTGCCGCACGCATTCAGCCTGGACGTGACCGCGCGCAGTCCTTGCGTGTTGTTGTTGTTGTTGTTGTTGTTGCCAAACGTGAAGGGCCTCAGCGTGGGTGACCCTGAAGGCGTCGAGTCACCTGTGCGCATCGTGTGGCCGCGCGTGTGGCTCATACCATCCGGACTAAGAGGCATGGACGAGTAGGTGAACGTCTCATAACTTCCGTGGCTGGTAATGCTACTACTGCCGCTGCTGTCGCTGCTGCCGCTGCCGCTGTGGTTTTTGCATGCTTCCCCGTGGTATTGGGGACAGCGCGAAACCATGACTGGGCCAATCGTTTCGTTTGCCGTGATTGCATGCTCAAACTCGTGTTCCGTCACGGGCTGCAGCAGCGAGTCCGGGGCGACACCCATGCTCGGGAACGCTGAGGCCCAGGCTTCGACTTGGCCATCGTGATGGGAGAGCCCAGCGAACGAGTCGTGGTCCGACCCCGGGGTTTGCGGCAGCATGCCAAGGTACTCGCCCATCCAGTCCGACGTTGACATGGCAGAGGCGGCCGAGTGCACACTGTCCGGGTCGGCTGCTGTTCCCGAATGTGCAAGACTCGGGCCGGCATTCACATCAGGCTCCGTGAGAGGGGTGCCGAGTGTGCTCTGCGCTTGCGTCTCCTCGAGTTTCTCCACCTGCTTCTTTAACCGCTTGATCTCTTCATTGCGCTCTCTCAAGCTGCGCCCTGAGTGTGTTAATAACCGCTGGCAGTGACGACCACGAACTGAGTGCAGCAATGCAGCGGGCCAGCGACTTACTGTATGCTCGCTGTGCCAAGCGGTTCTGGATCTTGCGCCGATCGGCAGCATTGGGGAGGGTCCTCCAGTCCTCGTCAGGTTTCATCAGATCGGCATACGAAACAGTCTGTTCACGACTGGTCTGCAGCGCCCGCGAGTGAGGCGGTGGAGGTGACGCCGGATCGTCGTTGGAAGGGGGAGGCGTCGTCATCGTGGGGGCGAGGTGATGGAAGCTCTGTGGAGACGGCAGGGCATGTATGATGTGTGAGACGTGGACTCAGATGGAGTACGCTCGGCTCCAGGGCTCTGGGAAGTGCATGCGGGTCAAGCACTGTAATTAAGAAAAAAAGGAACAGATCTGCTGCTGGTCCTGATGGGCAAGACTTAATACTGTGGACTTGATGGACCTGATGGATCTCGTGGATGGCTGTGAAGAGCTGGCCTGCGAGCTCAAAAACGATGCCAGGCTGGTACGTACTATTCGACTAATGCACCGTCTCTGTTGCACGGAAGAGCTTGTTTCTGTTCAGCCGGAGGAAGGGGGTCCTTTCCCGACTGCCGACCACACGCTGCGCTTGTCAGAGTTGTCGTGAAAAATGGCGAGATTGTTCCGTCGGGCTGTGCTTCATGTTGCAATAAATTGGCATTGCGCCATTGCGGCCATTCCAGTGTCACTTTTGGCGACAACTCGACGTATCTGGGCACCGAATCTGCGAGCAAAATTACCAGGCATGTTCCAGGTCGTATCAACGCCAGAGGTATGCATGCCATCAGAGGGGGGCGGCCGCGGGAGGGGCCAGCGGCAGGACCTTCACACAGCCAGCCTCGAGTGACTTCTAGTTTGATCCCAATCCGTACCGCAACAGACAGGTCTTCATCTCGGTGGTTTGACTGAGTCGTGTTGCGCCCCAGGTTGCATGGCAGACGCATGTGGAAAGGCTTACCCCCTAGCCCGCTGTTGCACTGCAGCACCTCTTTTACTCAACCATAGCTGTCACCCAGGGGCTGTCGATCAGCTTTTCGCTTGGTTGATTAGCATCGGCTGCCAGAGTGTTCCCCGGAGTCTCCGCTGCGGCGCCCGTGGCCAATCAAACGGGGTGGCCGAGGCGAGACTTCTCTACCGAGTTTCTTGTCGTCGCGGTCCAACGGCTGGCCTCTCCGAATCCCCCCTCAGCCGCTTGTGGTTTCCGGTTTGCGACAGGCCACGCTCTCGCTACCAGAGATGCCATGTGTGGAGCTGCCTGTCAAACACGGCGCTGCTCTGTGCCTCCAATCAGCGCTGGACAATGCCGAGCTCGTCGCTTACAGCTTCCAACCGCGCGCTGAGGACGCTTTCAGAGGTGCAGCTTTGCTGCCATTACAGAGCCGAACACGCGTCTTCACTCTCTGCCATGCCACAGCTGCCAACGACACTCTGCTTGCTTACTCCACCGCCCTTTCTGCTTTACTCTGCTTCGAAAGGGGCTCCGTTCCCCTTTCTCTCCATCGTTTCCCCCTAGCCCGAATTCAGTTTTTTTCTCTCGCTTGTCAACGTTGTTCCGAAGCTCACTCGAGTCACTGGTCTAACCCTCGACTCCTTAGCCCGAAGCAACGTCACGTCGTCCGAACTGGAGCACGCCTGTTGTCTTCCTCCCAGAGCCCATGTTGTTACACAGCCTTCTCGTTGCGACGGCCGCCCGGCTGCTCCGCCGCGGAGAATGGGACGACTGGGAGGACGAGGACGAAGACGCAAACTGCGTGAGAGCAACACCAGGCCCGAACGGCAATGTGCCGATCACCGCTTGCAACTCGTACTACAATTATGACCCCCAGTTTGCCCCCGCCGTGGCCGTGGCTGTCATCTTTGGCATCTTCACGGTGGTCCACCTCGTCGAAGCGGTCGCCTTCAAGAAGGTCAGTCCTCGGTCCCATCTTGAGTTTGCAGCGCAGCGTCTTGTCCGTTTGCAGTTGATTGTAGATCACCATGATGGCTGACCTTCCCTTCCATCAGCGCTATGCTTGGGTTCTCATCATGGGCGCTCTGTGGGAAACACTCGCCTTTGCCATCCACTCCCTCGGAGCGAGAGACCAACAGCAGATTGCGTACGCTACCATATGGAACGTTTTGTTTCTGCTTGCTCCGCTCTGGATCAACGCGTTTGCCTACATGACGTTTGCGCGCATGGTTCTCTACTGGCATCCCGAGGGCAAGGTCGCCGGCCTCAGAGCGACGGCCATTGCCAAGTGGTTCGTCCTCGCCGATGTTGTCACTTTTATTATCCAGGGCGTTGGGGGCGTCATGGCTAGCCCCAGTTCCAAGCCCGACATTGTCAAAGTCGGCCTGAATATCTACCTGAGTGGCATGGGTCTTCAGCAATTCTTCATTCTTCTCTTCCTCGGCCTCATGTACGCATTTCAGAAGCGTTGTAACCTGATGCCAGCTGCGGGCTGGGGCTACGATGGGAAGAAGAGCTGGAGGCCACTGCTCTTCTCGCAGTATGGTGTTTTGGTCTGCATTACTGTAAGTCTTGTTCCCTTCCCCCCTTCCTGGGATTCTTTGGTCGTACCTCCAGATAGTTTGCTGACAATGATGCTTGAGGTTCGAATCATCTTCCGGATTGCCGAGTTTGCTGGCGGTATCTCGCCCAGCAATCCGGTGCCCTTCCATGAGGAGTACACCTACGCGCTAGACTGTTTCCCCATGATGATTGCCCTACTTGTTCTTGCCATTTGGCATCCAGGGCGGTATCTTGTAGGGCCCGAAAGCGAGTTTCACAGAATGTCGAGGAAGGAAAAAAAGCAAAGGAAGCGTGAAAAGAAGGCTGCGGAGCGCCAGGAGAAGGAGGCTAAAAGAGAAGCCAAACGCAACAGGAGAGAGCGGAGCAACCGTAACCACGGATTTGAGCTCCGCTAGTTAGAAAACCGAGCTGGTCTTTTCGGGTCGTACCTCTGGGCTCGGTCTCTTGTAATCCATCAGAACTACTTTGGTGCCCTGCATATCCCCAGTTCTGATGTTTTACAACTACCTTTCTTCAGGCTTGTCAGATCATTGGTCCATCTGGCGTAAAAAAGCATGTAGGTACTCGAAGACACAACTTGTTCTGCAAGGGTTGGGTTTAATTTGTTTGCACGACGCCATGGACATAGGGTGGTTTAGTTATTCTTTGCGCTCTAGGATAAGGTATGTACATGACTGAGGTACAGTAGGCACACAAGTGGCTGCGCAGAGCGAAGCAGCTCACTCCGAGTAACCGGTGACTTTCCAGCACCACCCATCCGTATCCGTCATTCTGCCACGTTGAACATTGGTCATGATTTGTGCTAGGCGCACGATGCTCCCGCCCTCGCTGTCTGAGTTGGGAAACGAGTAGGATTCGTCCGTGGACAGCCGGGTGATGCTGCGGATGGGAACAGCCGCAGCAGCGGTCCCGACGGCCACGACTTCGTCCAAGGTGTGGAGGGTAGAGAACGGCACATCTGCTTTTTCCACAACCCAGCCTTCTCGCTCGGCCAGCCTGACCATGGTATCGCTGGTCGCGCTAGCGATAGCGTTCTCCGCCTTGGGGACAACAAGAACGTGCTTCCCGCCTGCCAGCTTGTGGCCGAGGAATCCGCTCGTCGAGAACTCCTCGACCAGAGACCGGGTAGCGCTATCGAGGTGCAGTGTGATGCCGTATCCCAGTGCTTGGGCCTTGGCTGCGTGCCGCCAAACCGGCGCGTAGTTGCCCCCGACTTTGTAGCCGCCCATTCCCCGTGGGGCGGCACGGTCAAAGTCCTCGAGGACCAGGCCCTTGATGGCTGCCGATCCGTGGTATGGACGGGCAGGCTGAACATAGACCGCCAAGATGACCTCTTCCGGCGGTCCCAGGGCCAGTTTGGCCGAGGCGCCGAAAAGAACAGGACGAATGTAAAGGTATGCTTCTGCTTCGGCTGGAGGCACAAACTCGGCGTTGACGGCGACGGCCCTTCTGATACACTCCAAAAAGAGGTCCTCGGGTGGGGATGGCAGCGAAACAGATGCGGCAGACTGGCAAAGGCGAGCCCAGTGGAATTTGGGGCGGAAGACAGAGATCGTGTTGCTTGGGCTCCGGAAAGCTTTGAGGCCTTCGTAGCATTGTTGCCCGTAGTTGAGCCCTGGACTGAGCCCATTAATGGCAATGTTGGGGTTGGAGACGAGCGCTGGGGTTGTCCATCTTCCCGTCGATTGGTGGTGCCGGATTTCTATGTGGCCATTGACCTTAAGGTCGAACCCGAGACCGAGTTGGAACCAGTCTGAATACAATGAAAATTGGTCAGCCAGTCAGTCCCATTGCCCGGCATCCTAGACCGAGCTTACCAATGTCCGTCCTAGCTTCTGGTGCAGACATTGTAAAGCCTCAAATCGCGGACCGGAAGAAAACAAGACGAAAGACATCCAGCGAGTCAGTTCCAGTTTGGACCGAGCAGCAGCGTCGGATCTGTCGGACGCAGAGAAGAGCCCGAATTGGTCTAAAAGCGGCCTCGAAAATCCTGGCCGTGGTATCTCAACTGCTGTGGGGTTTATCCTATTTTGCAATTCTACACAGACCCTCGCAATCCGAGTAAGCAGCCCCTGATTACTACGCAGCCCACACCACCTTTCGCTGTCCCAGCTTTGACCCTTTGGCGGCTTACCCCGGTTTTTTGCAATGGTTGAGCTTGGCTGCGCGTGTCCAAAGAATCACTATGTTGGTCCTGATTCTTGCTCGCTTTCTGAGCAACAGTGGATCTACACAGACTCAATTGATGTCAAGTTCTGGCAGGTCTGGAGCAGGAAACTTGACAGATTGCTAAATCCGATGCTACCAAAGTAACCAAACCCTGTTTTGACATGTTTCCTGCCTTGCCAGATTGTTTAGGCCCAGTCATCTTGAAGAAAACTGCAAGAAAGGGCCGTTCTTTTGGCCAGTAACATGGTCAAAAAGCTGATATTCGTTGTGGCGGTGACGTCCCCATGGCCCGTCTTTTCGTCCCCGGCCAACCAGACCCTCGGTGCCTCCGGCAAATTTGAAGTCACCCGTAAACAAAACCGTGGCCGCGGTCAAGGCCATTTCAGTCATTGCAAGGCTTTTGCCGAGACAACTGCGCATTCCAACGGAAAAGGGGTTGAAGGCGGACCGCGCCCTTTCCACGCTGCCAGTGCCATCATCGACCAGCCAACGTTCTGGCTGATACTGGAAGGGGCTCGAATAGTATTTGGCATTGTGGTGAATCGAGTACAGCGGCACGCCAACGTCGCAACCCGCGGCGACAGCGTGCCCGTCGATGACAAGATTGTCGGCGTTCACCTCGCGCCACAGGGCCAAGCCGACAGGGGGTGACATGCGCAGCGCTTCGTTGATGCAGGCGTAGAGATAGACGCAAGATGCCAGAGCGGCTCCCATGGCGATGTCGTCGCGTGACCGAAACGCACTCCGCACCTCGGCAGTGACACGGTCGTAGGCCGCCTTGTTGTCCGCCAAGTAGAAGAGGATGGCCCCGAACGCCACTGACGACGTGTCAGCTCCCGCCACAACAAGCGTGGTGCTTTCCGCGGCAATCTCGTTCAGGGTAAAGCCTCCCCCAGTTTCTGGATCTCGGGCCGCGGCCAGGTTCGCAAAGACCTCTGCGCCCTCTGCGCTGACTTTCTCGGGAGACGTGTTGGTGATCTTCCCCAGCCGATCGCCCACAGCCCGCGTAACAAACCTGATAAAGCGATTTCTCGCCCTAATGGCCTCGCGAAAGATGTACTTGTCAATCTTGAGCTTGGCAAACCGGGGGAACTGGATGAGGAATGACATGCGGACGTTCGACTTGTCGATGGACTCGACCACGTAGCGGAAGCGCTCGTCCTCGAGGAGGTTGTAATGGGCTCCGAAAACAACATCGGCCATGATGTCAAATGATAGATAGTAACCTGTAAGCAGTTTGCCAATGTCAGCTGATTGGCGTCTACGTCTGAGCGGTTTCGATCGAGGCTGGTATTACTGACACCAGTTTGCCATGTCCATCGGCTCGCTCCATGTTCTCGGTGATCTTTTCAGCTTCGTGCGTGACTCGCGTTGTTTGCCAAACATGACGTCGCAAAACTTGGCAATGTGAGCCGAGATTCGGTGCTCGTAACCTCTCTGTGCTTTATCGGAGACTCCTTGGGCCATGATCCGCCGCCGGCGGGCATGTTCTTTCCCTCCCCGAATGGTGAGAGTATTGGGTGCACGGTGAACGAGTGGTTCATATGCGCTGGCCTTCACGATCTTGGACAGAGAACCCACGCCGTAGATGTCGCGGAGGGCCTCGGTGGTGTTGAAGATCAGCCGGTTGGGCCCATACCGAACGTAGTCGCCTAGACATCATTCACCGCCTCTTGATTAGCAAAGTTGGTTCATCGGCACGGGTCCATGGCTCTTTGCCGGGGTTTCACTTACCGTATTGCTGATGGCACCGCCACATGTCCAGATGAATATCGCCTTTCCAGCCATGGTATGCTGCGTAGGCATTGGTAAACTTCGCGATCCAGGGTCCTGGGTATTTTGAAAGAGGATGGAAGAAGGCTAGGTGCGTCGCTTTTGCCAGAAGCTGGAGACAAGTAAGTCGATAATCATGGTGAATCAAGGTACTGCGAGCCCAGGTTAACTAGGTACGTACCAGAATCACAAGAACAGCAATGCTACCAAGAGCAACTGGTTGGGAAAGTGTTGTCCAATCCATTGGTTAAGACCGGTGCGTGAAGGACGTCCTTTTCCCGGTCGGCTTGACAGAAGTCAAGAAGTCAAGAAACCGGTAGCAAGTTGCGTAAATTGCCTGGGATTGGGTTCCGTGTGCAATAATCAATAAAGACCTAATTATCTAGTCCTTAAGTTTGCGACACAGTGGCCCGCTGCGAATGCTGCGCACACAACTTCAAAACTAGGAGGCTCAAGGGTTGTTTCTGGTCCCACTGGTGGACATCGACGTGTGCACCCTTGACATGCCACCAAATTTCCATTCTGAATGATATTGTCAATCTCTGTGACATTGCGTTCTCTCGTGCTTACCCCCTTGGCTCCCACGCGTGGTGGTTGTTGTGGAATGTAGTAAGCATTGGGTGTAAGCCTGCACCGGACCTCCACGAAGCGACGAAACCCCCTGTTCCACATCAAGTTGAATTGGTAAGTACGGCGTGGTTTGGCGGACGTGCTGTGCTTTTGCCGTGAGCAAGTACAAGTCTTGATCCACCAAGAAAGGCAGGGAGCCGTTTGAGTTCGAGTGAGGACTGAGTGAAACGCTGGACCAGGAACAACACGCATCGAGTTCGCTTCAACCAACCAGTCCACTCGTTTACATCTCTCTCAACTTCAAACAACTTGCATCCGAGTACTGCAAAGCATCTATTATGGACTGCAGCAAGAAATACACTGCCTCTGAGCATCATCTCACGCCGATTCTCCTCACTGAGCTGCTTGCGTATGTCACTCCCAGCTTAGCGGCCGGAACATGGGTCGTCGAACATGTTATCTAACATAGGGATCCGAATTCCAGGCACCAGTTTTGCTCTCCAGTCCAATGGTAGGATCAGTCCAGACCTTGAGTTTGCACGCACGGAACACTGAAGTATTGGCGGGCTCTAGGATCAAGACCCAAGATGCCATTTTCGGAGAGTTCGCTACAGAGAGACTGGTAGAGATCGGCCCCGCCGAGACGCTGACCAACATGGCGTCGAAGACGGTGGATGCAGACTATACTTTTCAGGACATTGCACTTGGGGTGCAGAGAGAGCTTCTCAGCTACAACAGGGATGGCCACGCCATCTACTACGACACCCCGGACTCGCAGGCGCCGGTTCCTGTCACCACGAGTGCAGCCTCTGTCGTCCCCGATGTTGCAAACACGACAGATGCCGGTCTGGCTCCGATGACGCCCCCTAAAGTTGATTCGACGACGAGAGCAGCCGTGATTGTACCCGCACCGGCTGTTGTGTCAATTCCTGACAAAGCGATAACCCCCCACGACATCATCACGACCATCGTGGCGCTCGGCTTGAAGAAGGAGCCGAGTACTTTTGCTCAGGACCAGACTATCAAGGCGCTGTGTGGCGGTAAGCTCATAATGATTGGTGTTGCATGCCGAGCTCCTCCTGAGTAGACTGACGCGAGAACACAGGTCGATCAACGGTCCAAAATGAGATCATTGGGAACCTCACCAAAGAGCTGGGGTCTCTGCCCGATCAGCCCGAGGGCATGGCGTTAGATGACCTCTCCAGCTCTGTCGCGGACCATGGGACTGGGACCAAACTCGGGCCTTTTACCAATGGCTTGATCAACAAAATGCTTACGAGCAAGATGCCAGTCAACTCGAATGTCACGGTTTTACGGCAATATTTAGACTCGCGTTGGGGATTCCAACAAGGCCTCCAAGACCGAGCACTCCTTGCTACGGTTCGCAACCAACCTAACGGCAGATTGGCTGGTGAGAAAGAAGTGCACCTTTTCCTGGATGATACCGCTCGGATTGTGCTCAGGGGTATTGGTGTTGACCCTGAGAGTCTCTCGTCATCAATCGCTACTGCCGGACACCAATCGACTCCCGTGGCCATTGGGATCTCGCCTGAAGCTCTCAAGTCTCTTCGGCACGAGCAAAGACAGCACGCCGAGGCGTTACTGGGCGTGTATGCCCGGCAGTTGGGTCGTGAGGTCGACGACGCCGCGAGCGGGAAGGCCAGAGCCAAAGCCATTCTCAACCAACTTCAGGCCAGGCTTGATGCCTGGTCTGCTGAGCACGGCGATGTGTATGAGCAGGGCATCTGTCCCGCATTTGACACCAACAAGGTTCGCAAGTACGGCTCGTGGTGGAATTGGGCTGTCCAACAAGTCATGGCCCTTTTTTCTACCGCCCTTACCGGCCAGCTCGACGACTTTCTCGCCCAGGCCAGGCAGTCCTTGGATTTGATTTCCACACGAGCCTCCCCGAGGCTCCTGCAAGCCATCGACTTTCTTTTGCGAGAGGTTCGAGGCGTGCCCGATTCTCATGCCCAAAGGAGGGACTCTGCTCAGGAATGGCTCCTGGACCTAGAGAAAGCCTGCAAAGCGTCTGTTGCTCATGGGCAGCCGCGGTTCAGATGCTCGGTGGTTTCGAAAGTCCCTGTCCTCGAAATCGACCATCGAGGCCAGATCTCTGTCAAGGAAGAAGCCCGCATGGCGCAGACATGTGATGCCGGCGGTGTCGCCTTGGGCGGGTGTAATTCCGACGTCTTTGACTCCGACGAGACATGCTCGCTCGTCGACGCTCAATCCTACCATGGTTCCTTTACGCTTCCTACGGCATCCATCTCCATCTTTGCGACGGCCTATCAGGGTTCTTGGAGAACCGAATCTCCCAACAGCTCCGGAATTGAGGACGCCGTGTTTGTCCACATCCCTCAGGCGGGCGAGAGCCCATTGCGCCCCGTCGCCAGCGTACCAAATAACATGTGGACACCCCAGCTCAAGACAAAAGGCCGCAGTGAGTGGCGCACGAACCATGATATCACCAACCACTATCTTCGCTGGTTTCAGAAGTGCTCTACCGACGGCGTCTCGTTTGGTGACAAGACGGTTTTGGTGACCGGAGCCGGCAAGGCATCTATTGGTTCCGAGATTGTGTCGCTGTGTCTCGCCGCTGGGGCAAAGGTCGTGGTCACCACCAGTTCCTACTCGCCGGAATCGTGTGGCTACTACCGCGATCTCTACCACCAGCACGGCGCCCGAGGCTCGCAACTTGTTCTCGTCCCGTTTAACGGCGGCAGCATCCAAGATGTACAGAAACTCGTCCGGTACATTTACGAAGACGCTGCCAAGGGTGGACTGGGCTGGGACCTTGACCACATCGTGCCGTTCGCCGCCATGGGCGAGGCGGGCCGCGCCATTGACGGCATTGATGACAAGTCGGAACTTGCCCATCGCGTCATGCTCACCAACCTGGTGAGGCTTCTCGGCTCGGTCAAGGCAGCCAAGGCAGAACGGCGCATCGCCACGCACCCAACCCACGTTGTTCTCCCGCTCTCCCCCAACCACGGAGTGTTTGGACAAGACGGCTTGTATGCCGAGTCCAAGTTGGCCCTGGAAGCGCTCATGAACAAGTGGTATTCGGAGAACTGGAACGAGTACCTCACGCTCTGTGGCACCGTCATAGGTTGGACCAGGGGAACGGGCTTGATGACCCAAAACGACCTCCTCGCCACGGGAATTGAGGCCGATTTGGGTATCCGCACGTATTCGGCTTCTGAGATGGTCGGTTTGTTTCTTCAAATGTTCATCAACTTCAAAGATGGACCTTCTGACTTTGGCTAACTGTGACCGCATGCGACAGGCATGGCATATCCTGGGGTTGATGGATCCAAGTACCGCCTCGTTCTGCGACCTTGAGCCTCTCATGGCCGACCTGGGGGGCGGTCTGTCTTCCTTCATCAACCTGCGGCCAGTGTTACAGCAGATCCAGGATAAGATCAGCTCAAACGGCGACAGAAACAACTCCATCTTCAAGGAGCATCGTTGCGAGAACGGCGAGAATTTGTGTTGCTCGCCGCCTGGCCCAGCTCGTCGACTTTTGGCCCCGAAGGCCAGGATACGGGTCGAGCAAACGTGTCTCCCAGAATATCAGGAGCTTCAGCCGCTAGCAGAACAGCTGCAGGATATGGTTGATCTGGAGCGTGTTGTCGTTGTCGTAGGGTTTGGAGAAATCGGTGAGTGCAACCAACGCTTCATGATGTCAAAGTTGATTTATCGTTGGGGATTTTGGCTGACCTCTTCTCCGTTCAACCCCCAGGCCCATACGGCAGCAGTCGCACCCGATGGGAAGCCGAGTGCTCCGATACGTTTTCCATTGCTGGCTGCGTGGAGCTGGCCTGGGTCATGGGCCTGATCAAATACCATTCTGGCCTCCTCAACGGTAAGGAGTATTGCGGCTGGCTTGACACCAAAGCCGGGGCTCCCATCGCAGACGCCGAAGTCAAGGAAAAGTATGAGGAGTACATTATCCAGCACTCTGGCATCCGCATTGTCGAGCAGCAAGCTCACGACCTCACTTCCCCGGACAGGGAGCAGAAGCTCCATGAGGTTGCCGCTGCCAAGGACCTTGGGCCATTTGAGGTTCCCGCCGAGATTGCCGAGGAGCTGAAGAGGGAGCATGGCGCCAATGCGGTCGTCACTGACACCGATGGCGGCCAATGCGCCGTTGTCTTGAAGGCTGGCACAACGTTATGGATTCCCAAGGCGGCCAAATCTCGAAGCACAGTTGGCGCCCAAGTGCCCACCGGGTGGAATCCAAAGACATTTGGGATTGCCGACGACATCATCAACCAGGTCGATCCTGTCACCCTGTATGCGCTGGTGGCAACCGTCGAGGCATTTCTGTCTGCTGGACTTCCAGACCCGTATGAATTGTACAAGCACATCCACGTGTCCGAACTCGGAAACGCTGTTGGAGCTAGCCTTGGAGGCCTACATTCGCTCGATAGCATGTACAAACGTCGCTTCTTGGATCGCCAGGTTCAAAGCGACATCTTGGCTGAGACGTTTGTCAACACCACGGCGGCATGGGTCAACATGCTGCTGCTCGGCTCGTCAGGTCCTCTGCGCACTCCGGTCGGTGCATGCGCCACTTCCCTCGAGAGCCTCGACACTGGCTACGATATGATCGTCAACGGCAGGGTCAAAGCTGTGCTCGTGGGCGGCACAGACGCGTTGGAGCGTGACATCGCCCGAGAATTTGCCAACATGCAAGCCACTATCAACGCGAACGAAAATGCAGAGGCTGGACGTACGGCCAAGGAAGCCTCAAGACCTGCCACGTCGACTCGCGCTGGCTTTGTGGAGGGTGAAGGTTGCGGGGTTCAGCTGCTGACTACCGCTCGTCTTGCTCTCGATCTCGGCCTTCCGATCCGCGGTGTCGTCGCTCTGACACACATGGCTTCGGACGGCGTTGGCCGCTCGGTGCCATCTCCGGGCAAAGGAATCCTGACCATTGCCGCCGAAATACGCAGTGGCAGTGGACTTGGCTCTCCCCTGCTCGACATCAATCACCGCCGCCGACAGCTGTTGCATCGCCTCCGCCAGATCGACGAGAAGCAGAAGGCCGAGTTGGCTTGGCTAGACGATTGGCTTCAACAACATGAGCAGGACAACCAGGAGAGAGACCAAGCAGCGAACCCTTCGAGTACTACCGAAAAAGCCCAGAGACCCAGTCCGGCCGAGCATGCAGAGCGGTGCCGCACGGAGATCAACAACGACGCAAAACGCGCTCGGCAAGACGCGAAGAACATGTACGGAAACCAGTTTTGGAAACACGACCAGTCCATCTCGCCACTGCGCGGCGCTCTCGCCGTCTGGGGACTGACGGTGGACGACCTCAGTGTTGCCAGCCTGCACGGCACCAGTACCAAGTTGAACGACATCAACGAGACGGCTGTGATGCAATCCCAACTAGCATCCCTGGGCCGGAAACAAGGCAATGTTTTGCCCTGCTGCCTCCAAAAGGGGCTTCTGGGGCACGGCAAGGGTGCCGCCGGAGCGTTTGCCTTCAACAGCTGCCTGCAGATGCTCGCCTCGGGCCTGGTACCGGGAAACCGCAACGCCGACGACATCGACGCCGAATTGCAGCAGCGTGACCTGCTCTTCTTCCCATCTCGTACATACCAGATCCCGATGGGAGTCAAGGCCTTTTCGGTCACGTCGTTTGGCTTTGGACAGAAGGGCGCGCAGGTCATTGGTGTTAACCCGCGTTACCTTCTTGCGACGTTGTCGCAGGGCGAATACGAGACGTACCGGTCAAAGGTCGCCGAGCGGGAGGCGGCTGCGAACAAGGCACTGCAGGCGGGTATATACGGAGGCAGATTCGTCACGGTCAAGCAGACTAATGTGTATGAGAAGGGGGAGTTGGAAAAGGCCATGCTGAATAGGTAGCAGGGCTTCCAGTTGCAATTGGTGGGCGCTGGGTAGTTAGATCAGAGCTGCGAACAACATTGAAACTGGGGCCGAGGACTTGAAATCAGAAGAGATCTAGTATGTCTAGCAGTATGTCTAAGGTATCCAGGAAACGTTATCCTGCCACAATGGCATCCTTCACGGCCTCAGAATTTAGTCTCCTCCAGCTACTGCAAAGAGCGAAGACGAGACCAAGCCCGGCCCCGCCGACCGAAATACCGAGTGCAACTTTGATGCCCGCCATGTATGCAGAAACGATGCCAGAGACTTGTTCGGCGGGGAATACTGTACGAATCAAGGTTGCTCCTGTTGAGACCACGTTGGCAGGGTCAACAGTCGGGGCGGTGGTCGCCAATGTCTGAATCATCTGATTTACAAAGGCCGCCTGGGCCGCCGTCACAAATGCCGTGCCGCCGATGCATTGGAAAACTGGTTCAGAGGAGCTCTGTTAACACGTGCCTCAGACAGAACAGAACGGGAAGATGCGCCGACTTACACAGCACCATGGCAGTCACAGACGAGATGTCCTGGGGGCTCGCAATTGCCTGCGCAACGATGATGGGGACTTGGAACGCGAGGCCCCAACCTACACCACCAAGCAGCTGATATCCAATCCACTTGCCGACGCCGGTATTGATGTCCAACGTATACAGCAACCCGGCCGCAACGACACCAATCGCAGCACCGGCTACCTGGATTGGGACGGCAAGGCCCGTGGCACTGATGATCATGCCGGACGCGATCATGGAAATCGTCGTGGCAATGATGAGAGGAAGGTTGTAAACGCCGGACATGGTGGGGTTGGCATCACCGACGCTCTGGAAGTAGATGGGGATGTAGTAGATGACGAGGTAGTAGGAGCCGACGAAGATGCAGGCAAAGCCACAGCTGATGGCGATGGCCCGCTGTGCGAAGAGGCGAGGAACGACGATGGCGCGCTCGCCCTGGTAGTGCTCCCAGACGATAAAGACGGCCAGTATCAGTGCAAAGCCGACGAGCAGGCCTATGACGAGGCTGCTGTTCCATGGCGCGGTTTGGCCACCATACTGCAGAGCCAACATGAAGGTGACGATGGCACCCATCACCAAGACAACGCCAACGGGGTCCATTTGCAGCAGCATCTCCCTCCATGCGGCTGCGATGGGCTTGGCGGTGCTGGGAGTCTGAAAGAACAACAGAATGATGAGGGCAGAGAGGCCACCGATGGGGAGGTTGATCCAAAAACACCAACGCCACGAGACCTTGTCCGCAAAGACACCGCCAATGAGCGGGCCCACGACGCAGGCAACCCCAAACGACATGCCCACAAAGCCGGTATAGGTGGCGCGCTTGGTGGGCTCGGCAACAAAGGCGATGATGGTGTAGGCGCCGGTGCCGATGCCGGCGGCCCCCAGTCCATTGATGGCGCGGCCCACTATAAATGTTGTCGAGTTGGGGGCGACGGCGCAGATGAGGCTCCCCAGTTCGAAGACGGCAATCGATGTCAGGAAGGTGAACTTCAAAGGGAAATAGCGGTAGGCTTTGCCCCACGACGACTGGAAACCGCCGTTGGTCATGAAGAAGGCTGCGCTGTACCACGACACCTTGTCAAGGCCGTGGAACTCATCGGTGATCTTGGGGATGGCCGTCGCAACAATAGTCTGGTGCAAGGCCAAGAAGTGTCAGCAGCAGTGGAGTGTTGTTTGGTGTCCTGGGTCGTGTGTCCCGTGAGCTCACCATGTCTAGCGAGGCAAGAAAAATGCCGAGGACGAGCGCGAGAATGATGGACACTAGCTTGAGGCCCGTGGGATACTCAACGCTCACAGCGTCGGCCGCTTGCTCTTTGCCATCGCTTGCTTGTGTTGTTTCTGCCGAGATGTTGCTGCTCCTAAGTTCTCCGCCATGCTTTTCGTCCACCATCGATGGTGCGCCGGACTCGAGCATGTCCGTAGGTAGAGGACTCGACCGTTCTTTTTCGGCTCCTAGTGGGTCTTCGCCAACTAAAGGACTACCTTGCCTGCTCATTTGCCCTGCCTGACCGGGTGCGTGGTGTTGTGAAGAGTTTGTTGTTCTGTGCAACGATAAAAGGAAAACTGTGGTGCGAATAACTTGACTGGCAAAGGTTCAGGTGATGCCAAGATACATGTACAAGTTGTTTGGCTTTACGACGACTTGGCTGAATGCGAAACTGGGGATGAAAGTGATGGTTGATATTGTGTTGCAAGGCGGGAGAGAATGGGGTTTAAAATCTAGCGTAATTATATGGTGCAAAGTGTTTGGGCAATTCCAGTCTGTTTACGGAATGAAGCACCAGTGAACAGATGGGCATCAGGATGATTCACTGTCGCTAAACATACGCCCCCCTCACCCTTTTTCGTCTCTCCACTTTGCGCAGCTCCGTTACAGCCAATCGCCACTGTTGTGCCAATTTCTCCTCGCCAACAACACCATCAGTGCACGTCGAGCCGAGCCATTCGCTCTTTTGCTCGTTGTGAAGTTGGCCTCAGCCAACCTCGTGAGTGTCGTTCACTTCCGTAAACTGTAAAGATGGTCGAGCGGATGGATCACTGCCATCAGCAAGCAAGGGCATCCCCGAGGCTTCGTTTTAAACCATGTTTCTATGATTGCTTTCTTTTCCTCCTGGATATGGCAAGTTTGTTGTTCTGGCTATTTGTATCATCTGTCGAGATGATGCGCGACCACCTTCACCCATCTTCGTTCAAGATCCGGTCGTGGCTGGAGACAACGACTACGCGTGCTGCTGCAGAACCCCATTGAATGATGCCTACCACCTGTAGCTTACAAACATCAAGCTCCCAAGACGAAGACCTGCGAAGTCTGCTCCACTGTACCGACTGGTAGGTCGGGCTGCAATCGCCTACCCTCCTACGAGAGAGCTCCCTTGTCGCGAAGGCCATCCATGCCCTTACCCCCAGGTGCCGCCGCCGCCGCCTCTGCCGCCCTTACGCTGCGCCGACAGCCGCCAATCGTCCGGACCGGCAAACTTGTTGTGCAAGGGCTCGATCCGCTCCTGCTTGCGCCGCCTCGACATTGTACCGTTCGTCCCCGCGAGTTTGAAGAAAGTTGGCGCGGCCTCGACGAGCCACTTCGGCTCGATGTTGGTCGTCCAATGCATATACTCGCGCGTCGTGAGAACCAACTCATGGTAGATCACCCACTCTGCCTGTTTCCCAAACAATGCCGAGGAAGGGTGCATGTACACCTGTGTGCCCTGGACAACGGCCTTGTAGCAGCCGGCGCCCGCCTCCGTCTCCCCCCGCGCTGCGTTGCGGAAGAAGCCGGCACACAAGGCGCGGCGGACCCGGTCTGTTTCGCGGCCGCACGACACAATCGGCTGTCGGTACCGCTCCATGATCTTCGCGAGCTGTTCCCGGACGTCCTTTGCCTGTTTCATCGCTCGCGCCAGGACGAAATGCTCAAAACACCAGGAGTTTGAGTAGCCACTCTGTTTCCAAGCGTTGTAGACGTTGAGGAGTGTCAAATGATCCCCATGGGGATCGTGAAACTTGGCCTTCTTTTGGTCGGCCTGCGCCTGCTTCTCCTTCGGTCGGTAGAAGACGTTGGGCAAGTTCAACATGGCCACGATCGACAGGATTTCTTCCGAGCAACCCAGGTCACCTGCCACAATCAAGACCTTGGCGAGCGACGAGTCGAGAGGAAAGTCAGCCAACCTACGTCCAAGTCGCGTCAGGATGCCCTCGTCATCCAAGGCACCTAGCGCATACAACTCTTCAAGCGCAGCCAGCATCGTGTTGACCGGAGGCGGATCCATGAAGTCAAAGTGCAGGAGATCGTTGATGCCCATTGCCTTGAGCATAAGAATCGTTGTAGAGACGTTCTGGCGTTGAATGGCGGGTATGGGTGAGAGCAGCATTTCAGACTGGTATGCCGCTTCTGTATAGAGCCGTAAGCATTTGCCTGGCCCGGTCCGACCAGCGCGGCCCGCGCGCTGGTTGGCTTGCGCCTGTGAGATCGGCGTGATGATGAGCGAATCCATGCTCAACTTCGCGTCATAGGCGTCTTGCTTGACAAAGCCTGGATCTACCACGTAGTAGATATTATCGATCGTGATGGAGGTTTCGGCGATGTTGGTGGCAAGGATGACCTTCCGCCCGCCTGGGGGAGCCGGGTTGAAGATGCGGCTCTGCATCTCTGGAGGCAGTGCCGCGTACATCGGGAGGATGGCAAGTTCTGGGACTGTCGCTCCGAGAGCTCTCATACGCTCCGCGAGGATCTCACAGGATGTATCAATCTCTTCCTGTCCCGTGAGGAACAAGAGGATGTCACCAGCTGGCTCTCCAAGGTGTATCTCCATGACGGTGGCCAGCGCAGCGTCAAGATAGTCGGACTCGGGCTCCCGCGAATACAGGATTTCGACAGGGAACGTACGGCCAGGGATGGTAAAGATCGGGGCGTTGTGGAAGTATGAAGAGAACTTCTCGGCGTCAAGTGTAGCAGACGTGCTGATTACCTTGATGTCTGGCCGCTTCTTCAACGTCCGTTTCAACAAAGCAAACAAGACGTCTGTGGCGATGGTCCGTTCGTGCGCCTCATCAAGAATGATGACAGAGTACTTCTTGAGATCCGGGTCTAGGAGAATCTCGCGTTGCAGCGTGCCGTCCGTCATGAATTTGATCTTGGTTGCTGGGCTGGTGTGATCCTCGAATCGAATCGAGTAGCCAACCTCGTCGCCTAAAACGCAACCGACCTCTTCCGCTACACGCTTGGCCACCGACATGGCAGCCACCCGCCGAGGCTGCGTACAGCCAATGATGCCGCGATTTGCAAAACCAGCCTCGGCTAGGTACTGTGTCAGTTGTGTCGTCTTGCCCGATCCGGTTTCGCCAACCACGACGAGGATCTGGTTTGTTCGTATCGCGTCAATCAGTTGATCGCGAAATGCAAAAATCGGGAGAGACTCCCGCTGCTGCTTGATCGTCATATCCATCCTTTTTCCGATGGGTTGATCTTTTGGTTGAAGGAGAAGGTTTCGGTGCCCCGAGATGCCGTCGGGGTTTGTGGTCCTGACATTGGCGCTCCTCATGTGGTTTTCGAAGTTGTGCTGATCCGGCTGTGCCATCGGATCATCCCAACGGCTCGAGGCGTCCCGCTTCTTCCCTGCATTGGCAACCGGTTCGGCAGTCGCGTCAGCCTGTTGTTGCTTGCGCAGCTCTGCCCTCTCTTTGGCTAACGCGGCTCCAGACGTGGCAGCCCGGTTCAGCGATCCGTCAGGAGCTTTCACGACGCGTATGGGCGATAGTTCAAGAGACTGCCTGGTTTGGCCGGCAAGGAATGGTGGCTTCTCTTCTCTGACCTCTATGTCGAGATCTTCCTCCAGGTCCATCTCGCCATTAGCCTTGGGCGCTTCGGCGTGATCCAGGTCCGGAAAGTCCGAGACTTTCGCAACTCCGGAGGCGATGAGTTGGCGAATTTCCCATCGTTCGGGCGACGTCAACCTCCTCTTCGGCGTGGTCTCGGAGCTGGGCTTTTGGCCCCTGTCAGCAGGGCGTCCATCCCTCCTTCCACCCAAAGGCTGCATATTAGCGCCAGAACCAATGTTCGCGTCAGTCAACATGTCCTGTCCCGTATCCTGGTGCACGTCCTTCATCGACAAGCCAATTCGCGTTCCGTCCATGGTGACAACCTTGACCTTGACGGGTTGTCCGCGCTCGAACAAATGCAGTGGCTGGCTGCGCAAATCGGCCAACCGCGAAACGTGAACGAGGCCGGTCGGATTGCCCCTGATGCCGTGGAGCTTGACGAAGACGCCAAATTCCTTGACGCCGGCCACATGGCCATCGTAAACCTTGTGCAGAACAAGAGTTTCGTCCTCTCCATGGCGGTGCTCCTCTCCGTCGTCACCGCGTCGACTGCTTTGATGCCTGCGGCTAGGCCTGCCGCGGTCAGAAGTCCTGCTCTTCGATCGTTGGCCCCCCCGGGCTTGGGGATCTCTGCTTCCACTCCGACTGCGCCCACGCTTCCGCGTGTTGGGTTTGTCAGTGTGCGCCCTTCGCTCCGAATCTTCCAACTCGACTAAGGAATCATCGGCAGGATTGCGGACGGACGCCTCATCAGGAAAGGCCAAGCCGGAAAAGACTGGGACCTGATCTAGGACGGGCTGTTTGTCGGGCTGGACCGGCTGGTCGTGTGTGGCGGCCGTATTTGCTTTCATCGACGGATGCATCAACCGAATGAGCCGATCGATGCTCTGAAGAAGGCTGTGAGAGAGGGAGGCGCCGCCCATGACAGTCATCTTCCGTTTGAACGATTCGAAGTCGTCGGAGTCGAGCCGTTGGGCAATGATGAAGCCCGCGAGATTCTTATCGACAACTCCGATGTGGTTCTGCAGCTCAGAAACCACCTTGCTGACGAGCCCAACAAGCTCAAGATCGAAAAGGTCCTCCATGTTGAAGGGCGACTGCGGAAGAGGCAGCAACCAACACGAACCGGCGCAATGACAGAGTCGTTGCGAGAAGCTGCAACCTTGGAAGCTTGGAACCCGTGCGTTTGGGACTTTGGGTCGAGGTACGGATATGCGGGACCAGGCCCAGCCGCCCAACTTTCAGCCTCGTTACCAGGGAGTGACCACCAACTGCATGGAAACCAGCAGGGACTTTTCCTGCAAAGGATCGGAAAATAGATGTTCCCAAAGCCAGATTCCCGCTCAACCAGCACCTCATCCCCTGGAATCCAGGTTTGCCTTTGTCACAGCAAACTGCTCGGGCACCGCCATACATTCATCTTGTTGCCATGAGCGCGGCTTCGAGCAACACAGACGAGCACCCCCAAATTTTACAGCACACGCTCCAGCAAATCTCGTCGACTCCGGCCGGCTCGGACTCGAGATGCTGCGTCATCTGTCTCGGCGACTTGACTGAGCCATGCAAAGCACACCCTTGCCAGCATAGCGATTTTGATTTTCTGTGTTTGGCTACTTGGTTGGAGAATCGGACTGCTTGTCCGCTGTGCAAGAGCGACGTCTCGGAAGTCTGGTACAATTCGGGCGAGGATAGGAATCACCAAAAGGTCTACAAAGTCCCAGAGCAACGCAACTGGAACGGCCGGGGAGACGCTGCTTCCCAAACAAGTCACCAACCCAGCAGGAATCCCAGTCGTCTCGCCCAGCCACAGCCAGACGAGAGCGAGGCCATCCGGAGACGGCGTTGGGTCTACCGGCACAATCTTTACTCCCTTCACCGGGGTTCAAACAATCGACAAGTTGCACTGTCGAGGTACAGGGAGCTCTCACCTCGAATATTTGCGACGGACCCAAGGGTAGTCTCCCGAGCCAGGATCTGGCTGCAGCGTGAACTACGCGTCTTCCGGTTTCTATACGCAGAGAACGGTGATTCAAGCTCCCCGCCCGAGCAACATCCCATTCACAGATGCAAACCCTGCAGGGCGGAGTTCTTGCTTGAATACATCATCGCCATCCTCAAGTCCATGGACATGCAAGGCAGCACCGGTCAAGCTGAGGGATTGATTCAGGAGTTTCTTGGTCGTGACTACACCCGGCTCCTCCTGCACGAGTTAAGGGCTTGGCTCAAAAGCCCTTGCCAGACATTAAGGGAATGGGACCGCGTTGTTCAGTATCGGGGCAGCGGGAACACCCTATCTCGGGTATCACCAGGAGGAAATGAATCACACTGAGCGCAGCCCATGGCACAACATTTTGTCATCAACGCAGGTCAATTGAGGAATATTACCCATTTGTGGCTCCTCGGGTTGTGCCTCCAACCTTGGGCACAACCAATGCATGTACAAAAACGCCCGAGACCCCGGCGGCGATGTGACCAAGTGCATCCCGACGTACCATCTCATTCTGTTGTTCAGTGACTGGCCCCTCCCTCCTAGACGGCCCGTGGCCGAACCAGCATCTTGAAATTTTCCGGCTTGACAAACCAGTGGTCCTTCGTTTGCCATTTCTCCTTGTTGCACAGTTCGAGGTCAAAATCCCGAATCAGCCTCGGCACAAGTTTGCACATCTCGAGCATTGAGATGTGGCGCCCAATGCAGGTGCGGGAGCCGAGGCCAAACTGGAAGCGTTGAAGTTAGCGCTCATGTTACGAATATCCCACTCTCCATGATCGACGACGGCTGGGAGACACTTACCGGCATCCAATGCCGGTTCATGGCACTGATCTTCTCCTTGTCCTCCTGGAGCCACCTGTCCGGGTTGAAGACGTCCGCATCTTCGCCGAATATCGCCTTGTTGCCGTGTTCCACCCAGCTGTTGATCCCGACAATGACCTACACAGCCTCATCAGCTAATTTTGCTCTCGACGATGACGGGACGTACAAGACTTACCCCTTCTGGGAAGAAGACTCCGCTGATGGTTATCCCCCCCTCCGGAACCACTCTCTCGAGCGGCAAACCGGTGGCCGGGTGCATCCGCAGCGCCTCCTTGATGACGGCTTGGAGGTACGGCATCTCCTGGCTCTGGGCAAAGGTGATGTCGGGGGACGCCTTGTTCTGGGGACAGTGCTGATCCACCTCCTCGCGCAGCCTCTTGAGAACATTCGCATTGTGCAGAACATAATACAGGATCGCGCTGAGACTGATGGACGTTGTATCGGAGCCGGCCACCATGTTGGACACGCAACCCGAGAGAACATGGTACGAGGTGAAGACTGACGGGTTCTCCCAGTGCTTCTTCACGAACTTGGTCAGGAAATCCACCGTCTCCCGCTGTTCTTCCCCCTTTGTGTCGTCCTCGGGCACCGGAATGTGCGCCTTGGCCTTGGCCTGGTGTGCCGCCATGAAGTCCTGGGTATAGTTGATGATGAACTGCCTCCCCTTCCCGCGCGAGCCCGCGAGCCAGTTCCGGATCTTGAAGAGAATCGGATGCAGCCAGGGGAAGACGCCAACGACACTAGCGTACGTCAGATGGTCGCCCAGATTCTGCATGACATCGGCAACGTCCTCGCCAAAATCCAGAAAGCCGATCCGCTTCGAGTACGTGATCATGCCGATCACGTCAAAGGCGTAACACTGCAGCCAATGACCCATGTCCATGGGCCGGCTCCAGCTTCCTGTGGCGCTCATTTCCGCGAGCCTCTGACAGAGGAGATCGGCGCACTCGTCGACATACGACTCGTAGTGGACAAGGCTCGACATGCTGTACGTGTTCTGGTATTGGCGGCGGTTGAACGCGTGGCGCTTGGCGTCCTGGTCGCCAAAGATGTTCCACGTGCCGGGGCTTGCCCAGGTCTGGTACCACGAAGACTTTGTGAATTTGCTCCCCGGGCCGTAGATGACGCTGGCAGCCAACGGGTCGTCGATGCTGAACCGGTTGACGCCGTATCGCACAATCGGGCCTGGCATCGGACGCCATTAGTTTGAGTATGCCAATGAGAGATAATAGCTGTTGACAACAAGCTCCTCCATGGCGGGCGTACCATATTTCTTGTGGAGTTGAAGATTGTCTTTCTCGAAGCCGCCGCGGTAGAGGCGGTAGGCATACCACAGGTCGGTAAATCGGGCAGCAAACGGCCCAGGAACGGATGCAAGGCGGGTGAAGAAGGCCCTCCAAATGGCGGCAACCAGGGCCACGGCTGCCAGAACCCCAAGGGCCGCAAGGGAGAAGAGTGCGTGCAACATGCTCACGGTGGCCGGCTGCCTCTGACTGTCAGTCTGTGAATCAGGGACCAGGCGTGGTGAGTCTTGGTTCTTATCGTAGAGACGATTGATCATCCGAGGCAAATACTGAAATCAGAAACGGCGTTTCTCTCTCAGCACCAAGCACTCCAGTGCCGGGTGCCGCGTCCACATGCCGCTCGCTCCTTGACGAGGCCGCGAGTCTTGACATGGGGAAAATGCGGGGGGATCCGCCATCCCCGCAAACTCAAACGCCACGACTAACCAACTGTGGGTGTCCGGCCCACCCCAAGCGACCAAGGAGAGTCGGTGCTGCTTCGGGAATTCGCGAAGCGGTCGGGATGTGGAGGCGTCCGGCTGGGAAGTGCTCCCATCCACCCCCGATGCCTGGCGAGGACAACCAGCAACAAAGGCTCGGATTGGTTCCTCTGTGCTGTTCGGGCGTGGCCTGGAGTGTTTATGCGCGATGCCCAGCTTACTTTCTCTTGCAACGAGTTGCGAGTTGGAATGGCAAATCATGAAGTGCGTGCAGACCATGAGAATTGGTTTCCCGGAGATAACCTGAGAACAAGATGAACAACATAGCCGGCCTGGTCACAGCAGGAACTATTCTTTGAACAATTTCTAGCCCGTCTTCTCGCATGCTTTGGAGTGCAGGAAACCGCAACATCATCCAGGAACGGCTGTGTGTATTGTGCAGAGTACCTCTCTGGACTTGGCACTGAGCGGTCGAAACTCGGGCTTGGGTCTCCAATACGGGACTAGAATGCGTCAACGAGCATTCTCGGGTCTGGAATGAGAAACACCGAGGTTACTGGGACAGGCGTACGGGTTACTCGATGACCTAACCCTTTTCTTGCACCAAGTGGACTCGAACATCCCAATCGTTTCCCGGAGGACAAGACGCCAAGATCATCATCGAGGAAGCCCAACTAGGGCAATCAAGCGTCAAAGATACCTAAGATGCTCAAGGTTGAGACACAGAAACACGTACACGCTCACTCCGCTCTAAGTTGTGGCAAAGGAGAGAAAAGACCGTGGTTCTCTGCGTTCTCAAACGTCAACCATCGCCTGTTGCAATGGATTTCGACACACCCAACCATCTGGAAATCTTGGCCGCAAGGGCTCTTGTGCCGACAACGACTAGTCAAGTTGCGTGGAGTTGAACAAGCGGTTGCCTGTATCAGTGGCCCCTTGCCCCGTGAACTTGTTCTCCGAGAGACGCAGCGCAACCAGACTCAGGCCTTTGTCCTGATGCAGGACCCGGCCCAGAATCCCGTCAACGAGAACCGAGCGGGCTTGAACAACCCCAGCAACCACCACAATGTGGATGGTCTCATCAAAGCTGCGGATCCGCTGCAAGAACTCCACCACGGACTTGCCACTGTTCACCACCGAGTCCACCAGCACCACTGTCCACTGCCCCTTGACGTGATGGGATGCAACATCGTCCGGCTGCTTGGCGTGGAGAAACATGGCACTTGGGAGGGCGTCACTGACTCCGAAGGCCATAGGCTCGCCGCCACGCATCAGAGCCACGATCGTTGTCCTCTTTTCGTGCCGGATCCGGTGCCCGCTGACGGTGTTACCTTGCACATGAGGGATGTGGTATGCTTCCAGGCCCACCACATCTGTCAGGAACCTCACCACCAGGTACCAGCCGACACGTTGATGCGCTTTTCTCAGGTCTGGACCAAGCAATCTTGAGTCGCGTGTGGCAGTTGTGAGAAGCTTCACTTCGTTGTTGCCTTCGGCGTGGAGGATTCGATGGCCGGAATCGCGCTGGCGAGCGATGGCGCTGAGGAACTCGCCGTCCTCGAGGCGCATCTGTGGAAGCTTGTCTCTGTCCAACCGCGTAGGCGTGTCGCCCGGAAGCAGCACCTGGTGGGCGCGGAGACCACCTGTTACAATGGCATCCCGTAGCTTTTTATCCATGGTCTTGCTCCGAGACCGCTCTTCCCCCACAACGACGATGGCTTGGTGTGCCTCGCCCAGCATTGGCAGATCCAAAGGGCCGTCTCCAACCGCCCAGACATACAGGCTGTGGGCGACGCGCATCCTCGCAACCAGAGCCCCCTTGACATCGGCCGTCATGACGAACCCGTCCGAGATACGACCGCCACCGATCACCTTGACAGCCCCAGACAAGCCGGCCTTGGCCAACACCACCTCCCAGACGCAACGCAGCCCGCAGGTAAGCACGACCACGACCACATGACTGTGGCCCCCTGCGTGTCTCAGGAGCGAGAGCATCTCTGGATGCAGTGTCACCGACGAAGCGACCTCCTCGCAAATCGCAATGAACTCGTCAGGGCCGGTATGCTCTTCATACAGAAGCATTGCTTGGCGAAAGCCGGTGTACGTATATCCCAGCGGGCTGCCGAACAAGGTCTGCAAAGACTTGGAACAGTCCTCGGCAGCGAAGCCGCCACCTCGCGCGTTTGATTTGGCGACCACCTCCCAGAACAAGGCACCAGTGTCTTCTGCGGCCAAAGTTTTGTCCGCATCCAGGACCAATGCTGTGTGCAATTCCCCGCGGCGGCGGCAAGTGTTGAGGAAGTCGTCGAGCCGGTGTCTGGCATGGGCGAGGTTCAGCTTTTCGGTGTGCTCCCGCAGATCCAGCAGCATGGCCGCGATGTCATCCAGCGTGCCTTTGGTGTCGGACAACGAAGCAAACAATATTCCGTTGGCGCGGCAGAGACGTCGTAGCTCCGCCTTCTCTGTTTGCGTCCACTTGCGTAAGTGCTCGACAGACGCAGGGGGTTGCTGCCGCGAGTTGTCAAGGCGCCGCCATACCGCCACAGTCTCGGGAGGGGTGTTGATGTAGACGATGTGGCTGTACGTGTCAAGATCGCCCTGCGTGTGCACCGGCTGTCCGACATCATCGCCCTCCGACCAAAACATGAAGTGTCCGGTAACAATGGCGGCCCGCCCGGTATTGACAGTCTGAATTCCGATGGTTTGAATGGCAAGCTGGCGCCACCGCGCCTTTTCCTCTGGGGGCGCTTGTTGGAACTCCGAGAGCCCTCCAGGAACGAGAGAGGCGATCACCTCAGACCCCTCGTAAAAGGTGAACTGCGTCTCGCCCAACTTGTGCTTCAGATCCCGCAGCAGAGTTGACTTTCCCGACCCAGGGACCCCATAGAGTCCGATCACGACAGCTTTGGCTCTGGGGATGGTGCCGGAAGCGGTCTCACGGTCATCAAGTGCCATGGCGACGCAAGAAGATTGTCGGCTGGTGCCACGGTTGATGGGAGTGAAGCGTGTCGAGGGGACTAAAGAAGAGGGCTGCTCCAAGACGCAGGGAGTGTTGTGGACAAGACCGAGACCTCTTATCTGGTCCGACCGCTTGTTTATCCTTCTTCTCATTGCCGGCTCTGTCTGCCATCTAGCAGACTAAGCCTGACCGCCTTGAAAACAAACGGGGCGGCGCCGTTGGCCTCAGTGCTTCCGGACATGCGGAAAACAGGCAAACAACTGGACCCCAGGTCAAGGGTAACACAATGCCCAGAGGCCTACTGCTGTAATGTCGATGCCCGGCTGCCAGCGAGTCAGTCACATGGCTGGGTTCGTTACGCTGGCTTGGAGCGGGAATAAAGTGCTGGGCAAACAAGTCCCTGACTCCCTGGCCGCCATGTTAGGAATCCAATGGCCGTTCACGCAACGATAAGCTTGACACGAACCAACCGCAGGCTGACCAAGACACCTAACTTATTAAACCAACGACAGCAACCAGGAACTAAGCACGATGTTGTCCCAATTCAAATCTAATGGTCACACGGGAGTGGAGACCCTTTGTCGTGTCCATTGCCCCTCCGTCTATTAACGCCATTGAACACCCGAGCCGAAGCCGCCTTGTCCAGTTCCCCGAGTAAACAGCAACAACATGATCACAACACGCGGCCATGCCAGGCCAGGCCAGGCCTTAGTCGGACCCGGGCCGCACCCCGGACACGACATCCCAGCGCCTGTTGACAAGGATGGCGCCGGCGTGCCCCTCCGGCGGCGCCGGCGGCTGCTGCTGGTGCTGGCCGGGCTGCTGGCTCCCGTGGGCAACCTCGGCCTCGTACTTAAGGGTGTCACCGGCCATGGGCCGGAGCTGGATCTCGGACGAGTCGTCACTGAGCTCCTTGAAGGCGCGGCTGCCGGCAGCCGAGGGCCCGTTGCTGCGTAGTGTGGTGCTCGCGTACTGGCTGTCTGTCTGGCTCGCCCCGAGGCTGGTGTGCTTGATCAAGGGGCGTAGGAAGGGCACGCAGGCGAGCGAGAGCGCAACGGCCGGCTCGACGCCTGTGAAAATGGTCGCCAGCACGCCCGTGTAGGTCATGTCCTCAAAATACAGGTGCGGGAGCGTCGCTTGGCGGTAGATGGTCACGGCGCACGTCCTGGAAACCGGGGGGTTAGTGCGGCGGCTCACGATGTCTTGTGTGTGTGTGTGTCTGTGTGGGTGTGTGAGGGAGAGAGAGAGAGAGGAAGAGAAGGAGAAACTCACAACCAGCCGACGCTAAACAGGCCAATGACGACCAACTTCTTGAAGAGCTTCATCTGGAGGTTGTAGAGAAAGGGCAGCGGCAGCAGCAGGATGACGGCCTCGGCGACGACGTTGATGGCGCCCAGCCAGATGTAGAAGAGGCGGTTGTCGCCACAGGAGCCCTCGACGGCGCCCGACTTGTCCCAGTTGAGCGAGATGGGGCGGCACAGGAGCAGGGCGCCGAGCACGCCGCCCGTGTTCCACAGCACAATGACGAGGCCGACGGCGCGGCAGGCGACAACCATGCCGCGCACGGGGATGACGGTCACGTACATGAACAGCACCGACAGCTTGCTGAAGCAGATGGTGAAGTTCCAGATGATGGGGAACGCCAGGATGCCCTTGAGAAAGCGCACCAGCGTGTCCATGCCGAAGCGCTGCACAATGTCGTAGCCGTGGAAGCCGAACCCGCCGAGCAGCACCATGACGTACATGTCGACGTGCAGACCGATGTTGAAGACGAGGGCCGCGAGGATGCACAGGTCGCTGGCGTCGAGCCGCCGGTGGATGAGACACCCGGCCCAGAAGCGCAGGCCGACGAGGAGCGTGGTCATGGCGATGGCCAGCGTCGACGTAACGAGCATGGCGACCTGGTTGCTGTTCTCAATGGGGATGGTCGTTTCCAGCGGCCGAGGCGGCGCCTGTGTCGTCCCGTCCATTTTGCGGGCTGCTGTCTCCAGTCGTCGACTGGTGCGTCTGGTCTGGCCCAGTCGTTTGAATGCCGATGGCCAACAGCCCCCGTTCGGTTCCCTTCCCAAATGCTGCGGAAGAGGAGGACAGCGGAGGATCGCGACTCGACCTGTGTTGCTGCCGCATAACTATCGACCCCCTAGGGCGCTCCTCGCCCTTTTTCTCTGGATAGGTAGGCAGTTTCTCTCGCCTTGGGGCCGTATCAAACATCAAGGGCGCGCCAAGTTTGCAAGATCATCATGCCAATACACCTGAAGAAGCAACTGCGTCGAGATGGGCTGACTGGGCTGTCACCGTCTCATTCCCGTTCGCCGTCCCAGTCCAGGCCTCCCTTTCCTGTGGTGTTGGCAGCGCAGTTCTTGCCTGGGCCCCACCCCTCCATGGTCCGCGTCCCCGGGGCAGCGGTCCTCGCTGCCCCGGTTCCTGTCCCCTGTTCTGTCCCCTGAGATTGGGACTCGGCTTCACCGTTTGTTGGCAGGTTGGCCAACAAAGCCGCACAGAGCGGCATGGCATGGCGTGACCCATGCAGAACGACACGACAGGGGGAGTCAGGGGGAAGCAGTTCCCTGTCGACATGGATGTATGTAACGTTACTGCAAAAGGTAAAGAAAGGTACCCGCCAATTCGAAGAGCCGGCGACCGTTGGTTAACCTTCCCGCGTCCCATCCGGCTCGCCTCAGGCCTTCAATCACGACAGTATATGCAGTCTGGACCGACTTTTGTGATGGCTGGAAGCAGAATTGATGCTGAATGAAAGCCTGGGCACCTGCGGCCGGGCCAGACCCAGCGACCACGATCGGTCCGGGCGTGGGAAACTGAACATCAAGTTTGGCTCAGTCGGCAACCCGAGCGCAGGTTGGGATCGACGGGTGCCTGGGACCCCGGCGGCCGTTGGGAGTGGATCCTGTGGAACCAGTGGCTTCATGTTGGTTGCGAACGGGGCAAGCATCCATGGACGTCCCAACCACCCCGGTCCCTGCCTTAGACCGACGTTGGCGGGAACTGGGTGCGTGGGGGGGTATCAAGGGGCTCTCAAGGGCCAAGACATGGTAGATGGTGAGAAGCTCGATAAATTCCGAATCCGCGCTGCCTTTGCTGGGGGCTGGCCGGGGGCCCAATGTGACTGGACTGGACTGGACTGGAATCGATCTGACACGGCAGCTGGGTAAAGAAACATCACGATGGGGTCTCTGCAACAGGAAGCAAACGTCGCCATCATCACGGGCGGGACGGTGAGTCGGCCCAGAGTCGATCCCTCAGTTCCTTAGGGTTCTTCTGTTTCTTTTCCTCCTCCCCTTGTCACCGCGTGCGTTCCTGACTGGACGGGGCTGTACCAGAGCGGCATCGGGCTCGCCCTCGCGCGCCATATCCACGGCAAGGGCTGGCGCGTGGCCCTCATCGGGCGGCGGCCAGAGGTGGGCGCGCGGCAGGCGTCGTCGCTCGACCCGACGGGGGCGACGGCGGTCTTTGAGCAGTGCGACGTGGCGTCGTACGCGTCGCAGACGGCCATGTTCAAGAGCGTGTGGGCGCGGTGGGGACGGTTGGACTTGGTCATCATCAACGCCGGGGCCGTGGACGGCGGGTCGTGGTACAACTACCGCGGGCGCGGGGCCGGCGTCGACGACGTGCCGACCGAGCCTGACACGAGCTGCACCGACACGCACCTCAAGGCCGCCATGTACGGCACGCTGCTGGCGACGCACTTTATGCGCCACAACCAGCGCGCGCCCGGCGGCAAGATCGTCGTCACGAGCAGCATGCTGGCCGTCCACCCGTGCCCGACTTTCCCCGAGTACGGCGCTGCCGAGGCCGGCCTGCTCCAGTGGGTGCGCGTCAACGCGCCGCTGCTCAAGCGTAAGGAGAACATCACCATCAATGCCGTCATGATGGGCGCCGTCATCACGCCCGTGATGCCAGGGTTCGCCCGGGCGTTCCGGCCAGAGCAGTCAGTCTTGTCCCACCCACACTATCGATGTCGCATCTCGCGTAGAAAAACGAGAAGAAAAAAAGCAAAGAAAGAAAGAAGAAATCGTTGCTAACACGCCGGGCCGTTTCGGTTTCAACTTACAGTCTCGTGCGCCCTGCCACTATCCTCGAGGCGTATGACGTCTTCATCGAAGACGCCGACAACACGCGGACCGGCGAGACAGTCGGGACCGCGCACGACAAACTGTTCTGGTACGAGATGCCCGAGCACAAGGCCGGCGCGTCCGATGTGCGCAATCAGTTGGTCTACGAGCCGTGGTTTGCCATGATTCATGGCGAGAAGAGCGGGCTCGACGACGCACTGCAGGGCCCGCCGGAGGGCAATGCCGAGGACGCGGGCCGCGTGGACGAGCTGGCTGTGGGATGGTAAAGCGCCGGGCATGAGAGCCTTTTGCTCACACTAGTCATTGCATTCCGAGGACTTGACTACCCAGGTAGTGTAGTGACTTCTGCTCAAAGACGGGGGCCGAAACGAGCCGGCATGGCACGCGAATCATGATTCCCCCTTTGGGGCCTTGGGCTTGACATGCGGATTCTTCAAGACCCGCTGGTGTTCGTCCATCGACTCCATCAGCAGGATTGCCAAGTCGGGTAACTAGCATTCCCGCTTCCGTGGGGAGGAGCACGAACACCAATCCCAAGTCCGGTTGGCCGGTGATTGGGGGCCAGCAGGGGTGGGGGT
>Ga0247823_10000230_pt1 | contig 47704 bp, 40 predicted proteins | sample 13C_PalmiticAcid_2_FD_192426 | JGI IMG/M metagenome (GOLD analysis project Ga0247823, IMG submission 192426) | Soil microbial communities from agricultural site in Penn Yan, New York, United States - 13C_PalmiticAcid_Day30 | ecosystem: Environmental > Terrestrial > Soil > Agricultural land... | reverse complement strand
CTATTGCCTAGAGTTTTTTGAAAACCGCAAAGTGCAGACGGATCCGAACTTTGCGAACTTTCTTTTTGATCAAAAAAAGCAGCAGCTCGTGCTGCTCGACTTCGGTGCCGTGCGTGAATATCCAGCCGCCTTTGTGCACGAGTACATCAAGCTCATGACCTTCGCCAAAGAGCGCGACGCCGCCCGCTGCGTTGCCAAGGGCATCGAGATGGGATTCCTGAACCCCGACGAGCGCACGGAAACCCGCCTCGCGTTTTACGACATGATCCGGGTGTCGATGTCGGCCTTCGAAGAACGCCGCCAGCCGCTCTACTTTGGCGACAAAGACTACGCCGAGCAAACGGCCGAGGCCGGCAAGCGCTTTATGCGCCTCATCGAATTCTCCCCTCCGCCCTATCAACTCGTTTTTTTGCACCGCAAGCTCAGCGGAATATTCAACTTGCTCAAATCCATGGACGTTACCATGAACCTCTCCCCCTATTGGGATCGTGTGCTACAAAGTCCGGATGCTGCGGCGCCATCGGCATGATGTTTTTTTTGTGTGAGGAGTCCCCCTCACTGTTAAGCAAAACTTAACGGCGTTATAAATATTTCATATCAATTGAGGTGGCGGCCTTAGTGCCGGTGGAGGAAACCCAAATGACATCGTTGAAGCTGAAATCGTTTTGCATTGCTGTGTCCGTTTTTGCGCTGAATGCGCAGGCCGCCCGGGAAGAGTACCCGATGGGGCCACATCCTAGCCTGACGCCGGGCTCGATGTGCGACTCCAAAACCACTCGTCACCCCCAAAAAATCCCCTTTTGCAAACGCAGCGTTTCGTCCACCGACAAGTGGGAAGTGATCGAAGCCTACAACCGCTTGCACGACAGCAACCCGGACGTTCCCCGCTACGACATCAACCACCGCAATCGCGGTCAATTCAAGATCGACCATTTCATTCCACTTTGCATCGGCGGCTCGAACGACCACGACAATCTGTGGCCACAACACATCACCATTTACGAACAAACCGACAACGTGGAACACATGACTTGCCAGCTGGTGTCGATGGGTAAGATGAAGCAAAAAGACGCCATCGAACTCGTGCGCCGCGCGAAGCTGAACCTCGACGAAGCCGCCGGCATCCGCGAGGAGCTCGAAGACCGCCTGGGTCTAGACCACCGCCGCGGACGCTAATTAAGGTGCCAGCAACCTTGTGGTTGTGCACCTGCAGCAAATGACGCAACTGCGAAACCAAAAGGTTGGTGGCACCTATCTGTGATCTAGTTTTTCGACTTCGGCCCAGGCTTCGCTGAAGGCGGCCAGGGCCGCGGAGGCGTGACGGTACTCTTTGCCTTCGGAATCTTTGTCTAGGGTGATGAGCTTGACCTGTGTGCCTCGGCGCTTGAGGTACTCTTCGGCCAGAGTAGAGTTTTCGTAGAGTACCACCTCATCCTTGAGAGCATGAATGAGATAAACGGGAGCCTTGGCTTCGAAGTCCACGACGTCCTGCTGAACCAGCGCCTGGAGCATGGGGTGATTTTCTTGCATCATGAGCGCGTTGGCCAAAAACGTGGGCGTGAAGAATTGTTCGGCGTGACGCGGAAGCAACTTTGTAGCCGCCGTAAAATCGATGTCACCGTTGAGCATTTTGGGCAGCACGCTTTCGTACTTCTCGCTGATGATGTCCTTGAGGTTGATCTTGAGCTTAGGGTCAGAGGAGAGACCGTAGAACGCGAGCGCCACAAAGAGCAGCTGCGAAGGGGACTTGGATTTGAGAGCTTGCTTGAGCCCGACTCCCGCCACCGAATAAGGGCCGGCCATGGGAAAAGAAGCGCGCACGCTAAAGCCCGTGCGGTTTTCGGGCGACTCGAGAAATTTTTGCAGTGCGAGCGTGTTGTGCCCCCCCTGCGAATATCCCATCACGATGATGTTGCGATCGAGTTTGATCTTGCGCGCGCTCGCCCACTCGGCCACCGCGAGAAGAAAATCCGAACACACGATGGCCTGACCGCGCGCATGCAAATACGACTGGGGTTCGTGACTGATGCCAAGCCCTAAAAGATCGGGCATCGCCCATAGGTAACCGCGAGAGGCGAAATGCATGAGCCCGCCCATGGCCTCGGGATCCAGAAGGTTCATCGAGGGGCCATCGCTGCGTTTGATGCGCGTGGAGTGCTGGTAGGAGACCATGGGGATGGGCTCATCGGTGCCGCCAGTGAGATCTGAGCGCAGACGCACGAGCCCCGAAGCCTTGACCGTCTTGCCGGCGAGGTCTTTGGTTTTGTAAATGAGCTGGAAGGCCCGTATGGAAGTGCCTTTGGGCATGTTTGGGGGGCGCACTGAGAATTCTTTGTTGTGGGCGATGTTGATGACGTCCTGGTACCAAGCCCAGCCGGGCTCGGTGAGCTCATGGGCCTCGATGAGGACCCCTCCAGAGGGGGATTTCCCCCCTGCGTAGCCATGGGAAGCCCCCAGGACGGCGAGGGTCAAAACGAGGTTTTTAAATTGACGCATTGCGTAAAATCGTCTATCATCCGCGCCTCATGGAAGCAAGAAAAACATTTTGCCCCGCTTCCAAGCAGGGGCTCTTGCTTCTCGGAACTTTGCTTTTGGCTCCCGCAGCCAAAGCCCAAGTTATCGGAATTCAAGGTTTTTACGCCCAAAGTTCGGATTTCTGGAAGCAGGTCGATCGCCTAGAGGACTCTGCCGACACCGCCCAAATCATGGCCCAGATGTTTGAAGAAACCCAGGGTGAGGCCAGCGAAGGCATGGCCTCGGGCGGCCTTTATTACGCCTCCAACGGCGCCCCGCTAAATTTGAGCTTTTTAGACCGCGGCATCGTCTCTCTCGAGGTCGAGGCCGTCGCCGGCGGCTACATCCGCAACCGCATCTCCCCCGAAATCGCGGGCTACGCCACCTGGGCGGGCAGCATTACCACCGGCGTGCAGCGTGTGCTGCCCGTGGACGAGAGCGGCTGGGGAGCCACAGGCCTCATCACCACAGGCATCGGCAAACAGCGCGTGATCCGCGGCGAGGTGACCTCCTACCTCTCCGAAGCCGAAGAAGACAGCAGTAGCCTTTTTTACCAGGGCTTCGACGCGGGCCTCGAGTTTCAGTCGATCTGGGGCGATGGCCTGCGTTTTCGCAGCGGTTACTTTTTTATGCCCACTTACTTTTATTCGCAGAGCGACGACACGGCGAACATCTACGAGATCAACGACTCTCGCTGGTCGCTGCGCTGGCGCACGCAATTTGAATTCACTGCGCGCACGAGCGACTTTGGCCAAGGCGCGGTGGAACTGGGCGGTCAAGTGATTAGCGGCCCCCAGCCCATCCCCATGCCCGTGCTGCCGCGCCTTTGGGACGGGGTGCACGACATCGACCCCGCCCCGGCCTTTGGCTCGCTCGTGGGCGTAGGCGGTGTGGGTCGCCTGGTTTCGGGCTCGCGCAATTACAGCCTCGAGACCTTCGGTGGTTTTTACGGTGGTTATTGGGGCGCGGGTGCGGGCCTGCGCCTGCACGTGTTTCACATCCGCGCCGGCACCTTTGGCGTGGAGCAATCTTCGAACTATCAGCTCTATGAAACGCGCGTGAACTTTGTCGACGGAGGCTTTGCCTATGCGTGGTAAAACTTTAGCCCTCTCTCTTTTGACTCTGCTGAGTTCGGCCTGCGGCTACAAGTCCGAGCATTACGAAAAGCGCGCCCAAGTGGAGCGCATCACTTCGCTCCTGGACTCGCAGAGCTATGGCTCGGTGATCGAGTGGTACGAGAACGCCGTCGAGAGTACGCAAAAAGAGTTCCGCCGCTATTATGTGTTCGCCAAATTGCGACGTGGCGGCTTTGACTCGGTATCGATCATCAACGACGTGCTCGAGCCCCAGCGCTACCGTTCGCGCGAGCTGTACAGGCTCGCCGGCGATTGCAAAAACGAGCGCCTTGATTCGTTTGACCAGCCCAAACTCAAGTGTCTCATGGTGCGCCTTGCGAACCAGCTACCCGACCCCAATCACCCGGACATCATCGATGGGGAACGCATGCTCGTGGAAATGGCCAACCGCAATGAGCTTTCGGATGCCGATCAGACTCTGCTACTCATCCTCGAAACCGCGATCATCGTTCGGCGCGTGACCAACGTGCTCGAGGCCTACCTTGCGATCGACCCCGATACCGTGGCGGACGAGGATTTGGTCTTTTTCTACAACGAAATGCAAAAAGCGGCGTTGGATTCACAACGCTGGATCGAACGTATGGAAAAAAGTCCGGAAAAAGTCTCCCAGCGCATCACGGGCCTCACAAAAGTGTCGCTGCTAAAAAAGGTGAATGGCAACACGACCTTCCTCAAGGAGACGGGCATTCCCTTTGTGTTGAAGAACGTCAAAAAAGAGAACCGCGAATCCATCGCGGTTCTCGCTAGAATTTTCTTGATCCAGACGGTCGGCACCGTAGTGCGCGAATACTTCGGCGTCGACCCGTCGGAAAACTACAATCGCTAAGGAACGGGCGCCGCCGTTGCGACGGCCATTGGAGCAAGCCCGAGCATTTGGGCCTGCAGCCGGCGCTGCGCGCGTTTCATGTGGCGGCGATGGTGACGGTCTTTACGCACCTTGTGCGCCCTGGCAAGCGCCACACGCAAGGCATCCATGGAATCTCGAACGGCTTGATACATACTCGCGCTGTGCTTGATCAATATGATCGGCTTGAGGCCCTTGATCTTGAGATTCACCAAAACACGAAACGCATCGAGGCCTGTCTGGAACGGTGAGTTTTCCATTTCAAGTTTAACCCGAGTATCAAACCCGGCGGAACCGATATGCCCTTCGAGAGCCTTAGAGAGCTCTTCCTTCACGTGCGATTCTAGGATGGTGGATTTAGACATGTTGGCAAACACAACTTGAGTACTCATAGCTAATTTTACCTCCTTAGCTTTTAGAGTAACGAATAGGCCGACGAGCGGGGGATCCGTCGCAGGCAACCCGTCTTGAGGTATATGTTCCCAAAATGCCGAAGGGCGCGTCCAGTGAATAGTTGGTGACAAAGAAATCTTTGCACTAACGCGAAGCTCATTTCGAATTAAACACGTACTGGAACCTGACACCGCATCAGACAAATTTATGGTTCCAATCTGTCACTTAATTTACCTTGCACTCGTTTCGTGCGACAATTTTTATATGGGGAAATTTGCCAAGTTTGGAGTCTGCGCGTTGTTCTTTTTTGCAAGCTTCTCTACCTTCACGTCGATTTCTTTTGCCAAAAGCACCGCCAAAATAGTGAGTGAGATGCCACTCGAAATTCATGCCGGCGAGTGGCGCGGCACCGAATACTTTGTCGGAAAATTTTGCGAAATCACCATCGACCCACGCCAAACCTTTGTGCACCTCGGAGCTCACGCCGTAAACAGCAACGGAGAGAACAACGATCTGGATTTGTATTATTCCCCGAGCGATTTGGATTGGCGCTGGGATGCGAGGGCGCGCACTCTAGAATACCAAGCCGACAACGTGCGGCTCTACATCAACTTCAGCCCTGCGGGCGATCAAATAGAGCGCGTGGACTGGATCACTGCAAACGATGCCGGCACGGACTATCACTACGCCTCGTGCCGGCGCCTGGTTAAAATCAAATAGCCATCGTTACTTGCTCGCCGTGCGGTCGAGCAACTTTTGACAGAGATAGACGAGTTTGAGCGCGTTTACCTTAGCGCTTTGTGCACTATCTGCGGCACCACCATGTCCGCCCTCGCGATTTTCAAAAAGCATCACCGGGTGCCCCTGCGATTCGAGTCGCGCGACCATCTTGCGGGCGTGCGCGGGGTGCACCCTGTCATCGGCAGTGGAAGTAGTAAAGAGGATCTCGGGATATCCCCAATCCGGCTTGACGTTGTGGTAAGGCGAGTAGCGCTCCCAGAACGCACGCGCCGCCGGATCGGCGTCGGGATTTCCATACTCCACCATCCACGATGCACCGGCCGAAAGACGGTGATAACGAAGCATGTCCGTGAGCGGCACGCTACTAACTACGGCTCCGAATAGATCCGGACGCATCATGGCCACAGCTGCGGTTAAGAGTCCGCCATTGCTGCCACCTTCGATGGACATGCCCTTGGGGGCGGCGATCTTACGAAGCACAAGATCTTCGCCAACCGCGATGAGGTCTTCGAAAGCCTTGTTCCGGTGAGGAACTTTGGCGGCATCGTGCCAGGCTTTGCCAAATTCACCCCCGCCCCGAATGTTAGCGAGCACGTAAGCGCCGCCCGCATCTTCGAGCCACAGTTTGCCGGCAAGCCCCAAGTACGAAGGGGTTTGCGATACGTTAAAACCTCCGTATGCGTAGAGACGCGTGGGGATCGCTTCGTCGGCCGCGCGATTCTTGGGCATCACAATGAAATACGGAATTTCAGTGCCATCCTGACTCCGGGCTCGGTACTGGTGCGCCTCGAACTTAGATTCGTCAAAACGACTACGCGAACGAAAGACGGGTGCGGAGATCTCCGCTTGCGACTCGGGCTGCACCGACACCGAAAGGGGCAAGAGAAAATCCCAGGTTTGGACATGTACCCAATCGCTGTAGCCTAGCGAAATGCTCACCTCGCGATCGGCAGGAAGATGGAGCGGAACACGCTCGTATCGCCCATCAACCTTTGTGAGGCGGTCGAGCGTACGGCGCGCGTTCTTGAGCAACGACACGTAAAGGTAGCGGTCCGAAGCGCTCGCGCCAACAACCACGGTGTCGCCGCGGCTTTCGTACACAACGCTAATTTTGGTTTCGGCTTCGGGGCCGCTCCCCAGAGCGAGCGAAATGAGCGTGCCAACCTTGAGGCCCTTTTCGGGCCAATCTTTGGTGAGCAGCGCCAGGTATTCGCCCCGATAGAGACCGGCGTATTCCGCGCTCACAGGTACGGGCAACTCTCGCTTTGTAGACGAGTTCAGAGGATCACGGTGGTCGAGCACCCAAGTTGTCGTGTTCTCAAAGGCGCGACTCTCGGTAAGGATTACCGAGAGCACCTCGCCCGTGCTTGAGCGCTCGGTGCCGGCGTAAACCCCACCGCCCGGATGCTCGGTGTTCGCCCGGTGTATCAGCGGTGCGTCGACGAGGCTTTGACCACGGGCAAGGAGACGCATGTTCACCGGATAACCGGAGCGGTTGAGGGAGCCAGGGCCTTCGTCGGTCGCCACAAAGAGGCGATCGTCGTCGAGCCAGCTCACACGACTTTTGGCCTCGGGAATAAAAAATCCGCCTTCGACAAAGCGCTTGGTTTTCAAATCAAACTCTCGGCATGTGACAGCATCGCGACCATCGCGCGTGAGCCGAATCATCACTCGACCCGATTCGACGCTGGCATGCGCAGCCCCACCAAAATACCACGAGGTGGCTTCGACTCGAGCAAGCTCGTCGACGTCGAGAATGACTTCCCACTGCGGATTCCCACTACGGTACGAGTCTAGAGAGGCGACACGAAAAAGACCGCGCGGGTTTTTTGCGTCGGTCCAAAAGTTATAAACTTTGTCGTGAATGATGTCGCCGGTAGCGAGCTTGTCGGGATCGGTGAGAACTTTGTAAATGTAATCGCGGGTGGGTTCGTAGCGAGCGTCGCCGGTGAGGCGCGCCAGGGTTTTTTCGTTTTGACGATCGACCCACTCGAGGGGGCGCTCACCCTCAACCTCTTCGAGCCAGCCAAAGGGATCGGCGGGATCGGGGTTGAAGTCCAACGCTTCTGAGGCGGCATGTAAAGATGTGGAGGCGATTCCGAGTGTCATAGCAAACCAAAATTTCATGGGACTTATGGCCTAGCGCGCCACGAAGTCGACGGACAATCTTTGTTAATACTTATTAAGAAAGTGGGGACTGGGTATAGGTAGCGGGTTAAGGAACTAGGTTCTTTTTAGAAGCGGCGGGTTTCAATCCACTTTTGCAGGTTGGACTCCGAGGGGAAATGCGTGAGGTAGATGAGGATCGTGACGGCGAAAAAGGGGATTGCCACGTCCACAGAGTTGCTAGAGAAGCCGAGAATAAAGCCGAAAAGCGACACCGACTCCGCGAGCGCCATACGCAAAATCCAAGGAACAAAGAGGTCGCGTGGGGTGGGAACTCCGTTTTGACGGGTGCTTGTCACACGGAACAAAAACCTCGGCAACACAAAAGAAAAAATCAGAGCCACGAGAGCCGTGATGGTCATTAGCGAATGCGTGTGCCCACCGGGCAGGTAATCTTCGGCCATAAAGCTCGAAACGTTCGCCGAAGTGTAAATGAGGTAGAAGAACATGAAGAGCGACCAAGAGAGCGCTCCCCACAGCACCAAGAAGACTTTGCGTTCGCTACGTTCTGTGGACATCGGGCACCTCCTACCCTACACGATACCCGTTTATTCTCACTTCGTGAATTTGTTCTTTAAATAAGAAAATAAAACCGTGGGGATCGCGGCCTTGGCGGTGTTGAAACCCGGATCGAGACGTTTGCTCAAGGCCTCCACCGTAATGAGACTGCGCACGAGCGTGATGGTTTCTTTGTTAAGGGTAATTTTGAAACGGTTGATCACAAGCATCACGTGACCAGCAAAAGTGCCCAGTGGGAGATCCTTGTCGATCTCAGCCTGCAGCGCCGCCTTGAGCACTTCAGCATCGACGGAGTCCGGGGATTCGGCGAAGTCGAGAAAGGCTCGAGTGATTTTTTCGGCGTCGCGCACGAAGATCGCCTGCAGCACGCGAATGAGCTCTTCTTTGTGTTCGGCACTGAAGCGCGCTGCCAGCGCCAAGTCCACCATGCCCAAGCGCTCATCATCCATGAGAATCAGGTTGCCACCGTGGGGATCGGGATGAAAGATACCCACTTCGACCACCTGTTTGAGGATCTCTTTGAGGGCGAGACTCGCAACCTTTTTTGACAATTCGGGACTGAGCGCCTGTTGCTGAATCAGCTTGGAGAGTGGCAGCCCCACAACCTCGTCGCTGACGAGCACTTCGCGCGTGCAGCATTCCAGATACGGCGCCGGCACAAAGACGTTTTTGTTGCCCTCGAGGCGGGTGCGAAATTCGATGAGATTCTGAGCTTCCTGATCGAGGTTCACTTCGCAGTGAAAGGCCTCGCCCAGATCCTCAATCAGCTCTTGCACCATGTGAGACCATTCTTTGGTCTTGGGGCCCAGGTGATCGAAAATCACCTGCACGAGCGTCTGGGCGGCACGAACGTCGCGCTCCACTGTGTGCTCAATGCCGGGGCGCAGGATTTTCACCGCTACCTGGGTGCCGTCATCGAGTTTGGCCCGATGCACCTGAGCCACACCACCTACCCCAATAGGCTCTTCTTCGAATTCGCTAAAGGGAATGCGGTCGGGAAAGTTTTTGAGCAGCTGAGCGTAGACATCCCGCAGCGGCATGCGCGGAGCCTCGTCTTCGTAGAGACGGGCAAGTTGCTGACAGATGGACTCGGGGAGCAGGTCGTCGCGGGTCGAGAGAATCTGGCCGATTTTTACAAAAAAGGGACCCGCATGGTGCAGCACGCGCACCAACGCGTCGCCGAGACTGCGCACATGAATCTCGCTGAGACCTTCCCGCCATATCGATTGAATGGTAGAAAAACCCATAGGGAGCACACCATGTCGCCAAATGATGAATCCAAGCCGGGGCAGCGCCAAAAGTCTTTCCAATCCAAATTCTCTTTCGGTAGCAGCGCTCATTGGCAACAGGTTAAACGCGCCCTAGATCGAGTTCAAGAAGCATTGCCCAAAGACCTCGGCATGGCACTCTTTTACTCTGCCTCGGCCGAAGGCAAAGACATCTGGAAAGAGTTCTACGATCGCGACGTGCTTGAAGTGGGCAAAGCGGCCCGCGGCGGCAGAATGAATCTGCGGGGGCTCTTTCGCGGCTCCCTGGGCGCCCTGAACCCCATGCAGTTTCGCCCGTCAAAGCTCAAATCCATCGCGGACGACACCAAAATGCCGTTGTTAAATTTTCTTGATCTTGTGGGTCGCGATCTCGAAAAGCAAACGAGCCATGCCGACAAACTGAGCTACGTGCTCAAAGTCGGCACCCTCTTTGTAACAAGCGCCGTGAGCTTTAGCGCAGGCTTGCGCGTTGCCACCTTGGGCCTAGCGCCCAACAAGCTGGGCAAGCGTCCGTGGATCCCCTCGCTAGGCCTTGTGCTCGGCGCGAGCGCCCTGGCCCGCCTCTTAGACCACGCCCTACAGCACCTCGAGCCGGATTCTGAAGATCGCGAACTGGCGAATTTCCTAAAAGCGAATTTTGAAATCCTGGCCTACGGCGGCAGCTTAGGTGTGCTGGAAGTGCCGAGCTTTGTCAGCGACCCGGGCGAAGACGCTTCGCTGCGCGCTGTCCAGCAACTCATTCGCGAACTCGTGGGCAACCCCGACCCGCCTCCGGGACTTATCGAGTAGGAATCGTCCGGCTTTCTATATTATAAGACCGGGATGATCTCGATTCGCACCGGCAAACCTTCGGACCTCGACACGCTCTTTGCTTTTCAGCTCGCCATGGCGGCCGAAAGCGAAGACATCGCCCTCGACCAAGACAAATTGCGCTTGGGCCTGCGCACCGTGCTCGCGAGTGTGGAGCTGGGCACCTATTACCTGGCCGAAGAGTCGGGGGAACCGCTCGGCTGCCTGCTCGTCACACGCGAGTGGAGCGATTGGCGCAATGGCCACGTGTGGTGGATACAGAGCGTCTACGTGCCGCCCGCCCACCGCAAGCGCGGCATCTATCGCCAGCTCTACACGCACCTGCAGGAGCTGGCCCGCGAAGATGAGACGGTGGTCGGCATTCGTCTCTATGTAGAAAAAGACAACATTCGGGCGCGCGATGTCTACAAAAAGCTCGGTATGAACGAAGAAAGGTACCTCGTCTGCGAATGGCTAAAGACCGATCACTAAGACTCCCGCCCGAGTGGTTTGCCCGTGACGCAACGGTCGTGGCACCAGATTTGGTGGGAAAAATTTTGACCATCCGAAGGGGGCCGCGTCGGATAGAGCGCTTTGTGATTTCGGAAACCGAGGCCTACACGGCCGACGACCCCGCCTCGCACGCTTTCCGCGGCAAAACACTGCGCAACCGCTCGATGTTCGAACGCGCGGGAAGCCTTTACGTTTATTTCATTTACGGCATGTATCACTGCCTAAACCTCGTCACGGGACGAGGCGATGGCCAAGCGGTGCTGATTCGCGCCCTCATCCCCTTAGACAAAACTCGTGCGGTGAAAGATTTTAGCGGCCCGGGTAAGTTGTGCCGCGCCCTGGACATCGACAAAACTTATGACGGCAAAAATATCTTTGGCCCCAGGGCCACACTGTGGGTCGAAGCGAGTCCTTTGCCGAAAACCTTAAAGCTCAAATCCTCCACCCGCATCGGTATCAGCAAAGCAACCGAAAAACTCTGGCGCTGGGAGCTTGATCACTCCCACCTCATCTAAGGCATCGAGCGCGCCATGACGTCGATCACCGCGCGCGACTCAGGAAGACGAGTGGCCACCCATCCGTGGAAAAGCCCCTGATACTCGTGGTAGTTCACGCTCGGATGACGCCGGACAAAATCGCGAAGGTCGGGCAAAAAAACTTCGCTCGTGCACGCAAAGAGCCAAGTGGGAGGAAGGTTCGGGTAATCGGCAAAGTGGGGGCTGAGGTCGGGATCCCTGGGGGAGCGATCGCGAGCGTACCAGGTGCCATAGCGTTTCAGGGCTTCGATATCCAGAATCACGTCTCCGCGCTCGAGCGATCGAGCTTGGCCCGTCGACATCGAGAGGTCAAGCCACGGGGAAAGCAAATAGAGGGCAGCGGGAAGCGGCAGACTTTTTTGTTGTAGCCGGCGCACGAGCGAAAGCGCGAGCGTCGCGCCGGCCGAGTCCCCAAGAAGAGAGATGCGGCTTACGCCACTTTGCCCCTCCTGCTCGAGAAAAAGACGCTCGGCGAATCGGAGAATGTCGCTGTGGCCGAATTGTGGTGCGCGTGGGTACTGCCCCACGACGATGCGGCAGCGCAAACGGAGACCAATGCGCAAAATCATATCCCAATGGAAGACCAGCATGCCGAGCACAAAGGCCCCACCGTGAAAGTAGACCACGCGATGTGGGGTGCGCGCTCCCCAGCGCGGAATCAGTTCGACACAACGACCATTCTCGAAATCCTGAGTCTCGGCACGAAAGAAGATCCGCACGAACCACGGAACACTCGAGAATCTCTTTTGCTTAGTGACGGAACGGTTAAGCCACCACTTGTAGCGAGACACTCGCAAAGCGAGGCGAAAGGTTTTGGCAAAGCAACTTTCCCGCACCCCCACTTTTTAGAGGGGATTTTGGGGATCTTCAAGTGCGCAGATTTCGTGCCTGAAGACACCGAACAAAGGTTGCTGAAGCACGAGAATGCCAAGACATGACCGCTGTCATGTTCGGTGACGAACGGGTCATGGCTCCTTAGCCCCGATTTCGCTATGCTTTTACCGATCCGACGCAAGGAGACCATCGCAATGAAAAACCGATCCATTCTCTGGGCCATCAACCCCTACCAAAACGATCCGAAACTTTGGAAAAGAGCTAAAGACCTTGCCACGCTCACTTCACGGAAAATGCACCTGCGCCTTCAACCAGCTTACGTTACCGATCGGGGCCTGCTTCCGCCCATGAAGGCTTTCGACACGCAAGAAATTCAAAAGTTGATCCGAAAGTCGGAGCGACGACTCATCCGAAAACTCAAGCCCATGCCCCAAAGAACCCTATCCCCTCCGACGGTTTTCTTTTCGCGAGACTACGACAACAAATCGGAGTCCGAGCTGCTCGTCCGCTACGCCCAAAAACTTGGGTCTCCCCTAATGATCGGCACGACCAACGCGCGTCAGGGCTTCGAACGATTTATGCAGGGCAGTTTTGCCGAGTCGCTGGTTTCCCAAGCCAAAGTTCCTGTGATTCTTGCCAATGCCAAGTGCAAACCCATCAAAGCCATCCGTAACATCACCTTCGCCACAGACTTCAGCAAGCTTTCTCGCCGAGCGCTCAAGAAACTTTGTGAACTCGCCAAAGCCACCGGGGCCACGGTAAGAATCGTGTTCGCCCTACCCGACCCCTATTCCTGGTCGGATCCCAGCGCGCCCCTGATGCCCATCGCGGCTGAGTATTTTCAGGGAATGGATTTTAAAAAAGAAAAGCGCAAGTTCTTGGCCGCGGGAGCTCGCTTGATACATTTTGCCAAAACTCAAGGCGTGAAGGCCACCTTCGAGCTGATGGAACGCTCCGCGGGCGCCGTTTACCGTAGCGTGCTCGAAAAATCCCTCGCCGACCGGGCGGACCTGATCGCCGTGGCGGCGCGAAGCACCCCTTCGGACTCGTCGCTTTTTGGCAGTACGGCACAAGACATCATTCGGCACAGCCAGGTGCCGGTATGGGTCTACCACGGTGGCGATCGTCAAGCTGGTTAGTAACTCAGATTGGCGCGCTCGACCAAAATGTCTTTTTTGAGGATGGTGATTTTGCGGCCTTTGAGCTCTACGATTTGCGCTACGACAAGTTCGGCGAGGGAGCGCATCACGGTTTCGGGCGTGGTTCCGGCCCATTCGGCAATTTCTTTACGCGTCCATACCTGATCACGGTAGTGCTCTTTCAAAAACAAAATCGCCCCGGCAACGCGCTCGGCGGCATTGCGATCTGTTAAGCTGCACATGCGGTCTTCGGAAAGACGAAGATCTTTGGACAAACTCATCAGAAACTTCATTCCGATGTCGGGATACTTGGCCATCAGTTCCAGCAAAGCCGATTTGGGGATATAACAAACTTCCGCGTCTTCGTGAACGATGGCCGTCGCCTCGTAAGGCTCATCCGCAAAGAGGGATCGGTATCCCAAAATCCCGCCCCTCTGAACGACCTGAAGGATATGGGTATTTCCTCCCGTGCTGGTGTTTTCTAATTTCACCACGCCCGAATTCACGCAATACAAGCCACTGGGAAAATTCCCTGCATAAAAAATCTGCTGACCACGTCGAAAATGATTGATCACCTTTTGCTGATCGATAATCACCAGGGCTTCTTCGGGAAGATTGCAAAACACATTGGTTTTTCGACTTGGACAACTTTTGCAGTCCTTGGGACGTGTTTTCGGAAAAATCACCATAAAGCGGAGCGAAGTTTAAAAGAACTCCGCAAGTGAAGACAACGCAATTCCAGCGGCCTGTCGGTAGCGTTGCAGCAACCTTAGGCCAGAATGCCCCAAATCTTGTCCCTCAGCTACGAACAGGGATGTGTATCAGCTTGGACTTGGCCCCGGCAATTTTGGGAAGGTGAACGCTGAGCACCCCGTTCCGATAATCGGCCCGAATCTTTTGGGCATCGGCATCTCCAGGAATGCCAAAGGAGCGCGAGAAGGCGTTGTAATGAAACTCCTTCTGTCGGAGCTCTTCGTTTTCGAGGAACTTATCGGATTTCCGTTCCCCCGAGAGGATCAAGACACCACTTTCGACATCGACCTTGATTTTATCTTTAGGCATCTGGGGGAGTGTCGCAGTGATGGTGTACTCTTGGGTGTCCTCACTCATTTGAATCGACGGAACGCAATCCGCATCCTCCGCTTGCGCCGAAGGTTCGAGCCAACCCCCATCGTCGAGATCCGTAAATTTCTTTTTAAAGGACTCTAGCTCTTGAATGGGTGACCAGACATTAATTTTAGACATTTTCGACCTCCTTGTACGCCGCAGCTTGCCGGCTCGTGTGTAGCTTAGCGCGCCCCCTTGCCACCCGATATGCGGAATGGAGAGCATCGGCATGACGATGATCATGTTGGTGATAGCTTAGCGCACGCGCTCGCGCAGCTGGGCCAAAGTTTTGGGCAATTGACTGGCCACTTCGTGCGCCAACACTCCTTGGGGCTCACCACCCTCGGCCAACTGTGCGGCCGCGAGCGCGCATAGCGAGCTGCCTAGCACCACGGCATGTTCGGGGCTCAAACCGAGCGCCAAATAGGCTCCGATGACGCCCGCCAGAAGATCTCCTTGACCGGCGGTGGCCATCGCAACGGTGCCAAGAGCCATCGACCAAAAATTTCCCTGCGCGTAGATTAGGCAGGGAGAGCCCTTGAGCAAAATCGTCACGTCGGGAAATTCGCCCACGAATGAGCGCAAAGCCTCAAGTCGCTGGCCGCGCCACGACGCCGGGGCGAGCGCACCGGACAAGAGCCGTCGAAATTCACCGTCGTGCGGAGTGAGCACCACGCTTTGCAGCGATCGCCCCCCCGGGGGAAAGACCGCGAGGGCGCCGCCGTCGAGCAGCAAGGGCTTGTCCGGCGGGATACGATCCAGGTAGCTTTGAATTTGCGGCAACTGCGCAGCCCCCAGCCCGGGGCCCATCACGTAGGCATCATTCTCTTGAGAAAAGCCGGGGATCAGCTCTGGAAGGTCTTTGATGACCTCGAATGGCGCTTCGGTCTCGAGCATGATCATTCCACACCCCGCCTTGAAGGCGCCCAGCGCGCACAAGGCGGCCGACCCCGGGTACTGGGCACTACCGGCGATGAGCTGGAGGCGGCCGAATTGATACTTATGACCTGAAGAGGAGCGCCGAGGCGCTAAGAAGGCAAGCAGCTCAGTCACGGACAGTGTTTTAAGGGGGATCATCGTTTCATCCTCGTTCGGAAATTCTAACGGTTGCGCTTTTAAACAAACATGACGCCCATCATGTTCTAGAGACGCCCAGTCATGCCGGCTTCGGGGCACAAGCACTACAATGGGCCCGACCTACCGCTAGGAGGTACGCCATGATTTTGTCCTGCGAAACGCAATACGCCACCTTGCCCGAACCGTCTTTAGACGACCTGAGCGACCTTGCTTCGGAATCAGACACCTTTGAAGAAACCGCCGAAAGGCTTTTTGATTCTTTCGGCCAAATCATCCCTTACGATCGCATCGGAATCGCCCTGCTTTCGCCCGATCGCGAAAACATCGAACTACGCTGGGTGAAGTCTCGCCGTCCGGCGAAATTTCTTAAAGTAGGATTCACGCAAAAATTTCTCGGCAGCAGTTTGGAGAAGATTCTTATCGACAATCATCCACGCATCATATCGAACCTTGATCAATATTTGGGTGAGCATCCGGGCTCAGACAATTCGCGCCGCGCGGTCGCCGACGGGATACGATCGAGTTTGACTTGCCCACTGCGAGGAGCCAATGGCCCGATCGGCGTCATCTTTTTTTCGAGTTATTTTCCCGGAACCTATTCCAGTGAGCACACGCACATTTATTCCTTGATCGCATCAACGATCGCGACTTCGGTGCAGAGAAAAATCGATCTCGCTAGTCACGAAGCCTTGGCGGGACGGGAAACTTTCTACCGCAAAGCCCTACACGACCTACGTACCCCACTGAATGTGCTAAAGGGCCTTAGCGACTTGGCCCTGAAAAACAAATTTGGCCCCCTACCCCCGGAGCTGGAGAAGCCCTTAGGCGCCATCCAGCGCCAAACGGAAATGATGACAAGCTTGCTTGAGCATATCCAAGATGGCCTGGATCTTGGCACCATCGACTTTTGCATCAAAAAACAAAGCGTCGCCCTATCCGAGTACCTCGACACGATCGCCATGGCTGCCGAGAGTTTGACCTTTGCCAAGAGCATGACATTTCGAATGTCCAGAAGTGTCGACCTTCCCCTCACGGCATACTTCGACCCCCAACGCTTGAGCCAAGTAATAGGCAACTTGCTTTCGAACGCGATCAAGTTTTCGCGCCCGAAAACCACCATCACTCTGGACGTGAGTCTCATGGACAGCAACTTGCACTTCGCCCTCACGGACCAAGGCATCGGCATCTCTCGGCCAGAGCTGCCCAACCTTTTTGCTCCGGACTCGTGTGCCAGCAAGGGAACGCAGACCGCGTTCGAGCGATGCCAAGGCCTAGGGTTGACGATCGTGAAAAAGATCGTCAATGACCACGGCGGAAAGGTTTGGGCTGAAAGTCAGCTCGGCGTGGGCAGTACCTTTCATTTCACATTGCCGTACCGAGCGGAGTGATGACGACGATCGCTAAAGATCGCTAAAGATGCCCAAGTCGATCATGGCCTGCGGATTGGTCAGGTACATGTCGTGCGAGGCGTCTAGTCGATTGATGATCATAAAGCGTAAGTCCGTATTGTCGCCCGTGAGGTGGCGGTAATTGGCGCGCTCCTCGAAAGGCAGAACGTTCTTATCTTGGCTATTGGTCACGAGGCGCGAGATCGTGCCGTAGGCATCGCCAAAGATTCCGGCCGCCACGGGCAGCCGCGGAGTACCGGGGATGCCAAGCAACTCGGCTGTGGCCTGATAGGGTTCGATGGCAATGTAGCCCTGAGAGTTGATCGTGGAGATCGAAGGTGTGCCAGGTACCGGCAGGGCAACGAGGTTGGTGTTGAACAGCACGTTCCACACGAGCGGTGAGACCTCGACATAAGTGCCGAGCTCGGCGCTGCTGCGCAAATGTGGCACCGCCAGGAGCGTGCCCACGAGCAGATCCGCCGTCACCCAAGGCACGTCGGCCGAAAGGCTGGGCGAGAGAAAGACCGAGCGGTCAATCCCAAAGCGGTTACGCAGGTTCGTGCCCTGCGACACGAGCCGGTCTTGCGCGAGCTGTACGATGGTGCCGCCCATGCTGTGGGAGACGAGCGTGTCGATTTGCACGCCGAGCGTTTGCAGAGCCGCGATCGATTCGATCAGAGTCGTGGCGTAATCCCGCAAACCGAGCTCGCCGTATAGCACTCCCGCAGGGAGCGAGGAGCCCCCGTGGCCTGGCATATCAAGAAACACCACCTTAGAAACCTTTGCTGACACCGAAGGCGTCGCGAAGATGCGCTCGGCCATGGGGCGCGCGGTGTTGCCCGTATGCGCAAGGCCGTGCTGAATGAGCACGGTACGTCCGCCCGCGGGCGCGGCAGGGTTGTTGAGAACTTGCGCCTGAATATCCACATAGACACCGGTGCGCACATCGATGGGCAAAAGATAGGTCGCGTCGGCCTTGGCGTACGGAGACGCCAGCAAGAGACCCGCGCTAACAATAAACGATCGAAACCACTTCAACTTTTTCATGCCGCCCATCCAAGCCCAGAAACGACAATGATAACAAGGCATCAAGAAATCTTAAACGGTGAGAAAGCCTCGACGCAGTGTGGCATGCCATCAAGGTTTCTGTGCCGTCTGTGGGCAAGAATTGGAGCAAACACGAACGAAGTGAGTAGAGAATCCCGCTACCTAAGAGTTTAAATTTAAATTGGAGCGGGAGACGGGATTCAAACCCGCGGCCTTCGCCTTGGCAAGGCGACGCTCTATCAGCTGAGCTACTCCCGCAGTGGTGGTATCACCAAGCGAAGTGAAGTAAATAGCCCAGCTAACGCGCAATTCCAAGCCCCCAAAAATGAAAAAGTGAAGTTTTTGGCGCAGACGTTCAACGCAGTGGGACGATCTACTAAGTGTTTAAATTTCTTTGAAATCTTTAAACACTTCTAGCCTTACACGGTTATTCACAAATATCTTTACAAGGCCAACTTGACCTTATGTGGATAACTAATTAAATCTGTATCTGTTCAAAGATTTAAAACATCACTTAAAGAGACCTCCCTAAAGGCCTCTGATGTTTAAAACCCCGGTCTAGAATTCCTTGCCCTCCCCTCTAGGCCGGGGTCATTTTTTCTCCCTTAATTCCAGAAGTATATAAAACAGCGAACAAGTGCAACTTGTGTCAGGCTTTTTAAGGAATTCAGCTACTTGCAAATACCCTATTGATCAAAATGATGGGCTTAGTGCTCAGGGCAGGGAGTGTTTGAGATTCGCCTCGAGCCCCTCAGTGGGAGCCAACTTGTGCTTGGACTCAAAGTTCAAATGTAGCGAGCCCTGCGAGAGGGTCTCCAAAATTCCCACGTGCACCCCAAACTTCGCCAGCACGATGTGCAGCGCAATAGCCACAAGACCAAGCACCTTGGGCAATCGTCTCACACGTTGGGCCTGAGCACCGCGTGCGAGCCGCACGTAGAGATTGAAATAATCCACGAAACGTAAATTCTCATCGATCACAAGCAAGGTCTGCAGACGCCCCTCGGGCACGAGCAGCGCCGCATGCACCACCGACTGTGCGGTGCGATCGAGGCCTACAAAATTCGCACTGCCACTGGGAGCGAGCTTGAGCTTGCCCTCGCGCAGATACTGCAAATGCTTGCGCGAGGATTTCTCCAGCTCCAAGGAGCCGTGAATGATGCCCGGGCATACAAGTGTCACAGGGATTTGCGCCTGACGTGAGACCCGCAAATGAGATTCGCGCTTGGAGGTGTAATAGGAAAAGAACTTGGAGACCCAGGGAAAATTCACAAAGTCATCCTCGTCGCGAAGCTTAGATTTGCAAAGCGTGGCACCGAAGGCCACCACCGATGAAATATAAACGAAATGCGACGCCAGTTGCGCCGACCACTCGAGAAGTTCGTCGGTGACTTCGATATTGAGCCGGTGCTGCTCGCGTTTTTCCTCGGCGCCCTTTGCGTGAATGATGGCCGCCATGTGCACCACCACAAACTTTTGCCCGGTCATGAGCAATTTGGTGGCGCGATCAAGCGCATCGGCAAGACCTTCGGTAGAGGAGAAATCCGTCTCCACAAAACGAATGCGTGAGAATTCGGCCTCTAAGCCGTGTTCGACAAGGCGGCGGTGAAAGATCGAGCCCGCTTTGGGAACCTTGCGTACAAGGCACACAAGGCGCCCGAGCCCCGCGGTGCGTGCGAGCCTACAAAAAACTTCAGAGCCAAGAAAACCCGTCACTCCGGTCAGCAAAAAGGAATCCGCATGAAAGGTGGAGGGCGTGGTAAGGTTCATGAAACTTTTTTACACGAATCGGCGCGCGAGGGCGAGCACCCAATCACGGGTCCAGGCGACCCGCACCTCGACTCGGCGCCCCTCGGGGTCATCGATGATGCCGTAGGTGCTCTCGTCGAACTTGTGAAAAGAGGAGAGCATCAGATGAGCATTGTTGGGACTGAGCGCCTTGAACACAGCCTCACGAGATACCCACTCCTCGAGCAAGGTTTGCGAGGTGTAGTTCTCGGGAGTGAGCTGAAAGCGCTCAGCGAGCCACTGAGGATTCTGCATGATCGGACGCTCACGATTGATGAGCTCAAGATCCACCCCCACCACCTGCCCCGCCGTGCTCTGAACATCGAGAGCCCAAAGCACTCCTGCAGGGCCGGTTTTGTGTGTGCGCGAATAACCACGGGGTAGCGCGCCCATTTGTGATTTGAGTTCGGCACTGGTAACAGCGGTGCGCCAGGTGAACGAAGAAATCCACGCATCACGCAGAGACTGATTTAGAAACTTTTCGAAGCTCTGCTGCGGGGATTCACTCACGTTGCCTTCACCATTCATCTGGGGGCGCCGCGATGGGAGCCCTATTCTCGAAGAGTGAGTCCGGCAACGTTAACGACGGGTTCTTGGATCACTTTCCCTAAGACCACAGCCCCAGAGGCCATGATCAGATCATGATGCTGGCGCGAGGCTTCGGGTGACAAGCAAAAAACAAAACCGATGCCCATGTTGAAGCTTTGAAACATTTCCATAGGCGTGGCGCCGCTGCGGCGCTGCACTTCGCGACACCACTCGGGCGATTCTTTGTACTCGCTGAGATCAAAGCCGAGCGCAATCCCCGTCTTGGGATTGTTAAAACGCAAAAGATTCAAAAAGCCGGAACCCGTGATGTGAAAGGCGCCGCGAATGGCTCCCTTCACCTTGGCTTGCAATTCGAGAAAGGGCTTTACGTAAAGCGCCGTGGGTGGCATCAGATGCGTGCGAATAAAATCCGCGTCTTTTTGAGCCTCGAAGAGTCGGCGCAGCCAGGAGAAGCCATTGGAGTGCGGCCCTGAGGATTTCCATCCGTAGACCACGTCACCTGGCTTGATGTTGGCGGGATTGAGATATTCCCGCTCTTCGAGAAAGCCCACCGCAAAGCCCGCCACGTCGTACTGGGGTTCCTCGTAGACGCCCGGCATCTCTGCCGTTTCGCCGCCCACAAGAAGCACGCCCGTCGCTTCGCACGCGCGGTGCAAGCCATCGAGAAAGTCGGAGAGAAAACCGCTCTCTTTTTGATGTCGCAGGGAGCCTACGGCGAGATAATCCATAAAGAGCTGCGGACGAGCTCCCACGCAGATAAGATCATTGACGTTCATTGCCATGAGATCTTGCGCAACCTGAGCTCCCGAACCGAGACCCGCCTTGGTCCAAATCACCTTGGTGCCTACCCCGTCGCAGGAGAGGGCTACACAATGCTCACCATGAGTACGGTAGACGGCCGCATAGGAATCAAAACTCGAAATCAAATTCTCCGGACTGCGCCCGAAGCGAGCGGAAATCTTATCCACCCATTCGTCAGCCCCCACCGTATCGACGCCCGAATCCTTGTACGACTTCGTCATTGGTCTTCTCCTAGTGCCAAAAGTGGCGAGTGCCGGTGATCACCATATCGACCCCAAGGTCGTGCGCACGATTGTGCACGTCTTGGTCGGCTTTGGAACCGCCCGGTTGCACGAGCTTCATGATTTCGCTCTTGGCGAGGATCTCTACCGAGTCGGCAAAGGGCAAAAAGCCATCACTCACGCAGATGAGCTGGGACCAGGGAAATTTCGTGCGCGCGCAAAATTCTTTGGCGCGAGGTATTGCGAGACGCTCCAGGGCGTCGATGCGGTTGGGCTGCCCCTGTCCCGCCCCTGCGAGAACGAGCCATCGAGCATCGTCTTCGATGCCAACGAGCACCATGGCATTCGACTTAGAGCAAGCCGCCATCCACTGTGAGGCCTCGAGAAAATAACCTTCGTTCGTGAGCTCATCGCCTGCGGTCCATACCGGCGAGTCGATGCGTTGCACACAGCGCCCGAGGGCGCCCTGCATGATTTCGGTATCGCCGTGATCGGCGCGCCACTGGTGCGACTCTACGAGGAGAATTTTGAGTTTGGGTTTTTTGGCAAAAAGCGCCTCGGCCCACTTCTCGGAGCTGTCAGTGCGAGGGAGCACGAGAATCTCGATGAATTTCTTTTCGAGAATTTCACTCGTGATCTTTTCTGAGGGCTCGAAGTTCATGCCGATCACGCCACCGAAACGCGACTTGTCATCGCCGTCCCAGGCCCATTGGAAAATTTCGTCGTCGGGCACGGCTTCGTTAACACCTGCCACGCAGGCGCCGCAAATTGTCTGGTGCTTGATCACGCAGGCGGCCTGGCGGAGAAAGGGACGCACAAAACGAAAGGCCGCTTCAGCGTCGCGCCAATTGTTGTATGAAAAGTCTCCGAAAACCTTGAGCCCCTTGCGGAAGGCCGGCATGAAGTGAGCCGATTGGTGCGGATTCTCCCCGTAGCGCAGCTCACCCGCGCCCATCGAAGCAAGGTGAATGCGCTCGTAGTGGCGAAGCACTTCTTCGTCGGTGGAAAGGATCAAATCGAAGGCCTCAAGCGCAAAGCGCTTGCGCAGGCCATCGTCGTCGGTTCCGATCTGCGAGATGAGTCGAGCGTATTGCGAAGGACTCGTGAGAATCCACACGTGCTCATGGTTTTTGGCGGCCGCGCGCACCATGGTGGGGCCCCCAATGTCCACCCACTCCATCAGAGTCGAGAGTTCTTTTTGGGCGGGACCTTTTTCTTGAATGGGATAAAAATTGCAAACGACGGCGCCGATGCGGCAATCAAAGGGCCACTCAGATTCGTCCTGCCCAGGACGGAAGAGAATGGAACCTAGCACTTTGTGGTGAAGCGTTTTCACTCGGCCATCAAAGCGCTCGGGTTCGCCGGTAAATTCGGAAATTTCCATCACCTCAAAGCCCTCGGATTGCAGCGTGCGATAGGTGTTGCCCGTGGCGAGAAGGTGAAACCCCTTGTCGAGAAAAACTCGAGCGATGGTCGAAAGGCCTTCCTTATTGGAAACCGAGATCAAGGCGTAAGTTTTGAGGTTGTTATCGATGTCGTTCACGTGAGGGGACTCCTTTGTTCAATCAAATCCATCATTCTTTGAATCACCTGAAATCCTGAACCGTTGAGGTCAAAGACTTCAGAGCGAAACTTGGGCATGCGGCTCGTGCCGGAGGTCTGCGGAGCGTCCAGGGAGCGCAGCGCGATCTCGGGGTGCGGCATCATGCCAAAACACCACGAAGCGCCAACGCGCGAAACCAAGCCCGCGATACGCTCGTGCGAGCCATTGGTAAAATTCTCGTCTCGATAAAATAGAAAAGGCTGCACACCCTCGGGCAGCGGCGCCCCCAGGTGCAAGCGCCCTTCTCCGTGGCGCACGGGAAGCTTGTGCTCTTCGCCCGTAGCGAGCGCCACGTGGACCCAGCGGTTTTGGAAGCCTCGTGGAGCGTTGGGCAGAAGGCGTGTATGCGATCCGAAAACGTTCAAATGCGAGAGCGCCTGAAAGCCATTGCAGATGCCCGTCAAGTGAGCACCGCGCTTTAAAACCTCATCGAGAAATCCGTGTTCCTTGAGCCAATACGCCAAGAGGCGTCCGGCGCCAAAGTCGTCAGAAAATGAAAAACCGCCCGGCACCCAGACCCATGTCTTGGCGTCGAGTTGAAGTCGTGCTTGCCAACCCGACTCAAAAAGATCCGAGAGACCGAAATACTCGACCCGCTCAATGCCGCAGTCCTTGAGCGCGCGGAAGGTTTCTTCTTCGCATTCGATGCCCATCTCACGGAGCACGACAGCGCGTAGTTTTGAGCTCATCGCCACAACCCTTTCTCCGATTTGGCCCGGTAGGTACGTTCGACCCGCTCGAGGTCGACAGTCGCGATGTCATCAGAAGTGAGGACGCGCTCGGCGCTCACCACACCCAAACGCAGGAGTCCGGGAAGCGCGCGTACGGCATCTTCTACATGGTGTGGATCGAGGGTCATTACAAAACCAGCAATGCCCTCGCCATAGGCGGCAAGCGGATCATCTAGCTTTGCGTGCAAGATCATGCCGAGCGAGGTGCCAAAACTCATTTTCACAAGCGATCCCAGCACCCCACCCCGACCTACGGTGCGCAGCGAGCGAACATTTCCTTGAGCAATGAGTTCACCGAGAGCGAGGTAGCGGGCTTTGACTTGGGCCATGAGCGCCTGGTCCCCGGCTACGTAGCGGTAGTCAATCTGAGTGGGCACCGTCTCGAGACCCACCAGACGCGCAAGCGCGGAATCCAGGAGTGTCGCCTCGAGTGCGGGAAGCAGAGCCACGATGTCGTTCGGGCGCTGCAAATAAGACGAGGGCACAAGCTCGGGAGAGCGGGCTGAGCCTGTCATGGAAAGCAGCACCGCCGGGCGGGCGCGGAAAACCGCGCTGTTATTTTTCATGGAATCCTTGCCCGAAACGAAGGGGATTTCAAAAGTACGGGCGAGACGCGCAAGCGATTCTGCCGAATCCACGAGCTGCGACAGCGAATGAGCATGATTCGTGGGATCGGGCCAGGCGTAGTTGTCGAGAGCCGAAAGGGTTCCCCACTGCACGCCGGTGGCGACAGCTTTAGAAGCCGTTTCGAAGAAGGCGAGCTCGGTAGCGCGTTTGACGTCGCGGTGTTCGGGGTAAGCGGCGTGCGTGAGCACGACGGCGGCACCCGAGGCCTCGGGAATTTCGACGATGGCTCCCTGAGCAGGGTTGCGCTGCTCAGCTCCGTTATAAGGCTTGCGAAGTGTGCGTCCCTGAACCTCGTGATCAAAACGGCGCACGATGCCCTCGCGTGAGCAGAGTTCGTCAGAAACAAAGAGATGCTCGAGAGTGTCCTGCGGAGACAACTTCGAAGCGCGACGCTGACCTTCGAGAATGGCGCTTTCTTCGTCGGTGCGTGTCCATTCGCCACGAAGTTCCAGCTTGGGACAAGCCTCGTGCAAAAATTCGAGTTCCACATCCACGAGTTTTTTGCCGTGTACGGTGACTTCAAAGCGGCCCGAGTCATTGAGCTCTCCGAGCTCGTCCCACTCGATTTGCATGCGCCTGGCGAGGGCCTCGAAAGCTTCGGGCTTGGAGGTGGCCACCGTCATGCGCTCTTGAGATTCGGAGAGCAAGCGGATCCACGCGGGAATGCTTTTCACTTTGAGACGCAAATTCGAGAGATCGATTTTGGCGCCGCCCGTGCTGAGCGACATTTCGCCCACGCTCGAGGCCAGCCCCCCAGCACCGTTGTCGGTGATGGAATCGATGAGCCCCTCATCGCGTGCGCGCAAGAGAAAATCTGTGAGCGAGCGCTGCACAAAGGGGTTGGCGACCTGCACCGCGGAGCCCACAAAATCTCCCTCTTCGAGAGAGCGCGAACTCATCACAGCGCCGCGCACACCGTCCACACCTGTGGCGCCGCCGATACAGTAAAGGCGGTTGCCGGGAGCGGCATTTTTGTCGACGTGAGTGACCTTCATCAGGCCCAGAGCACCGGCAAAAACATAGGGTTTGACGGCGTAAGACGCATCAAAATGCACCGAGCCTTGCACAGTGGGAATGCCGCTGTGGTTGCCGCCCACCTCAATGCCGCGCAAGACGCCCGCACGGATCACACGCGGCGGAAGGGCATTTTCGGGGCGGGGCTGAGCGTGTTCGTCGGGCTCAAAGCAGAGCACATTCCAGTTGGCGATGGGCTTGGCGCCAAGCCCCGTGCCCAGGATATCCCGGTGCACGCCCACAATGCCTGTGGCAGCCCCACCAAAGGGAGAGATCGCCGAAGGACTGTTGTGCGTTTCCATCTTTGAGCATACGGCCCACTCGGTATTTTCACCGCGGTAGTTCTTGAGTCGCACGACGCCGGCGTTGTCGTGGAACATCGACAAACAGTCGTCGCGTTTTTCGGCAACTTCGAGCGAAGGAGCGCGGATATGAGTTTTAAAAATCGAATTCACTTCGCGCCCACCGACGCGAATCACAGCGTTGAAAATTTTGTGTTTGCAGTGCTCGGACCATGTCTGCGCAAAGAGTTCCCATTCGGCACGGGTCCACGGGCGGCCCTGGGTTTTTTCTCGCTCCAGAAGCACGCGCTCTTCGTCAGGGGTAAAGGGCAAGCCCAATTCGCCGGGAGCAAAGGCATCCCAGGAGTCGTCGCGCGGCACGCGCGGCTGCGGATCAGACTTGCGCCACGCGAGATATTCGGTTGCGGTGGTTTTCTTGAGGCTCTCGATCGAGGGCTCTTTCCAGGTCCACTCGAGCTCCTGCAAAAAAGCAGGGGAGAGTTCCGCGTCCACGGGAAGCACGAGGACTTCGTCCACTTCAAAGTCTTGCGTATGGGCGCCGAGCACACGGGCTAGCGAAGAGGTCTTGGGATGCATGACGCCGAGGTTCTGGTGGCGCACCAGCAGCGAGCCGTTCTTCACGCCATCAAGCCATGCGGATTCGAGCGCGGCCCCAGGAAAGATCCCACGCGCCGCCGTCAGAGCGGCGTCGCCACGAAACCAGATGACTTCAAAGAGCGAAGCACCTGCGGGCCAATCGGTCCGGGGATCTAGTTTCGTCGCGAGCAACTTCACGGCAGAATGTCCTTTCGCCAGGCGACGGCATCTTTCCAGGGCGAAGCCGAGAGCGTCGCGAAGACCTCATCGGCCGCTTCGGTAAACGAATCTCCCGTGCCTACCAAATAGGCCAAACGACCCGTGGTGGATGTGGTTTTGAAAAGCCTTACGGGCGAGGCCACTGCCGAGGGCAAGTTCCACTCGCCAAGCGAGAGACCACTCTTGACCTTGCCGGGATAATCCGGATGCACAAGAGAAAGGCAGATCGACTTGCCATCGAAGCCCTGATCTTTGGCCTGGGTTTCGATGCTGAGGCCGAGAAGCGAACGGAGCACTTTTTTGGTGCCCCAGGCGGCGACGATGGCCTGCGTCTCGGGATCGCCGAAACGCGCGTTGAATTCGAGCAGAGACCAGCCGCGCTGACGGTCTTTCATCAGTCCGAGGAAAACCACGCCTTGGTAGCGCACGTTCTTTTCGAGCAACACCTTGGCGAAGGCCTGCACCCAGGCGCGGAAGGTATCGACGTCTTCGTCTTTGATGAGCGGGTGCGGAGCCCAGGCTCCCATCCCCCCCGTGTTAGGACCCAGATCGCCTTCGAAGCGACGCTTGTAATCTTTGGCGGAGCCGAGATAAACGGCGCCGATGTTTTCGGGATTTTGCGCATCGACGGCAAAAAAGACAGAAGCCTCGGGGCCACTGAGTTTTTCTTCGATCACCACGCTGTCATCAGCAGAGTACGCATCGTAAATGCGTTTCGCCTCGTCCCAGCTTTCGCAAACCACCACGCCCTTGCCGGCGGCAAGAGAATTCTTTTTGACCACGGGCGGATCGCTTAGCTCGCGGCGGGCGTCGTCGAAGTTATGGTACACGCGCGGGCCAGGAATGCCGGCCTTGACGGCGACCTCGCGACCAAAGCTCTTGGACCATTCGATCTTGGCGGCGTCGCGTTTGGGTCCGTAGGCCCAGACGCTCTTCTCGGACAAATCATCCACCATGCCGGCCTCAAGATCGGCGTCCATCGACACGAATACGGCATCGGCACCAGTGGCGGCTTCGAGCACTTCACAGCCCTCCTCACGGAGGCGCCATCGGAGCGCAGCTTCGCGTCCACCTCCACCCTGCACATAAACTCGGGGCTTGGTGCTATCAAAGCGCATCCAGTCGAGGAGCGGCTTGGAATTCTTCTCGTCGAGAAGCACTGCGAAGGCCTCGTACATGGCGGCGATTTTTTCGGCGCGCCAGGTGCCCAGGCGCGGCGGTGCATAGATGCGCTTGCGCCAATCGTCGGGACAGAATTTTTTGGCGAGCGTGAGGTCCGTGGCCCAGTAGGTTTTCTGCAGCCACTGGCGCAGGATTTCTTTGGACAGTGAAATTTGCGGCATCAGCGGATGTGTCACGCGCAGCTCATCGAGGCCGATGGCATCCACCAGGGCGAGCGTGTTGGTACCGGGGCACCAGGCAAGTTCCACCTTGCCGTCCCACAGTGTGAGTTCACAGGTGGCCAGATCCTGAAGCAGCACCTTGGCGATGCCCTTCACAAATCCGCGCACGCTCTCGAGTTCCAACCCAGGCGGCAGCAGCGTTTGCGCCTCGCGGTCATCCAGCAATCGATCTTGGTCTTCGAGTTTGGTGAAGGTTTCCACCACAACTTCGTCAAAGCGATAACCAACTCCGAGCTCGGGAAAACGTTTGAGATACGAAGAGCCGCGCGGCAAACCCCAGCGAAAGACAAATTCGATGGGCAAGAAGTAAAACTCATTCGGGCGCAGGTTCTGCGTACGCGTGGCGTGCAGCGCCTTTTTTTGCCAGTAACCGGTGCGCACGTGATCAAATTTCGTGGTGAGCGTCCCCACTCCGTGCTTGCGCATGAGGTTGTTAAAATAAATCGCCTGTTTGAAGAGGGCCTGAGATTTTTTGGGGATGAGGTCCGGAAGCGGTCCGTAGTCGAATACCGACACTCGATCGCTAAATTGAAAAAACAATTCATCCGAAACTTGGCTGTCCGAATAAATGTCCTTGGACGAGCCCTTTCTGACGAGTTCTAGAGACATCGTTGTTTGCGCCTTTCTTCAACAAAACGGGAGTGGTGGAGATCCGAATACGGATACTCGCCGGTAAGACATCCCGTGCACAGGTTTTCGGTTGCGAGGGCTTTTTTGAGTCCCGCGAGGCTTAAATAAAACAATCCGTCCACACCGAGTTGCTTCGCAACTTCGGGTATGGATTGGTCGGCTGCGATGAGCTCCGAGCGGTCGGGAAAATCGATGCCGTAGTAGCAGCCCGAAACGATGGGCGGGCACGTGGAGGCGAGATATACGGCCTTGGCGCCCGCTTCGCGCAGACGCTGAGTCATAAGGCGCGAGGTGTTGCCACGCACCACCGAATCGTCGACGAGCAGGATGCGCTTGTCGCGCAGCTCGGGACCCACGAGGGAGAGCTTTTGCGAGAGCGCTTGCAGGCGTTTTTCTTGCGACGACAAGATGAAGGTGCGAGGCACGTAGGGGTTTTTGATAAGAAACTCACGAAAGGGAATGCCGAGCTCTTCGGCCACTGCGGTGGCCGCGATGCGCGAGGTCTCGGGCACGGGCACCACAAAGTCGATCTCATCGTTGATGAAGGAAGCCGAAGTCCAGTCGCCGGAGATTTGCTTGGCGAGATAGCGTCCGAGCTGAAAACGCTGGCGGTAAACCGAAGTTCCCTGAATCGCCGATTGCGGCGAGGAGAAGTACACCGATTCGAACATGCAAGAGCGACGCTTGGATTCGAGATTCTTTTTGGAAACCGTCATGCCGCGCTCGAGTTTGCCGTTGGAATAGCGGACCCATTCCCCGGGCAGGATTTCGGAGATCTTCACATCGCGCAAGAGATCGAGCGCGCCAGTTTCGCTACCAAAGGCCACGACCTCGTCGGATTCGGCGAGATAGAGAGGGCGAATGCCAAAGGGATCGCGAAAGGCGTAGAGATCGCCATTGTCGAGAATGCCCACCACCGCGAAGCCGCCTTCAAAGGTGTCCATAAGCTTTTGCACCGCTGGGACAAAGCCCTCGGTGCCGTAGGTTTTCAAAAACTCTTCTTGCAAGAGCTCCAGGTCGGATTCTGTTTGCAGTGTGCCTTCGAAGTTCTCGCGAACTTCGTGCACGTTGGAGATGTTGCCGTTGTGGGCCATCGCGATCTTGGGAAAGCCTGACACGAAGGGCTGGAGCTCCACGATACCGCCCGTTCCCGTGGTGGCATAGCGCGTGTGCGCGAGAGCCGACTTGGAGGGCTTCAGCGTGGTCCACTCTTGCAGAGCGTCCGTGATCAGGCCGCGGCCTTTGACCACTTGGTAGCTGCCCTCACCCGCATAGGCCACGAGTCCTGCGCCATCTTGCCCGCGGTGCTGCAAGCGGAAGAGAAGTGCGGCGCAGAGATCCACGGCGTCCGTTCCCTTTTTTGTATGTACCCCCACCACTCCACACATAATTTCCGCCTTCCTAAAGCTTCAGCTGTTTTGCGATCTCGTCGAACTTTTGTACCGTGCCCCTAAGCACGGTCTTCTCGAGGTCCGCGACGCTCGAAATGTTTTTTAAATAACCTTTGTCCTGAAGCACCGAAAGGAGCTCGGTTTGCGCCGCTTCGGCCTCGCGCGAGGCTTCGCGCACGAGGGAGTGCGCATTCGCCACACCCTCTTTGGAGAGCGCTACGTAAAAGGCTTCGGCGAAAACCGACGAACCCGCACTGTTCATATGGCGGGTCATGGACTCGGCATTGATCTCGATGCGCGAGAGGACTTTCGTCAGACGTTTCATCATGAGGTACACGGTGGCAAAGAACTCGCCGTAAAAGCGGCCCGAAGCCGAGTTCGTGAGATCGCGCTGATGCTCGGTGACGAGATCAATTTGCAAGAGCTGCAAACGCGACTGGAGAAGTTTGTAGAGCGAGCAGACGTGCTCGAGGTTCCAGGGATTGCGCTTTTGCGGCATGGTGGATGAGCCCACCTGCCCCGGCGCCATGCCCTCGGCAATTTCAGCAATTTCGGAGCGCGCCAGGTGGCGCAAGTCGTTGGCGACCTTGGCCACCACAGAAGCGTAGGCAAAGAGCGAAGAAGCGAGGTGCCACTGGTCCTCGGGCGCGATGATCTGCAGCGAGCCGAGGTCGCGCTTGAGCTCGAGACGCTTGAGCATCTCAGCTTCGAGCTTGAGCGGATCGCTAGAGAGCATCGCCGATGCGTGGTAACCGCCGATGGCGCCGCTCGCCTGGCCGCAGAGCTCCTCGGCGGAGCGGTCGACGAGCGCGCGGGCGCGCTGCAAGCGATGGGCAAATTCCATCATCGAGAGACCAAAGAAGGTGGGCACCGCCCACTGTCCGTGGGTGCGGCCGACTTGGCGGGTGTTCTTGTGCTTAACGCCGAGATCGCGAATGGTGGTTTCCAGATCGCGTGCGGCGGCGGCGAAGTCTTTTTCGAGAAAGCGTTTGAGCCGCACGCGCTGAGCGGTGTCGACCGTGTCGAACGACGTGAGCCCCACGTGCACCCAAGTGGCGAGCTCGCTGAGGCCGGCCTTCTGGAGACGCACGGAGAGAGCTTCGACGAGCGCGCGCGTGGCGTGCTGGGTGCGCGCCTCGATGGCTTCGATCTCGGCGAGCGCGAGGCCCGCGAAGATCTTGCGCACCTTCTCGACGTCAAACGTAGGGCATATTTTTGCTGCGGCGAGGGTTTCGAGCCACGCGAGCTCCACATCGACTTGGGCTTCGATCAAGGCCTCTTCGGAAAGCGATTCCGGAAGGTCTTTGGCGTAGCGAGTGTCGAAGGGAGAAAATAGCGTCATCGTGTTTTTTACCTCAAGTGGCGAAGACCCCTTACGAGGTCGGGGTTGGTGATTTGATACAATCCGCGCAACTCGCTCGAAGCTTTCGTGCGGTCCGCTGCAGAGAGATTAGAACGCAAAAGGTCGTCGAGCAACGGGGCAAAGTAAGTCTGTTCGGCTTCACGGACGCGATCGCGACCCTCTTGCCACGTGCCTAGATCGCCCCAATACACCGGATGTTGGTAGAGCACGGGGCCACCGTCCACGGAATCGTCCACGAGATGCACGGTAAAACCGCTCACGGTGACCTTGGCGAAGGCCTCTTCGTGCACACGGTGATCAAGCCCCGGAAAGGCGGGCAAGAGCGACGGGTGGAGATTGAGCACGGGAGCGCGAAGCTCTTCTAAAAACTTCGCGCTGAGTATGGCTTTGTAACCGCAAAGCACGACCATGAGATCTTCGGGCATGGCGGCGCGCTCTCGGATCAGACGCGCTTCGAATTCGGCTTTGGGATATTGATGGGCCTTGGGGGCGCCCAGCAGATCCTGAGCGACGGCCACGCCCGGCGAAGGGCGGTCGGCGTAGTAGCCAATCAGAGCCTCACGGGTGCTGGGGGAGATTTTTGAGTGCAGGGCTCGGAAAGTTTCGCCGCTGGATGAAGATACTAAGATCCAAGGTCTTACGGCCTCAGCCATTGTTCCTTTCCGGGTTTCACCCTACTCCCACTCGATCGTGCCGGGGGGCTTGGAGGTCATGTCGTAAACGACACGATTCACGCCCCTTACTTCATTCACAATACGAGACGTGATTTCTTTCAAGTCTTTCCACTCAAACTCTGTCGCCTCAGCGGTCATCGCGTCAATTGAGGACACGGCCCGCAGCGCCACGGCCCACTCGTAAGTGCGGCCGTCGCCCATCACGCCCACGCTCTGCACGGGCAAGAGGGCCGCCAGGGCCTGCCAGGTTTTGCGGTAGAGGCCGCGCGCGACGAGCTCTTCGTAGAAAATGGCGTCCACTTGACGCAAGATTTCGATCTTTTCGGGGCGCAGCTCGCCCACACAGCGAATGGCAAGGCCGGGGCCCGGGAAGGGATGGCGTTCGAGAAAGGCTTCGCGGATGCCGAGGGTACGGCCGATCTCGCGCACTTCGTCTTTGAAAAAATGGCGCAGAGGTTCCACGAGGATCGCGTTGAGGTCGGGGGGTAGGCCGCCGACGTTGTGGTGGCTCTTGATCTTGTGGGCCGCCGCCAGGTGATTTTGGGCGCTTTCGATGACGTCCGAGTAGATGGTGCCCTGGGCGAGATAGACCTTGGAGGTCTTGGCGTGTGGGATCGACGAGTAAAAGGCGTCGATGAAGAGCCGGCCCATGGTCTTGCGCTTGAGCTCGGGGTCGGAGACGCCGTCGAGCTCAGCCCAGAACATGCGCTTGGCGTCGATGATCTCGAGGTCCACGTTGGGAAACTCGTTAAAAACCGCCTTGAGATCGATGATGTCGTAGGCGCGCTGGAAACCGTGGTCCACGAAGAGCGCTTTCACTTTGACGAATTCCGAGAGCAGGGCCACGAGCACGGTGGAGTCCACCCCACCCGAAGCGCCGGCATAAACCACATCCACACCCTTCAGCTCTTCTTTGAGCTTTTGGCGCAAGCGGCCCAGCTCGTCGCGAATCGACCAGTCGGGTGTGAGCGCGAGGATGCGCGCCGCAAAGTTGTGCAATAATTTTTCGCCTTCTTGCGAATGGAAGACTTCGGGGTGGAACTGCAGACCCCAGATCTTTTTGCCCGGTATGGAGAAGCCGGCGATCTTGCCGCGCGATTCGATGATGATCTTGGCGCCCGGAGGCACCGCCACCACAGAATCGCCGTGGCTCATCCACACCACCGACTCAGAAGCGAGGCCCTCGGTGAGCGCGTCGCCCGCAGCATCGGCCGTGAGCTGGATCTTGGCCGCTCCGTATTCGCGGTGAGCCGAAGAGGAGACTTTGCCGCCGAATTTTTCGGCGAGATATTGGTAACCAAAGCAAATGCCGAGCACAGGCACGCCGAGATCAAACCACGAAGAGTGTGGCTCGAGCCCCAGGCCCACAGACGAAGGCGAGCCCGAGAAGATGACACCGCTCACTTTGCCGTGGGCGCCGTCGTCGAGGTTCTTTTTCCACGTCTCGTGCGTGAGGTTGCCCGCGATAACATCGCAGGCGAAGCCGAGGCGACGGTAGGTTTTCGCAATGAGCTGTGTGTACTGGGAGCCAAAGTCTAAAACGAGAATCATCGATCGCTTCCTCCGCCGCTGTAGTTGGGCGCTTCGGCCGTGATGGCCACATCGTGTACGTGGGATTCTTTAAGAGCTCCCGCAGAAATTTTGGTGAAACAGGCCTTAGAACGCAGCTCTTTGAGATCGGCCGCACCGACGTAGCCCATACCCGAGCGCAGACCGCCGAGCAGCTGGTGCACCACATCGCGGAGTTTGCCGCGGTAGGGAACCCGCGCTTCGACGCCCTCGGGAACAAGTTTGGTGGTTTCGGCGACGCCGTCCTGGAAGTAGCGATCACTCGAGCCGCGCTTCATGGCTCCGAGCGAGCCCATGCCGCGGTAGGATTTGTACGCACGGCCGCCGTAGAGAATCGTCTCGCCCGGAGACTCGTCCGTGCCAGCTAACAGCGAGCCCAGCATCACGGCGTCCGCGCCGGCCGCGAGGGCCTTGGTGATGTCGCCCGAATAGCGAATGCCGCCATCTGCGATGATGCCGACCTTTTTGTATTTGGCGCGAATCGCGTCGCTCACACGCATCACTGCGCTGAGCTGGGGCATGCCCGCACCCGAAACGATGCGCGTGGTGCAGATCGAACCAGGGCCGATACCCACCTTCACCACGTCAGCGCCCGCTTTGGCCAGGGCGATGGCGCCCTCGGCGGTAGCGATGTTGCCCGCGATGATCACAACCTTGGGATATTTCTTTTTGATGAGTTCAACGGTCTTCAGCACGCCCTTGCTATGCCCGTGCGCAGAATCGACTACCAGGGCATCGACACCATCGCGCACCAGCGCTTCGGCGCGGCCGATACCGCCCTCGAGCACACCCACCGCAGCCGCAACCAGGAGCGACCCGCGCTGATCTCGCAGTGCGAGCGGATGTTCGGCTTGGTAGCGCCAGTCTTTAGAGGTGATGAGCCCTTTGAGTTTGCCCGACTTGTCGACGAGGGGAAGCTTTTCGACTTTGTATTTGCGGAAAAACTCCACCGCTTGGTCTTGAGAAGAACCTTCGGGGAGAGACTTCACCGGCGAGCTCATAACGTTGGAGACAAGCTTTTGTTTGTCAGAGGCATAACGCAAGTCGCGCCCCGTGCACATGCCGGTGAGTTTGCCGTTTTCGTCGAGAACCGGAAATCCGGAGACTCCGGTTTCTTCGATGAGTTGCAGCACTTCAGAAATTTTTTGATCGGCGCGTACGGTGATCGGATTCAAGATCACCGCGTTTTGGAAATTCTTCACGCGTTTGACATGCCAGGATTGACCTTCGGCGGAATTGTTTTTGTGAAGCACGCCGAGTCCACCCATAAGGCCCAGAGCGATGGCGGTTTTGGCTTCGGTAACCGTATCCATCGCGGCCGAGAGGATGGGAACGTTGAGCGTGAGAGGCCCCAGCTGCGTCGTCAAATTAACGTCACCCGGCAGGATCTCTGAGTATCCGGGTTCCAGGAGCACATCGTCGAAGGAGAAAGAATCGGTGAAGGGGGGCTTTTCGGTAGTCTTGAGCGCCATGTTCGGTCTTTAGCAAAATAACCCCCACCTCACAAGATTTTGATCCCTCCCCTCGCAGTATCCTCATTTATACTGACCTCATGAAGCTTCGCCCCAGCATCCGCACCGCCTTATCGCTCTGTCTTTCCGCCCACTTCGCAGTGGCGCAGCCCGCCGTCAAGGTCGACACCGACACGGTACCCTTGACCCACGGCCTGGACGCCGAGTCTCTGGGCACGCACCTCTACTTTGCCATCGACCGCTACGAATCGGCCCGCGACGCCTACGAAAAGCGCGGCCCAACGGCCCTGATCGAAGAGATGCCCGAACTCTCCAAAGAAGACTCCGACTTTTTGCGCACCCGCGTGGGTAGCTTGAAGCCCCTGCCCAATGTGAGCGTTGAGAATGGCAACACCCTCAGCGCCCCCGAAGGGGTGAAGGCCGAGGTCCTCTCGCTACGCAATGGCGTCACCCTCAAAGTGAAGGGCCAAACAGTGAGCCTGCCCATCGGCGGCTCCATGCGCACGGCCTTTGAGGAAATGCAAAAAGCCCTGGGCATCAAAGTTGCGCGGGGTCTACCCCTGGTGCGAGAAGCTTGGGCCGCCGACACCACGGTGGTCGCATTGAGCATCGTCGCCGTGCTCGCCTCGGCGTTTCTCGCAGGCAAATCGTATTCCAACTACCAAGACGAAAAGCAATCTCGCGAGAACGAATTGCTCGCAGAAGACGCTAGCGAAGAACAACTCACACAGTATCGCCAGCGCCACGGACTCTCGGCAGATGGTTCGCGCCGCTTTGGCATGTGGTCTGCTCCGGGCCGCGCGGCGAGCCGCTTTTGGTCGAGCGCTACCACCAAGGACAAAGTCGAATCGGCCAACTTCTACGGCACGGGCAGCTGGGGCGCTTCGATCGTCTCGGCATTGCGCAAACTTGGCCCGAGCTCACGCATGATGACCCAGCCGCCAGCAGATCTGCTGCAACAGTGCTCAGGTTTTGCGGGGCTCAGCGAAGCCGACAAGCACAAAGTGTGGGTCGCGTTTTTTGATGCGCTCTCGATGGCAGAATCGGGCCACAACCCCAACGTGCGGTACGCCGAATCCTTTGGCGTCACGAGCCGCGGCATGCTGCAAATTTCGTGGGCTTCGGCCCGTGGTCACGGCGGCACATGCGCGGGTGCGACCGCGATCAATCTGCACAGCCCCGAGTTCAACCTCGGCTGCGGTGTGAAGATCATGGAGAACCAGCTGCGCCGCAGGGGCACACTGTTTCCGGATTCGTATTATTACTGGTCGGTGCTCAGCCCCGGCAAAAACACTACGGGCTTCAAACGTTTTTCAGCCCGTCTGAACTTTTTAAAAGCGATTCCCGAGCGCTGGCCTGCAGGCTGCGCGAAGTGATCAGTCCTTCTTGACCTCAGCGCGCGAAATTTTGATGTAGGGGTTCAGAATCTTGTTCCAAAGCTCCAGCAGCTGCCGATCCGTTTTGATTTCAGCATCGGAAATTTTAAAACTGTTGAGGGTGAGATCATAGCTGCTCGCACTGTCTGCAAAGCGCCACGAGAGAGACGGCGACTTGGATTGCAGCACCAGAAAGTGACTAACAAGCTTGGTGCCTTTTTTGATGGTGATGTGTCCTGTGGCCGCATCCACATCGAAGTATTTAGGATAGCGACGGTGCACATCCCAGAGGGCGTTGATCTGGCAAGAAACAGCGAGATCGGCGCCACCATTCTCGCGAAAAGTAGCTTTGTTGTTCACAATGACGACATCGCTGTGAATGTTGTGCTCTTTGGCAACGACGAAGTCTTGCAGCACTTCCATCTCAAAGAGGCCAAAGGCCTTTTCCTCTTCGATGGCGCTGAGCACGATAGGCGCCGCTTCGGCTTTGGGTTGCGCTTCTTGGGCTTGCGCACTGAGGACTCCGACTAAGACCATCAAAACAAAAAAATAGGTTTTCATCGCAGAGCCAGGCTTAACACCAATTGCGCAATGCAGCAACGAGCGTTTCCGCCAGAAAAACGCACGAGATTTCAGGCCTTTAGCCGTTAATTAAGACGGTTAAAGTGCCGAAACGTAAGGAGCATGAGTCCCATCACGCGCTTTGCAGATTTGGCCGCACGCTGGATTCGCGCGCTCGCGTGCGCCGCGATGCTGCCGGCCCTCGTGCTGGCCGCGGGGGATCCCCTCACGCTGCACGTGCGCGCCGGTCACACGACCTCGCGCATCGCCCAATGCAAAGTGGGCATGCCCATCTACAACCCCGCGCGCGGAAGCCTGCGCCAGCTGCTCGAGGTGAATCCCGAAATCACAAACCCGGACCTCATTTACGTCGACCAAGTGATTCGCCTGCCGAGCGTCTCACGCCATTACGTGCCCTCCTCGCGCTTTCTCTGCAAAAAGGATTTCGATCTGCCCGCAGTGAGCGAGATTCCCCGCAGTGTCGCCTCGGTGAAAATGCCGGCCGTGATCTACCACCCTGTGGTTCGCCGCACGGAGCGCGACCGCTCGAGGCGCATGATGATTCGCATTCCGCGCGTTGAGCGATACCGTGGAGAGGAGCGCGGCCCCGCCTCTGAAGGCACCATCGTCCACTCCGATCGTTACAGCCGCCTCGGCTTCACTCCGAAGCTGAATTTCCTGCGCCTCGACGGCACCGATCTTGATACCGAAGGAACAGCAACGGTGATCTCGGACGTGAACTACGGCGGCGAGCTGAGCTGGACACATGTGTGGTCGACTAGCTTTCGCACTTATGTGAGCGGAGATTTCTTGCGCTTGCGACTGCGCCCCACCGAAAGCGGCATAACCCTCACGCCACTGCAGCAGTCGCTCGTGGGCTTTGGTGCGGGCCTAGAGCAGGACATGTTCGGGGGCTATTTCACCCTCGGTCTGGCGAGTGGCGCTCAGCAAGGTCTCTTTTACCGCGCCACAGCCGCCGACACGATTCACATCGACAAATCCACGGTGCTGCATGCCGACCTCCTCGCGCGAGTGCACCTGGTGCGCTCGACACCGATGGGCTTTGGCCTGGATTTCAAGCATTCGTGGCTTTTTGCTGGAAGTGTGGGCTCTTACCGTCAGAGCGGTGGCCGCGGCTGGGCGAGCTCTCTGTGGGTAGACCATGAGTTTGGCAACCATCGCATCAAAACCACCCTCGAATACGCCCGCGCTTCCTACGCCTCGGTTTATTCTGAGCACGGCCGGCACGATTTAACTTGGCAACTGGGGTGGGAAATTGCTTTAGGGAGATGACACAAAGGCCAATGATTTTTATGAACCTGCGACCCCTCATTCTTAGCATCTCACTCTGCGCCACTGCCACACTCGCAGGCAACATCCGCATCTCCTTTGACCCGAGTCTCCCTGAAAAATGCAAATCCTTAGTCTACCAAGCCCTAGAACCCCACGTGGGCGCTGGCAACGTGCACGCCACCACCTACGGTCAGCTGATAAAAACCCTTGTGGACGCCGGGCATCCGCTCATGTCGGCCACGGTGGATGCGTTCTTCACCAAGATCAAACGAGATAGCCCCAGTGACAAGCTGAGACGCCTTTTTGCCACGCTCGACACCGAATCGCGTGACCAACTAGCCTTTTGTCTGGCCGATCAAAAATGCAAATTCGGACGCGGCTTCCGGGCGCTGCACCAGCACCTGTCCCCGCAGTTCCGAACACGGATCAGCGAACGCCAGGGGCGACTCGCTAGCCACACCAAGGTTTACAGCCTGAGACCGGTTCCCGAAGTGAGTGACATCATTTTGCTCAAGCTGCCCGCGAACCGTCCGGAACTCTCTGAGTGGTTGCTCAGCTTCATCGAAGAAACCTCGCACTACTCAGACTTTCGAACACTCGACCGCTGGGTAGAAATCAACCGCAAGCGATCCCAGAATGGCGAAGCTACCGATGCGCTTTTTCAGCGTTTTGCTGAATTTCAAAATGACACGATTTATTTACCCGAAGGCTTTGTCCGCCTATTTTTGGAATCTTCGGCGACCGAGAACACCGCCGATTTGTTTCAGGCGATGGGCCATCCGAGTGGCGAGGACCATTTTGGCTCGCACGCGCGCGGCCTCTTACAGAACGTCGCCGGCATGAATGAGGAAAGCAGAAACTTTGTGAGCGACAACGGGATCACTCCCGAAACGCTCTACGCCACCTATCGCCAGTGGTACCGGGAGATCAACGCGAGCATTAGCAACGTGACTCCCTAAGGCATAAAAAAAGCCCACCAATCCCGAAGGACTGGTGGGCTTTGGTTTTGTCTGTGAACGACGACGCTTAAGCGTTGCCTTCCATGGCGGCGCGGCTGCCGAGCGGAGGCGTGAGTTGCTTCTTCTTGAGCTTCTCTACGAGCGTGGTGCGGTTGAGACGCAGCAACTGAGCGGCGCGGTTGCGGTTCCAGCCAGTGCGCTCGAGGGCCATCAGAATCAGGATGTTTTCGAACTGATCGACGACCGAGTTGAAATCGAGGCCTTCGTTCGGGAACACAAAGTTATCGGCGATGAAGTGAAGGATCTGCTCGATGTTGAGGTTTCCTTGACCTTCGATCGTGATCATCTCACCCGACGAAGCGCCCTGAGCGGGCACCGAGCCTTGCGACTCACCGTTAAATTGTTGGCTATTTTGGTTATGGTATCCGAAAGTTTTCATAGTCTGATCCTCTCCCCTAGGCATTGACTGAGTTTCTCTAACTGAAGAAACTTGTTTCTGAATCTGCGGTTGCAACACGACTTCGGGTCGCAATGCACTTCTCATCATGTCTTCGTATTCGATTTCCGAGAGCGATACGCGGCGGTACTTCTCGGGGAAATCCAGCACGTCGATCATGCCCGAACTCTTGAGAATCACCATGCGTTCCATGAGGTTCTCGAGCTCGCGCACGTTGCCGGGCCAAGCGTAAGCTGCGAGCGCACGAAGCGCCGCGCGCGTGACGCCGGTCACATTGCGGGATTTCTCGTGGTTAAATCGGCGCACGAAGTGCGTGACGAGCAGTTCGATGTCTTCGGGACGCTCACGCAGAGCCGGGATGTGTACCGGAATCACGTTGAGGCGGTAGAAGAGATCTTCGCGGAAGTTGCCTTTTTTAACTTCTTCCTCGAGGTCGCGGTTTGTAGCAGTGACGATACGTACGTCGGCGTCGCGCGATTTGGTGGCGCCCACCGGCTCGTACTTGCGAGACTGAAGCACACGCAGCAGTTTGACCTGCAGCGAAGCGCCCATCTCGCCTACTTCGTCTAGAAAGAGCGTTCCGGCTTCGGCGGCTTCAAAACGACCTTCGCGGTTGGAAACAGCGCCGGTGAAGGCGCCCTTCATGTGACCGAAAAGCTCGGACTCGAGCAGCTCACCCGGAATGGCGCCACAGTTGACGGCGATCAGTGCGTTGTCGCGACGGTGCGATTTGGCGTGAATACGCTGGGCGATGAGTTCCTTGCCCACACCCGACTCGCCCGAAATGAGAATCGTCGAGTCGGTATCGGCCACGGTGTCTACCATCCGCAAGAGATCGTTCATACGGGCACTGCGGGTGATGATCGAAGGTTCCACAACGGGCTCACTCTTTACAAAGCTAGACTCGAGTTTGCGGATATCTTTTTGCGTGATGCCACCATTGGCTTCGATGATCTCTTCACAATAGACGTTCACTTTTCCGTGTGCCGTAGGATCTACCCATCGCCAGGTCTCACGCAGAGCCATGAGCTGCGAATGTGACCACTTTGGCGAAGGCGCAATCGCCACATGCTTTACGCGCGGTGCGACCATCGAGAGGCGAGCGAGTTGCTCCACCTGGCGCGACGGGTGCACGTCGAGCGGCACAAAAATAAGCGCATCGGCGTCGAGGCTTTGCACAGCTTCCAGCGAAATCGCCTGGTGTGCTTCGGCCTTGATGTCGAGGCTCATAAAGAGCGCCGAGAGTTCGGACTTCGGGTTGGCCCCGAGGCACGACCAAAAAACTTCAATTCCTTGTTCTTTTAGCGAGCGGTCCAATTGAGCGACTTGCGACAAGATGGAATAGAGTTCCGAGTCGTTGTAACGACTGCGGGTCGACACCGACGCTTGAAAAGCGCTGGCGCCGATGCGAAATCTCCCCAATTTTGCCGAATCGCAAATTTGAACCACCGTGCTGAGTCCTTGCTGAACTCCCAGCACGATGCTGATGCGTCCGTGTGCCATCCTTGCCCTCCCCCTGGCTTAGCTGGTACCGCGATGATCAAAGTGTCACGTGTATATATTTTATTAAACGGTCAATTTTCTTAGACGTCAATTCACAGTCGGCGTGTTTTTTTGACTCTAAAGATTTCACTTTCGGTTAATCGCCAGAGGGTAAAAATTAGATATACTCGAAATCATGAAGAAAAAATCTACAACTACTCAGAGTGGTCAACGCACCACTCGCCGTAAAAAAAATGACTCCGACAAAAAAGTCGCGAAAAGCACCGACGCGATTCCGACACCCGCACTCGAAGACATGCGTTTTTTGTCGGGCGACGACTCTCTACAGAGGGAAACTTGGCGTGTCTTCCGCATTCAGTCCGATGTGGTCAAAGGCCTCGACAAGCTCTATGGGCTCTCGCGCGGCGTTTCGATCTTCGGTTCTGCACGTATCAAACGGGGTAGCAAATACTATGAGTTAACTCGCAAAGTGGCCTACGCCATCGGCAAGCGAGGTTACTCGGTGATCACCGGCGGCGGCCCTGGTGCCATGGAAGCCGCCAACAAAGGGGCAAAAGAGGCCAAGGCCCTCTCAGTGGGTCTCGCCATCAAGCTGCCCTTTGAGAGCGATGTGAACCCCTTCGTGGACATCAAAGAGACCTTCAACTTTTTCTTTGTTCGCAAGGTGATGCTCGTCAAGTACGCACACGCTTTTGTCATCATGCCCGGAGGCTTCGGCACGCTCGACGAGCTCTTTGAAGCGCTCACGCTGATCCAAACTGGCAAGGTCTCTAACTTTCCCGTGATCCTGGTGGGCAAAGAATACTGGAAACCGCTCTACGCGTTTCTCAAAAACACCTTGCTCGCCGAGGGTATGGTGAAAGAAAAAGACTTCGAAGATCTTCACCTCACCGATGACCCCAACGAGGTCGCTAAGATCATCGACAAGGCCTGGCACAAGTACATCAAAGACACCAAAGAAGAGCTCAAGGCCAAGCAGCGCCAAGCCGGCGGCAATCTACACTTCGCGGAATTTTAAAAAGGTTCCAGGTACCGCCTAGCGGTACCTGGAACCTAAAGTAAAAGCGCTTCTGGAGGAGGTCCCCAGAAGCGCTTTTTGATGTGGTTGCTAACTGCCTGTAACGATTGACGATTAGCGGGCGTAACGACGGGCCTTGTGCTCGCGAAGCTCGGCGGCTTCCACGCAATAGCGTGTCCACGGCTGGGCTTCGAGACGACCGGGTTCGATCGGCTCTCCCGTATCTTCGCAGTACCCGTAGGAACCTTCTTCAAACTTGGCTAGCGCATTGTCGATTTCCATGAGCAGCATGCGCTCGCGTTCGGCCACCTCAAGAGCCACTCCTTGCTGAATGACTGCTGCGGCGTGATCCGACTCATCGGCCAAATCATCGGTGCTGAGTTTTAGGTGATCCTGAAGACCGTTGCGGTTAAGGATGGAGCTGCGCTTTTCCAGTAGCTTCAGCTTGAACTTCTCCAGTTCTTTCGCGTTAAACATGTGACTCTGCCCTCCCCCGTGCATCGTCTCACACCCTTTCTTGGGTGCTTAAAAGGATAGACACTAGTGTCACCTGTTTTGGGTAAATGGAAGAGTAAATAAATTGGCTTTCAAGCTCTTTACAGAATGCATACTTAGCGCGCCGGCCGGCCTCGAAATAACGCAGACTTAAGCAGGGACGCCAAATTCATGGAATCTTTACGATTCCAATCAACCCGTAATGGTTTACCATATTTATAGATTTCAACTTTGTAACACTTGATTCGATTTCAGTGAGTTACGCTAACTGACTTAAGGGGAAACACATCATGACAGGACACGTTTGGACATCGACCCTGAGGGGTCTAGGGCTTTTGGCAAGCATCGTTTGCTCAGCTCATGCAGCGCACTCGCAGAGCCTCGCCTTGACACTCAAACCCGCTCTGACCTTTAGCCGCATCGATGGCACCAACAAAAGCACCAGCGAAAAAGCCGTGCTCTTGTCGGACATGAACTACAACGTGGGACTCGAAGTGCAACAGAGCTTCTCGCCTTCCTTTGCGCTCTATTACGGCTTTGAGATGCAGCGTGAAAATTACAAATCTGATCCCGACAATCCGGCAGTCACACTCAACGGCCCGACCTTCTGGACCAACGGCTTTTACGTTAAGGCCGCCAATCGATTGAACCCCCTGCTCGAAATCTCAGGGGCGCTCAACATCGCCCACCACGTCTTTTACACCACACCCGACACCACTTCGGTGAGCCTGGTGAAGATGTACTTGCCGCGCCTCGAAGTCGGCTCAGACTTCACCCTTTGGAAAACAGAGCTCTTTCGATTGAATGCTGACCTAGGTGCAAACCTCATGATGCCACTCGCTGGCAAAGTGGCGGCCAAATTTGGCTACGGCTTTGGTGCAGGACTTGGCGGCACCAGCAAGTTGGGCAGCTACGATCTGGGCACGCGGGTCTTCTTTAATTACGATGGCTACGCCTCGGACGAAGTCACGCTCAAGCGCAAAGACATGGGCATCGTGCTCTCGCTCACCAAAAACTTTGGTGAAGGCGCCAAAACCAAAGTCGCCAAGACAAGCACCAAGTCCGCACCCGCCACCAAAGCCGCTCCGGCGTCTAAATCCAAATTGGCAGCAATGCCCAACTTCAACCCGGCCCCCAAGCCGGCCCCCGCTACAAGAACGCCCGCATCTACTTCGGCAAGGAGTAAAAAATGAGAACGTTTCTTCAAACCACCTTTGCAACCCTGAGCGCCCTCGCTCTGATTTCCGGCCTACAAGCCTGTAACCCGATGGCGGGTGGCCTTAAAGGCTCCGTGCTCCCCGGCGAAGAAGACGTAGAAGTTGTTGTCGCTCCAGGGGCTTTCGCCATCACGTCGGTCACTCCCGCCAGCAACCAAGCCCAGGTACAATGGGGGAATAGCTCGGGCGCGACCGCCTACACACTTCGCTACGGCACCAGCCCCGGAGTCTACACGCATACGGTGAGCACCACCGCGATCTCACCTGCCACCGTCACCGGTCTATTCAACGGCAACACCTATTACTTTATGGTGATCGCGACGAACAGCGGGGGCAGCACCAACGCCACGGCTGAAATGTCGGCCACCCTCGCCAACCCGCCCGGAGCCTTTTCAATCACCGGTGCCACTGCGGGCGACCAAGAAGTCGCCATCAGCTGGGGCGCGAGCGCCAACGCCGCCTCGTACACCGTAACTTACGGCACGAGCACGGGCTCCTACCCCTCGACCTTCACCACTTCGGGCACTTCGCCCACCACGGTGACAGGACTCACCAACGCCACCACCTACTACTTCATGGTGACTGCGGTGAACAGCGATGGCACACGCGATGCCACCACAGAAATCTCAGCCACACCGAGCAACAGCGCCCCCTCGCCGCCCTCTGGCCTGAGCTACTCCAAGCCCATCGCGACCTATGCGTACAACGACGCGAACGGCACCCTCACCGACAACATCACGAACAACACCCCCACGGTCACGGGCACGGTGGATTCGTACTCGATCTCACCGAACCTCAACACGAACACCGGCTTGACCTTTGATACCACCACGGGCGTGATCTCGGGCAAGCCGACACTGACTTCGGCCGCCACCGACTATACGATAACCGCCACAAACACAGGCGGCTCGACCCAGACCATCGTGAACATCCGCACCACCCCCGGCTTTGTGGTGGATAGCAACGGCGATGCGGGCGACTCGAACACCGGCGACAACGAATGCGCCACGGCGGGTAACGTTTGTACCCTGCGCGCCGCCATTCAGCAGGTTAACGCCCTCACCGACGCTTCGCGCGCGGTAGTGCTGGGCACCACCACCGTCACCCTCACCTCAAACCTACCGGACCTCACCAAGTCGATCCGTATCGTAGGTAACGGCACGGCGAACACCATCATCACCGGCAACGACCTCTACACGATGTTCCGCCTGAACGCGGAGAACATCTCGCTTACCCTACGCGACATGACGCTGCAGAATGCCAACGGCACCACCAGCGGCGTCGTGGTGCGCGCGAACTCGGGTACGGCGATCACCTCGGTAACGCTCGACACGGTGGTCATCAAGAACTCGATCTCAACCGACACTGCCAACTCCAACTCGGGTGGCGTGGTGAACGTGACCAAAGGTCCCGTCACGATAACCGACTCGTCCATCATCGATAACGGTTCGTCTGTAGAGACGCCCCCCAGCTCGGGCACCTACGTGGAGAGCCGTCCGGCTGTGATGCTGCGTGGCGCCTACACGAACACGATCGAGCGCACCCTCTTTGCGAACAACGCGGGCGGCGCCCTGCGCATCGCGAACAACTCGAACACCACCACGATCACCAACAGCACCTTCGACGCGAACTTCATGAACGGCGGCTCCCACGGCCCAGCCGTCAGCGTTACCGACGAAGTGCACATCAGCCTCGTGAACAACACGTTCTCTGAAAACCTCAGCAGCATCGGTCGCGGCGCGATCAGTCACTCGAACACGAACGCGCTCTCGAGCCTGAGCGTGCTGAATACGATTTTCTACATGAACAATGCCGACCCGGGTAACCTCGACGGCAACTGTGGTCGCGTGAACAGCAACGGCACCGCGGAGACAAGCCTAGGTGGTAACATCTTCTTCCCGATCACAGCTTGTGAGCTCTTTGAACCCGGACGCGTGCATGCCGACGACATCGGCGATGTGGATCCCGTGCTCTCGGCCCTGGCCGACAACGGCGGCCCCACCGAAACGCGCATGATCGGCGGCGCTTCGCCGGCCATCGACAACGGCGTGAGTGCCGGCTGTCCGTCGGTCGACCAACGCGGTGAAGCTCGCCCCGCCGGTAGCGGCTGTGACGCCGGTGCCGTGGAAGATCAGTAGTCGCTGCACAAACAAAAAGGCCCGGTACTCCTCGCGGAGTACCGGGCCTTTTTGTTTGTTGATATCAGGAGGTTCAGGAGAGCGTGATCAGTGCCAGGTAAGTTACCTGGCACGTGCGTTCTAAGTTAAATAGCTCGGCTATTTAACTTAGAACCCCATTCCGCCCATGCCACCCATGCCGCCCATGTCGGGAGCTGGTGCGGCCGGAGAGTCTTTCTTAGGCGCTTCGGCGATCATGCACTCGGTCGTGAGCAGCAGACCGGCAACCGATGCGGCATTTTGGAGCGCCGAACGGGTCACTTTAACGGGGTCGATGACGCCCGCTTTGAGCATGTCTTCAAAAGTCTCGGTAGCAGCGTTGAAGCCGAAGTTCGCGTCTTTGCTATTGGCGAGCTTGTCGACCACTACCGCACCGTCGAAACCGCTGTTCGAAGCGATTTGGCGAATCGGCTCTTCGCAGATACGCTTGATGATGGTCACGCCAGCTTGCTGCTCAATGCTTTTCAGCTCGAAACCGTTCAGCACGGTACCGGCCTTGAGGAGAGCCACGCCGCCGCCAGGGACAATGCCTTCTTCAACGGCCGCGCGGGTCGCATTGAGGGCGTCTTCGACGCGAGCTTTCTTTTCTTTCATTTCGATTTCGGTAGCGGCACCGACGTTGATCACGGCCACGCCTCCTACGAGTTTAGCGAGACGTTCTTGGAGCTTCTCACGGTCGTAGTCGCTCGAGGTTTCTTCGATGTGCTTACGGATGAGGCCCACGCGAGCCTGGATGCTCACCTTGTCGCCCGCACCGTCGATGATCGTGGTGTTTTCTTTGTCGACCACGATGCGCTTAGCGACACCGAGATCGGTGAGAGCAACGTTCTCGATCTTCTGACCGAGGTCTTCGGAAATCACTTGGCCACCGGTGAGAACCGCGATGTCTTTGAGCATTTCTTTGCGGCGGTCACCAAAGCCAGGGGCTTTGATGGCGCAAACGCGAAGAGTGCCACGCAGACGGTTCACCACGAGAGTGGCAAGGGCTTCGCCCTCAACGTCTTCAGCGATCACGAGGAAAGGACGCTGCGACTGAGCTACTTTTTCGAGCACAGGCAGGATGTCTTTCATCGAAACGATTTTCTTTTCGAAAATCAGAACGTATGCGTCTTCGAGCACGGCTTCCATGCGCTCAGAGTCAGTGACGAAGTACGGAGAGAGGTAACCGCGGTCAAACTGCATGCCTTCTACCACGTCGAGAGTGGTATCCATCGACTTGGCTTCTTCAACAGTAATCACGCCTTCTTTACCCACGCGCTCCATAGCTTCAGCAATGATGTTGCCGATGGTGCTGTCGGAGTTCGCAGAGATGGTGCCCACCTGGGCGATTTCACCTTTGCCGGCGATCGGCTTGGCGTTCTTTTTGAGTTCTTCGACAACTTTCGCTACCGAAATGTCGATGCCGCGTTTGATGTCCATAGGGTTGTGACCAGCGGCCACCATCTTGGTGCCTTCGCGGAAGATCGCTTGGGCAAGAACCGTAGCGGTCGTGGTGCCGTCACCGGCGTCGTCGTTGGTCTTAGACGCAACTTCGCGAACCATCTGCGCGCCCATGTTCTCGAACTTGTCTTCGAGTTCGATTTCTTTAGCAACGGTCACACCGTCTTTGGTGATAACAGGGGCGCCGAAAGATTTTTCGATCACCACGTTGCGGCCTCGGGGCCCGAGAGTCACCTTCACCGCTTCGGCGAGGGTGTTGATGCC
>Ga0247823_10000229_pt1 | contig 47741 bp, 45 predicted proteins | sample 13C_PalmiticAcid_2_FD_192426 | JGI IMG/M metagenome (GOLD analysis project Ga0247823, IMG submission 192426) | Soil microbial communities from agricultural site in Penn Yan, New York, United States - 13C_PalmiticAcid_Day30 | ecosystem: Environmental > Terrestrial > Soil > Agricultural land... | reverse complement strand
CCTTTGATTTGAACCACAGTGATACGAACATCGTCGTCGATCACTATCGTTTCACCAATCTTTCGAGTTAAAACGAGCATCCTTGACTCCCTTATAGGCCCGAAAAAGCTTCATGCTTTTCCCTGCACACTAAGGGGATCGGAACTTCTTCAGAAAAGATTAAGTCTTTTTTCTAAATCGAAAGGGTCGGCTGCTGCAGGGCTCCGGAAACGATGTTGCGCTCCACAAGGAGTCGGATTTTTGGCAGTCGGACTTCCTCGGGAAACTGATGAATCATTTCCACGATCAGCTCGCGCACCACTTTGAGACTCTTGTGGTTTTTTGCCAGCTTGGTAGAACGCAGCAGGAGGCCCATAAAGGTCTCCACGTTGTGCTCAAAGCCGGTAGGGTGCTTGCCACCAAAGGCTCCGATCACTTCGTCCTGCGATTGTCCAAAGCTCAAGTCGAGCTGTTTGTAGAGCTGCAAGCTACGTTTGGCGTAGCGCAGACCAAGGTCCAGCTCACCGTTGTCAACAAAGAGCGAGGCCAGCTGCATCCAGAGCATGGAGTGGTCACAGCCCAGGCTGGCGGCGCGGGTCAGCGAATCGAGCGCCTGAGCGCTCTCACCGATCAAAAAGCTCACGTGACCATGCCATTCAAAGAGCACGCCCTGCTGCGAGAGGGTACGGGTTTCCCAGATTTCCTGGTGGCTACCCTCTCCAGAGATGAGACCCTCGAGGAACTGGTGAGTGAAGTGGGGATCGCGTGCGACCCCTACTTCAAGCATGGCGCAAAGAAGTTCGAACGAGGCCTCACCATCGACGAGATCCACCTGGCCCCAAAGGGCGCGAAGGATGGTTTCGGCTTCGGCGATTTCACCATTGATGTACAGCAATCGAGCGGCCTCTAAAGGTTTCATTCTTGCTCCGCCCCCAGATCGATCGACGATGCTTGCTGGGCTTCGTAACGCTTGAGGTAACGCTGCTTCTGCAGGTCATCGAAAAGTTTTTTCAGCTCGCGCAGGCGCAACTCTTTGCGCGAATTGGTAAGGCGCTCGAGCCAGCTCGGCCACGCCATTTCAGCGTCGAGCTTGACCTTGGCATCTTTGCAGGTTTTGAGCAGGGCAACACGGGTCTCGAGCAGTACCACGAAAATCTCCCAACGGTCGTCTTCGTCGAGCTCTTCACTATCGGATATCCAGAGCTTTAAGATGTCTTCGTCGAGAGCCTGAAGCTTATCTAGTAGCGATCTCGGAATGATATTGTGTTTACCCATGCTCATTTTTTAGTCTCCCCACCCTGCATTTTTTTGAACTCACCAACGGCAGCAACCCACCCTTCGTAGAGCTTGGTCAAAATCTTCAATACGTTGTCGAGCGCCTGCAGGTTGTTGTCCATGTTGGCCTGCAGAAGCTGAGATCCACAATATTCGTAAAGACCCTCAAGGCGGTCGCCCAGTTCGGGGTTGATCTTTTTATCGATGGTATTCGAGAGCTCGAGCACAATGTCGTGTGCTTTGGTGATGTGCTTGCACTTTTCGGCGATGTTCTTTTCTTCGATAGCCTTAGCAGCGAGCTTTACCGACTTGATAGCACCTTCGTACAACATCAACAGGAGTTGCTCTCGTGAAGCCGTCATGATTGAGGTCCTCTGAAATTTTTTCGCATTATTTTGGTAACTCATGACTTCTTAACTTCCCCTTTTCCATCCCTAACTTATCTTGCCATTGCAGCGCCCATGTTCGCCTGGATCTGCTGCATCTCTTCCATCGCAGCTTCGGCCTTGCCGAAGTCGATTTTCATCTTTTCGATCTTTTTCTGGACGGCCTGTTCTTCGCGGTCGCGACGTTTTTCGAGATCCGTCATGCGATCGCGCAAGTTCTTCTCCCGAATGGTCATCAGGCCATCACCGCCGCGGGTAACGCCATCCACCAGGGTTATCATCTCGGCCGCAAATCCGCCCATGGGGCCGGTGCCCGAAAAAAGGGCCTCGACCTCTTCGAAGTTGCTCTCGAGCTGCTTTTGAAACTTCTCACCACTAAAGGACAAGGTGCCCTGACGGGTGAACTCGATGCCAACGTCTGAAAGGCGCTTCACCATTTGGGCCGGGATTTGGTTTTGCGTGCGCTGAATAAGGCTCTTCATCTTCGACTCGATGGTCTGCAGCAGCACGTCGCCGCCAAGCGCCTTAGAAGGGTCCTTGCGCGAATGCTGATCGAGCTTGTTTTGGTCGTGAATGAACTGCAACGCGGAGTTGATCTTTTCAACCATCGTTCCGGCTTTGCCCGAAATCTTTTCGATGTCCGGCTCTACGGTCAACGTGACGGTCTGACCGGGCTGAGCTTTTTTAAGGTCGATGTTCACTCCCGGAATCAGATCCTTGAGCTTGTTCTCGTCGGCCATGATCGGGTGACCGTTGATTCGCAGCACCGCCGAAGCGGCATCTCGGTTGCGGTCGACGTCGAGATCTAGGTCGCCATCGACCATGTAAAACTTAGGCCATTCGTAGTCATGACGCCATCCGGTGGTTTTTCCCGAGATCACAAGGCGCCAGGGCTCTTCGGCATCGGTGCCATCGTTGACAACCATAGCGGTCACGCCGACGTTGGCCTTGTTAATAGTGGCCGCGACGCCATCGAGGGTGTTGTTGTCCGAATTGATATAGATGTCTTGTTCCGTTCCTTCTGGGGTCTTAAAGGAAATGTATCCCACACCGACCTCCGAACGATCACGATCGGGAAAACCGAAGGTCATGATCGAATCAGAATTCGCAAGACTCAGCACTTCGAACTCGTAGGTTCCAGGCTTAGCGACGTTCTTATCCACAGCGCTCACACTCATGATGTCATCAGAAGATGTACGCCCCTTGAGTTCGCGAAAGTCCGATACCGAACGAAAGGGTTGCATCGACTCACGAATGGCGCTCACGCGACCTTTGAAATCTTGAACGAGTTTGACTTCGGCGTCTTGGCGCTGAATTTTTTCTTCGGATTTGGCGAGTTTTTTTTGTTCGGAATTGACGTATTTGTTGAAGGCAGAACTCAGCCTCGGATTTCCACTTACAAAGTCAGGAATCTCTAAGGGGGGTGCCATCGTCTAACCATTTTCCTCCCACCGAGGCCCCGCTTCCAGCCAGTGTTTTGACGTCCGAAAAGAAGCACGATATGTTTCCGCCATGGGAAAATATTTTGACGGACAATGGGCACTGATTCTTGGCGCATCGAGCGGATTTGGCGCGGCGGCTTGCCGGGCGCTAGCGAAAGCCGGTATGAATATCGCGGGTGTACACCTAGACCGCAAGGCCACCATGCCAGGCGTCGAAGCTCTCAAGTCGGAATTAGAAGCCACCGGGGCCAAGGTGATGTTCTTCAACCTCAACGCCGCGCCCAAAGAATCTCGGGACACCGTAATTGCTGCCATGCGCGAGGCGGGCATCAAAGGAGTGCATGTGCTCATGCACTCCCTCGCTTTTGGAGCCCTGAAACCTTTCATCACCGAAACCGACGCGGAGCAAATTTCTCAGCCTCAGGTTGAGATGACCCTCGACGTGATGGCCAATTCACTCGTTTACTGGAGCCAAGACCTTAACCGCGCAGGACTCCTCGCCCGCGGCGGCCGCATTTATGCCATGACCTCGGCCGGTTCGAGCCGTGTCTGGAAATCCTACGGAGCCGTATCGGCCGCCAAAGCCTCCCTGGAATCCTATTGCCGTCAGCTCGCTCTCGAGCTTGCTCCCCAGGAAATCACCGTAAACGCGATTTTGGCCGGCGTTACCGACACCCCTGCCTTGCGCAAGATTCCGGGCAACGAAGAGATGATCAAAACCGCGGCGGGCCGCAACCCCTTCGGCCGCCTCACGACTCCCGAAGACGTAGCGGACGCGATGGTTGTGCTATCCCTACCGGGAGCACGCTTCATCACAGGCAACACCATCCGCGTGGATGGTGGCGAAAACGTGGTCGATTGATCTCAAATAAAAACTGAAAGCAAAAAAATCCCGTTGAAGATCACTTCGGCGGGATTTTTCTTTTGTCGCGGTTTGTGTCGATGATCGCAATGAGAATCAACACAAAGGACGTCAGACGGAAAAAGAAAACCCAAGAGTCACCGTCGTTCACCGATGGCTGCACAAAGAGCAGTGGGATACGCTCGAGCCCCAGCACGAAACAAGCAAAACCGAAGAGCAGAAAAAACCGATCCTTCATTTTCTTCCACATCTTAAAGAAAATGAGACTAGAGGCCATGAAAGTGGCCATGTAAATTCCCGAGAGAAAGTTCATGATCGGAGCCGTTTGGATAAATTCAAAGGGATTATTCATTTAAGACAACTCCGTAATGAAACCGTAGAGGAGAATGCACCCGGCCATTGCCCCAAGAATGCTACGCAATATAGGGCCCCACATGTAGACGTCGGGTAGTACTACTACGTCGACAAAGAACAAAATGTTGTTGAGCGCCAAACACAAAAAGCTCAGGCTGCTCCACAGGAGAAGCTTGTGCTTGCTTTCGCGGTAGCCGCGTAAGAGCATCAATGCGCAACCGCTACTTAATAAGGCACAGAGAAAATACACTACTATGGCCATGCTATTCATCTTTTTCGTTCTTTCTGATCCGGAACGCATCGAGGAAGTTCATCATCTTCTCCTCGGCCGGCGGGGTATAAATGGCGTCGATCACCCGCATGCGACGGATCTTGTATTCTTGTTCTAATAAAGTGACTTGTTGGTGGAGATCTTCAGACTCCGGTTGGTACACGTAAGCATCTTCTTCGCAGCCCTCGCCTTTGCCATTAATGGCCACAAAGCCATGGGCACTTAGGGAGGCCAGGCGATTTTGTGTCGAAGTGCGACTCGTGCGGATTTCTTGACTAACCGTAGTGATGGTCCAGCCCTTGGTGGGAGATCGATAAAACAGCAAAAGGATCTCTAGCTGTTCCACCGAATCGATATGTTTTTTAACGAAGTTAAATATGTCTTCGGAGAACTGACGCATCACTAACCCATCGTGAGTGCCGACTCCTGCTCCACGAGCATATCGGGCTTAGTAAATTCAACAACCCGATCGATGAGCGAGACGCGATCGATGGGCTTGGTCAGATGATCGTTGAAGCCCACTTGCAGACAGCGCTGTCGCTCTTCGTTGAGAGCGTGAGCTGTGACCGCAATAATGGGCTTGCCATAACCTTCTTTACGCAACCGCGTGGTAGCGCCATAGCCATCGAGTACCGGCATTTGCAAATCCATCAGAACGATGTCGTGCTGACCGCTACCGGCAACGGCAACGGCTTCGAGTCCATTGGAGACCACGTCGACACGAGCGCCGGCCATCTGCAAGAAGCGCGTGATGAGCAGCTGATTTTCGAGCACATCTTCTGCGAGGAGTACCGAAAGACCAGCCAGGGGCTGCGAGTCTGTGGACGGTACCGACTCTAACTCAATAGGCGCCTCGAAAAACGAAGAGATGATGATCTCAGGAGAGTAGGCATCGGGAATGATCTCTACGCTAAAGACGCTGCCATCCTGGCCACTCTGCTGCAACCAAACATCGCCGCCCAGGGCACGCGCGAGCTTGCGTGAAAGCGCAAGCCCGAGACCCGTGCCTCCGAAACGTCGCGTGGTAGAAGAATCCCCCTGAACGAAGGGGTTGAAGAGTTTGTCAGCGTACTTTTGTTCGATGCCAACACCCGTATCGCGCACGTCGATGCGCAATCTTGGGCAGTCCTGGCTTTCGTTGCCGTCCCAGCTCACCGAGACGTTGACCGAACCCTTTTCGGTAAATTTGATCGCATTGGCGATGACGTTGGTCATGATTTGACGGAAACGAGCAGGGTCCGTAGTCACAGTCCGAGGCAGTGGATTCTCGGGGTAAAAGCTCAGCATCAGGCCCTTCTCGAGCGCCTTGAGGTTCAGCGAAGTGTACAACTCTTGGAAAAACTGAACCGTGTCGATCTCGAGGGATTCGAGTTCCAAACGGCCGGCCTCGATCTTGGAGATGTCGAGCACTTCGTCGATGATCTTAAGCAGCTGCTTTCCGTTGTTGCGAATGATTGTGACGAAGTTGATCTTTTCGTTTTGGGTTCGACGAGAGTCCAATAGGAGTTCCGAAAACCCCAGGATGGCCCCGAGTGGGGTGCGGATTTCATGGCTCATATTAGCCAAAAAATAAGTCTTCTCTTTGTTCGCCGACTCCGCCATTTCGAGAGCTTCGAAGGCTTTTTCTTCGAGCAGTTTGCGATCGTGGATATCGGTACAAGTGCCGATCCAGCCGATCACGTCACCCTGCTCACTGCGCTCGGCCACGACCTTAATCCAGTGCCAGCGGCGCTCGCCCTCATGACTGATGATGCGACATTCAATTTCAAAACTCTGACCACTGGCCATGCGTTCCAGCCACACCTTGAGGAGCTGCTGAAGATCCTCAGGGTCAAAGGCGTTCTGCCAACGCGTGTCTGAATTCATCTCGACATCGTAGCCGGTGTAATCTCGCCAAACCTGGTTGCTGTAGACGAGCTCTCCGGTGGGCGAGGTTTTCCAGAGCAAGAGAGGAATGGCGTTCGCAAGGTTTTGATAGCGACGCAAACTCTCCACCTCAAGGCGGGTCCGCTCATGCACACGCTCACGCTCTTTGATAGAAGAGATGAGCTCTACTTGCTCCTGAATCTGCAGGGTCTTGCGGTGCAAATCCGCAAAGACCGCCACCTTGGCTTTGAGAATATGCGGATCAAAAGGCTTGAAGATGTAATCCACAGCGCCAGCGGCATAACCTTGATTGACGTAGATATCGTCTTTGTTGATGGCGGTGACGAAGATGATGGGCAAGTGTTCGCAGTTCGGATGCTGACGGATCAACTTGGCGGTTTCGAAACCATCAAGGTCTGGCATCTGCACATCGAGCAGTACCATGGCGAAACGGTGGCGCGCGAGCAGCGAGATCGCCTGACGACCCGAGCTGGCTTTGACAAGGCGATAACCACTATCGCTAAGCACAGCTTCAAGGGCCATGAGGCCGTCCTCGCGGTCGTCCACGAGCAAAAGTTCAATCAGAGGGGCAACACTCATGCCATTACTTCCGGAACAACAATGGGGTTTTCGCTATTCATGTTTTGATGCACGCTCATTTCACTTGGAACTCCATCAACGGCGTCCTGAAGCTGAAGCCATTTGTACATTACCGCGAGCACATGATTCTCGTCCACAGGTTTGGTGATGTAATCCGACGCACCGGCCTCGAGACATTTCTCGCGATCGCCTTTCATGGCTTTGGCGGTGAGTGAAATGATCGGAAGCGCGGCGAAGTGCGGCATCTGGCGAATGTTTCGAATCGCCTCTAAGCCATCCATCTCGGGCATCATTGTGTCCATAAGAACGAGATCGATGTCGGGGTTCTCTTCGAGCGCTTTGATACCGAAGATTCCGTTCTCGGCGTAGAGCACATCCATCGATCGTGACTTGAGAATGGTCGAGAGGGCAAAAATATTTCTCATGTCGTCATCAACGATGAGAATCTTACGGCCGGTGAAATCGGCGTGCTCGGGCAACTCGACGAGCGCCTTGGGCTCATCGTCGCGCTGGCTCGGCACGGTAGCCGCTTCGGGGCCAGAGTAACGTTCGGGCAAGTACAATTTGAAAGTACTGCCTACACCCGGCTCGCTCTCGACCCGGATCACGCCACCGAGGAGACGCGCGATCTCGCGACTGATCGTAAGGCCAAGCCCCGTACCGCCATATTTGCGGCTCGTGGTACCGTCGGCCTGCTGGAAGGCTTCGAAAATGAGCTTTTGCTTGTCGGAGGGGATCCCGATACCGGTATCCGTCACACTGAAGACAATGATCTTGCCGCCGCGATGCTGCGTGCTCATCGCGTATGTGTCACGATGATCGGCGATAGAGAGTCTCATGCGAATGCTGCCCTTCTCGGTGAACTTGAACGCGTTGGAGAGCAAGTTTTTGAGAATCTGCTGCAGGCGATTTTCGTCGGTGAACATCGAATCCGGAACGTCCACGTCTTTTTCGAAGTAGAACTCGAGGTTCTTGTGCTCGGCCACCGGCTTGAAGGTGAGCTCCATGTAATCTTGAATCGTACGGATCTCGAGCTCTTTGGGATTGACCGGCATCTTGCCAGCTTCCACTTTGGAGAGGTCGAGAATCTCGTTGATAAGTGCCAAGAGATCTTGGCCCGCAGAGTGAATCGTACTCGCGTACTTGACCTGATCCGAGGTGAGGTTGAGGTCTTTGTTGTTCGCGAGCGTCTTGGAGAGGATGAGCAAGCTGTTGAGTGGCGTGCGCAACTCGTGCGACATGTTCGCGAGGAACTCGGACTTGTACTTGGAAATGAGCGAGAGCTGTTCGGCTTTTTCCTCGAGCGAACGGCTGGCGAGCTCGACCTCTTGGTTTTTGACCTCGAGGAGCTTGGCTTTGTCTTCGAGCTCTTTGGCTTGCGCTTCGAGTTCGGCGTTCGAACGTTTCAGCTCTTGCAGGAGCTCTTCGGTTCTCATACTCGAAGAGATCATGTTCAAAATAACCCCGATGCTATCCATGAGCTGGTCGAGGAAGTTGATATAGTTTTGCGTGAAGGGTTTGACCGAAGCCAGTTCAATAACGGCTTTGAGCTCGCCCTCAAAGAGCACGGGCAGCACCACCACATTGGCGGCTTTGACTCGCACCAGGCTCGAGTCGATCATGCCGATCTCCTCGTCAGAGCCCACGAGCAGGATACGCTTTTTCTCAAAAGCGCACTGGCCCACGAGGCCCTCTTTAAGCTTATATCGGTTCGAAACGCTACGGCGCTCCGTAAAGGCGTAACTTGCGATGAGATTCAGCGCCTGCTGATCGCCTTCGCTTTCGAGCATGAAGAAGGTGCCCTGATGCGCATCTACGAGCGGCGTGAGCTCGGACATGATCAGCTGCGCCACCGAAGTGATGGAGCGCTGACCTTGCATCATGCCAGAGAACTTGGCGAGGTTGGTTTTCAGCCAATCCTGCTCGGTGTTCTTGGCCGTGGTGTCCTTAAGGTTACCAATCATTTGGTTGATGTTGTCTTTGAGTGCGGCCACTTCGCCTTCGGCTTCTACCGTGATGTGACGAGTCAGGTCGCCTTTGGTTACTGCGGTCGACACCTCTGCGATCGCGCGAACCTGAGCGGTAAGATTACCCGCGAGCTGGTTCACATTGTCCGTGAGATCTTTCCACGTACCCGAAGCGCCCGGTACTTTGGCCTGGCCACCGAGCTTGCCTTCGATACCCACTTCGCGAGCTACCGTGGTCACCTGGTCGGCGAAAGTGCGTAGCGTGTCTGTCATGGAGTTGATCGTTTCAGCGAGTGCCGCCACTTCACCTTTGGCCTCGAGAACAAATTTCTGAGAGAGATCGCCTTCGGCTACCGCGGTCACTACTTTTACGATACCGCGTACCTGCTTGGTGAGGTTTGAGGCCATGATATTCACGTTGTCTGTGAGATCTTTCCAGATGCCCGAAGCGCCAGGAACTTTGGCCTGACCACCCAGCTTGCCTTCGATACCCACTTCGCGAGCTACCGTGGTCACCTGGTCGGCGAATGTACGTAGCGTGTCAGTCATCGAGTTGATCGTTTCAGCGAGTGCCGCCACTTCACCTTTGGCCTCGAGAACGAATTTCTGAGAGAGGTCGCCTTCGGCTACCGCGGTCACTACTTTTACGATACCGCGTACCTGCTTGGTGAGGTTCGAGGCCATGAAATTCACGTTGTCCGTGAGATCCTTCCACGTGCCCGAGACGCCTTTTACCTCGGCCTGACCGCCGAGCTTGCCTTCGGTACCTACCTCTTTTGCTACGCGGGTGACTTCCGCTGCGAAAGAGTTCAGCTGGTCCACCATCGTGTTGATGGTGTTTTTGAGTTCTAAGATCTCACCGCGGGCGTCCACCGTGATCTTTTGCGAAAGGTCACCCTTCGCTACCGCGGTCGTTACTTTCGCGATGTTACGTACTTGGTTGGTGAGGTTCGAAGCGAGGCCGTTCACGTTGTCCGTGAGGTCCTTCCACGTACCCGACACACCTTTTACATCCGCTTGGCCACCGAGCTTACCTTCGGTACCTACCTCTTTTGCTACGCGGGTGACTTCCGCCGCGAAGGAGTTCAGCTGGTCCACCATCGTGTTGATGGTGTTCTTCAGTTCTAAGATCTCGCCTTTGGCGTCTACCGTGATCTTCTGCGAAAGGTCGCCCTTCGCTACCGCCGTCGTTACCTTGGCGATGTTACGCACTTGGTTGGTGAGGTTCGAGGCGAGGCCATTCACATTATCCGTGAGATCCTTCCAAGTACCCGAAACGCCTTTGACGTGCGCTTCACCACCGAGGCGGCCTTCGGTACCTACTTCTTTTGCTACGCGAGTCACCTCAGCAGCAAAGGACGAGAGCTGGTCCACCATCGTATTGATCGTGTTCTTAAGTTCAAAGATCTCGCCTTTGGCATCTACTGTGATCTTTTGCGAAAGGTCACCGTTCGCTACAGCGGTTGTCACTTTAGCGATGTTACGTACCTGAGCGGTGAGGTTCGAGGCCAGACCGTTCACATTGTCTGTGAGGTCTTTCCACGTGCCCGAGACGCCTTTCACCTCGGCCTGACCGCCAAGTTTTCCTTCGGTACCTACCTCTTTTGCTACGCGGGTCACCTCAGCGGCAAAGGATGAGAGCTGGTCCACCATCACGTTGATGGTGTTTTTGAGTTCTAAGATCTCGCCTTTGGCATCTACCGTGATCTTTTGCGAAAGGTCACCCTTCGCTACCGCGGTCGTCACCTTGGCGATGTTACGTACTTGGTTGGTGAGGTTCGAGGCGAGGCCGTTCACGTTGTCCGTGAGATCCTTCCACGTACCCGACACACCTTTCACCTCGGCCTGACCGCCGAGCTTGCCTTCGGTACCCACTTCTTTTGCTACGCGGGTCACCTCAGAAGCAAAGGAGTTCAGCTGGTCCACCATCTTATTGATCACGTCTTTGATCTGCAGGATCTCTCCACGCACATCTACTGTGATCTTTTGAGTGAGGTCACCGTTTGCGATCGCGGTCGAAACCTTCGACACGTCACGGAGCTGAACCGTGAGGTTCGAGGCCAGACCGTTCACGTTGTCTGTGAGGTCTTTCCACGTACCCGACACACCTTTTACATCTGCTTGGCCACCGAGTTTACCTTCGGTACCTACTTCTTTTGCTACGCGAGTTACTTCCGCTGCGAAAGAGTTCAGCTGGTCCACCATCGTGTTGATGGTGTTTTTGAGTTCTAAGATCTCGCCTTTGGCATCTACCGTGATCTTCTGCGAAAGGTCGCCCTTTGCTACCGCGGTCGTTACTTTCGCGATGTTACGAACTTGGTTGGTGAGGTTCGAAGCCAGACCGTTCACGTTGTCCGTGAGATCTTTCCAAGTACCCGAGACGCCTTTTACATCGGCTTGGCCGCCGAGTTTACCTTCGGTACCCACCTCTTTTGCTACACGAGTTACCTCAGCAGCAAAGGAGCGGAGCTGGTCCACCATCACGTTGATGGTGTTCTTCAGTTCTAAGATCTCACCACGAGCGTCTACTGTAATCTTTTGAGACAAGTCGCCATTGGCAACCGCGGTCGTTACTTTCGCGATGTTACGAACTTGGTTGGTGAGGTTCGAGGCCAGACCGTTCACGTTGTCCGTGAGATCTTTCCACGTGCCCGAAACGCCTTTTACGTGCGCTTCACCGCCCAGACGACCTTCGGTACCTACCTCTTTTGCTACGCGAGTTACCTCGGAAGCGAAGGAGTTCAGCTGGTCCACCATTCCGTTCACCGTATTACCGATGCGCAGGAACTCGCCCTTGACGTGGCGACCTTCGATTTCGAGGAACATCTTCTGCGAAAGGTCACCTTTAGCTACGGAGGTGATCACGCGCGCCATCTCAGTGGTTGGCTGCACGAGATCGGCAATGAGAGAGTTGACGGAGTCCACGCTCGTGGCCCAGGCGCCCTTGACCGAACCGATCGAGACACGTTCGGTCATCTTACCTTCTTGACCTACGATGTTGCGCACGCGCACGAACTCGTTGGCCATGTTTTCGTTGAGCTCGATGATATCGTTCAGAACCTCACCGATCTCGGTAACGATGCCATCTTGTCCCAGCGGCATGCGTGCGGCAAAGTCACCGCGACGCACGGATTTCACCGTGAAGAGGAGCATACGCAGCTGTTCGCGCACTTGGCTGGAATGAACTTCACCTGTGGATGCGAGCAGATCGACGGGTTTCAAGAAAGACTTGGGCGCTTCGTGTGACAAACCATTTTTGGATGAGGCTTTTTTTTCGAGAAATTTTTCTGGTGCTGCAGCAGAATGCAATTCAGTTTTTTTGCGAATCTTTTTTGAGTGACGAGTGCGCAGTTGTTTTTCCATAAGTGATTGGAATCCCCTTTAAGGCTGAATGAGATAGGGATCCAATTTTAACGATACGCGTAGGGACAACCACCGAAAAGTTGTTAAGCTTTCTTGACATGTCTTACAGAGAAAATTTTCTGCGCTAAGAATTTTTTCTCTTAAGTAAGCACGCCGACAATCGCGGCGCACATAAAGGTTGCGAGGTTCCCGCCGAGAAGCGCGCGCCACCCGAGTTTGGCGAGATCGTGTCGACGCTCGGGCGCCATCGCTCCGATGCCACCCACTTGAATTCCAATCGAAGCCACGTTCGCAAATCCACACAGCGCATAACTTGCGAGGAGCACGCCACGATCCGAAAGGTTCGCCGAAATCTGCGAAAGATTTAAATAGGCAACGAACTCGTTGAGCACAATTTTTTCGCCCAGCAGCTGCGCGATCGTTGACAAATCTTGCGCAGGAACCCCCAAGAGCCAAGCCACAGGCTTGAAGAGAAAGCCTAAAATCATTTGGAGTGTGAGCGGATACCCCATCAGCTCTGTCACGTAGTGCAACGCGCCGTTCAGCAGCGCCACGACACCGACAAAAGCAATGAGCATGGCGCCCACATTGAGCGCCAGCAGCAAACCTTCGGAGGCACCGCGCGTCGCAGCATCGACCACGTTGGCGTCTTGAATCTCGAGATCCATCTTGAGCTCGTCGTCGATATTCTGAGTTTCGGGCATCAAGAGCTTTGCCACGAGCAGGGACGCGGGCGCCGACATCACGCTCACCGTGATCAGATGCCCAGCGATGTCGGGCATGCGCGATTGCAAAAGCAGCACGTATGCGGCGAGCACGCCGCCGGCCACGTTGGCCATGCCTCCGATCATGATACAAAGCAATTCGGAGTTTGATAGCCCCTTGAGATAAGGCTTGATGAGCAGGGGCGCTTCGGTTTGCCCGAGAAAAATGTTGCCCGCCGCGCTGAGCGTTTCGGGACCGCTAGTTTTAAGACTGCGCTTCATGATCCACGCCAGGCCGTAGACCACCTTCTGCAAAACGCCGAAGTAATAGAGCACCGACATCAAACATGAAAAGAAGATGATGCTCGGCAAAACGCGGAACGCAAAGATCACGCCACCCATACGCTGCTCATCGAGCAGATTGCCAAAGAGAAATTTCGTACCCTCGTCACCGTAGGCGAGAATGCTCAGCACCGTGTTGTTGAGTGCGGTGAAGACCACGCCAAGGGGCGCACGGATGCCAAGAGCGGGAATGCCGATCACGAGGAGCGCCGTAACTACCTGCAAGCCCAGTCCCCAAATCACGATGCGTGGCGAGACACCCTTGCGGTTGGTGCTCAGCGCCCAGGCGATGAGCGTGAACACTAAGAGTCCGAGCAGGCTGATGAGTCGTTCGTTCCACATGATTTATGTATTTATATGGGTCGTGCCTTCGAGCCAAGCGATGAGGGCTCCGGGATTCTCAAGGCGCATGTCGCAGGGCAGCCCATCGAAGCGCTCCCAGAGGCGTTTGAACTTCAGGCGGCGCGGCTCGGGCCCTGGAGGAAAATCCCACAAGACTCCCGCAGTCATCGCACCTGCGGCAGAACCGGCGAGCATGTCGGCCCGGCCGTCGCCCACCATCAGCACGTCTTTGGGCTCCACGCCCATGACTTTGGCCAGGTGCACGACCCCTTCAGGTGAGGGCTTGGGACGCACGTGCAACTCATCGCCCGCGATGATGCGCTCTTCGGTGAAAAAGGTGTCCATCCAGCCGAGTTCGTTCAAAAAACCCAGCGTGCCAAAACGATCGCGGCCCGTGAGGAGCGCAAAGGGAATGTCTTTGCCTTTGAGATAAGTCAGAAGTTCAGGAATCCCAAAGAAGGGAATGTAATCCTGGCTGGTGAGCGCAGCGTGAAATTTGTTCCAGTATGCGAGGGCTCGGTCGTAGGCCACGGGCTCGCTGGGAATCCAGGTCCGAATGATGTCGGCCGGTGCCATGCCGAGAGTCTTGTGCAGCTCTTCGTCACCAATAGCGTGTCCGAGCCCCACTTCGACGGCTTCTTTGAGGCCACGCAGGGCTGAAGGCATCGAGTCGAGGAGTGTTCCGTCCATGTCGAAGATGATGGCTTTTGCTGGTCCGAACATGGGCCGCGTTCTAAACGGAAAAAACCCGCTTTGTCACTGACTAAAGACCCAGAGCTGGGCGGGAGAACGCGGATTGGCCGTGGGCTGCCAGGTTTTTGTCACGGTTCGCAGCACGGTGTTTTGAGAGCCTAAGATTTCGACCTCAACAGGGCCCGCGTCGGGCACGCGATCAAAGCGACACATATATAAGTCATGAGGAAGCGAGGTCCAAGAACGCAGGTCCGCCTGATCGAAGGCCAGAAGCACGATGTAGGTCAAAAGTCCCAAGCTTTCATTGTCCGAAGCGCTCGATACGGCTTGGGCCACCGCGAACTTGGCCACGGTGCCGGCAATTTTGGCGAGTTTCATGCGCACGATGCGGTCTTCGAGATAGTTGCGCGACATTTTAGCAAGGTCCATCACACGGTCGCGGCACTCGTAAGAAGCGCCGTCCACCTTGAGTCGGAAACCGGCTTCGGGCGAGCTCGAGTGGGGAATCATCGGCAGAGAGGGATCCTCGCCGCGCATCACCTTGCCGGGAATGCGCCCACTTTCGTAAACCACCACCCACTCTTTGCTGTCGCGCGTGATTCGGCGTGCAGGCGCTGCGGGAAAAAGCTTGGTCCACTTGCGAAGTCCTTCAGAGTCGCCGTTCTTGCGCGCCATCGCGATGAGCTGGGTTTCGATGCCCGGAAAATTAGGATCTAGCTCGTAGACCTTTTTGTACTCGATGTAAGCGTTGTCGTAGGAGTGATCGTATTCCCAGAGCATGCCCGAAAAATAGCGCGCCAGTGGCCACTCGCTATAATTGCGTTTGCCGTCGTGGATCATACGGGTGAGCAGCAAGTTCACCTTGCGAGCCTCTACCCTGGCTTCGTCGAATTCTCCGAGCGCACTGTAGCTAAGCATCAAGTAGACGTTGATCAGGAGCTTTTCAAAGTCTTCACCCTTGTAGCCGCGCACGTTGCCCGAGCTGAGCAGCGTGCCCACCTCTTCGGAGACGCTCGTGTAGTCTTTGATCTCAGATTCTTTTTCGGCCGCAAGGAAATGAACGATTGCCTCGCGATACTCACGCAGCCGAAAACGCGACATGCCAGCGTCGAGCAAGTAGAGCACCCGATTGGCTTTGGCGTCTTTGGCTTCGCGTTCGAACTCTTCGGCCGCCGAGGCGTAATCGCCATCGCGGTAATACTGGTGAGCTTTTTTGGCGGAATAGTTCTGCGAAGCGCAGGCGCACATAAGACTAAGCAGTGCGGCCCGCGCTAAAGGTTTCATTCTAGGAACCCTCTTATAAATCCCCGCCCACGCACGCGAAAGCAAATCGTTCAGATTCAAGGCTAGAGCGAGGATATTGGCCGGAGGCCCCAAGTGACGAGCGAGAAACGCCGAATCTGAACGATTTGGTTCGCGCCCTTCGGGAAACGTATAGGGACCCCATCTGCTGCGTTGTTCGTCGCTCACGTAGGGCCTCCGGCTATGATCGCTTCTCTCGCCTTGCATATGGAGTCCCTATACGTTTTGCGTGTCGCGCGGATTTATAAGAGGGTTCCTCAGAGTCCAACCGAACGTTTTTGGTAGCGCTTGCGGATAGGTTTCTCGTCGGACCACTCGATCAGCCCCGTTTCGAGGTTCGTGAGGTTGAGATTGAGACGGTAGTACACGAGTTTTTTGGAACCCACTTCTTGTACGTTGGAAATCAAATCGCCAGTAAGCACGTAGTCCGGAGAGATCAAACCGTCGCGACGCTTTTTGGTTTCTTGGCGCACGCGTCCCGAACGCTGCTGGTACTCGATCTCTTCGTCGAGGGTGCCGCGGTCTTCTTTGTTAGAAAAACGCACTTTGCCCGTTTTGATGAGTGCTGTACGCAGCGAATCGCTGAGGCTCTTGGTTTCGATATGTTCGTGCGTTTTGTTGCGCACACCTTCGACCTGCACGATGGGTGGAACTTTAGCCCCAGCAAAAACTGGGTGCTTGGCCATGGAATCGACCATGTCCACGATGAGAAGTTTGGCGTCGGACTCGTTGAACTTGTCGTCGAGCAAACGAGCTTCTTCGACGTCGTCGTACTCTCCTTTTGTGAATTGACGGGTTCCGCAGGCCGAAATGGACAGGACCATGATGGTTGCCATGAATAAGCGTGACACTTTAAGTTTCTCCCTTGTTGTGACCATTAAATAAGACCTTAACAGAATAGGCTCGGCCGGGTTTTGATGCAAGAGCGGCGCATTGGTCAAAGCACACAATCGGCCTTAGGGCGTGACCTCATTTCCAAACAAACACCTGCCGCGAGAGAATTTTTTCGCAACTAGGAGACTCGAAGGCGTCGTGGTGGTTCCACGTTGCCAAGAGTCGACAACGTTTGCGGGGAAATTCTCTCCGGCCCTTCGGGAAAGCCTAAATTTGCCTCATACTGTGTCATTCGTCGTTCAAAGGGAACCGCCCTTATCACTCCTCATTCCGTGTCTGCGCCAAATTTAGGGTTTCAGGTGCTTGTTTGGAAATGAGGTCACGCCCTAGACACCTGAGGGGAAAGAGGGCATTTTTGAAGATCTATGTCCTCTCGCGCGCTGATGCATTTTATTACCGGCAAGGGCGGCGTTGGCAAGAGCACCTACGCCGCGTCATTGGCTGCGCAACTTGCCCAAAAGGATCCCGCACACCGTGTGCTGCTGGTTGACGTACAGGGCTCGGGTTATGCGCTCGAAAGCGCGTGCATCGAGCGCGTGCAGCAAACACCCCTGCGCTCGGCTCGCACAGGCAACCTTTGGGGGTGTCGCATCCTGCCCTTTGACACCTTTAAAGAATACTTCTCCGTGCTGCTCGCTATGGGCAACACCGACACTGCCATCGCCCAGATCACTTCGGCCTTTCGCGACCGGGTTGTCGACCTTGTTGTGGGCAATTCGGCAATCTCGGCCTTCATCCAGGCTTGCCCCGGACTCGAACCTGCGGTCTTGCTAGGAAAACTCGAATACGAAAGCAAAGCTGGTCGCGCGCCCGGCACGCGCGAGGCCTGGACCCACATCGTGGTCGACGCCCCCGCCACCGGTCACGCGTTGATGTTGTTCAGAAGCACCTTTGCCCTTTTGAACGTCTTTTCGGCCGGGGTGGTATTCAAACAGGCCGGAGAGATTCGCAGCTTTGTCACGGATCCGGATCGCTTCGTGGTGAATTTGGTTTCGGTGCCCGAAGAACTCCCGGTCGCGGAATCGGTTGAACTCAAGGCGGGACTGGCAGACCTCGGCGTGCGCGTGCAACGCGCCGTTTTGAACCGCAGCCCTCGCGACGAAAGCGACGATCTGCACACGCACGAGGCCAAGAACCAGGCGCTCCAGCGTGAACTGCAACACGAGCGCGATCTCTTGGCCGATCGCAAACGTTTTCGCGAAGAGTTTTTGCGCATGCACGCCGAATGCAAAATTTTTGAGGTGAGCGAATTCATCTCTGCCAACCAAAATGAGGTTTCCCAAAAATGGCTAACGCAAACTCACCTCATTTGAATACCCAACTGATCGCAGTGCTGGGCGCCGGTGGCGTTGGCAAAACCACCTCAGCGGCGGCTGTGAGCCTGGCCCTCGCTGACCAGGGACTGCGCAGCGTGGTGATCACCGTAGATCCAGCTCGCCGTTTGGCAGGTGCCCTGGGTCTTGATTCTCTGAATTCTGAGCCGCAGCGGGTTTACGAGTCGCCCAATGGCGGCAGCGCCGACGCCCTTTGGCTAAGCCATAACCAGGGACTTTCGGAACTCGTGAATCGCCGGGTCTCTGCCGATTCACGCTTCGCCGAAGTCAAAAATCATCGCCTCTTTAAGATCATCGAATCGCAACTCGGAGGCATTGAAGAATACCTCGGCATCGAACGCATTCTCTCGCTCGCCCAGAGTGGCAACTACGACGTCTGCGTGCTCGACACCCCACCCTCGCGGCACGCGCTCGACTTTTTTGAGAGCCCTCGGCACATCCTGCGTTTTTTCGACGACGGCGTGCTCAAACATTTCATTCGCGAAGAAAACCCCGACGCCAAAAGTCCCGGCTTCTTTACTCGCATCATCCAAAAACGCGGCGCCGATGCGTTCAAAATTTTCCGCAGCTTTCTAGGCTCCTCTTTCGTCGAAGAGCTCTCCTCGCTGCTGGCACAGCTCAAGCCCGTGCGTGATTTGCTGCGCGAAACGGCAACATCGATCGAATCCTGGCTCGCCTCAGATCGGGCACACCTTGTGCTCTGTTCGACGGTGGAGCACTACGCTCTGCGCGAAACCACGATCCTCGCCGCAGCCATCGCCGACAAAAAACTGCGACCGGCCGATCTGCTCGTGCTCAACCGCTGCATCGCCCCCGAGCTAGGAGCCGCCCAGCTCGACGAATACTTGCAAACGCACGGGGAGTCCCGGGTAGCCCAGATTCTGCGTGAAAAGGTGAAGGTGCAGCAGCTTCGGCTGCAGCAGTCCACCCCGGCTTTCGGCAGCTGGGCGAAATCAACGGCACTGGTGCCCAGACTCTTTTTTGATGAGGGTTCTCTTGATAGTCTACGAAGCCTGGGAAGGACGATTCTAGATCAATGGCCAAACAACCCTGCAAAAAAAGTTTCGACGATCTCCTGAACGAATTCCCAAAAGTCATGGGTTTTCTGAATTCGCAGATTCCCGTCTGCGGCATTCCCATCTACCACTCGCTCGATCTGCGCGACGGTGGCTACAAGATTGCGGCCGTAGACGTGAACCTCTTTCCCGGAGGATTCAACAATCTCACCCTTGAGGAACGATCGATCGCCGCCCGCCGCTTTCGCGAGTTCTTTTCGGCACGTCTCTTGAGCACACCACCTTGGCGCATCGCGATTTACCCCGAGGCACACACCAACAACTTCTCGTACCTAGAAAACGTTGCCGCGCTCATCGCCATTCTCAAAGAGGCCGGCGCCGAAGTCAGTCTCGCATGGAGTGGGCCCAAAATCGCCAAACCCTGGACCATCAAAACCCCCAAAGGCTCGGAACTCACCTACCTGCCGACCGAAGAAGCCTTCGCGAACGCGAACTTTCTACTGCTCAATCACGATATGAGCGAAGGCGTGCCCGAGGCGGTCAAAAACTTCCCCGGCCGCGTGCTCCCCAACCTGAACCTCGGCTGGTACAAGCGACGCAAGTCCCACCACCACACCATCGCGGCCGGCCTCTTGAAAAAACTTCAGCAGGAATTTTCCTTCTTCGACGCTTGGTGCTTTGATGCCAAGACGCACATGATTGCGGATCTGAATTTCGACGACACCGAATCGTTTTTGCGTCTGCTCAAAGAGGCCCAGGCCTTTGAAGAAAACCTCAAACGCGAATACGAAGCCCGCGTCATCGAACAGCCTCCCAACATCTTTTTAAAGAACGATTCGGGGACCTACGGCATGGGCGTTTTGAACTTTCGTTCCATCGACGAACTCAAAGAAATGCACTCCACCGTCAAGCGCAAGCTCCGCCGTGGCAAGGGCTCGACTGTGGTCGACCAAGTCATCTTGCAAGAGGGCATTCCTACGTGTTTTTCGAGCCGCGACGCCTCGGGCGCCCAGGTTTCCGGAGAGCCGGTGCTCTATAGCGTAGGTGGCTCACTCGTGTCGTGTTTCTTTAGGGTGCACCGCAAACTCGGCGAAAATGGCTCACTCACAAACCTCAACCAGCCAGGCGCGGAATTCATTAGTGCCAAAGACTCGCCCTTTGCTTGGCCCCGCGACGAACACTTCGTGGTCGATACCAAGGAACCACACATTTATCAGTTCATCGCCAAGCTGCACGCCGTTGCGGCCGCCCTGGAGGATTGCCCATGAATACGCCGCAAATTTCTACCAACCCCAAGCAGTTCAAACGTCGCTCGTCGCGCCTCGTGGTGGATCGCAACTTTCAGTTGCGCTTTGCCATCAAGATCTCGCTGCTGACGGGGAGCGTACTCCTGCTTTTTACGGGCTTTGTGCTTTTCTTTGTGAAATCCAATTACGACATGCTCGTGCGCGAAGCGCTGATTCAGATGCCCGACTCGGCCGAAACCCTGATGCAGGAGTTTCGCTTTTTGCTGTTTTCGGTGTCGACGGGACTCGTGGTGCTGATTCCCACCCTTTTCGCGATCGGATTGTACTTGTCGAAATCCGTGGCCGGCCCTGTGCTCGCTCTACGCCGACGCCTTTCGGAGATCTCCAACGGTCGCCGCGGCGTGCGACTCCGCCTACGCAACGGGGACGAGCTCAAGAGCCTTGAAGTGGACTTCAACCAGGCCATCGAGGCCCTAGAACTGCAAATTCCAAAAAAAAATCCGGAATCCCAGCCTTAGGGATTCCGGATCTTGGTTAGCGTCTTGGTGACGGAAACGCTTTAGGCGTTGCCGCTGCGCAGTTCGACGGCTTCGATCAGCTTCTCGATGTTGCCCAGCTGAGTGCTGAGGTTCTTGAGCTGAGCTTGGGCCGCAGCCAGGGCTTCTTTGCCACCGGCCGAGTTCGAAGCGGCGCGTTGGTCGATGGCCTTTTTGAGGTCATCGGCTGCACGTTGGGTCACCTGGAAGGTGCCGCGCAGGTTCTCAGCCGCACCGAAGGCGCGATTGAGGTCGGCCTTGGCTTTGGAAAGAACACTGGAACCAGTTTCAGCGGTTTTGGCGAGGAAGCCGGAGAACGTACCTCCACCCACTTGAATGATGTCGCGGAGCGTATTCACGGGGATGATCGCCTTCGAGCGCTTTTGCTTTTCGAAGATGATCTGCGTCAAAGTGCTCGACGTGATGTCTTTTTTGCTGCGGTTATCGATAACCACCACATCTTCGCCGCGCATGATCATCTCGGCGATTTCGTCGAGGGTCACGTAGCAGCTTTGATGAGTGTCGTAGAGTTTACGGTTTTGATAGCGTTTGATTGTTTTAACGAATTTACCTTGCTCTGCGTTAGTCGCGAGCGCGGCAACCCCGCCATTAACGGCGGTACCAGCTGTATTGCTCTGGTTGTTGAGTCCTAGGTTCGTGTTCGGCCCTTCCATCTTCATTCCCTCGTTCATAATTACCCCCTCGTTTTATCTAATCTGATTTCTGAGTTTGACCCTCCTGGCCAACCCCTGGGTTGCGTCGAAGCATACCAGCCTTTTGCGGTGCTTCAACAACCTTTTCCGTTTCTACAGGTCGTTAGCGGCGTCTCAACTGAAATCGTCCTTAAATCGCCTTTAACTAACCCTAAAACCACGGATTCTTCAGATTCGAGAGGTCCTAGCTGCGTTTTGCCTTTTTATTCTTTATAAAATTCAGAAGCTTAGGGCCAGCCTCCAGCACGATCAAAAGACCGAGAACCGAAGCCAGTACCAACCATTCTGAATTTTGCGGCATTCGCATAAGCTATAACGCAGTTAGTCAGGTTCTACACTGCTGTCAAGGCTTTTTGTCCCCAGAACCCTCGAATCCCCAGCGACCTTTTCCTGAAAAGTTCGCGCTGTGTAGGGATAGACACGGGGTGTTTAACGCGGGGTTAAAAGATTTTGCAGATTTTTTTTAGGAGAGCTGCTGTGGGCAATACGCCCCTTAATTTAGCCTGCGCACTCGGCAACTCACTCGGCGCCCCGACTGCCGATAGGCAGCATGGGACGGGTAAATTATCCGTCCCTGAAAACGGTACAATCCACCCTCAACCAGACTTAGGTGGCTTCCATCTTCGAGAGGAGGGCCAGTTCGGAATACGAGAGGCCAGTGACGATGGCGACTTCTTTCATGCCGTGACCCTGGCGGAGCAGTTCGCGGGCTTTGCCGAAACGGTCGACCGGCTCGCCGAGGGTCTCAGACTTGAGCGATTTGGCGGGCTTTTCGCGGATGCCACCGGTTACAGCTGCAGCTGGGGTCTCGAGATTCATGGGCTGAGCCCAATCGTCGGAGAAGGTCGCCCGGGGACGTACAGCCTGATTGAAATCGATGGCCGGCTCTTGGATTTGGTGTTCGGAGACGTAATGACGGGGCTCGTCGGCCTCCGCCATCTCGGGGACTTCGCTAATACCGGAGCTCATGGCAACCGGAGCCATGGGCATGCCCATGGCTCGCCACTGGATCCACTCTTTTTGGAGACGCTGGATGTCTTGGCGCAGGGCCGACTGGCGCTTGACGAGCGCAAAGACCACCACGATGAGCACCGCGCTAAGCGCATTGAGTAAGATCGTTAGGCTTAACCATAGTCCCATAAAGGTAGTCTACCGAGCTTCGCCCGAATCCCTCCGTCAAAAACTTGCCTTCGAGCTAGCGCCCGAAGACATGAGCGTCGCCTTGTCGGCGTTCAAAATGCGCGGCGAGATGAACATCAAGAGTTCGCGCTGCTCGCGGCGATGGGTTTCGATCGGCGTGAAGAGGCGACCCAGTACCGGGAGCGACCCGAGGTACGACATTCGAGTTTCGTTTTTCGTGTCGACATCGATAAAGACACCACCGATGACGGCCGTCTTGCCCGATTCCACCATCAGCATGGAGCGCGCGCCTTTGCGGTTGATCGTCCCGAGGTCCTGATCCGCGATGTCGTCCTTGTCGAGCTGAACGTCCATGCGCACATAACCATCGGTCGTTACCGATGGCGTAACCGCAAGCTTCAGCAGCGCTTCTTTATAAACGATCGTGGGCGCGGCACCAGCTTCTGCGGCGGGCGTTTCTACAGGAATCTCGATACCATCGAAGATCTCGGCCTTTTGGTTGTTGAGGGCCGTCACCTTAGGACTGGAAATCGTTTTGCTCTCGTTTTGCGCTTCGTACATATTCAGGAGGGCCGTGATCGCTTCCATTCCCGGAAGCGAAGTGCTGAAACGAAATCCGGCGCCTTCGTTGGTCACGTGAGCAGCGTTCGCCGCACCAGAAGCACCACCGAGACCAAGGTTCACGTAAGTATTGTCTCCACCCACGCGCCAGCGGAGGTCGAGATTCTTGGTGACGATATCGGAGACTTGTACGACGCGAGCCTCGATGAGCACCTGCGGCGTTTGCAGGTCGACCTTATTGAGATAAGTTCCTACCCGGTCGAGCACCTCGGAGACGTCGGTGACGACGATCGAGTTGGTGCGCACTTCGACACTTGAGGTGCCGCGCTCTTTTGTGAGAAAGTTTTTAACAATCTTCTCGAGGTCATCGGCCTTGGCGTAGTTGATGGGGAAGATGCGCGACTCGAGCACCGCGAGCTCTTTTTTCTTTTTGTCGGAAGCGAGGGCCGCGTCGAGTTCCTTGCGCAACTCTTCGGCAGCTGAGATGCGGTATGTTTTCCCGATCTTTTGATAGCCCATGTTCGCGTTGAGCAGGATCATGGCGAGCACCTGATCCCAAGGCGCGTCGGTCATTTGAATCGTGACCTTTTGATCGGTGGCCTTCGAGAGCACGAAGTCTTGACCCGAAGCACGCGAGATGAGCGCAAGCACGTCGGACAAAGGGGCTTCTTTCACTCGCAGGTTCATGCGCGCACCCGAGAAGGTCATTTTGTCGAAAGAAGAGAGAATGGTTTCGGGCAAGACAGGGGCGTCGCTCGCGATTTCAAAGAGCTTGCCGCTGCGACCGCGGATCGGGAAATCCACGAGGAGTTCGGTGCCCACGCGAGTGACCTGAGCCTTTTCGGAGTTGCGCAGCTGGAAGAGCACCTTCACCGAAGACACGGCACCAGCCTTGGATTCGAAAGCTTTTACGAGAGCCACGGGCCCATCGAACTCGCCAGTATCGAGGGCGCGTTTGAGCACCTTAGCGGCGATGTTAGAGTTTTGCAGTTCGATGGTGACTTGGCGACGCTCAGCGCGCTCGATGATTTGGTAATCGATGCCGCGATCGGTGCGCAAACGCAAACGAACGCGATCGGGCAATTGCTGGAAGTCCATCGCGGTAAGGTGCGCTGTCGGTTCGGCTTCGATGCCAGTAAGAGCAGCGGGCGGAGCGGGAGTTTCCGCGGCGATGGCTTCGCTCTCGGCGGTGTCTACCGAAGGCGCATCGGGTTCTGCCTCAGGAGCAGGTGGCGTTTCTTCGGGCGGCAATTGAGCGATCTCGTCTTCGAGACTTTGCGTAGGCGCTTCGGCAACCGGTTCTTCGGGAACTTGGGGAAGATCGGCCACGGCATCGGCCTGCGCGGTGTCGGTGCCATTTGCGGCAGACATGTCGGCTTCGGGCAAATCGTCCAAAATGGAAAGCTCTTCTTCAAGCGATTGAGCGGAAACAAAAGTCGATTGCGGTGCCAAGAGCAAAAGCGCTGTCAGCATAAGGATACGTGTGCGTAACATAGTCCCCATCCCCCTAAGATAATTATAGCGTCTATTCGGCAATCACGAGACTCGTGACGGACGTTTTTTTGCGCCCTTTATGGTCAACAAATTGTTCACGCACGCGCAATTCGCTCGCAGTGATTTGATCAACTTTGCCACGGTAGCGCCCGATGGCGTCACCTTTTTGGACGATGTGTGACTTTCCATTGGGAAGCATCACTAGCGCCTTGGGCGAACCCATGCCCGACATGATGGCCATCAGACGCATCTCGCCGAGTTCAAACCTTTGAATATCGGTGAGCACTTCACTCTCGATATCCGAGGGCGGCAAAAACGGATCACGTTTTACGGAGAGAGGATCAAAAGAATATTCCGCGTCTTGCGCCAAAAGATTGCCGCTCACAACAAACACGGCCACAAGAGCGAGGATAGGACTGCGAAAAAAGGCCAAAGCTATTTGCCTCCCTGGGTCGGCGCAGCAGGGGCGGCGGTACCTTGTGATTCTTGATCGATAGAGGCTTGCGAAATCGAATAGGTCTCAAAGAGCACTTTAGATCTTAGGCGCGAAGCTCCCCCACGCTTTTGCGGGGATCCGAGCGTGACGTGTTTGGAATGTACGATACGCTCCATATTTGCCACAGCATCGAGAAAGCTCATGAGCTGCGGATAAGTTCCATTGAGATTCACCTCAACCGGAGTGATCTGCACGAAGGTATCGCTCGACTCGGGTTGTGGCTTGTAAGATTCAATATCAAGACCGATGCTATCAGAAATGTCAGCAAAGGATTTGAGTACCGCCGGAATGCTCGCCGTGCGGGGAATCTTGGCCGCGGTTTCGCGGAACTGTTCGCCGAGGTCCTGAAGCTCTTTGAGCTTGGCTGCTCGCTGGGCGTCGAATTCCTGAGCGCGTGTGTTGGCTGCCACAAGACGCTGCAAATCGTTTTTCTTGGCTTCGTTTGAAGCGAGCAGCGGCTGGTAAATGCTGTCGTTCCATTCGGAATAATCCATATACGCCAAACCGGCGGCAATCAGTATCCATAGGAAAAAAGGGATCTGAGCGATCGAAACTAAAATTCTCATAACTTCGCCGCCTCCGCTTCAAGGGTGAACTTTTTGGAATCGGGCGGCGTCACGATGGCGTTGGCGCTATCTAATTTCACAGACGGCGCCATGCTTGAAACGTTTTCTGGTTGGTTTTCGGTCTGCACGAGACGCCATTTCGGGAAGTACACAGCTCCTTCGAGCTTCTTCATAAAATCCGAAACGATTTGGTAATTCGAAGAATAACCGCTGATTAGTACTTTGGCCCTCGTGTCGAGATCGAGATTGTCGAACCAGAGTCGCTGAGGCATTTCTTTAACGATGTAATCGGTCATCCGCACGAGCAAGTTGCGATTCGCCTCGAGCTGTTGCACCTTTTGCAATTTGCTACGAAGGTCTTCCACTCGACCTTCGTACTGTTTCATCTCTTCTTGTACGAGCTTGAGCTCTTCGGCTTTCTTTTTCTCGGCCGCGATCTTGGTGATGAGCTCGCTTTCGGTTTGGCGCGCTTCGCCCTCAATGCCGCCAGTATAAAGGGGAACGAGTTGACGTCCGCCGAGCACCAGCATGATGCCAAAAAGGAGCATCACGACTTTGCGTTTTTCGTAAGCGTCGAGACCACCGCCATCACCAGAGTCGGAGCTCTCTTCGAATTCTACCTCTTCGGAGCCCTTGGCAAAGACCGAAGCTTTGCCTCCACCTATGTCCGCGCTGGAGCTGCCACCGCGTTTGCGTAACTGATCGATGAGGTTAATCTTGCCCATAATGCTTTAGGTTTTCCTCACCGCGAGTCCCGAAGCGCTGATCAGTCGCGACGACCAATTGCGAAGAACCACCGGATCCACTTTGCCTTTGGCCACGAAGAGGTCTTCGAAAGGCAAGAGAAAGACTTTTGAACCAAAACGCTCGTCTTGGAGCGAATCCATAAGGCCTACGGTCAGATGTCCGCCGCCGAAAAAATACCATCGGGTGATGAGGTGCGAGTCCTGCGTGACAAAGATGTCTTCGGTCTGCTGAAGATCGGCTTTCCACTGCGAAATGGCTCCCTGCAAGGCAGAAACCGCCTCTTCGGGAATCGCAGCGGCATCTTGTATCTTGAGCGCTTCGGCGTCGTCAAAAGAAAGTCCGAGCGCCGTGGCGATGGCTTCGGTGAAGAAGCGTCCCCCGATGGGGAATTCGCGGAAGAAGGCGACCTTGCCACCGCGACTCACTGACACGCGAGTGGCGAGAGCGCCCACGTCGACAAAGGCCACAGCCTCTTCTTTGGGCAAATCGAGCACACTGCTCATCCAGTGCGAAGTCACAAAGGTGTCGAGATCAAAGACCTTGATTTCGGATCCCGCATTTTCCACGCAGCTGCGGAGCTTTTCGGCGTCATCAATGCGCACGCCCACAAGGAGCAAATCCCAGCCCTTGGTACCCGCGGGCGCACCGGGCACTTCGACGCCTTCGCCAAGAAGTACGTGGTCGATAAGAATCGAATCCACATCCACAGGAAAAACCTGCTGAGCTTCCCACCGCACTTGGTCGGGAATGTCTTTTTGCGCGACCTTAGGAATGGTAATGCGTTTGGTGAGCACACCGCCGCCATGAATAGCGACCGAAGATTTTTTGCGCGAGCCCGAGAGCCCCTCGAGCACGCGCGCGATGGCCGAGCTCACAATCACACCGTCGGCAATGCCCTGCTCATTGTGGGCAACGAAAGGCAATGGTTCAATCGACAGATCGTCGATCACCATCTTGCCGCCTTTGATGCTACCGCGCACGAGTTTCACTGAACTCGCGCCGACATCCAGGCCGGTGAATGTTTTGCCCCCACTGAAGAACATATATAGATTCAGTCTATCTGAGGCTTTTTTGATTTCAAAGAGTTGGAACGTCAGTCATTTGCGCCAAAAACCAGACGACCGCTGCCGAAAGCGCCAAAAAAGGACCAAAAGGCAGCGCCGTTTGCCAGCCATCCTTGGAACGTCTCATCGCGATCATGCCAATGATGATCCCTGTCACCGAGGCCATGAGCACAATGAGGGGCACCGACTCGAATCCGAGCCAAGCGCCCAGCCAGCCCATCATCTTCACATCTCCCATGCCGAGCCCCTCGATCTTGCGAAGCTTTTCATAGCCCCATGCGAGCAGGAAGAAGAGTCCGAATCCCATAAGACCACCGATGAGTGAGTCGATCCAATGCGGAGTTCCCAATGCGAAAGCCGCCCCGAGCGCTATGACCCAATTGCCGAGCGAAAAGCGGTCGGGGATGATGCGAAAATCGATGTCGATGAAGATCACCGCGATGAGCGACAAAAAGAAGTACAAGTTTTTGACGAGATCCGCCCAATAAACCCAAGACGCCGTGCCGTATAACGCGCTCGCATGACCTTGATGGGCTTTATAGACAAGGAGAAAGGTCAGCGCACACAACGCTTCGACCAGCGGATAGCGCCAAGATATTGGCTTTTCGCAATCGGCGCACTTGCCCCGAAGCATCACGTAGGAGAGGAGCGGAACGTTGTGGTACCAGCGCACTTTGGACTGGCAGTGAATGCACGCGCTACGCATGTTTTTCCAAAGGCCGAGCGGTATTTCCCTCGGGATGCGATAGATCATCACGTTGCAAAAGGAACCCCAGAGTAGTCCAAAGAGAGTGACGAGTGCGTAATCCATAGTGCCTCAATTCCTAAAGATCTATTTTTCGAAAACGTAGCACACCCAACTCCACCCAAAAGACCATCCACGCCAAGGCCATAAGTGAGAGCTTCACAAGAAGTGTGATGTCAGTCGAAGACTCATAACCCACGAGCAAACGCAGGTCATACCATTCGAGGGGCGGCAAGAAGGGCACAATCCACTGAAGAATCGGCTGCAATACCGGTGTATTAAAGGCGCCCGTCTGCTGATCGGCGAGCACGGTGAGCAACGAGATTTGCGAGTGCAAGAACAAAGTCAGCGCCAAGGTCGCGATCAGTGCGAGCACGGGGCGCAAGAAAAACGAAAAGCAAAAGCCCATTGCCGCCAAGATGAAGAGCTCCATAACGAAAGCGCCCTGAGCCTGAGAGACGATCGCAAGTAGCGGGGCTTCGTTGGCATCTGGCAAGAACCAGGCAAACGCACCAGCCAGCAGCGACCAAAGAAGCACGAGAGCGATGTGCGCTGCGAGCACTCCAAAGTAGTTGCCCCACACCCAAGCCCGACGCGTGATGCCGGCCGCGAGCAAAAGATGCAACGTGCGTCGCTGCTTTTCGTCGCTGAAGAGTCCCGTACTGGCGTATACCGCCAGGAAGGAGGCCGCAACGAAGACGAAGCCCAGCACAAAGTCCCAATAAATTTTCACCGGCACAAGATAGGACGAGGAGGCCACGGCCAGAGAAAGCAGCAGCGCGAGCACCCCGAGTACCATGGCCGTCAGGAAGATTTTTTGCTTGCGCAGCAAGAAAAAGCGCCAGCGAGCGAGTTCAAAGACCACCTTAATCATAGTCTTCGTCCCACCTTTTGCGATCGGCAAATTCGCGGCGCAGCTTGTCGAAGGCGGCCTCGGGTTCGCCATCGAATTCGATACGCTGGCGATTGAGCACGATCACGCGAGAACAGAGCGCCTTGATGTCTTCGAAGGAATGCGAAGAAATGAAGAGCGTGCGTCCCTTGGCGCGCTCCTCGTGCAAGACTTCGCGGAGCATGGCCTGGGCCCGAGGATCGAGACCACTCATAGGTTCGTCTAATATATAGAGTTCGGGCTCGCGCTGCAGAGCCCAGGCGATGCCCGTACGCTGCACCATGCCTTTGGAGTAGGTGCCCATTGGGCGCTTACCACGCTCCTTAAGCCCTACGCGTCCGAGAAGCGCCTCCACGCTGAGGGCGGGATTCGCACTTTGCACCCGGCGCGAGAAATGGAGATATTCGTAGGCGGTGATTTCGGACCAAAAGCCTGGAAGCTCGGGCAAATAGGAAATCTGGGCGTGGCCACTCATTTCACCGAGGTCGGTGCCAAGCACCTTGCCTTCGCCTGCGCTAGCCTTGACGAGGCCTAAGAGAATCTTGATGAGCGTGGACTTGCCCGCACCGTTGGGACCCACGAGCCCCACTGACTCGCCGCGCGCAACGCTCAGGCTAATATCGTCGAGCACCTTAGCGGCGTAGACCTTAGTGAGGTTCTTCACCCAAAAGGCTGCGCCCGCAGGGGACGCCGGATCGCTTAACATGTTCTTTATATTGCCAGAATCCTGACCCTGTTCGCAAATTACGCCCCAAAAAAACTCGCGCTCCAAAAATGCTTAACGTCTTCTTCACGAAGTCGCTCCAAGTGCCACAAAACTCAATGAGGATTGTTAACATTTGATGACAAGTAATTGGCACGATCCCTGCTTCTTATCCTTTCAAGCAGCCTATAAACTCATAGGTGATACAGAAAATTAAAATCCAAGGGGGACGTTAAAATGAACGTAAAACAAAAACAAGGTTTCTCACTGATCGAACTTATGGTGGTTGTAGCCATCATCGGTATTCTCGCTACCGTAGCGGTACCGAACTTCATGCGCTTTCAATCGAAAGCCAAGCAGTCGAACGCTAAAGTAGAACTCGCGGCCATCTACACTGCCGAAACCGCTTTCTTCGCGGAGCACACTTCGTACCACGGCTATCTTTCGTACATCGGTTTTCTTCCTGACGGTTGCACAGGTGCGGGCGCTTGCACGGGCAACACCCGTATCTACGCTTCCGGCTTTAGCGCCGCTGGCGTGACGGCAGCATTCGGTGGCGTAGCTACCGGCACCAACACCGCCTTCGCGTATCCCGGCAACGCCGCAGGCAGCTCGCCAGCGATCACCGCGATCACGGCAGGCACCGCCGCCGCCGGCACCTTCACGGCGACCGCGACGGGCACCGTCCGCACAGGTATGACCGACACCTGGACCATGACCGAAGCCAAAACTCTCACGAACACTTCGGTTGGTTTCTAAGCGTAGCCGACGTTTGAGTCGAAACCCCCGGATCTGCCGAGCGCAGATCCGGGGGTTTTTTTATGGAGATTTAGCGAAACCACTCGGGAAGCATGCGCTCGAGCCGTTCGCGGATCTGCGGATCCAGACTTTCGATGACCGCCTTGCGAGCGGCAGAATTCGCTTCGAGATTTTCTTCGCGAAGTCGCAAGACCAATGAGACGACGTAAGCTGGGGTTTGGGGAAACTTCAGTCCCCTTTCGAAATAGTCGGCCGCCAGACGCGGCATTTTGAGATTGTCCATCGCGTGGTAACCGGCGTAAAACCAGGTCTTCCACTCGTCGGGATAGCGACGAATCCAGTCGCGCACAAGGAGAGTGGACCCCACCCCGTCGACACCGATCACGAGAAAGAATGGCGCGAGCGTAAGGCCACGCAGGTCCTGCTCCCCGTGCAGCGAGCGGTTGAGAAAATCGATCTTCGAAAAGAGCCATGAATAATCTCCGCGGAAGGCGGTGTCGGTATGCATTCCGTTGAGTGCCTGCATCCAGGTCCAAGACACTTGCGTGGCGCGCAGGCCCGGCCAATAGCTGAGCGGTTTTTGCCGTTGCCGCATGCGCTGACGAAAGTCATCGCTCTCGCGTTGACGCACAAGGGCCATCATCTGGTCGGCGCCGCGGAGGTCGAAGGTTTTGAGGAGACTCACTCCAGTACGAGTACGTACTTTTTTAGACTGCGTCTGCTCGGCACTGCGCCAATAGGCCTGGGCAGCCACGAATCCGGAAGCGAGAAGCAGGGGGACCAAGCCAAATCGCCCTTTGCCCATGACTTATTCGTCACCTGCCGAGAGACCAAATTTTTCTAGACGGTAGCGCAGCGAGCGCATGGTAACCCCAAGGAGCTTGGCAGCCTTTTTTCGGGAGCCCCCGGCTTCGTCGATGGCCTTCAGGATGTACTCGCGTTCGATTTTAGAGAGGATCTCTTCAAGTTCCACACCTGATTTGTCCCACTTGAGGTATTCGGCAAGGCTGTCGAAGCGCGGCTTCATAGGCTCGCGAATGTTCTCGGGTACGCCCTCAACGGTAAGTGAGCCCGAAGATTCGAGGGCCATCATACGCTCGATGACGTTTTCGAGCTCGCGCACGTTACCCGGCCAGGTATAGGCGCCGAGGAGCTTTACGGTTTCCGTGGGAATCGCGGTGATCTTTTTGCCAAAGGACTCGGAAAATTTCTCCACAAAAAAGTCGAGAAGCATCGGAATGTCATCGCGCCGTTCACGAAGAGCCGGGAGGCGAATGTTAATCACGTTGAGGCGGAAATAGAGATCTTCGCGGAAGTTTTGCTCTCGCACCTCGTCTTCAAGATTGCGATTGGTGGCCGCCACGATGCGCACATTGGATTTGAGCGATTCGTCGGCACCCACAGGAATGAAGGTGCCATCCGAGAGCGCGCGCAGAAGCGTTGCCTGCATGGACAAGGGCAACTCGCCGATCTCATCGAGAAAGAGAGTGCCGCCATTGGCGATCTCAAAGAAGCCCTTTTTGTCGCGAATCGCGCCCGTAAAGGAGCCCTTCACGTGGCCAAAAAGTTCGGATTCGATAAGTTCTTCGGGGATCGCGCCGCAGTTGACGCTGACAAAGGGACCGTCTTTACGGTCGGAATTGTAGTGGACCGCTTTGGCGACGAGCTCTTTACCCGTACCGCTCTCGCCCGTCACGAGGATGCTCGAATTCGTGGGAGCCACGCGCTTGATCATCTCAAAAACGTCGAGCATGGGCTTGGAGCCGCCAATGATGCTCGAATACGCGTAACGCTCACCGAGTTCTTTGCGCAGGCGAACGTTGTCGAGCACGAGCGTACGTTTTTCGAGCGCGTTGTGGATGCGCAGTTTGACGTCGTCGATCTTGAAAGGCTTGGTGAGAAAATCATAGGCGCCAAGCTTCATGGCCTGCACAGCCACATCGGTGGAACCGAAGGCGGTGATCATGAGCACCAGGGCGCCAGGATCTTTGGTTTTGATCTTTTCCAGCAGCTCGATACCTGTCATCTCGGGCATCTGAATGTCGGAGATGACGAGGTCAAAACTCTGGGTTTGCAGTTTTTCCCAGGCTGCGCGGCCGTTTTCGGCGACCTCGACCACCATGCGCTCCCGCTTGAGCATGATCTGCAAAAATTCTCGAATGCTGGCCTCGTCGTCGACGACGAGAATCTTGGGCCGAATCTCGGATGACATGATCGCTGTTTCCTCTAGTGCTGCTTTTTAAGTCGTACTTCGAATATTGTACCGCGATCTGGCGAAAAATCACGTGCCGGTGAAATGACCGTGATCTGTCCGCCCATGGCTTCGACAAGGCGATGCGTGACCGACAAGCCCAGTCCGGTACCGGTGGCTTTGGTGGTAAAAAAGGGCTCAAAGATCTGCGAACGCAACGCTTCGGGGATGCCCACGCCGTCGTCGATCACGCGAAAACCGCCCTCGCTGAGCCATTCGACCCGCACGCGGCGCGCCTGGGCCTGTCCTGCGTTCAGGATCAGGTTCAGCAGCACTTGTTCGAGCTTGGCCGCGTCGCCGATCACCGTACCATCGTCGGTTTGCGGGGCGATCTCAATTTGAGCCCCCAGACTTGTCCACTTGGGGTTCACGAGCAGGGATTCCGCCAAGCGGCCCATGAGTTGACCGAGGTCGACGGATTCGGACTTCACGCGTTCGGGTTTCACAAAATCGAGGAATTCGGTGATGAGCCCGTCGAGGCGAAAGGATTCGCGGGCGATGATGGCGAGAAGTGAGGCGTTTTCTTCGTTCATCTCGCTCGTGCTCTGTAGCAATTGGGCGGAGCCGGAGATCGACGCGAGGGGATTACGAATCTCGTGCGCGATGCCGGCAGCGAGCTTGCCCACAGCGGCCAGTTTTTCGGAGCGGCGCAGGTCTTCTTCGAGACGCGTGACGACGGTGAGGTCCTGAAACACAACGAGCGATCCGAGCACTTGATGATCGTCCGGATCGGTAAGTCGCACCACCGTGTAACCGAGTTTGGCCTCTTCGCGGGTATCCGGACGCACGTAGCTCAGGGTGTGCCGCTCGGGCACGCTCTCGGAATGGAGCACAGGTATGGCAGTCGACAGCTTGAGAAGTTCGGCGTCGATGCTCGGTAATAGATAACTTACCGCGTGCCGCAGAACAGCGTCTTCACTGAGACCCAAAATGCGCAGGCCTACTTGGTTCACTTGCATGATATGCCCACTGGAGTCGACGCTCATGAGACCGCTGGGAATGTTCGCGAGGATCGCCTTTTGGAGATCTTCAAGGCGCCGCCGAGCAGATTCGGATTTCTGGAGCTTGACCCCCGAGGCGTCGAGCGCCTCTACAAGGTAGCGCCCGAGAAGAGTCGTGGCCGCGATCGCAAGGGCGTTGCCCATGATCGCTACCGTGAATCCCACGCCGAGCCCCATGAGCACAAGACCGGCACTCGCGACCAACACCACGATGCCACGCGGACGAAAAGAGAAGGAAGCGGCAAGAGTGACGATCGGGAACATCACTACAAAGGGCGAAGCCGATCCGCCAGTGGCGCGCACCACTATCATCGTGAAAAAAAGATCCGCCATCAAAAAAGCTAAGAGGCCGGCTGCCTTGATCTCGAGCATCGACACGAGGGTCTGCCCAAGGAGCAAGATCGAAAGCAAAAGAAAGACTGTTGTTTGGCTATAGTAGACTTCGTTGACGAAAAGGTTCGCCGCGAAGAAACTCAGGAGTGTCGTCAAAAACAAATAAATCAGCGCCCGCCAGAAAAAGACTGAGCTGAGTTTGCTGTTTTCCACGACCCCCGCCTCCGCCTAACCGTTGAGGTCCGCCATCGAAAAGACTGGCAAGTAGAGTGGAATGAGCACCGCACCGATCACGATACCGACAATGATGATCATCAGCGGCTCGAGAATCGAAACGAGAGCCGAAACCGCGTTGTCGACTTCGTCTTCGTAAAACTCGGCGATCTTCATAAGAAGTGCATCGAGGGTACCGGTTTGTTCACCAATAGCGATCATCGAAACCACCATCTTGGGGAAGACATTGGATTTGGCCAGAGGCGCCGCAATCGTATTACCCGAGCTGATGGCGTTTTTAGTGCGGCTGATGGCCGCTTCGATGACCGTGTTGCCTGCCACACGCGAAGTAATGTCGAGGGCTTCGATGATAGGCACGCCAGACTGAATCATAGTGGAAAGCGTACGCGCGAATCGCGCCACGCCTACCTTTTGAATAAGCGGCCCGAAAATCGGCAACTTGAGGAGGATCGGGTCGAATTCTTTTTTCATGCGCTCGCTGGTGAAGAGCGTGTAGATGAAGGCGACAAGACCACCTAAAACGATGATTACGATTGCCATGTTGTCGCGCAACCCGTTGGAGATGTTGAGCAGGGTCTGCGTCGGACCGGGCAGCGGCTTGCCGCTGGAGGCAAACATTTCGGCAAAGGTCGGCACCACGAAAGTGAGAAGAACGAAGAGAACGCCCACCATGGCAACGAGAATCATCGCAGGATATGCTGAGGCCGAGATGATCTTGCGGCGCAGAGCTGCCGACTTTTCGTAATATACCGCGAGACGTGTGAGCACGGTTTCTAGAGAACCCGACATCTCACCTGCGGAAACGAGGTTGATAAAAATACGATCGAAGATGCCCGGATATTCCTTGAGCGCGTCGGTAAGGCTCGTGCCCTCTTGAATGCGCTTTTGGATACGCATCAGGGCGGAACCAAATTCCGCCTTTTCAGCCTGCTCGGCCAAAATTCCGAGACCTTGCATGATAGGAATACCAGCCGACTGCATCGTGGAGAGCTGTCGACAGAACGCAGCGAATTGCGCGAGCGGGGGACGCGAGGCGCCCTTACCACCACCCATGAGGCCCGCGAGGCCACCGGACTTGCCACCTTTGCTTGCGCCACCACCGCCAGCTCTGGATCCTACGATTTTGGTGGGACGAATGCTGAGGTCACGCAGCTTTTGCGCGACTTCTTCGGCCGAATTCGCTTCGAGCACACCGCTCACCGGTTTGGCCGAACGATCAAAGCCCGTGTATTTGAATTTGCGAGCGCTCATGCCACCCTACCCATTCCGCCGACTTGTTTCATCAGCTCTTCGACGTCAGTCGAATAGGCCATGGCCTCTTCGAGCGTGATCACCCCGCGACGCACATAAGTGGCGAGCGATTGGTTCATGGTCTGCATGTCGTGATTCTCTTGACCCACCTGCATGTGACCATAGACCTGGTGCATCTTGTTTTCGCGGATGAGGTTTCTCACCGCAGGAGTCATATAAAGAGATTCGAGCGCAAGCACACGGCCCGAACCGTCGGCTTTTTTGCAGAGGGCCTGCGAGATCACCGCCTCGAGCGTGAACGAGAGCAAGCTGCGTATGTAATGCTGGCGCTCTCCCGAGAACATCTGAACAAAACGGTTGATCGAAGCGATAGCGCCGTTGGTGTGCAGGGTGGAGAGTACAAGGTGACCGGTTTCGGCCGCCTTGAGAGCTGCCTCGGCGGTGGCCTCGTCTCGAATCTCACCGACCATCACAACATCGGCGTCTTCGCGAAGCACCTGGCGTAGCGCCACAGAAAAAGACGAAGAGTCGGCGCCGAGCTCGCGCTGGTTCACGATGCATTGACCGTGCGTATGGGTGAACTCGATAGGGTCTTCGACGGTCACGATATGACCTTTGTAGTTTTGGTTGTAATGATCCACGAGCGCGGCAAGCGTGGTGGACTTACCGGAGCCAGTTGCACCAGTGACGAGCACGAGGCCGTGAGGTTTGTCCATAAGCTTGGTCAAACTCTCGGGCAAGCCCACACTCTCCACGGTGGGAACTTCGTTGGGCACTCGGCGAAAGACTGCTGTCACAGCTCCGCGCTGCATAAAGAGGTTGGCGCGCAGGCGGGCCACGGCGCGCACGCCGAAGCCGAAGTCTAGCTCTTTGTTTTCTTCGAAACGCTTGCGCTGTTCTTCGGTGAGCAATGAGTAGACGAGCATCTTGGTGTCTTCGGGACTAAAGGGCGCGGTTTTGGAGCGCACCATCTGACCATTGATACGGAAGGCGGGCGGCGAGCCTGCCGAAATGTGCATGTCCGAAGCGCCGGCTTCGATCATGGTCTTCAAAAGGGTGTTGAGATTGATTTCCATGATTAGGAATCTCCCAACGTGGCGAGTTCTTCGAGACTCACATCACCGCGTACCACTTTTCTCATGGCGTTGGCCTTGAGCGTACGCATGCCTTCTTTAATGGCGATTTTGCGGATCTCGTCGGTGTTGCCACCCTGACCGATGACTTCTTTGACACGATCGCCGAGAACGAGCACTTCGTGAATGGCAGCGCGACCTTTGTAACCGGTACCGCGGCAAGTGGTACAACCCGTGCCCTTCATTGGCTTGAATTTGCCGATGGAGCTTTCGGGGAAACCGAGAGACTTGAGTGTTTCGGGCGTCGCGGCCGGATCGGGCGCGCGGCAGGCCGAGCAATTGGTTTTGATCAGACGCTGGGCCACGATCACGCGCACGGCGGAGTTGATGAGGAAGGGCTCGATGTTCATGTCTTTGAGGCGCATGATGGTGCTGGGCGCATCGTTAGTGTGCAGAGTAGAGAGCACCATGTGACCCGTGAGGGCCGCCTTGAGGGCGATCTCGGCGGTTTCGGTATCGCGAATCTCACCGAGCAGAATGACATCGGGGTCTTGGCGCAGCAGAGCGCGCAGGGTTTCGGCGAAAGTGAGACCAATTCCTTCTTTGACCTGCACTTGGTTGATGCCCTTGAAGTTGTATTCTACCGGATCTTCGATCGTAGAGATGTTGACCGTAGGGTTGTTGATGGTGTTGAGCGCGGCGTAAAGTGTTGTGGTTTTACCCGAACCCGTCGCCCCTGTAACAAGGCACATGCCCCAGGGCGCGTTGATGTTGTGTTTGAATTTTTCGAGCTCATCTTTTTCAAAACCGAGCTGCTCGAGGCTCATGATGGCGTTCGATTGGTCGAGAATACGCAGCACCACCTTTTCGCCAAAGATCGTAGGCAGCGTATTCACGCGGAAGTCTACCTTCTTGCCCTCGGCGAGACGGAAGCGCACGCGACCGTCCTGAGGCAAACGCTTTTCGTCGATGCGCATGTTGGCCATGACCTTGATGCGCGCGATGAGGGCGTTCTTGATGTTCTTGGGAGGCTTGACCGCCTCAAAAAGATCACCGTCGAGACGAAAGCGCACGCGCAGATCGTTCTCATAAGGTTCGATGTGAATGTCGGAAACGCCCTTGCGGGTGGCGTCGATGAGAATCGACGAAACAAACTGAATGATGGGAGCGTCGTCAGCAGAGGCCCCGTCGTTGGAGTCCGCGGCATTGGGATCGAGCACGTCGGCAAATTCGGCTTCGGCAGCAGCGTCGCTACCCACCGATTCCGCAAGCTTGGAAAGTTCCACTCCGTAGTTGCGCTCGATCACGCTGCGTAGAGACGAAGCGGTGGCGAGCACGAATTCGATGCGCATGCGTGTGCGAAATTTGAGCTCGTCGATGACTTGCACGTTGGTCGGATCGGACGTCGCGATGACAAGGGTCTCGCCGCGTTTGCCCACAGGGAGGACGTTGTGTTTGGCACAGAACTCGCCGGGAACGAGCGCTTCGATATCACGATCGGCCGCAACATGAGTCACGTCGAGCACGGTAAGTTTGTAATTTTTGGCGAAGAACTCGAGCAGCGTTTGTTCGTCGACGATGGATTCTGCGATGAGAATTTCGGGCAAAGAACGGCGCTGTTCTTTTTGCAAACGCAGACAACGCTCCAGTACAGTGGAGGTTACCAAGCGCTCTTTGACCAAAAGCTCGCCCATGCGCTGAGCGATCATGACAAAGCCATCCTCATGGTATCTGTTTCGGCAAAAGCCTCGAAAACCATAAGGGAAAGCTTTAGTTTACCGCCTTGCGTTAGCGGCTTTGCTGGGCCGCAAGATGCCGCGCCCAGAGTGGGCTTCGCTTTTCGCCCACTTAAAGCACCTGGGGTGTGGCGCACCGCATCCGGAAGCGTCGGAGTTTTGACGTTCGCCCCGACGAGAATCACCCAAATCCTGCGGAGCGATGCCCGCAATTTATCCCCCCGGGCGCTTGCGTCGCCGTTTTCGGTGATGAGGGCGGGTTTACATTTCCTTGCAAGCACCTGCCGCGAGAGAAGTTGTCTGCAGCTAGGAGGCTCGAAGACGGCGTGGTGGTTCCACGTTGCCGAGAGCCGACAACGACTGCGGAGAAATTCTCTCCGGCCCTCCGGGAAATTCTAAATTTGCCGCATGCTTTGTCATTCGTCGCTCAAAGGAAACCACCCTTATCGCTCCTCACTTCGCGCCTGCAGCAAATTTAGAATTACAGGTGCTTGCAAGGAAATGTAAACCCGCCCTAAGCTTGCTGACTATGAAAATTGCAGTGATTGTTAAGCAAGTTCCCGACACCGAAACCAAGGCCAAGCTTGGTGCGAACGGTCTGGATATGACCGGCGTGAAGTTCATCTTGAACCCCTACGATGAATTCGCCGTTGAGGAAGCCATCAAAACCAAAACCGCCGCAGCCGGATCGACGATCACCGTGTTTACACTCGGGCCTGACCGTAGCGTGGAAGCCATGCGCACCGCGCTCGCGATGGGCTGCGACGCCGCCGTGCACATTAAGGTGAGCGACGAAGAGGCCGCCAAGGCCGATTCCTACCTTGTTGCCAAAGCGCTTGCCAAAACGCTCGAGCAAAAAGGCCCCTTTGATCTCGTCTTCGCAGGGAAACAGGCAATCGACGACGATGCGCTCGCCGTGCCACAAATGGTTGCCGAATTTCTTGGCTGGGGTCGCGCCACCGTGGTCTCTTCACTTGAAGTCTCGGGTGACAAACTTGTCGCCAAACGAAGTGCCGACGGCGGCAACGTAGAAACCTACGAACTTGCCAAACCCGCACTCATCGCCGCAAACAAGGGACTCAACACCCCTCGCTACGCTTCGCTCCCCGGCATCATGAAGGCGAAAAAAGTGGCCGTTGACGCGGTCTCTCTCAGCGATCTCGGCCTTTCGATTGGTGATGCCAAAGTGGAAATTGGCGGCTTTGAAGTGCCGCCCGAAAAATCGGCCGGTAAAATGTTTACAGGTTCAGCACAAGAAGTGGCCGCGCAAATTGTGAAAGCTCTGCGCGAGGAAGCAAAGGTAATTTAGAAATGGCAAAAGCATTAGTCTTGGTGGAATACCAAGGTGGAAAAGTTAAAAATTCTAGTCTCGAAGTCGTGCACGCGTTCGCGAGCAAAGGTTTTGAAGTGAGCGCCATCGCGTTCGGCGCATCCGTCGGCGCAAGCTCGGGCGATCTGGCGAAGCAAGTGGGCGGTCAGGGCGCCAAGACCCTGCTCGTGTGCGAAGGCGCAAACCTCGCGCATTACCAACCCGACGTTTACGCCGCGACCCTCGCTGAGCTTTTCAAATCGAAAGGCTTCAACGTGATCGCCGGAGCGGCTTCGGCCCTCGCCAAAGATCTCTTTCCTACGGTAGCGGCCAAAGCCGATACCGGTATCGCGGTGGACGTGGTCGATATTAAAGCCGAAGGCGACAAGGTTTCGGCAAAGCGTCCTATGCTCGCGGGCAAATACTCGGCATGGCTCAAGTTCAAATCGAATCAAGCCGTGATCTCGGTGCGTCCCAACGTGCTCGGACTCGGCGCCGACTCGGGCGCTAGCGCTGCGGTAGAAACGGTGAGCGCGAGCTCAGGCAATGGCAAAACCAAAGTCACCGCCGTAGGCGGCGCGGCCCAAACGGGTCGCCCTGAACTCAGCGAAGCCGCGCGCATCGTTTCGGCCGGCCGCTCGATCAAGGCCAAAGAGAATTTCAAAATGATCGAAGAGCTCGCTGACGCCATCGGTGCCTCCGTGGGCGCTTCGCGCGCAGCGGTCGACGCAGGTCTCGCACCACACGAATGGCAAGTAGGCCAGACGGGCAAGACCGTGAACCCCAACCTCTACATCGCTTGCGGTATCAGCGGTGCGATTCAGCACATGGCCGGCATGAAAACTTCTAAAGTGATCGTCGCCATCAACAGCGACAAAGACGCGCCGATTTTCCAAAAATCGGATTACGGTGCCGTTGGCGACATGTTCGAAGTGGTGCCCGCCCTGACCGCGGAGTTTAAGAAGCTCCTCGCTGGCGGATAATAAAAAAAGCACAGGATCCTGGATACCGGGCCCGGTATCCAGGATCCTGCACGGTTTGCTGGATTCTGTTTATTTCTCTTGATTAAGCTTGGGCTTCGCTGCCGCGCTTGCCTTTTTTGGCGGGAGCCGCGGAAGCTTCGTCATCTACGAGATCTTCTTCACCGTCGTAAGCCGGAGCGCTGGCCGCTGCGTTGGGCACAAGCGGAGCGCCCGCGCCGACTCCGGCTTTTTCGAAGATCGCCTTGGTGATCTCTTTTTCGACACCGGGATTCTCTTGCAGGAACTTAGCAACGTTGTCGCGGCCCTGACCGAGGCGCTCACCGTTGTACGAGTACCACGATCCGCTCTTTTCTAGAATGTTGTAGTGCGAGCCGAGATCGACGATCTCGCCGATGCGGTGAGTGCCCTCACCATGCATCATATCGAATTCTGCCTGGCGGAAAGGAGCGGCCATTTTGTTTTTGACCACCTTGATGCGCGTGCGCGAACCGACAACCTCTTCACCGACCTTGATGGGCGAAGTGCGACGGATGTCGAGACGAACCGAAGCGTAGAACTTGAGCGCGTTGCCGCCCGTGGTGGTTTCGGGGTTGCCGAACATCACGCCGATCTTCATGCGCAGCTGGTTGATGAAGATGACAAGAGTGTTGGAGCGGTTGATCGAAGCGGTGAGTTTGCGAAGAGCTTGGCTCATGAGGCGCGCCTGCAAGCCCATGTGCGAGTCGCCCATGTCGCCTTCGATTTCGGCGCGGGGCACGAGGGCCGCCACGGAATCGACGATGACCATGTCCACCGAACCCGAGCGCACGAGCATGTCGGTAATCTCGAGGGCCTGCTCACCGGTGTCGGGCTGGGAGATGAGAAAGTCTTCCACTTTGCAGCCGAGCTTGCGCGCGTACTGCACGTCGAGCGCGTGCTCGGCGTCGATGAAGGCCACGGTGCCTCCGGCCTTTTGGCATTCGGCCGCGGCCTGCAGAGAGATGGTGGTTTTGCCCGAAGACTCGGGACCGTAGATTTCGATGATGCGACCTTTAGGCAGACCGCCAATGCCGAGCGCGATGTCGAGCCCCAGCGAACCCGTAGAGATCACCTGTACGCCATCGGCGAGAGTTTTGTTGGTGCCAAGCTTCATGATGGCGCCTTTGCCGAACTGCTTTTGGATGGTGCTTAGCGCGAGTTCTAGAGCTTTTTGCTTTTCAGTAGACATAATGTGAGAGGACCTCCTGTTTTGGGTCTAAGTTTTTATGGTCTCAAGGGCGTGAACGAAAAAAGGACCTACAATCCTGCAACCCGCACACGCCCCCAAAACCTTAAAAAAGGCTGGGCCCAGTTCAAGACAATTCCCAGGAATCTCCCGAATCCGGCCCCAACCATTGGTTGTGCGCGTTATTTTCCCCTGCCCGTTGGGCAGGTCGGCCAACGCACGTTTCCGCGCCTTGGCCTATGCACTTACCATACCATACACTTGTATGGGATCAAGTCTTGGTGAGACTTTTCTCAGCAAGGAATCACTAAGTGCTTAAAAATGTTCATGACAGTGGCCAACGCAATGCAGTGCAGACAAAAGCTTGGCAAGGCTTTGCAAAGGACAGCTGATACGATTTTTAAGATGGCAACTCGCAGTTCTCTCTACGGCCTCTTCTTCTTGCTAATGATCCAAGGCGCCTTGGCGCAGACCCCCGAAAAAATCGACATCCCGGCCACCGTCGTGGAAATGCTCTCCATGAGCGATGAAGGCCTTGCGCTGGATTTGATGCGCAATCCACGAACCAGCACGAGATGGCAACTCTTTGATCCCTACCGACCGGTGTATAAGCAGGGTGAGATTTTTAAATACTTGAGCGAGAACGGAATGGAATCGCAGTTCCTGGAGAAGATCATCCGCATGAGCCACGTCCCTCCGGGAGCCAAAGGCGAAACCGGACCCGCCGTCGCCACCTGGGAATTCTTTTTGGAATGCTGTAGTCGTAGACTTTTTGATCCCAGCTCTCCCTACTCCCAAAGAATGCACGAAGCTTGGTTCGGGGAAGTGCTTGCGAATCTCCCCGAAGATCCTTCCTTCTACCGAATCAACACCTTGGACGAGATCCTGCGGCACGGAAAAACCTTTCCCTTTTCCTCCAAATTTGCCGACGATCTCGGCTCAGGCTTGCAAAAGGCCCTGACGCCGTCAGGCTCCGCCGACGCGCGAACGATCCAAAGACGCAGTGCCGATATCATGATCAGAATCTTATCGACCACCAAAGAGCAAAAACTCTTCATGGATCATCACGGTGTGCAAAAAGCCTTCCTAAAGGGTGTGCCCGGAGAGCTCTCTTTCGACAAATACAGCCGCCCCACCAACACGTACACGGCGATGCTACTCGGAAGAAGTGCCGAGAATTTGCGCCGCTCCGAAACCATGCGCCAAACACTTCTCGAAGTCGCACAAACCAAACCGCACATGGTGGCGGCGCTTTTGGCGCGCCCTGAGTTTGAGCATTTCCGCAAAAATCCCGAGCTCAACGCCGCCCTACTAAAAAACAAAAAGAAATTTCAAGCTTTTGAGTTGGCTGAAGGCATGCGACATCCCGCACTAGAAATACAAAAAGGGGCCGAGGTGATCACCAAAGGGTGCCCTGCGCTCCTCGCGGCTCTCGAAGCGCAAGCCAAAGCGGCGAAGGCCAAGAACTAAAGAAGCCAGGCCGAAGCGTCATCGTTGAGACTCGTTGTTTGCGCACGTCGGGCTCGCTTGGCGCTCTTTTCAATGCCGATCGCATCAAAACCTAAGTGATTCGCAGCAGCCAGCATGCTGCCTTCGCCGCAAAAGGGATTTAGTACGAGCTGGGTTTTGGTTTCGCGCTTTAAAAAAGTCCCCACCGCAAGGCAGGTTTTGAGTCCCATGCCACGCACCCATGTGCGCTCGCCGTTGTCAGCGAGGATGTCGGCAGTGGATCCCGAGAGGTCGCGCAAGCGCAGTGATTTAGAAAACGCGAGAAGATGCGAATAAGAGGGCCTGCCAAAAGTGGCCGTGCCGAGCGGCGCGCGAGCGACAACCTTGTGAAAGAGCGTGGCCATGCCAAGCGACTCGGCCGCACGCTGGCAGAGGTAGCCCTTGTCGATCCACTCGCCGTCGACCTTGATATCGGACTGAAAGAAGACGCTCACGCCTTCGTCGCTCGCGCTAGACATCACAAGCGCGGCGGTCTCCGTGAACCACGACTTCCACTGGGCGAGCGAGGATTCGGGAAATTCCGAGCGGTCGGGGAGCGAGGCGACGCAGGACACCACCTGCGCTTTTTGAAACTCACGCAGCCACTCAAGCGCATCCGCACAGTGAACGGTGCGCAGGCTCACGGAAGAGCCTCGAACTCAAGTCCTTTGCGTTTGAAGTAATTGATCCTGTGCCGTGAATGACGGTGCTGGGATTTTTGGTAGGTGAGCTGCTTTTGTACCATGCCCTCGAAAACTTCCATCAGGTGATCACGGCCCGGATCACCGAGCAGTTCGAGCACGTGGTGTATCGCTTCGATCGAAGAGAAGCACTCGTCGCGCGGTTGCTTGCGCAGCAAAAACTTCGACAGATGAGGCGTATCAAAACCGATGCGCGGGATCTTTTGCAAATTGGGAGAATGGTAGAGCATCTTCTTGGCGTTGTTCCAAGTCGCGTCGAGCACGATCACTACCGGCTGACGTCCATCGCTGGGGAACACCGCGCGACGTTCGCCCGGAGCCATGCGCGAAAGGTTCTGACTCCTGGGGCCCGGATAGAGCAAGACCGGATACACCGAGGGGTCGGCAAGAAGCGTAGCCACGCGCGGGTCGGTGGCAAAATCGGCCCCCACCCAGAGAGTCGAATTGCTGAGGCACTGCGAAGCCATGCGCCCGGTGCCGATGGTTTTTTTGACCTCATGCGGGTGCATGAGAATCAAAAAACTTGGAGTGGACTCAAAGGGACGTACGCTCGGGCAATAGCACCCCACGTGCGGTCGACGACAGGTGTAGCAAAAATTGCGATGGGGCTCAGCACTCCGCTCCGCCCGTTGTCGCAGATAAGACTCCAGCGTGACGCTCATGCTCCAGGACTTAGCATGGTGGGACAAAAGCGTCATGGGCTAGCGCAGCGCTGTTAAAAACGAACAAAAATACGGACTGCGGCGTGCAACACCAGTGCGCCGTAGATTCCCGCCACCACATCATCGAGCATCACCCCCCAGCCGTTGGGCTGACGGTCCATCGAGCGGGCCGGAAAGGGTTTCACGATGTCGAGAATTCTAAAAAGCAAAAAAGCGCCCACGACCCAGTACCAAGGGGGAAGCGCGTCTTCGACGCGAACAAAATGCCTTAAGCCGATGAGCGTGATGGCCTGACCGAGAACCTCATCGACCGTTACCATCGAAGCGTCAGCGATGCCCCAGTGTTCGCAGCTGCGCTGCACGACGGGCACCAGCACGAGCAGCAACGCCAGTGCCATGAGCATCGAGACCCATCCGGGAAAATTGAGCCACCAGAGCCCGAGAGGAATCCCCAGCAGCGAACCAAAAGTTCCTGGTGCGTATTTTGCGTAACCTGTGCCGGCTCCGGTAGCGACCGCTAGGTAGACCTTTCGCTTAAAGGCGTTTTCGATGGGACGCTTGAGAATTTCTTTAGGGGACATCGTCGTTATTCCAATCCGCAGGCGCGACGCGTGCGTTTCAGCACGGCATCGGCGCGCGCGCTGGCCTTGGCCGCACCGGCCTGAAGAATTTTCTCCAGCTGGGCGCGATCGTTCATGAGTTCGAGGTAACGTTTCCGCATCGGGTCGAAATGCTCGTGAATCTTATCGAGCAGCGCCACCTTGGCATGGCCGTAGCCATAACCACCCGCGCGGTATTTGGCCTGCATGTCGGCGAGCTCCGCGTCCGTTGCAAAAAGTTTGTAAATCGCGACGATGTTGCTTGTGTCGGGATCCTTGGGCTCTTCGACGCCCTTGGAGTCCGAGACGATCGCCATGACTTGCTGCTTGAGAGCTTTGTCTGTGGTGCCAAAGGGCTCGATGCCGTTGCCGTAAGACTTGCTCATCTTGCGACCGTCGATGCCTGGCACCACTGCCACGCGATCGTCGACATGCTCTTGCGGTTCTTTGAGCACGTTGCCGTGGTAGTGATTGAATCTTCCCGCGATGGCTCGCGCCATCTCGAGGTGCTGCACTTGATCGCGCCCTACGGGCACGACGTCGGCGTCATGAATAAGAATATCGGCTGCCATAAGCACGGGATACATAAAAACGCCCGCATTGAGCGTGCCTTCGTTGCCCTGGTCTTTGGCGGCTTTGTAGGCGTGAGCGCGCATCAGGTCGCCCATGGAAACGTAGTTGGCAAGGATCGAAGTGAGCTCGGTGACCTGTGGCACGTCGGCCTGACGGTAAAGAATGCCGCGATCAGTGTCGTATCCTGCAGCGATGAAGATCGCAGCGATCTCGAGCGTGTCTTCGCGAAGTTTGTCGGGATCACGAGCTGTGGTGAGCGCGTGGTAGTTGGCGATGAAGTAAGCGGTGTCGAACGACTTTTGCATATCGATCGCGCGTCTCATCATGCCAAAATAATTCCCCAAATGCGGGCTGCCCGTTGGCTTGATACCCGATAGCGATCGCTTCATAGGGCTAAGTTAACTCCACTGGATGCGGATTAGCTACCAAAAAGATCTTCGTTTGAGCGAGTCTTCGACCTTGAGCGAGACGTACTCGCCGAAATCGAGCTGCACGTTGTGCGAACCTGCCGGAATTTCGACGTAGTCCGAATCGACCAGACGGTCGGCCACGTAGTGCTGGGTGTCGCGGGGAGTGATGTGGTCCTTGGCACCCGCCACCACCACGCTCGGCACGCGCACCTTTTCGAGAATCTGGGCGGTGATGCCGCGACTCATCTCGATGATGAGCGGAAAAAACGTTCGCGCGGGGTTCGCAGAAACCGCATTGACATAGGTTTCGACGTCTTCATCGGTAGAGGCGTCAGCATTGAAGCCCGCCACTTTGACAACGATCTTGGTGAGCAGCGGTACGGACATGAAGCGTTTCCACGTCGAGTAAAAGAGTTCCGTGTTCTCGGGAAAGTGTCGAAGCAGCGCCTTCATTCCCACATCGAAGGCCGGGGTGCCGAACATGTGCTTGAAAGGGTTGTCCACCGAAGCGCAGCAGAGCACCAAAGCTTTGCATAGTTCGGGCTCAGCCACGGCAAGTTCGAGCGCCACGCTGGCGCCCATGCTGTGTCCCCACACAATGAAGGGTCGACGATTGCCGTGCACCTTGATCACCGCCGCGGCGTCTTTGGCCAGGGCACTGAGATTGATGCGATCCATGTCGGTAGGTTCGGCACTCTTGCCGTGACCGCGGTAGTCGAAAACGTAGCAGGGACGTTCTTTAGAATAGCGAGTGAGTTGGTAGCGCCACTGATTGAAGGAGCACACGAGGCCGTAGCAAAAAATCATCGGTGTGGCGTCGGAGTCGCGCGGCGAAGGACCGTGGCGCTCCCAATAAATTTCGGTGCCGTCGAAAGACGAGATGAAGCCTTTTTCGGCGGGTTCGGGGATCAGCCGCTCCGGCGCGCGTGGCCGGGTCGTCCACTTGGCTACGAGACTGGCAGCTTTAGAGAACACAAAATTCTTTTACCATTAAGAGGCGTTAGAGTCGCCGCCCTTTTTGGAAGTCTTTGTATCGACTTCATCAACCACACCTTGCTCCGAGAGAATGCCCGTCATGTGACTCAGCATGGGGTAAGGTGCGATTGCGGTCTCAAAGTGCGCCATCATGTGTTTGATGCCGTAAATCATGATGGCTTCTTGAACGTGCTCCGGGGCTTTCGCAAAGGAAAGCATGAATTCACCGACGAGAGAGTTCTTGCCGTCCGCTTCTTTTGGATGTCCCATAGTCTTTGTGCCTCCCAAGAAAATATGGTTTAT
>Ga0247823_10000228_pt1 | contig 47840 bp, 40 predicted proteins | sample 13C_PalmiticAcid_2_FD_192426 | JGI IMG/M metagenome (GOLD analysis project Ga0247823, IMG submission 192426) | Soil microbial communities from agricultural site in Penn Yan, New York, United States - 13C_PalmiticAcid_Day30 | ecosystem: Environmental > Terrestrial > Soil > Agricultural land... | reverse complement strand
GAATTATAGAAAACCCCATGGGGCAGATCCAAGAATGCGGTGAAAAGGTGGCTTACCGAAGCTTCGTGGGCCACAACGCCATCGCCCTTGAACTAGCTGAATATATGGCCAAACGCTTCACTTACTTCAGCGTGGAGGCCTGGAAGCGCAACATCGAAAACGGAGAAGTGTCCCTGAACGGAGCGCCCGCCTCCCCCAACCACGTCCTGAAACTGGGCGATGAGGTTCAATACATGACAAAAACCCGAGCCGAGCCCCTGGTGCCCAAAAAGATTTCCATCGTCTACCAAGACCAAGACATCGTCGTGGTGAACAAGCCCGCCCACATCCCCGTACACCCCACGGGCAGATTCTTGCGCAACACCATGATCCACGTGCTCAAAAAGCAGCTCGGTTTGGATTTCTTAGTGCTCGCCCACCGTCTCGACCGCGAGACCACGGGCCTCTGCGTGCTCTCCAAGACCCCGCTGGGCAAAGACAAGATGTACTGGCAGTTCTACAACAATGAGGTCGACAAGACCTACTGGGCCCTCGCCTGGGGCGAACCGGCCAAGAAATCGGGCATCATCGACGCCCCCATCGGTTCAGCCCACGGCCCGGACTCGCGCTCCAAGAGCCCGATCCGCATCAAACAAGAGATCCGCGGAGCCAAGTCCAAAACAGCCAAGACCAAGTACCACACCCTCAGCACCCAGTGGATCGAGCAGCCCGAGTGGAACCCTCCCCAGTGGCCCGCACTGACCCGCTTGAAGAAGGAGTGGAGCGCTCCCTGGCCGGTGTCGCTGATCGAGTGCAAGCCCGTTACGGGCCGCACCAATCAAATCCGCGTGCATTTGGGGGAACTGGGCACGGGCCTGGTGGGCGACAAGCTCTACGACCCCGACGAGCAGGTTTTTATGCAAATCAAGAACCAGGAGCCCGATTTGGACACCGGAAACAGCAAAAATGGCCAATTCATGAAGATTCCAGCCAACCTGGCTCCCCGCCTGGTCCTCGATGCCCACGCTTTACACGCCAGGAGGCTCGAGTTTCGTCACCCCCGCACGGGCAAGGTGATGGTGCTCGAGGCCCCGGCGCCCAAAAGCTGGAAAGACTTCTACAAACTACCTTGATTGTCGGAATTTCTTTTAGTAGCTCCTTTCACTCCAAAACGAAAACGAAGAAGGATCCCACATTAGATGGCTACCAAGCACTTACGCACTTACGAAACTGTCTGTTTGACCAAAGTCGACATGCCTGACGACAAATTCAATGCCATGGTTGAACGTGTACAAGACGCCGTTAAGAAAAACGGCTCGGGCGAGTGGCTCTTTACCGATGACTGGGGTCGCGCCAAAATCGCCTACCCTATTAAAAAAGATGGTCGCGCTAAGTGGACCTACTTCCGCTTCAAGAGCCTTCCTGATGGCGTGAGCGAAGTACAACGTACTCTCGGCATTAACGAGTTCGTACTGCGCGCTGCCACTTTCCAAACGCAAGAAAACGGTTCGGATTACGAATCGCTGCGCGCCGGCATGGCCAAAGAAATCAGCGAACGCGATCGTCGCGACTGGCGCGATGACCGTCGTCCTCGCCGCCCCCGCCGTGATGATCACCGTGGTGGCGGTCGTTACAACAACGACCGCGGCCCCCGTGAAGAAGAAGGCGCCCCCGCTGTAGAAGCCGCTGCCGCCGATAGCGATAGCTCGGGATCGGAAGCTTAATCAGCTCCAAAAGGTAAAGGATACACGCACAATGAAAGTCATTCTCAAGAACTCGTACATGAGCCTCGGTGAAGCCGGCGAAATCGTCGAAGTGAAACCCGGATACGCTCGTAACTTTTTGATCCCCCAAGGCATCGCCGTTTCGGCCACGACCGCTAACCTGCGTCTCGTTGCCGATCAGGGCAAAGCTTTCGAAGCCAAAAAGCTTCAAGAGCGCGATAACTCGAAGCAACTGCTCGAGAAGCTCAACGGCCTCTCCGGCATCACCATCGAGAAAAAAGTCTCGGACGATGGCCGTCTCTACGGTTCGGTAACCGCTAAAGACATCGAAGAAGCCCTGGCGAAAGCCGGCGCCGCCGTAGACCGTCGCATGATCGTTCTCGGTCAGCAAATCAAGATGGCTGGCGAATACAAAGTCCTTGTCCGCCTTGTAGGCGGTCTTAAGACTCAAGTTCCCGTGGCGATCGTCTCTGACGCGCCTAAGAAAAACGTCGTCGAAGCTTAACGCGTTGACGCACGTCTCTTAGATACCAAGCACTAAATAATTAAAAGCGGAATCCCCTGGTCATAAGGGGGATTCCGCTTTAATAATTTTCTCTGCTATTTTTTTGGCCGCTTTCGCGCGCCCAAACCTTAGTTGATGAGCAATTTGAATGGGTTTTGAGGTCAAGCCCCCTGGGGGTTCCAGCTATGATGGCGGCTCCGGCCGTAGGTACCGGCGTGACGAACGCTCGGCCATGGCGTTCAATCCGGGCGACAAACCGCACGACCTCGAAATGGAACGCGCTCTACTCGCGGGCATCTTGCTGAACGGCGAAGTGCTGCTGGATTTCGGCGACGACATTTCCGAAGACGACTTTTTCTTGCCTGGTCACCGCGAAATTTTTGCGGCCTGCCGCAAACTCGCCTTCGACAACGTGCCCATCGACTTGCAAACCCTCGCAGGCCACCTACGCGACCACGGCAAGATCGATATCGTGGGAGGGGTTGATTACCTTAGCCGCCTCGCCCTCACGCCTTCTACATCCCTCCACGCGCGCGAGTACGCCAAGAGCGTGCACGACCTGGCTTGGCGCCGCAGCATTCAGGCGGCGGGAGAGAAAACCATCGCCGCGGCCCTCAAGGCTGGCGACACCCGCCTCATTGCCTCCGAGGTGGAGCAGCTGGTCTTTAACGCCACCCAGGAGATCAAAACCACCAAGGTCACCAAGCTTGGCGACGTCTTGCCGGGTGTGATCGCCGAACTCGAGCGCCGCGCGGACAACCCGCACGCGGCGAGCAACCTGATCATGTCGGGCTTCCGCGACCTCGATGCGTGTCTTGCGGGCTTTCGCCCCGGTCAGCTGGTCGTGATCGCCGCCCGTCCCGGTATGGGTAAAACCTCGCTCGCGGCCAACATCCTGCACGACGTGGCCGTGCACCAGGGCAAGGGCGTTCTTTTCTTCTCGCTCGAGATGACCAAGAACGAAATCGCCGAACGTATCATCTCTTTTGCATCGGGCGTGGATTCCGCGCGCATTCGTAACGTGAACCTAAGGCCCGACGATTTCCAGGCGCTCTTTGAAGCCGCCGACGAGCTCGAGCGCGCTCCGCTCTACATCGACGACCGCTCCGTGATCACGCCCTTTGACGTGATGCAGACGGCCCGCCGGGTGAAGTCCATCCTCACCGCGCGCGGCGAAGAGATGGGACTCATTGTTTGTGACTATATCCAGATCATGAAAGGCGGCGGCTCGGCAGAGAACCGCTCCCTCGAAGTTGCCCAGATCACGGGCGGCCTCAAAGCCATCGCCAAGGAAATGGGCGTGCCTGTGATTGCGCTCTCGCAGCTGAACCGCGATGGCTCCAAGCGCGGCGGTGGTCCGGCGAGCAAGCCGCAACTTTCGGACCTCAGGGACTCGGGTGCGATCGAGGCCGACGCCGACATCGTGATCTTCATTCACCGCGAACAGATGGAAGAAAACGACTCGCGCGCGCCGAGCGACGCCGAGCTCATCGTGGCCAAAAACCGCGCAGGTCCCACCAAGCCCATTCGGGTCACTTGGCTCGGACACCTCACACGCTACACCGATTATGTGGACTCTTCGCATGTCGCCGAGCCCTATGGGCGCATGTCTGCGCAGCTGGACCCTTCGCCCTATGCGCAGTCGCAGCAGCAGCCACCGGGGCCCTCGCATGGCCAGGGATCGCGTCCGCAGGGCGGCGGTTATTCGCAGCAAGGCGGCCATCACCAGAGCAGTGGCCCTCAGAGCAATCCGGGCGGCTACGGCAGCCCGCCCCCGGGCGACGAGTTTGATTTTTAGTTTTTGAAGTGGGACCGCCAATCAACTGCAATAAAAAAGCCCGACGCCTCCTTTCGGAAGCGCCGGGCTTTTTCGTTTTGTTTGGTTCTAGTGGTCGGCCTTTGCGGGACCAATCACGTCTTTGATCGAAGGTTTTAACTTTTTCTCGGCTTTGAATTTTGCGCAGGATTCTTCGATTCTCTTGAGTTCGGCTTCGGTATCGAAGCCCTTCTCTTTCACTTGCGCCTGAGTCGAGGGAAGGCCGGCAGAGTAGAAAGTGTAGGCTTCCGAAACGTAAAGGATCTCCATATTCAGTTCCGGCTCGCCCGAATCCACGCCACTACTTATATTAAGTTGTATGTCCAAGTCTTTGCATGCGCCGTTGCGAATCTTTTCGTTAAAGAGTTTGGCCATGACCGAGATTTGATCTTTTTGAAATTGGGAAAGGCGTTTGGTGATGACGTAGTTGCTCGCCGAAATCACCTGTTCGCCTTCAAGCCTTTTGTATTCGTTCTCCGCCGTAGAGGTACGGGTCGTTGTCGTCGCGTAATCGCGCTCGAGGGTGCCGTCGGACTTGAGTTTGAAGGTCACGGAGCACTCGCCATCGCTACATTCGATGTAGGAGTTGAGCTCTCCGATCACATCGGCGGCACTCGCCGACGTGGCGCTCACCACGGTGGTTAGGAACACAGCCAGTACGGCCTTCTTTTGAATAAACATGTTATTGATCTCCCCTTGTCCCCTGAAACTTGATTCCTCTGGGGTTGCAGGAAAGGTGCCACGACCTGCGGACGGAGATTCCGCAGTTTAGGTCTCTCTGAGTGCCTAGCCCTTGTTCAGCTGCTCAAAAAGTTCTGATCAAAGTTAAGATCTCGTTAAGGACGGGTGATTCTTTCGCTAAGACACCGAAATCTCGTGTTTAAAGACGGGAAGGCTCTTAGAATATCTCTATGAAAACTTGGGGGCGACTTGCATCTTGGACACTTAGTTTAGGCGCCGTGCTCTCGCCCGCCTACGCATCGCGCTCATCGCTCACCCCACGTGAAGCCGAGCAAATTAGCAACCTCAGCGCCAACGCCGCCACACGCTTTCGCGGCGCCGTACTCGCTTACCAAAAACTCGGGCCCGTGGAATTTTTAAACCAATTCCCGCTTTCGGCCACCGAGCGCGCTTATTTGCAGAACCGCTATTTCCGCGGGATTCCCAAACTTCCGAGCGTCGAAGCCCGCGGCGACACACTCACCCTGCGCGACGCCTACTACGGCCAGCAGATGCAGATCCGCATTCTCTCGCTCGACGATAGAAAAGTTCAAGTCAACGGTAAGGAACTTTCATTTGGTGCGGACGCGGACATCTCGGAAATCGCGGAAGTCCTCGAATCGATCGCCGGTGGCACTCCCAATGCGAGCTTCTTTCGCTTTCGCCTCATCCCCGAAGCCCACGCTTCGGTGGGCGCAGCTCTCGGCTTCATGCTCCTTGGCATGGGCGGCGCGATGCTCGTGAAGGGCATCTTTAGCTGGTGGAAAAAAGACAAAGATAAGAAATCCGATAGCACTAGCGAAGGAGGCGCGGCCGATGCGCATGCGAGCCTTAGCGCTGGTGGCGTAGGAGGAAGCGGCGGCGGAGGTTCCGGCACTCCCGAAGCTTTGGCGACCCAAAACCAGCCGGGAACCGTAGCCAACGTCAGCGCCGATACCGCAGAAACTGTAGACAAGGCGATCGCCGCCGACCCCAATCTGCCGGCTTACAATAAGATGGTTCTCGAGCAGGTGAAGAAGATCGGCAACGGTTGCACCTATAACAAGGGTGTGGCCAACGCGAACGTCGAAAACGCTCTAGTGAATTTTCCCAAGAGCGTGGATTACAGCAAAATGTCAGGCACGCACTGCTCGGGCTATAGCTATACGGTTTTTGCAGGAGTGGTCGCCCAAGCGGTACCTAACCTCAGCCCGCAGGCCGCGGAGGCCATGAAGCGCCTCGATCGCAACCAGCAAAACGTGCCGACCGTCGATGACGGCAAAAAGCCTTTCGGCTACTTCAACGCCCAAGCTTTCGGTACGGCGGAACTTTTCACCGAAAAGAAACTCGGCGAGAACTTTACCGACATCGCCAAAGCCAAGCCCGGCGACTTTTTGAAAATCATCTGGTCTACCAGCAAAGAACCCGGCAAGATCGGCTCAGTGGAAGAGGGTCACTCCGTCATTTACCTCGGCAGCAGCGCTACGGAAATTTGCTTTGCGTCGGCGAACCAGAGCGGCAACAAGAGCGGCCAGCCCGGCTGCGGCGTGCGCTGCGAGCCAAAAACCAAAGTCCGCGACATGATGTTCTCGCGTCTCACAGCACCGCAGAACGCCAACTCTTTCACCCCCGACATGAAGAGCGATTATCTCAAAGAGGCCCAAACTCAGTCCAAAGATCTTGCCGAAGCGGTCAAACGCGTCACCCCGCAGCAGAAAATTTGATCTAAACGGGTTCAAAGAGCGCCCGGTAACCGATGCCGGGCTCGTTGAGTATCGCATCTGCACCGTGTGCGCCGAGTTTGCTGCGCAGATGTCCCACATACACTCTCAGGTTCGCCACGTTCTCGGCGCCCGCCGCTCCCCAGACTTGTCGCAAAATCTTATCGAGCGTGATCACCCGGCCGGGTTCTTGCACGAGCGTGCGCAGAACTTCCCATTCGGTGGAGCTGAGCTTGACCTCCTGACCCCCTACCCGAACTTCGGCGCTTAGCAAATCGACTTCGATGTCCGCAAAGCGCAGCTTCGGCCGCCCCGGATCGCGCTGCGCGCGGCGAAGGGCCGATCGAATGCGGGCGAGAAGTTCGGGGCCCGAAAAGGGTTTGCTGAGGTAATCGTCCGCTCCCAAATCGAGGGCGCGCACAATGAGGCTCTCCGAGTTCTGAACGCTCACCACGAGGATCGGAAACTTGGCCCATTCGCGAAGCTTGCGCAGCACAGTGAGCCCGTCGAGATCACCGAGGCCGATATCGAGGAGCACGACTTGCGGAGCCACACTCGGGATGCGCCGGAGCGCCCCGCCCCCACTGGACTCTTCGAACACTTCAAAGTTCGCGCTCTCGAGAATCTCCCGCAGCGATAAGCGCAGGGATTTTTCGTCGTCGACGATAAAGACTTTGGTTTTCACGGGAGCTCCCTCGGCAGGCGTAAACAGAATTCCACGCCTTCGGGTGCGTGGTTGCTCGCCGTGAGCGTACCCCCGAGCGCCTCGGCGAGCCCGCGCGCGAGCGAGAGGCCCAGCCCGGTGCCGCCGGGACGCGCCCTCGTTCCGCGATAAAACTTTTCAAAGATCCGGCTCTCATCCACGTCCACAAGTCCCGGACCGAAATCACGTACCGACACCCGCAGCCACTCGGGCTCGAGCAGCAATGAGATCACGATCTTGGTGCCCTCGGGGGTATGCAAAATCGCGTTGTGCACCAGGTTCTTGAGGATGGTCGACACGAGCACCTCATCGCTGAGAATGATGGTCTCGAAAGCGGGCTCCCGCACTTCAATGATGTGCTCGCGAGTTTCGGGCGTGAGGCGCCGCAGGGTGACCGCGACGATGTCGCTCAAATCGATAGGCTCTCGCTTGACATCGATTTTACCGGAGTCCAGACGGTTCGCTTCGAGCAGATGGTCGACGATGTGCGTGAGACGCCGGCCATTGCTATCGATATTTTCGAAGAGCTGGCGCTCGCGCTCGTCCGCGGATACGTGACGGGAGGCCAGCGCAGCGGCCGAGCTCATGATGGCGGTGATCGGAGTTTTTAGCTCGTGCGAAACCACGTTCAGCAGATTTCTCGCGAGGCGGTCGGACTCTTGGGCGATCTCGGCGAGGCGGGCCGAATGCCGGAGCCGCTCTTTTTGCAAACAGATGCCAACCTGACTGCACATCGACTCCACGAGGATCTCCACCTCCGGCGCCTGCCGCCGCCGTGCGGGATAAATCGCAAGCACGCCCCAAGCGGTGTCGCTGCCCCCCAGCGGATGATAGCGGCCTTCGGCGGCTGGCAAGGTGTCACTAAACTTACCGGCGGTTTTGTTGTTCTTTAACACCCACTCGGCCACCGCCACTTCCTTGCTCGGCAGCGAAGGCGGGGGGGAGAGTGTCGCGCCGTCTGAGTTTTTGGCGTAGAGCAACACCGTTTCGCCGAGCACTTCGCGCAATTCGGCCTGCGCCACTCCGAGAATTTCCTCTACGGTGACGGCCACCGACAGGGCCTTAGAAAGACGGTAGAGCGCGAGCGCGCGGGCCTCCCTCAATTCGAGCATGCCCCGCTGGCGGCGTAGCTTGCCGGTGAGAACCCCCGTCACCACGGCGACAACCACGAAGAGCGCGAGCACCAAATAGTCGTCCGTCTCGGCGATCGTGAACGAATGGTAGGGCACGATGAACCAAAAATCCCAGGTCAAGGCGGCGAGCAGCGCACTCAGCCAAATCACCAGGGGACGTGCGTAAAGTGAGAGAACGAGTATCGGCACCAAAAACAAGATCCCGAGCGAACGGTAATCGAGGTTTGATCCGAGCGCACGGCACACGAGTGCCGTTAAGAAAATGAATGTCGCCGCGGTGGCGAGTTCAAACTTGATCCCGCGCCGTGAATGCATTGGCACAGGGAGCTTGCCGCGGGCCTTAGGGAAATCTAGTGGCCCGGGCCGACGCTCTCCCGCCACCACGTAAATGTCGAAGGGGTGCATGCGCGTGAGGATTTGCTCCGTGGGCGAGCGTCCGAAGATACGGTCTAGCCACCGGCGGCGACTCTTGCCCACCACGATCTGGGTGATGTTGTAGTCACGACAAAGACGCAAGAGCCCCTGCGCGGGATCGCTGTCGAGCGTGGTGAGCACTTCGCCGCCGAGTTCGCGCACGAGGGCGAGGTTTTCGGCGAGAAGCTTTTTCTCGTCTTCACTCAGCGGACGCCCCGATTCCACGTACGCCGCGTACCAGGGCGCGTCGAGCGTGGCGGCGAGCAGGCGCGTGCGACGAATCATCAACTCCGAAAACGGACTCGCGTAAATCGCCACCAGCAGACGCTCACTCGCCCGCCAGGGCCGATCAGGGTGCTGAATGCGGTGAATGGTCTGCAGATCTTGATCCACCCGGTCGGCCGTCACGCGCAGGGCGATCTCACGCAATGCGGTCAGGTTTTCGGGACGAAAGAAGTTGGACTCGGCCGTGGCAATACGATCGGCGGGATAGATCTTGCCGCTGCGCAATCGCTCGACGAGCGCGTGCGGGTCGAGGTCAATCACGACGATCTCTTGGGCAAAATCGAGCACCGAATCCGGCACTGTTTCGGTCACCCGAATGCCGGTCATCGTCTCGACGCTATCCGCTCGGCTCTCCAGGTGTTGCACGTTGAGTGTGGTGTGCACCTCGATGCCATGGCCAAGCAACTCCAGCACGTCTTGCCAGCGCTTGGTGTGACGACTGCCGGGGGCGTTGGTGTGGGCGAGTTCGTCCACGAGGAGGATGTCGGGATGCATCGCCAGAGCGGCGTCGAGATCAAATTCTTCGAGTCGAATGCCCTGATGCGTCCCCACGTGTCGGGGCATGAGCTCCAGGCCCTCGAGCAGCTCCTGCGTTTCGCGGCGGCCGTGCGTCTCGATCACGCCGATCACCGGATGTCGTCCCGCTCGGCGCAGCTCGTGCGCACCTTTGAGCATGGCGAAGGTTTTGCCCACTCCGGCGGACATGCCGAGGTAAATTTTGAGCTTGCCGCGGGTCTCGCGCGTCGCGCGATCGCGCAGCGCCGCCATCAGAACATCGGGATCGGGACGCTCGTCGCCAAAGGGTGCCATTTAGGGGGTTGATTCTCCTCCCACCGAGGCGTCCAAGGCAAGGTTTAGTCGCAGCACATTCACGCGATCCGTGCCGCCCCAAAGAAAGCTCGCGCCCTCCCCCAGGACTTCCACCAGGTGCTCGATTTCACTGGTTTTGATCTTGCGCGCCCGCGCAACGCGCTCGATTTGGGCGCGGGCGGAGGCGAGCGAAATGTGCGGATCCAGGCCGCTGCCGGAGGTCGTCACCATATCGAGCGGCGCCGGGCCGCCGTGACGAGCCGTCCATTGCGTCCGGCGCTCGAGCACCAGACGCTGCAGCCGCTCACTCGTGGGTCCGAGATTCGAGGCACCCGAAGGCACAGTGCCGTAATCGACGGCCGAGGGTCGCGGCCAAAAATAGCGCTCGCTTTGAAAGTTTTGGGCCAGCAGACGCGAACCTACCACGCGATCGCCGCGCACGACGAGCGATCCGTTCGCCGCGCCCGGCATCGCGAGCTGCGCCACGCCGGTGATCGCGAGCGTATAAGCTCCGCCGAGGAGCAGCGTCGAAAGGGTCAAAAACTTTAGCGAAATCATCCAATCGTTTTTCATATGATTCTCCTCACACCAAACCCGCTGACACGAGCACCAAGTCGAGAACCTTGATGCCGACAAAGGGAACCGCGAGGCCCCCCAGGCCGTAGACGAGAAGGTTCTGCCGCAACAGGCCCGCGGCCCCGAGCGGCCGGTAAGTCACTCCGCGCAGGGCGAGCGGAATCAGCGCCACGATGATGAGCGCATTGAAGATCGTCGCGCTCAGTACCGCGCTTTCGGGAGAGTGCAGGCGCATGATGTCGAGACGGCCCAGCGGTCCGCTGGCCGCCCCGGTGGCGGCGTAGAGCGTTCCAAAGAGCGCCGGTAAAATCGCAAAATATTTGGCCACGTCATTCGCCACGCTGAAAGTCGTGAGCGAGCCGCGGGTCATGAGGATCTGCTTGCCGGTTTCGACGATCTCGATCAGCTTGGTCGGGTTCGAATCGAGGTCCACCATGTTCCCTGCTTCGCGGGCGGCCTGCGTGCCGGTGTTCATCGCCACGCCCACATCCGCCTGCGCGAGCGCGGGGGCGTCGTTCGTGCCGTCTCCGATCATGGCCACGAGGTGCCCGCGCATCTGTTCTTCGCGAATGCGCGAGAGCTTGGCGTCGGGCGTGGCCTCGGCGATGAAGTCGTCCACGCCGGCTTCGGCGGCGATCGCGGCGGCCGTCAGGGGGTTATCGCCCGTGATCATCACGGTACGGATGCCCATCGTACGCAAATGTGCAAAACGCTCGCGGATGCCACCCTTCACCACGTCCTTGAGCACGATCACGCCCATGACGTCGCGGTCGCGACACACGACGAGCGGCGTAGCGCCGGCGCGAGCCACGGTGTCGATTTTTTTGAGCAGCTCCGTCGGGAACTTGCCACCGAGGGATTCCACGTGCTCGCGGATGGAATCGGCCGCGCCCTTACGGATGCGCACGCCACCGGCGAGATCCACGCCGCTCATGCGAGTCTTGGCGGAAAACGCCACAAAAGTGCTTTCCGCGGATTTGCTCTGCCGCAAATTATAAAGGTCCTTGGCGAGCACCACCACCGATCGACCCTCGGGCGTTTCGTCCGAGAGCGATGCGATTTGGGCGACTTCGGCCAGTTCCCGCGGACCCACGCCCGGAGCGGGAATGAACTCGCTCGCCATGCGATTGCCGAGGGTGATGGTGCCGGTTTTGTCGAGCAAGAGCACGTCGATATCACCCGCAGCCTCGACCGCCTTACCGCTGAGGGCCACCACGTTACGTTTGAGGAGGCGGTCCATACCGCTGATGCCGATGGCCGAGAGCAGGCCACCGATCGTCGTCGGAATCAAACACACGAGCAGCGCGATGAGCACCGGAATCGAAAGAAAGGCAGACGTGCCCGACGCCGATTCGCTGTACGCGGTGAAGGCCGGAAGCGTGCCGGTCGCCAGGAGAAACATCACGGTGAGAATGGCTAGCAAGATCGAAAGTGCGATCTCGTTGGGGGTGCGCTGGCGTTTGGCCCCCTCAACGAGCGAAATCATGCGATCGATAAACGCTTCCCCGGGATTGCTGGTGATACGCACCACGATGCGGTCGCTGAGCACCCGCGTGCCGCCGGTGACGGCACTGCGGTCGCCCCCCGCTTCGCGCACCACGGGCGCCGATTCGCCCGTGATGGCGGACTCGTCGACGCTCGCCGCCCCCTCGACGACCTCACCATCGCCAGGAATCACGTCGCCCGCTTCGCAGACCACTGCGTCGCCCTTGCGCAAATCGTTCGCGTTCACGCGGGTTTCACGCGAGTCCACAATTTTACGAGCCATCACGTCACGCTTGCCCTTGCGCAAGGATTCGGCCTGGGCTTTGCCGCGGCCTTCGGCGATGCTCTCGGCAAAGTTTGCAAAGAGCACGGTGAACCACAGCCACACGGCGATTTGCACGTTGAACGCGCTCGGCTCGACGAAGGCCGCGATGTAGGTCACGACGAAAGCGCCGAGGTACACCACGAACATCACGAAGTTCGTGGTTTGCACCCGTGGATCCAGTTTGCGAAACGTCTCCTTAAGCGCGGGGATGAGCAGTTGACGCCAATTTTGATTTTGTTGGTTGCTATGCATGTCGATAGTCCTCAGAAAGCCTTGCCCGTGCCCATAAGCAGGTGCTCCACCACGGGCCCGAGGCTCAGTACGGGAAAAAAGGTCAGCGCGCCGACGATGAGAATCGTGCCGACGAGCAGGGTGATAAAGAGGCCTCCTTCGGAAGGAAACGTGCCGACCGATGGGGGAGCCGATTTTTTTTGCGCCATGGATCCCGCGATGACGAGCACGGGCACCAGCACTCCGAAACGTCCGACGAGCATCGCCAGCCCCAGTCCGAGATTGTAGAAAGAGGTGTTAGCCGAGAGCCCCGCAAAAGCGCTGCCGTTGTTGTTGGCGGCCGAAGCCCACGCGTAGAGAATTTCACTCAGGCCGTGCGGGCCGACGTTCGCGCGCGAGGCGAGCGCCGATTCGGTGAGCACCGAAAGCGCCGTGCCGAGCAGCACCACCGCACTGGGCAGGATGATACCGAGCGCGGCCCATTTCACTTCGGTCGCCTGGATTTTTTTGCCGAGGTATTCCGGCGTACGGCCCACCATGAGACCGGCCAAAAAGATCGCAAGGATCACGTAAAGCACCATGCCGTAAGTGCCCGAGCCGACGCCCCCGAAGATGATCTCACCGAGGAGCATGTTGACGAGCGCCAGGCCCCCCGCGAGCGGGGAAAGGGAGCCGTGCATGGCGTTTACCGAACCGTTGCTCGCGGCCGTGGTGACTTGCGACCACAACACACTCGATCCGATCCCGAAGCGCAGTTCCTTACCTTCGAGCGCCAGGGGATAATGAAATTCCGACCAGAGCGAAATCAAAACGAGCGGCACGAAGATCGTAGCCATGGCGATCAAGAGCGCACGGCCGTGACGAAGGTTGCCGATCATGCGTCCGAACATGTCGACGCAGGCGACGGGAATCGCGAGGATCGCAATCATCTCGAGAAAATTCGCCAAGCCCGTAGGATTCTCGAAAGGATGCGCACTGTTCACGCCAAAGAAACCGCCCCCGTTGGTACCGAGTTGCTTGATCGCGATCTGCGACGCCGCGGGCCCCAGGGGAATCAGCTGCGTGCCGCCTTCGAGAGTCGTGGCGCTCAGGTAGGGCGCCAGGGTCTGCACCACACCCTGACCAACGAGAAGCAGCGCCCACACGCACGAGAGCGGCACGAGTACGTAGAGAGTGGCGCGCGTGAGGTCGACCCAAAAGTTGCCGAGCTGGTCGGCGGCCGACTGACGCAGGGCCCGCGCCAAGGTGGCGAGCACCGCGATGCCCACCGCGGCGCTCAGAAAATTTTGCACCGTGAGGGCGGCGAACTGCGAAAAATAACTCAGTGAGGCTTCGCCGGAATACGCTTGCCAGTTGGTGTTGGTGACAAACGAAATCGCGGTATTTAAGGCGAGGCTCCATTCGAGCCCGGGCAATTTTTGCGGATTGTACGGCAAGTGGCCCTGCAGCATGAGAATCGCGAAGGTGAAGATGAGACCCACCAGGTGCATCGTCACCAGCGCTCCGAGGTATTGACGCCAGTTCATTTGGGCGAGCGGGTTGACGCCTACAAAACGATAGAGGGCGCTCTCGACGCGGGGAAGCAGCGCCGGACCATCCAAACTGCGTGTGAGCCAGCGGCTCAGGGAGAGGCCGACCGCCAGGGTGACCACCAAAAAGACCAGGAGATGCCCAAGGTCCGTGGAGGGGATTCCAAAAAGATTTGCCATGCCAAGTATCCTGCCAAAAGCGGCATAAAAAAGGCGTAAACGGTCTGCGGGGACGGGTTAAAGTCCCTACTAAAGTCGTATGCCAGGTAAGTTACCTGGCATATGTCCGTTCATAACGGATACCTTTCCTTCACCCGTGTAAATTCGGCAGTTTGGGGAAGCTGGTGAAGTTGGGCAGGGTTATATCCCTCACAGACAAAAAAAAGGGGATGCTTTTGCGGCGCGTCTTTGTCTATTCTAAAATCGTTGCTAGCGTCGAGGGAAACAAAGCCATTTTTGTTCTTGGGGGAGGTCAACAAATGGGCAACAAAACGTCCGACGTGCTGGAAATTTTATTATCGGTTTCGGGGCTAGAGCTTGATGAGCTTTATTCTGAGCTGCAGGGGCTTTGCGCTCCGCGTGGCTGGTGCCTGACGTCGCTGGACTCCAAACAGCTTCGCGAGATCATGGGTGAGTACCTCAAGAGCCACTTGGCGTTGATGCACACCGCCCAAGAAGAGACCGAAGACGAATGGGGATCTTTTCAGCCGCAACCAGAAGTCATCAAAGCCTGACTGACTTCTGGCTCAAAATAGCTTAAACCTCTGGGGGACTTATGCGCACACCTTTCAAAACTTTCGGTGGAATCCTTTTGTCTTTTGGCCTCGTGGCCTCGTTTTCTGCCTGCAGCACTATCGGACAGCACTCCTCGGCGCAACTTGCCGACGGCGCCGCCCAAGATGATTTCAACACCGACGAGGTGAGCGACATCCCCGACGAACTCGACGTGGGCGCCACCAGTACCGAGCGTAACGCTCAAGAGGTCGCGGCCGACCAACTCGCCCGGTCCACCTTCCCGCTCGTGCACAACGAATTCGTACAGAAGTGGATTCAGTTCTTTACCGTGAACCCCAAGGGTCGCGCGACCTTTGAGAAATGGCTCGGTCGCAGCACGCGCTACATCCCCATGATGAAGCAAGTGCTGCGCGAAGAAGGCCTGCCCGAAGATCTGATCTATCTCTCGATGATCGAATCCGGCTTCAACCCTCGCGCTTACTCGCGCGCCTCGGCCGTAGGTCCCTGGCAGTTCATCAAGCCCACCGGCGTACGCTATGGCCTTGAGGTGAGCACCTGGATCGACGAACGCCGCGACATCGTCAAGTCCACCCGCGCCGCCGCCAAGTACCTTGGCGAGCTTCACAGCATCTTTGGCTCGTGGTACCTGGCCGCCGCTGGCTACAACGCCGGCGAAGGCCGCGTGCTCACCGCCGTACGCGAAGAGCGCACACGCAACTTCTGGGAACTATCTCGTAAGAAGGGCAACTTCCGCGCCGAAACCCGCGACTACGTGCCCAAAATCATCGCAGCGGCCCTGGTCGCCAAGAACCCAGAGCAATACGGCTTCAAAGACATCGCCTACGAAGTTCCGCTCTCGTGGAAAGTCGTAACTATCGGCTCGCGCCGCGACCTCAAGTCGGTAGCCGACCTCGCGGGCGTGGACTACGAAGTGGTGCGCATCCTGAACGCCGAGCTTCGCTTAGAGGTTACTCCACCCGATCGTTCGTACGACGTACGCGTGCCGCCTGAAACCTATGAAGTGGTTGCGGCGAACGTTGCGAGCATCAAAGAGCGCACCGTTCCGCTCTTCGCCAACCACAAAATCGCCCGCGGTGAGACGCTTAGCCAAATTGCCAACCGTTACCGTGTGCGCGTGTCGGAGATTCTAGAGGCCAACAACATCCGTAAGGCGCAAATGATTCGCGCAGGCCACACTCTGAAAATCCCCATCGTGAAGGGGGCCGCAGAACGCCAGCGCTCGATTGCCTCGGAACCCAAATCTCCGCAGAGCTCGGCTCGCGCGACGTCCTCGAAAAACGACACCGTGGCGTCTTGGAAAAAGGTTCGCGTTCGCAGTGGCGATTCGCTGTGGAAACTCTCTCAGCGTCACAACGTGAGCATGAATGAAATCAAGCGCATGAACAACCTGAGCGCCGCCTCGGGCTTGCGCGCTGGTAGCTTTATCCTCGTTCCCGTGAACTAATGGATCCCGCGGTCACCGAATACCTTGCGAGCTTTGTGAGCGACAAACGCCTCGCTCGCATGGATTCGGTGCTCGATTTGCGCACCCGCCGATTCTGTGTGGTGCTTGAGAATGTTCTGCAAAAGCACAATGCCAGTGCGGTTCTTCGCAGCGCCGATGCTTTCGGCGTGCAGGATGTGCACCTGATTACCAACGACAACAAGTTTCGCGCCGCCAAGGGCATCTCCCGCGGCGCGCACAAGTGGCTCAGCCTCACGCGCCACAACCAGCGAGGCGTGAACAACACCCAAGCCTGCTTCGAGCAGCTGCGCACCCAGGGCTACAAAATTGCCTGCCTGCACCCGCACGCCGAGGCGCGCGAGATTGGCGGACTCGACCTCGCTCACGAAAAATTTGCTCTGGTGATCGGCTCCGAACGCGAAGGCCTCTCGGACTACGCGCTAAAAAACTCTGACTTGTGCTTGAAGTACCCTATGTACGGTTATTCCGAGTCGCTGAACCTCTCGGTGCTCGCGGCGCTTTGCATGAGCGATTTGCGCAAACAGCTGAACCAGATCCCAACCGAACGCTGGCAGCTCGGCGAGCTGGAGCGCGCCGAGCTCAAGCTCGAATGGATCCGCAAAACCGTGCGCGAATCGCGCCAGCTCGAACAGAGTTTCGTGAGCCGCAGCTCAGCGCTTGTAGCGGCGAAATAGCTGCTGATTTTCTTCGCTGATGAGCCCGATCGGGTCGAGCGGGGCCACCGCTTCGCGCAGGCTCTCCAGCTGCTCTGTGGTCAGCAGTTCATAATCCCACTGTTTGATGAGCCTAAAGAGCACCGAATTGATCGCGTCAGCGTCTTGTAGCTTGCCGAGCAAGTTGACTCCCAAATCGAAGGCCAACTCACGTGAGTTGGGTTTTAAATCTTCCGCGATGGCGCGCTTGAAGGCGAGTAGCGCGTCCGCCGGGTTTTCCTCTTCGGCCAGCGTCGTGAGGCTCTCTTTGGCCCGACTGAGGGCACGCAAGATGAGATCATCCTGCGAAAAGAGCCGTGCAAAGGGCAAGACGAAGGGAGCCGCGGCGGGATCCTCCTCGAGCTTTTGGAACATGAAAACCTTGATTGCCGCCACTTCTGGGGGAGTGACGAGCTTTTTCCAAGCCGGATCGCTCCAAAAAATGTGGTTCAAGTCATCGAGCTCCGTCGAACGCGAAAGCAAGCTCAAGTAGGCGATCACGATGTCTTCGGCTTGATCCTTATTCAGCATTCGCGGATGCTGGGTGATCGAGCCCAGAATTTGGGCCGCGGCAAAATCGTCACCCGCGGCGATCGCGCGCTTGATATCCGCTTGTGCCGTCTCGACGTCACCCATTTCGTAGAGACGCTGGCGAAGTTCGTCGACGTCGAAGGGGTGAGCTTCATCGTGGGTAAAGCGCCGGAGCCCCGCGAAAAGGGCCGGACGGTAGTACTTTTTATCGCCCACCTGGCGCACGAGCAAATCGATCGTGGCCATGTCGGAGACTTCGTCGGCGTATGAGAGAAACCCCGAAAACTGGGCTTGATTCAGATAGCCCTTGTCGACCCACCGGCCCAGCACATCGCGTGCGAGCTCTAGTTTTTGCTTATCCTTGGGAACTTCGGCCACTCGGGCAAATTCCGCATCCTCGGGAACCACGTATTCTTCGAGCACTCTTTGGACCGACTGGATCTCTTCGCGGCCCACGCTGATGAAGTCGTGATTGAAACAGCGTTTCCAGTAGAACGAGAGCCAAGTGCGCTCGCCATTTTCGCCCGGCTCCTCCACGAGAGCCCTTTCTAAAATGTACTGCCGCAGGTGCACGTCTGAGATGGTATAGCGAGAGCCCTGGCCCATCAGCGATTCAAGATCTTTGGCAGAAATGTTGGCGGAGTTGGAGACTGCCACCTTGAGGGCGGCGTCGTGAAGCGTGCTCAGCATCTGGAGTCGCTGTTCGGGGGTAATGCCTTTGAAAACAAAGGCACCCAGGCTTTGGATGAAGCGGCTTATCGCCGTGTAGTAGTGCGGCGACGTTGCGCTCATGTAGAGAATTTTTTCGATATGCTGAGTGAGGGTAGCCCCGCCGAACGCCACGGCTTCCCCAAAAATTTTCTGATTCTTAAAAGCGTAACTTTCGAGGTCACCGATCTGGCGCCCATAATCCAGCGGGCGGATGCGCGCGAGCAAGTGGTCGCATTCGAGCTCCCTGGCGAGCGCGAGATTCATCTGCGCGGCGGCACTCACAAAAAAGAAAATTTTGGCGAAGGTTTTGAGATTCAGCGAGGGGAGCTTCGTCATAGGGGATTCGGATCCTACACAAAGTCACCCCCTTGCGCGCCCGGCGTTTGGCCACTTAAGGCGATTTAAGGGCGAGCTGGATTTTAGGCCTTAGCGGCGCAAAAAGTCATCGTAAAGGCTCTCGTGGTGCGGGAGCAGCTCGCCCTCGCTGCGCATCTGATCGTGCAGGGCAGCCGCCCGCTCGCGCCGCTCGGGTGAAAGGCTCGAGGCGTTCCATTGGCCAAAGAGATTCGAATAAACAGCCACTTGCTGATGCTCCTCGCGAAGCCCCTCGAAAGTTTCCAAAATAAAATCAAAGGCAGAAGAACGAGAGGGCTCGGGGATCCTATCAAATTCCAGATTGAGAGCGAGCATGTAGCGAGCTTCAGGGCTCTGCGTTGTGGACGCCAGGTCGATGACCCGCGCCACGAGACCCTCTTGGCGAAAGGCTTGGCCCAAGACGAGCGCCGGACGACGAGCGCCTTCGCTCGACTCGATCAGTTCCCCGAGATGAGCTCCAATCGCCTCGCGTGCGTGCTGTGGAACCCGCGCATACCACTCCTTCTCCCACAGGTTGAGCGAAGCAAAAGATTCGGGATTGGGATCACGTTTCACGAGGTAAAGATACGCGATGAGCACGTCTTCCATCGCGCCCTCTGTGAGTACCGCCGGGGTCTGAATGCGCGACAACAAATCGCGCAGACGCGCAAGGTCTTCTGCCTGCCGCGCTTCGAGCAGCGAAGCCTGCAGGGTCTCTTCGTGTCCCTGGGCCACAAGCTCGCGAATAAAATATTCGCGTTCGGGATGCTGCGGGTCGTGCACCAGATGCGCCATGGCTTCAAACTTGACGCCCTGGTGAGAGGCGTGAGCCGAGCGCAGGAGCAACTGGAGCAAGGAGCGATCGTAAGCCTCCCCCGCCGCGATGAGCATTTCACGATAGCGAGCGGGAGAGAGCTGACCCGAGCGCTCGGCACGCACCATAAGCTCGCGCGCGTTCTGTCGTTCGTTCTCGTCTTCAGAACGGCACGCCACACGCAGAGTTTCCACCTCATGGGCGTGCAAGCCAAAGGGCATCGACATCAAGCGATCCGTAAAGAGCTGTGCCCAGGGCGAGGACATATAAGGCCCCTGCATGGCGCTGAGATCAAAGTTTTCTGGATGGGGAGCCGCAAGCGCCATGCGCATCACGAAGCGGCGCAATTCGGGGTCGGTGAGAGGATAGGCTTCGCCCTCTCGAAAAAGACGCAGCACCTCGAGCTCAGAGCGCCCCTCCGAATGGGCGATACCGAGACGGATCACACGGTCGCTTAGCGAAATCAGCAGGGCGCGCTCGCGTGTACGTGGTGGATGCTCAAAACTAAAATCAAAAAGCCGGCGCACAAGGTCCAGAGCGCCGTCGAAATACTTGGGGGATTCCACGTTGTGCAAAAGCACCTCGATTTCGTCCTTGAGATTGGAGCCGGGAGCGGTGGTATTTCGGATAGACTCGTTGAATTTAAAGGCAAAGTTCACCAGATCGCCCCGGGCACGGGCGGCAGAGAAGCTCTTCATCTGGGCGAGGATCAGGTCGCAGCGGCCGCGGGCGAGGGCCGCAGGACTTAGCAAAAGCCACCCTAGCCAAACCAAAAAAAGACGCCGCGCCATAGACATTTCGCGGGCACCCTACACAAGAGCCGGGGAGCTGGGTAGCTCTTTTTGGGGGGCGACCCTAGGTTTTGGTAGACTGCCCAACCATGGGTTGATATGCACTGCGTCAATGGGCCGATTTCGAGTGACCAACTTTGCCATCGCCGGCCTTGCTCTACTCTTTGCCATCCCCCAGGCCCAAGCGGCCAAGCGGCGATCCGAACGCTGCCAGCAGATCGTGTTAGGGCTACAGCGCGGGATCCACCACTTTTTCGCACCCACCAAGGAATGGGTGCTCAAGCATGCCAAACTCGGGGTTGAACGCACTTACACGTCTCCCATCCTCGAGGGCCTCATGCCCGACAAAAATGACCTGCACCCCGAAAAGATCAAACGCTTCGAGCGCCGCTGGGACAACTTCGATCGCAGCCGCAACGCCCACCGCGAGTTCACGCAAGCCCTACTGTCGGTAAACCGCGACGACGGCAAACGTATTCTAAGTGAAGAACAGGCGCGCGAAATTTTGAGATTCCTCAAGCGCGGACTTGGCGCCAAACACGTGCACATGATGATCGGATTTCCGTCGCGCGGCAAGCACCCCGACTTCAACTACGAGCTTCATTTTCAGACTTTCTCTTTTGCGGTGACCACAGTCGACGGGCGCAAGCTTTTCATTACGCCCGAACAAGCCTGCATCGAGGTGAATCAAGATCCGGTGTATCGCGATGAGATCCGCGCCCACTGGGAACCCGTAGAATCGCTGGTCAATGCGCATGGCTTCTTTTCTGTATCCCGCACGGGAGAATCCGGCGGCGGTGGCACGCACGTGCACCTGGGCTGGGACAGCGAAGAGAACAATTTATGGCTCCTCCGACCAGATCTCTTTGCAGACTTTCTTGAGTTTCCCGTGCAATACCCAGAACTCGAATATTTGTTGCATGCGCACGAAGACACCGGCCCACACGGTTCCGCCCCGACCTTCATTCAGCTTCCCGAGCAAGCGATAACTTTGATGCTGGAGTTGATGTTGCGCTTAAAGAGTCTCCACCTGACGGGTGCCACTCCCCGCGAAGTGCAACATTTTTACGCCCAAAAGATCGACGACGCCCTCTTAGAACACAACCAATATTTGTCCATGAAAAATATGATCCAGCCCAACCCCCGCATCGAGATCCGTTCCCACGCTTCGTTCGAGGGCATTGACGAGATCGAAGCGGCCGTGGACCTTTGGCTTGCCTCCCTGACTTGGCTTAACCACGATTACCGATTTCAGAGCCCTTCGCAGTGGCAAAAACGGGCACCCGAAATGAAAGGCCTCGATCCACTCGCCATGTACGACGACCTCGAGCGGCTGCTGCGCAGCCTCGGGCTGAGCGCGTCCACACGCAAAACGCTCTACGGCATCAATCAAATCTATCCGGCCACTCAAGGCTTTTACCATGACGTTCAACTAAGTCCCGGATCTGGACTCAAAGTCCTTAGGGCAGCCTCCTACCCGCTTTCCGAATCTCCCTATTCATCCCTTTCGATTGAGATCAGCAACCCTGAGTACCCCAAACACGTTAGAGCGAAAGTCATTTATTCAGATCAATCGAATTTACAGTCTTCGCACTACGGTAAGCTTCGCCTGCGTCTCGGACTTCATTATCAAAGAGATACCCACGGATTCGTGCTGATATACGAAAAAGGAACGGATCGCCTCGTCGATCGCTTTGGCTTTCGCAGCGTCCCGACTGGTCACGGGCATCTGCAACTCGAAATCGGGATAAACCCCGCAACACTCATCGCGGAAGAAAGTTTCCAATCCGGATTTTTTCACGAAGGTTTTCTAAAAATCGGCAACATTGGCATCGGGCCAAACATGATCGACTTCAACCCTGTGGATCAACTTGATCGACGGCAACGTCGGGCCCGCCAAGAGGAGATCTTCAAAATTTTCGCCGCCCTGCCCGAGCTTCTCCCAATGTTTTTACATGGCCGTGGCCCCTCCCCCTCTCTAGCGCGAGCGATTCCGGAAATTCATTTCGAAAACCACGACGAAGCTCCCGTTCGCTTCAAAGCTGTCTACGCAAACGGAAAGCGTGTGGAATTCCAGCAGCTGCAACGCGCACACTTTTCTCAGGTCATTACCGAAGATTTGCTCAAGGGCCTGCCAGATTTGCAGGTCATCGATGGAAAGCTACTCGTCGTCTTAGCTTTGATTCCCGAGGGCGACTACGACAAGGATCACCTCTTCTATTACCTCGTGGAATGGGATGAGCCGAGCCGAACGATGAGTGTCCGCAAAGAAGGCATTTATTCTGACATGGATCCGGTGCCCTATTTCTTTCGCATCTACGGCAACATGCCCGAAACTTTTGGCCCCGAAGACCGGCCCGATTTGATGGGCGACTATTTTAAAGCTTATTTCCCCGAAGGCTACCGCAATGTCGTGCCCGCAGACTCCCCTCTGCGCGGCAAGGACGCCGAGCCATAAAAAAACCCCGCTCCCTGATCTCCAGAGAGCGGGGCCTTCGTAAATGTTTAGCGAGCGTTTACGGAGTGTAATCGGAGGTCGAATAACCCTCGATTGCAAATCCGTGCTTATTCACCGTGTTGTCCGACTCAAAGCGTACGATCACGTCCGAAGCGTCGAGCTGCTCGGTCACGAACGCGCCCTTGTCGCCGCTGATCGTATCGAGCACTTCGCGCGTTTGAGCGTTGATCACGTAAACCGCGTCGTAACGGTTCTCAGTGTCGAATGCCGAAAAGTGCAAGCGCATGAATTTGCCAGTGCCCGTGATGCGCCATTCGTTTTTGGCGTTGTTCGCGTAAGGGTGTTCGGTTTCGATAGCAAGAGGAGCCATCTCCGACCACTGGTCCGCGGGCACCACCACGGGGCCGGGAACCGCAACGTCCGCGAGCAAGTTGTACACGTTGAGACGCGAACCACCAAAGGCGACTTTCTTCTTGAGCGAGTTCACACGCTCTGCCGTCTTTTGGATCTCTTCACGAATTTGAGTGGGGCTCATGCCCGCGCCGCGCTGAGATTTGAAGAGCGCCACAGCCCCCGAAACGTGAGGAGTGGCCATCGAGGTGCCGCTGAACGACGCGTAGGTGTTGTTCGGCGTGGTCGAAACGATGTTGTGGCCGGGAGCCGCAACATGCACGGTGCGCTTGCCGTAACTCGAGAAGCTAGCGAGCGTGTCGAGGTTCGTCGTTGCCGCTACCGAGATCACGTTGGGCACGTCGTAAGTCGCAGGATAAGCTGGAGCCGTGTCGTTGTCGGCGCTGGAGTTGCCCGCAGCCGCTACGAATACGATGCCTTTTTCACTCGCGCGTTCGATAGATTCTTTGAGCGCTTGCGAGAAACCACCGCCGCCCCAAGAGTTGCTCATGACGTCGACGTTTTGTGAGGTCGCAAAGTCAATGGCTTTGATCGCATCGGCGAGCGTGCCCGAACCTGAACCGCTGAGGAACTTGACGCCCATCATAGAGACGTTCCAAGAAACGCCTGTCACACCGATGCCGTTGTTGCCCACGCCACCAATGGTGCCCGCGCAGTGCGTGCCGTGCTCGTTGTCATCCATGGGATCATAAGAGCCGTTGATCGCGTTGTAACCGTGAATCACGCCGCCCACTGCCGGATCGGGGTGAGGAGCCGACCACACGTTGTCTACGAGGTCGGGGTGATTGTAATCAATACCAGTGTCGATGATGGCGACGACGACATCTTTAGAGCCCGTGCCGAGTTCCCAGGCTTGGGTTGCGTCGATGTCCGCACCGGCCACGCCGGCTACTTTGTCGGAGTCCTGTTGACCGACGTTGAGCATGCCCCAGAGTTCAGCGAACTTAGGATCGTTCGGGATGAGTCCCGTGCTCGACGACGTGATTTTCTGCATCGCCGCTTGGGCTTCTACGTACGCGCCACGAGTGTGTTCGCTAAGACGGTAGATAAAGTTGGGTTCGACGTATTCAAAGTTTTGCGAGTTCTCGAGAGCGCGACGAATTGCGCGGTCGAGACCTTTCGACGACACACGCGCATCGAGTCCGAGCGAGCGAAGTGCGGCGGACTCGTCGCGCTCAACGAGCATCACGTGCTCAAGGGCGTTGACGGATTGTTTGAATTTGAGACCAGTGGACGCCATGGTCGAAAACGTTTGCGCATCGGCCTTGGCCTTGACGACGAACTCGCCAGGCACGTATTCGGCCCACGCCAATTTGTCGACGCCCTTTGCTTGTGCGCTGCTGAGTGCGCCCAAGGCGAGAAGGCTCAGTGCCGAGGAGTAAGTCTTGGTTGTGAATTTCATATAGGTGGAATCCCCCTTTTTGCCCCAAACCCTGGTGCGCTTTTGGCACCAGGCATCTTACAAGTGTAAGGGGCCGCCCCCGAAAAGACAGAGCAAAACCCGCCAGAAACCTAGCTAAATTCTTACAATCCCTTACTTTTTCACTCGAATTTTGACGGTTGCGAAATAAGAACAATTAAGAGTTTCGCCATTGCTTGGCCCCAATCTTGTGCCAGTTTGGCACTACGTCAGGAGGTCTAGGGGAGATCTTCAGACGGGAAGCGAGCGAGGTGGCTCAGAACTGGGATAACCAGGGGGGCAGAGCCGGGGGAAGAACCTCGCTCGCAAGAAGTAGGGGGGCCGCGGGGGCGGCCCCGGGGAGACTTCGCAGGGGAGAGCGGAACGTAAGATGGGACCAAAGACACCTGATACAGCAGCCAGACTCAAACAACGGTTTTCGTGGCCACTCACAGTGGCCGCCATAACACTCACCCTCCTGGCCTCCGCCGGAGCCAGGGCCGAAACCAAGAAGTGCGACAATCTACTCGAACTCTTCGCCGAGCGCCGTGAGCAGAATCAAGCCATCGAGAGGGTCCCAGACGAGGCCTCTAAAGCGGAGTTGATTCCGCAGCGCCTGATTACCATCGAGGACCTTTTCACCTTTGACGTGGCGGCCGACACCATGGGCTTCCGCCCCGAGAAAAAAATCATTCGCGCCACCGAAGAAGAGCTCGAGAAAATCCTCGAACTCACCAAACACAACACTGAGATGGTCGTCGGCACGGCCAACGAGATCGCGTTCTACTTTGAGCACCTGCCACTCAATTCCGTCAGTGAGGCCATGAACGTGGTGATCATGCGCGACCAGTTGGGCGTGGACCCCGAAGTGGTAAGCGCCGCCTACCTTGAGGCCTTCGACATCGCCTGGCACCGCCAAAACAAGGGCGAGCCCGCATTTCCACAAAACACCGATGCCGGCGTCGTGCAGCCCATGGTGCTGGGCATCGCCGCTATCCAAATTAAAAATCCCGAAGTGGCCAGCTTCGACAAAGTTCGCCAAACGATGCGCCTCATTGAAAAGACCTTCGCTAACGCCAAACGTATGGAGCAGATCCAGGCGCTGCAAGTTTTCTTAGCAAATCGCATCCAAGATCTAAACGCCTCGTTTCCGTCGTTCGTGGCTTCGCTGCGCTACCTGCAAGAGAACCTCGCGATTGAAGAACGCGTGATGGGATTCAATCCCGTGGCTCATACCTCGCCGTCGCTTGAAGATGCACTTATGCTAAAACTTCTCGCCGCCAAGGCCGGCTACGACGACGCCGAAATGGTGCGCGCCGCACGCAGCCTCATCGACTCCGAAGATCCCGAGACTTTCTTAGATCTCGTGGGCCTCATCGGCTCTGGGCTTGCAGAGCTCGAGCAGAGTGAAGCCCCAGGCCTACAAGGCCTCAGCATCCAAGGCCTCAATTAGTCTTATTCCAGAGCGTCTTCGGCCGCTGGAGTTTTGCGCAAGTTCCAGTTCAGGCGCAGCGCAAAGATGTTGTAATAGTAATGGTCGTTGCGGTGAGCGCGAGTGTATTCAAATCCAGCACTCCACTCGTCCGAAAACTTTTGCGTGAACATCAGAGTCCCGTCGTAGCGACGCGTGCGTGCGCCCGTCCACTTGAGATAGCGGTAACGAGCGTAAATCTGGGAGTCATCCGTAACCCGCGTGCCCACCATCACCCAAAACTGATCAAGCTCGTCGGAACTCGAACGAAAGGCCATACCACTTGTCGCGTCGTACGAGAGAACCGCAGTGCCGGGATTTTGTGTCCACGCCCAATCCCTGCGCAAAAAGAAGAGACCAAAAACCGAGCCATAGCCCCACTTGAACTTGGCCTCCAAAAAGGGCAAGAGATTCCATCCGTCGCAATTGATCTGAGTGCAATCGTAGCGGGTGAATTTTGAAAACTTATCGATGCCCGAAAGCGAGCGGTGCGAGAAGATCCACCCACCCGTCAGCCCCATAAAAGAAAAAGGATAGAGGTCAAAACGCGGTTCAATGCCATTGACCTTGATCGAGCTCATCAATCGAATGTGTGGGCGGATATAACCGTGCTCAAAGGGCTTGAGCTCGCGATTGATACGATGCAATTGCGCCAGGTTGAACTTTTCGTAGATCCCCACCCAGTAGTGCAGCGCGGCCGAAGGGGGATAAGCCATATCAAAAGACCATCGAGAATCCCACGAGTTTTCCGTGCCGTTCGCGTCGTCAGCACGCACCGGAGGAGCGATCAAAAAACCGATCGCGCACAAAAAAACACTCGCCCGAACACCTAGGTTCAAAGCGAGTGTTTGTAAAAATGCAGGGATGCCAAAATCTCGCTTAGAGATTTTCGACCTCTTTCTTTTCGGACTCGAGCTCAGCGAGCGTCGCGGCGATTTTGCCTTTGCCGAATTCGCCCTGCTCGATGCCCTTGACGATTTCCCACTTGGCGCCGTCGCTGCGAATTGGGAACGAGAACATGATGCCCTTAGGAATGCCGTAAGAGCCTTCGCTCGACACCGCCACCGAGAAAAACTTTCCGGCAGGAGTTGGAGTGGTGAGGTTCTTCACTGTGTCGACAACGGCATTGGCAGCCGAAGCGGCCGACGAAGCGCCGCGCGCTTCGATGATCGCCGCACCACGCTTTTGTACAGTTGTGAGAAATTCACCTTCGAGCCAAACTTTGTCGCTGATCGCGTCGGTAACTTTTTTGCCGCCAATGGTGGCTGCAAAGAAATCCGGATACATGGTGGGCGAGTGGTTGCCCCAGATGGCAAGGTTCGACACGGCTTCAACCGCAGCACCCGATTTCTGGGCGAGCTGGGTGACGGCGCGGTTCTGGTCGAGCATGGTCATCGCAAAGAAGTTCTGCTCGGGGATTTTGCCCGCGGCAGCTTTCTTGGCGATCCAGGCGTTGGTGTTGCAAGGGTTACCCACAACAAGCACCTTGGCGGTAGGCTTGGCATTCTCAGCCAGAGCTTTGCCCTGAGCGATGAAAATGCCTCCGTTGATCTTGAGCAGATCTCCGCGCTCCATGCCCGCTTTGCGCGGAACCGATCCCACGAGCAGCGCCCAGTCGACGTCTTTGAACGCCACTTCGAGCTGATCCGTGCAGGTCACTTTTTTGAGGAGAGGAAACGCGCAATCGTCGAGTTCCATTTTAACGCCCTTGAGCGCGTTCAGCGCTTGGGGCAGCTCGAGCAGCTGCAACTCGACATCGGTATCAGGACCAAACATTTGGCCCGAAGCGATGCGGAACAGTAGAGCGTAGCCAATTTGGCCAGCGGCTCCGGTGACGGCGACTTTAACGGATTTACGCGACATGTTTCACTCTCCTAGCTGTTAATTAAGAAAACCTTAGATCTTCGAGTTAACAATTTCGCTCGGTTCGAAGAAATAGGCAAGCTCGCGCTTGGCGGCTTCGGGGGAATCCGAACCGTGCACGGCGTTCTCGCCGATGCTCTTGGCGAAATCCTTGCGGATGGTGCCCGGAGCGGCGTTGGCGGGGTTCGTGGCGCCCATGACTTCACGGTTTTTAGCCACGGCGTTCTCACCTTCGAGGCAGAGCAGCATGACAGGCGAACGGGTCATGAACTCAACGAGCTCACCAAAGAAAGGACGGGCTTTGTGCTCGGCGTAGAAACCTTCGGCCTTCGCCTGGGTCATGTGCACGAGTTTGGCGGCGGCAATGCGGAGGCCGTTGGTCTCAAAGCGATTGATGATCGCACCGATGTCGTTAGACTCTACAGAGTTGGGTTTGATGATAGAAAAAGTACGTTCGATAGCCATGGAAACCTCCGGGGATAGGGAATAAATTACCGGAGGGTCTAATACAGGGTTTTCGAATACTCAATTACTCAAACGGCCTTAGATACATCGCGCCGGGGCCAAATCCCAGCCCGACACCCACCAGCACGCCCGACGAAACGCTCGAGGGGGCCCGGGCGGGCACTTTCGCGGTCGGAACGACCGGCAATTGCGACGAGGGGTGCGGCGCCAAATTCTTCGGATCGTTGGCCGAGGTGGCCGGAGACTTGGCTGGCGAAGCCTTTGCAGCAGGCTTGAGCTTGTGCATCTGGATCAGCAGCTCTTCTTGCTTGGCTTCGACTTCGTCCAATTCATCCTTAAGGGAGTCCTCGAGCGTCTCGAGGCGAGTTTTAAACTCCTTGCCTAGTTCCGCGTTTGCGAAGTTTTCGATCTGAAGCTGGATTTTGATAATCTCGCGCGCGTGCTGATGGTAACGGGCATTTTGCTGCTCGGGTTCGTCTTTGGTCAGGCTCAAATAGCGATCCATGTCGTTGCTAAGGCCCAAAAATTTCGCGCGGTACGCGTCGAGCTGAGCAATGGCATCCTCTTTCACGAGCGGGCGAGAGCCCGGTGCGGCTTGACCGCCGCCAGCCGTGCCGGCCACGTCGTGGCCGGGATGCGTGCTCGCCAAGACATCTGGTGCCCCTTTCGCGGGAACTGGGCTCGGCTTGCCTTCCTTCTGCGCTTCGTTCGCCATTTTATCGAATTCTTTTTGCAAGTTGGCGTAAATTTTCTCGGGCAGCCAGCGCAAGTCGTACTCGAACTGCATGCCGCCCACGAGGTGGTACCCGCCTTTTTGAAAGAGGCCGAAGATGATGCGCTCGCTCATTTGCTTTTGCAACATCAACTCATCGAATCCCAGATAATTCGGATTTAGTTTTTGTTTTTCGGCCACGCGCGGGGCAAGCGCCTTGCCCACTACCGCACCCCAGCGCTCCATACACTCGTAAACCTTTTTCTTGGACTCTTCGCGTGAGCAGCGATCGATCCACCATGCTTCGTCGAGGGCGTGCGAAAGCTCCAGAGTCGAGGCCACAATCTGGTCGCGCACCCGGATCTGCCAGTAGACGACAATGTTCGTAGGAATGAAGAGATACTTCATGAAGAACTTCGAAAATTTGGTGAACTTGTTGTCGGCAACTTTGCGCCATTTGCTACCGCGCTCAAACCACTTGGTCTGGGCAACGAGCGAGGGCGAGGGATGTATCGGCAAATGCGGAAGCATGCCGGCAATGATTCCTTCTTTGTAAGTCGCAAACTTGTTGCGGTTCTCGGTTTCGATTTTGACAATCTCTTCGGCTTTCGTTCCGCCGGGATGATTCACAGCGAAGCGAAGTTCCCGATCTGGGATGGCCTTAAAGCGGGTCGCCAGATGACCGTACATGATATAATCGCGCGTGTAACGATCGAGAGCATCCCCATAAGCCTCAACACGCGTGCCGCGAACTTCAAGCTCTTGGTAGAAGGTCTCAAAATCCATCAGGTCCGAGATCCGGCGCACATCGATGCTGAGTTTTTTCGTTTCCACATCGAAGCGGGGATAAATGATGTAGAGGTTTTGTCCCTCTTCCATATCGTGAATTTTCGCCCGAAAGGTATCGGCGTGCGCTTTAACATAGCGCCACGCCACCGAATCGGCCTGCCCCTCGGTGCCGAGCCGGTCTTGCAATTTCTGCGCTCGCGACTGCAAATCCACCACGCGGCCATAGAGGCGTCCGATGGCGCTCAGGTCGTCGGTGGTCAAAGTGCGACCACCTTCGCTGAGATTTTCGAGCGCTGTGACGATGGCATAGTCCTTGGTGTCCTCATCGGTTTTATTTTCGCTGCGCACGGCTTCGTGGAGCGCCCCTTCAACGTCGAGGTTGTGCACGTGCGACTGAACAGCGAGCTGATCTTTGCGAGTGTGCGCCTGAGGCGGATGACGTTTGCCGCTGCGAAGCTTTTCGGGATTGAGGTAGGCGTGCTTTTGCAAAAAACGAATCACGAGCTCTTCTTGGCTGCCGCCTTCGCGAGCGCCCTGGCCGAGCATGTCCGCAAACTCTTTGCGCAAACGGGTGGCGGTGCCCTTGGGACCTACCGTCCAGCCGGGGCTGTAATCCACGGCCATGAGATCCATGTTCGCTTTGCCAGAATGTTTGGCCTGCAAGTCCAGGTGCGCAAGCATCGACTGGCAGGCGTCCGCGCCCAGGGGAATCTCCCCGCGCAGGTACTGGATTGGAGTGCGCGCCGAGGCCGTGGTCCAAGCCCCCAAAAGGAGTATCCAAGCTGCAAAAATCCGCGCGCGCATCATCACCAGAACTTATCGGTGTTCCGGGGCAAATCTTTAGCGGGAAGTTGAGGTATTTTATCTTTAAAAACAAAAGGATAGTGTGTGCTGAAATGCCTGCGGAGACACCAGCAGCTAACAGGTGCCAGGTATAGGTTCCAGGAACCTATACCTGGCACCTTAGAAATCAGTAAATCGCCTTCAGGGCTTTGCCCATTTCGGCAGGGGTGGCGGCCACGTTGATGCCCGCCTCTTTCATGATCTTGATCTTCGCCTCAGCGGTGTCATCGCCACCGGAGATGATCGCGCCAGCGTGGCCCATGCGACGTCCTGGAGGCGCCGTGACGCCCGCGATGAAGCCCGCGACGGGCTTTTTCATGTTCTTCTGAATCCAGCGGGCGGCATCGACTTCGGCCGAGCCGCCGATCTCGCCGATCATGATCACGGCTTCGGTTTCGGGATCCGCGTTGAAGAGCTCGAGCGCCTCGATAAAGTTGGTGCCGTTGACTGGGTCACCACCAATGCCGATGCAAGTGCTCTGGCCCAGGCCGAGCGAGGTCGTTTGGTGCACGGCTTCGTAAGTGAGAGTGCCGGAGCGCGAAACGATGCCCACCTTGCCGGGTTTGTGAATGTAACCTGGCATGATTCCGATCTTCGCTTGTCCTGGCGTGATGACGCCCGGGCAGTTGGGACCGATGAGTCGTACCGCCGATTTGCCGGCGGCTTTGCGAGTGCGGTTGGTGTTGTGAATGAACTGACGTGCGCGCACCATGTCGAGCACGGGAATGCCTTCGGTGATCGCCACGATAAGCTCGATGCCCGCTGCCGCCGCTTCCATGATCGCGTCCGCCGCGAAGAGCGGGGGAACAAAAACCATGGAGACGTTCGCGCCGCCTTCTTCGACGGCCTCAAAACAGGAGTTCCACACCTTGAAGCCTTCGACTTCGGTGTCGCCGCGGCCGGGGGTCACACCGCCGACAACTTTGGTGCCGTAGTCACGGCACTGGATGGAGTGAAAGAGGCCGGTCTTGCCGGTGATCCCTTGGGTGATGAGTTTGGTTTGGTTGCCAACTAAAACTGCCATTTCGTGTGTCCTCTTCTCTCTACTTGGCTTTGAGTGCCGCTACGGCTTTTTGCGCGCCATCCGCCATGGAGTCGGCCGAAATGATTGCGAGTCCGGATTGGTTTAACAGGGCTTTGCCCTTGTCGACGTTCGTGCCTTCGAGGCGAACCACGAGGGGTACTGAAAGTTTGATTTCTTTGGCGGCCTGGATCACACCGTCCGCGATGACGTCGCACTTCATGATGCCACCGAAGATGTTCACAAAAATGCACTTCACGTTGGGATCTTTGAGAATGATCTTAAAGGCCTCGCGCACTTTGTCGGTGGTCGCGCCACCGCCCACGTCGAGGAAGTTCGCCGGCTCACCGCCGTAATGCTTGATGATGTCCATGGTGGCCATCGCGAGACCCGCGCCGTTCACCATGCAACCAATGTTGCCGTCGAGAGCGACAAAGTTCAGGTCGTACTTGGCGGCTTCGAGTTCTTTGGGATCTTCTTCGTGCTCATCGCGCAACTCGAGAAGTTCTTTGTGGCGCGGCAGTCCGTTGTCATCGAAGTTGATCTTGGCATCGAGAGCCACGATGCGCGAAGCCTCACCCTCGCCCACGATGGCGAGCGGATTGATCTCCACGATCGAGCAGTCCTTGGCCCAGAAAAACGAGTAGAGGTTTTTCAGGAAAGTGCCCATCTGTGCGCTGAGCACTTTGGCGTTGGGATGAGCGTCGAGTCCGAGAAAGGAGCTCACCCGGCGCGAGCAGAAATCCTGCCAACCCGCCGCGGGGTCGATGGGCATCTTGAGAATCTTTTCGGGGCTCTTGTGCGCGAGCTCTTCGATGTCCATGCCACCTTCGGCCGATGCGAGCACCGACACGCACTGGCGTTCGCGATCGAGAATCAGCGAGAAGTACATTTCTTTTTTGGGCGGGTTCGCCTCTTCGATCCACAGGCGGCGCACTTTTTGGCCGTCGGGACCGGTTTGGTGAGTCTTGAGCTGCATGCCGAGAATCGCCTCGGATTTGGTTTTCACATCGTCGAGGGTCGGTGCGAGCTTGACCCCACCACCCTTGCCGCGACCACCGGCGTGGATCTGCGCCTTGACGACGAATCCCTTGATGCCTTCGGACTGGAGCTTTTTGGCGGCATCTACGGCTTCGTTTACCGAATAAGCCACGTACCCGCGGGGCACGGCGACGCCAGCTTGTTTGAAAAGTTCTTTGGCCTGATGTTCATGGATTTTCATTCACCGGCGACAATACGAGCAGCTCTTAACGCTATCAAGCGGACAATCGGAAAGGGTTTCGTTTGATGCGCGGCAGCAGGATCAAAGTTCGGGCATGCGCTCAAAATAGTCCCTGTAACGCACTCCGTGCCGATCCTGCGCCAACTCGGCCATCACCTCATCGTAGGTACGTTGTAATCGACGGATATGGGCTTCGCGAAAGCGGCTCTGCGGTGCGCTGAGGCTCATGATCAGATTTGCCGCTCCGCTGCCCGAAGTCAGTAAATTGAGGTTGCTCGTCGTGTTGAGGTACTCGTAAATGCGCTCAAGACGCTTCAGACTTTCGGGCGACAACTTGTTCTCCGCTTTCGCGCGCCGGTAATAGGCATGGAACGCCTTTTTGAACGACAAGGTTTTCAGCACCGCTTCCTTCATGAGATCCCGCATGCGGCCCTGATGCTCCAGCTTGAACGTTGCGAACGCTTGTTCCGCGGCGTGGAACTCCTCCTCGCGTGCCTTCACGAGTTCTCGGGAGATTTCCTTGTTCTTTTCCATCTCGATCCAAGCACTGCGCTTGTCCGCCACGGCCATTTCAAGTTTGAATCCGGCCTCATCGGTCTGATGCAATTCAAGGCGCAAGCCCTCGGACTCGGGGTAGGTACTCGAACCGAGCAGAAACTGCGTCGCAAAATGATTCACACCCGCATCGTCCGGAAACACCATCTTTCCTTCGGTCTCTTTGACGAGCCAATCCTTGTAACCTTCTTTTTTAACGATGAGGTCTTTGAGCGCACGGTAGCCCGAAGCCACGGCATTTTTTTCGGTGAGCTCACGCCCTCGCCCCGTGGAGTAAAACTCCTGAGCCTTTTCGGCGGCGTCCTCCACTCCCTTCGCCTCGAGTTCGGCCTTCTTCGCTTTCCAGTCCTGATAGTGACGCAATTCGTGGCGAAAGGTCGATACAGCATCCATCAGGCCGAGCGAAAATTTTTGCTCGCTGAGTGCAGCGATGCGCGCCGGATCCATCGCGACGAGTGGACGCTCGCCCACGTCGTCGTAAGTGAAATACGCGCCTTCGGGAATCTCGCTCAGCACTCCGCCCGAGGCAAAGAAGTCCGTTGCCGCCGCGACGTCTTCAGGATTCGTAAAGTAGTAAGCCAGATTGTCCCGAATCGCTTTCACCTTGTGTTCGGGCAAGAGCTGGTGACGAGAGCCCGTACCTAAAAAGGAGAACTGCGAGTAAAGATGCTCTTCAACCTTACGCCAAAGTGACGGACAGTCCTTGACCTTTGCATTTGCGCAAAGAGGCCAAACGAGGGTGAGCATGAATCCAAGGTAACGCGGCATCGAAATATTATACCAAGGCCCCATCCAAATAATGCGTCGGAACGGGCGTCAACAGCTTGGCAGGCCGAGGTATGGGCAATACAATGAAGCCATGGCTGAAAAGAATTTCACTTTTCTCATTGTCCCGGACAAGGGCAAAGAAGTGAAAAAGTTCGCGGTCCCGGCCTGGTACATCCGTCTCGCGATGATCGCGGGGGCGTGCGTGCTCTTTCTCGGGTCCTTCGTCTTTTTTGATTATCTCCACGTTTTAACTCAAGTGGCCGAGAACAAGCGCCTGCGCGCGGAGAACAACATGCTCCGCTCGGACCTTCAGGGTCTGCGCAACAAGCTCGAAGTGCTCGACCAAAACGTCGGCCGCCTGCGCAGCTTCGGTCACAAACTGCGCGCCATCACGGACCTCGGCCTCACGCAGAGCCCGGTGATCCTCGAGCCGCGCAGCGTGCGCGGCGTGGCGCCGCCGCCGGCCACCATGGAAGACGAACTCCAAATCGAAGGCGACGGCGAGATCGGCGATCCGCAGTCGAACCTCTTCGAGATCCCCGGCAACACGCTCCACGACCAGCTCGAGCGCCAGCGCTTGCAGGTGATCATGGGCGAGCTCGGGCAAGTCTCCAAGTCCAACGACCTCTCCAACGACGTGGGCCGCCTCTCCGAGGCGAGCGACTCGCTCAACTCACACGTGAAGCGCGAAGAGAGCAACTTCGCCTATCTCCAAGAACGCCTGCAGGCCGAAGTCACGCGCCTGCGCCACACACCGTCGATCATGCCCACGCAGGGTTGGATCTCTTCGGAATTCGGCTACCGCTACAACCCCTTTTCAGGACGCCGCACGCTACACTCGGGCCTCGACATCGCCAACTACACCGGCACACCGATCTACGCCTCGGCCGACGGCACCATCACTTACGCCGGCGTGCGGGGTGGCTTTGGCCTCGTGGTGAAGCTCGATCACGGTTACGACCTCGCCACCCTCTACGGACATTTGTCCGAAGCCCTCGTGCAGGATGGCCAAAAAGTAAAACGCGGCGAACTCATCGCGCGCATGGGCAACTCGGGCCGCTCCACCGCCTCGCACTTGCACTACCAAGTAGAGTACAAACGCCGTCCCGTGAACCCGCGCTTCTTCATCCTCGACGGTCAGCTCTAAAAAGGCGCCAAGGCACTTATTGCAGGCTCTCTGCAATAAGTGCCTTGGCGCCGAAACAACAAGAATTTCGCGCTTCACCAAAAATTAACTTTGGCTTTTGAGATTTTTGGGTGACACTAATTTTCGTAGAGATCGATATTCTGAATGTAGGTGGCTGAAGCGCTCGTGCGTCGTAGATACCCGCAACCAAGGGTAACGACTTCGCAGAAACCGCAACAACTAAGATCTTGAAGTACCTGGAGTGCCACCACATGAGAACCCATCAAGCCGCAACCAAGTTTGCCGTATTTGCTTGCGTCGTCACGGCGCTGGGCACCAACGCCTACGCGCAAAAAAAACCTGAAACCAAAAAAGCCGCTGCCTCGGCCAAAGCCGCTCCGGCGAAGGTCGAAAAAGCCGCTCCCGCCGCGGCCACACCGGCCCCGACAAAAGTCGACACCGGTGGCGTTGCCAAAGACAAAGATCCCGTAACCTTTGAAGCCAAAGACGTTTGGAACGTGGACATCTTTGATCGCGAAGACCACAAGGTCCTCGTGATTCAAGACCGCAAGTACAACAAAGCCGGTCGCCTCGAGCTCGGCCTCGACCTCGGCATGATGAACACAAGCCCTTTCTATAAGTCCTACGCTATGGGTGGTCACATGACCTACCATATGAGCGAATATTTCGGCATCGAAGCTTTCGCGCAAACGTCAAAGTCGAAACTCACCGCCGACGGTAAGCAAATCGAGAACTTCCTCGAAACTTTTGAGTTCCCGTCTAAAAAGGAATTCAAAAAGCCGAAGTTCTTTGGCGGCGTGGGCCTTATATGGTCGCCCATTTACGGTAAGTTTGCGTTCTTCCGCTCCAACATCATTCACTTCGACTTTTACGGCCAGGCCGGCGTTTCGATGCTCGGCACCGAAACCAACGTGGCCGAAGGCAAAGACCAAACACATATCGGCTCTCTACTGGGTCTCGGCATGCGCGTGTTCTTTAACGACACCTGGATCTGGCGATTCGACGCCAAGAACAACATCTACCGTGCGGACTTCGCTGCCGTGTCGAACAACGTGAACTCGACGCCCGCTACCAGTCTGACGCTGTCGAACTTCCACTTCTCGACCAGCATCTCAATGCTCTTTAATCTCGGGGGGTACTAACCATGAAAACCCGAATTACGTACGTTTTGATCGCATCAGCGCTCGTGCCGATCTGGGCGCAGGCCCGCATCGTGTCGCTGGGTAACGAAGGCTCGAGTAGCGAAGACTTCGAAATTCCGCGCTCGCAGATCAAGACCTATATCCAACGTGAATCGATCGAAGAGAACCTTCGCTCGGTAAAAACCATCAAGCCTTCGTCGTTCAGCGACGAAGAGGTGCTCTCGATTCCCGAGAAGTACCTCACTCCGCAACTGCGCGAGCGTAAAAAAGAAATCGTCGCGGCCGAAAAGGTCAAAAAGGCTGGCGGAAAAAACGCCACCAAAGCCAAAGTGGCCACCGCAGCGGTGTCTAACAAAGTTAAAATCCGCAGCAGCGGCGACAAACTGATTGAAATCCAAATCGAAGACACGGTTTGGGTGCCAGAAAAAGGTGGCAAGTCGAACCAGGCCAAAACGGTGCTTGCTCCCAATCAAAAACTCGCCGAAGCCGAGTTGCTCGAATCCGTTCGCGTGGAAGCCTCCAAAGAGATTCGCCGCGAGCTCGTGCCAGGCGAACGCGACGAGATCAAAGTGCTCTTTGAATCGGGCAAATCGACCAACGCGCACAAGGTTCCGCTCAACGTGGCCGCCCAGACTTATCTGGAAGGCGACTACGCCACCGCGGTAACGCTTTCGCTCGAAATTCTCGACGGCAAAAAGCACTCCGACCGCACCAAAGAGCTCGCGCGCTACTTGCTAGCGCACTCGCTCTTCCAGGCGGGGTTCTACTCGTCGGCGCTTTCGCAACTTGTTCTGCTCTCGCAGAGCTCGCTGCGCCGTTCGGTTATCGGAATGAGCGCCGCGGCGATCGAAAAGACCCGCGACGATGCTGCCGCCAACCAAATCCTGTCGAAAGTTTCGCTCTCGCAGATTCCCGAACAGTATCAGGCGCTCTTCTCGTTCCACTTCGGTCGCATCCTGCTCAACACGGGTGCCCTTGAAGCCGCTCTCGCAGCCTTCGCCAAAGTGAACGTGGACCACGCCCGCTACCCCGAGGCTCAATATTATATGGGCGTGATTCGTGCGTCGTCGATTTCGTCGAGCGATGCCGAAAAGGGTTGGGAAAACGACAAGTCCATCGTCGTGGCTGCCAAGAACAACTTCGAAGAGACCATTCAGTACGCGCGCGCCAACGATGCGGGCGACCTGAAGAACCTCGCGCACTTGGCGCTCGCGCGCCTTGCCTACCAAGCCAAGCAGTTCAACCAGAGCGCCTTCCACTACCAATCGGTCGATTCTGCATCGCCCTTTGCGCGTGAAGCTCTCTACGAAACCGCTTGGGCGCTCTACCGTCTCGGCGAATACAACCGCTCGCTCGGTGGCTTACACGCCCTGGGTTCGGCTTATTACGAAGGCAAGGACTTCCCCGAACTCTGGATTCTGCGCTCGCTCAACTACCTCAAGCTCTGCCGCTTTGACGAAGCCAACCGTGCCGCGAACACCTTTGAGCAGCTCTCCAAAGAGATCCGTCCGCAGATCGCCAGCTTCTCTAAAGACCTGGGCACCAAGCGCTTCCGCTCGATCGCCCAGATCAACGAAGTCCAGGCTCCTCAGTGGATGAAGAACATTTTCAACGCCGATCCCGTGGTGAAAAAGGACATGGGCCGCGAGCGTCTTCTGCAACAAGAACGTTCGCGCCTTGAGGCTCTGCGCCGCAACCACCGCGTGATCGACTCGGAACTGCGCACCGGTGTGGCCGACGCTCTCGAGAAAGAACTCGACACCAAAGTGGAGCGCATCGCCTCGGCACTGCGCCCCTACCTGAACGACCGCCTTGCCTCGATCGCTTCGGAGTATCAGGGTCAGCAGACTCGTCTCGATATGCTGCGCTTTGAGATCTACAACCAGGCCACCAAGTACCCCACGGCGATCGATCGCCCCGAAGCGAAAAAACTGATCGCCAAGGGCGAGTTCTTGCCGGGTGTTTTCTTGAAGGGTCACGAAATTCTCTGGCGCTACAGCGGAGAGTACTGGCTCGACGAGATCAAAGGCTACGACTACTTCATTCCGACCGAATGTCTGCGCGACGGCGCAAGCGGAAGCTAAGTAACAACACAGCTATTCAAATTTTTAGGGAGATAAAGATCGGCTGCCCGGTACCTTCGGTACCCGGCACGCCGTCTTTTTTAACCGCGAAGCGGTTAAAAAAGGGTCTACCTAGGGCGCATTTAGAGGGGGGGGAGGAGGGACCAAAGACACCCTAGGCAGACCAGACTCGAGCTTCAGCCTCCGCCACAACTAAATGCAGCATCAACTTCAGCTTCAACGGTCACAGAGTCCTTAAAGCAGCAAGCATGCCAATGGCTAGTATAAAATGCAGGTGATAGGCCTTTTTTTAGTGCCGTTTTGGATTAGTAGCGTCTTTTCATCAAAAAACCCGCCAAATATGGGCATGCAGGTGTTCAAAGCTTATACGGGCCAACTTCAATAGAAGCCGCGTCCCGCAGGGAAAGATTCAAGGTTTCGCCACCAAAGCTGAGTTTGACGCTTTTGCGGGTGGACGAGAGGACTTCGAAGTTCATCCCCACTCCCACCCCCGCCGAATCAAGCAATTCTAACAACTTAGAGGAATCGTCATGGATGCGCACCACTCGGTAGCGGCCGGGGCCCGCCCCGGAGAGACGGGATTGGGCATCTCGCTGATCCGAAAACGATTCGGGGGCGCCGGCGTGCTTTACCGCACAGGGAATCGGCGCTCCGGCAAAGTCGTTTTTAGGATGCCCCAAGTAGCGATCGATCTCGTCGATCAGGCGCTCCGAAACCGCGTGTTCCAGACGCTCGGCTTCTTGGTGCAAAAACACACCGTCAAGGCCGAGGGTTTTTTTGAGAAACATTTCCACCAGCCGGTGGGCTCGCAGGAGCTTGAGGGCCTTGCGCTGGCCCTTGGCGCTGAGCCGGTAGCCGCGCGCACCCACCTCGCGCTTTACCAAGTGCAGCGCTTCGAGCTTTTGCACCATTTGCGAAACCGAGGGCCGGGTGACCTGCAGCACCTCGCTCAATTCACGGTTTGTGACGGGCTGAGCCGAGCGCTGTTCGAGGTTCCATATGGTTTTGATGTAGTTCTCTACCGAAACGGCAAAGTCGTGGTCAGCCCCCATGGAGCGCCTCCACGGGGCGACGCAGGCGGTAGCGCAGTTTGTGAACCACGAAGCTCGCCAAAAAGAGCAGGAGCTGACTCGACGCAATCGTGCCGCCCAAGTTGAGACCGCTCCACCAGCCGGCCGCGAGGCCCAGAGCTGTAGAAACAAAAGCAAAGACAGCAGCCCCAATCATCATGCCACGCCACGAGCTCGCCCAGAGCCGGCCGAAAGCCGGGGGAATCGAAAAGAGTGCGATCACAAGCACCACGCCGACAAGCTCAAAGGAGACCATCACCGTAAGTGAGGCCAAAAAGGCCAGCACGTGGGTCATGCCGCGTGGAGAGATGCCCATGAGGGCCGCGCCCTCGCCCCAGAACGAAGCCGCCAAGAGGCGTCCATGCACCAGGCGCAGCACGCCGAAAACCACCACACCGGCAACGAGGAGCCGCGCGAGCACGGTGGGAATGAGCAAGCCTCCAAAACTGAGATCTCCCCAGAAAGGCGAAAAGAGCAACTCACCGAAAAGCGCACATTGCACATCGATGTGCGTGCGCTCGGCAAAGTAGGCAATCAGGAGCATGCCAAGGGCGAACATCGAGGTGAAGATCACCGCCATCGAAGCATCGGGTTTGATGCGACCGCGGGAGCTGCCGAGCTTTTCGATGGCGAGCACCGAAACGAAGGCACAAAGCGCCGCGCCCAAAGAAACACCGATCGCCGAATACCCCGCGAAGATCACGTAGGCGAGCACCACCCCCGGAAGTGCCGAGTGGCTGAGCACATCGACGAGCATCGATTGACGGCGCATGTTCAGATAAACGCCAAGCACCGAGCAAAGCAGCGCGCAAAGCTGCGCGGCAAAAAAGATCGTCCAATAATCGCGGTTCATGGCGAGCCTCCTCCGCCGACAGGGCGACGGCCGGGAATGGGTTTTCCGTGCGGATCGACATCGCGGTCGACTTCGGCCTCGATGCGAAACTCAAGATCTTCGCCAATGAAGTGCTCCACGCGCTCGGCATCGTCGTGCACGTGATCGGGACTGAATCCCATTTTCTCAACAAGGTAGGTTTCCCAAAGGCGGTGACGGCGCACGAGCGCTTCGGCGCGTTCGCGGCCCGCGGCGCTCAGGGCAAAACCATTATCATCTATATGCTGCACCCAAGGGCGCAAGAGAGAACGCATTTTCTCGGGTCGTACGGAGCGATCTTCGAGATGGATACGCGTGAGCGCCTGGATCCAGGCCACCGAAAAGCCTTCGGGCGAGCCTGTGGACTCATAAAAATAATACCAAGACTTGAGCAAGTCTTCGGTGAGACGAGTCTTGCGCGTGCGACGGCGCAGGCGTGAGGATTTGAAATAACCCGCCGGAGAAAAAAACCACGACACCAGAAAAAACAAAAAGAGCAGTGTGATGACGGCCGCGCCGGCTGGCATGCGTTCGTCGGCAGCGCTCCAACGCGCGCCCCCGAAGGCGCCCAGCGCCGAAACCACTACGGAAACCCAGAGCAACGTTTCGAAGCGTCTCACCCACAAGAGCACCGAGAGAGGCGCGAGCACAAAGAGCGCCGAGGCCAGCACCACGCCAACGGCCTGCACGGCAAAGAAGACCGTGATGGCCACCACCACATAGAGCGAAATTTCTAATTTGCGGGTTTTGAATCCTGTCACGGCGGCGAAGTTTTCGTCGAAAGCCCAGATCTTAAATCGCGTGCGATTGAAATAAAACAGCGCGCTGATCACCACGAGCAGCGACGCAAATATCAAGACATCGGTTTTGGAAATCAGAGCGGCCTGTCCGGTGAGAAAGGTGTTGAGCCCCGCCTGGGCGCCCATGGCGCTCTGCTGAATGCGTGAGAGGAGCACGGTGCCGAAAGCGAACATGCCCGAGAGCGCGATCGCCGTGGCGGCGTCGTCGCCCACCTTGGGGTCGGCCGCGAGCCACGTAAAGAGCGCAAAGCCGATGGCAATGGCGAGAAGTGCTCCCAAGAAAAACCAGCCGGCCGAACGCTGCCAGCCGGCAAAGAGAAAGCCCATGATCACACCTGGAAACACGGAGTGGCCGAGCATGTCCACCAGTAGCGAGCGCCGCTGGAGAATCAAAAAGGATCCAATGAGCGCCGCCACCGAAGACACGAGCACCGCTCCGGCAATGGCGTACCAAGAGGTGTCCAAATCGGCGAACATATATTACTTCGCCCCGCTCTGAGCAAAGAGGTGCATCACTTTGGAGAGCATCTCGAGCTGTCCGCCATAGGCGGCCTGCAGATATTCGGGCTTAAAGACTTCGCTCTTGGGCCCCACGGCCACAAGGCGGTTGTTGAGAAGAATCAATCGATCGACGTTTTCGAAAACTGAAAAAAGGTCGTGCATCACCGCAATCACGGTTTTGCCTTGGGCAACGAGGTCCTTTAGCACACCGGAGATCATCTTCTCGGTGGCCACGTCGACGGCCGCGAAAGGTTCGTCGAGAAAAAACAAGTCGGCGTTTTGTGCCAGCGCGCGCGCAATAAAGACCCGCTGCTGCTGCCCACCCGAGAGATCGGAGATCTGTCGGTCGGCGTATTTGCCCAGGCTCACAGCCGCAAGACAGCGATCGATCTCAGCCACCTCATCGCGCGCAGGAACCTTGTCGTGCCGAGCGAGAAGGCCCATCGCCACCACTTCGCGCACAGAGATCGGAAAGTTCCAATCCACCGATTCCCGCTGTGGCAAATAAGCGACACGCGAGCGCACGCTCGCAAGCGATTTGTCCCCAAAAAAGCCAACATAACCCTGAGCGGGCTTCATGAGCCCGACACAGGCCTTGAGCAGCGTGCTCTTGCCCGCGCCGTTGGGCCCAACAATGCCCACAAAGGTGCCGGAAGGGAGTTTGAAATCCACACTCCAGAGCACCGGCGTCTTGCCGTAGGCCACGCTGAGGTTATGAACGTGTAGCACTTCTTGATCTTCAATTTTCATGAGTGAGTCCCTCCACGACGATCTGGGCATTGTGTTTGAGCATACCGACGTAAGTCGATGCCACGGTATCCGGGCCACCAAGCGAATCTCCGTAGAGTTCGCCGCCGATTTTGGCGCCGCTCTCTTCTTGAATACGCTGAATGGCGTAGGGCGAAACGCTCGTTTCCAGGAACACAGCCGGAACCGAACGCTTTTTGATGTCTTTGACGAGGTTTTCGATTTTTTTGATGGAGATCTGTGCGTCGGTACTCACGCCGAGTACCGACATCACTTCGATGTCGAAGAAGCGACCGAAATAGCGAAAGGCGTCGTGGCTCGTAACGAGCACCCGCCTTTCGGGGGGAATCTTGGCGAATTGGTCGCGCGCAAAGTTGGTGGACTCATTGACGGCGCGCCGCCAGCGCGAAAAGTTATCGCGAATGGTGGCCTTATGCGCCGGCAAAATGTGCTGCATGCGTTTGGCAAAGCCCTCTCCGGCCGTGAGCCAAAGTTCGGGATCAAACCAAAAGTGAGGGTCCGGCACGCGCAGGGAATCTACGATGACTCGGCCCTTGGGCAAAAAGGACGAGAGCTCGATGACTTCTTTGGATCTGGAGAGGGAATTCAGCAAATCGCCAAGCTTGGCCTCGAGGTGAAGGCCCGAGTAAACCACCACCGAAGCCCCTTTCACCTTGGCGTAATCGCGAGGAGAGGCCACGTAGAGGTGCGGGTCGGTGCCCGGTCCCATCAAGACCTCGACATCGACCAAATCCCCCAGGCTCTGGCGAATCATGTCTTCGACGATGGTCGTGGTGGCGAGGATGCGAAGCTTTTTGGAAACCTTTTCGGACGACGAGCTCTCCTTGCCGCCTCGAGAGCAACCCAGCATCCCGAAAAACAAAACCCAGAGAAAAACCGCAAGATGCTTTTTGTTAGGCATACCTAACAAATTAACAGAAAAACGGCACCACGCAAGTCGCGGTGCCGTGAGAGACCTTAGCGGGCCAGTTTGGTGGGATCTTTAGAGAGCTGTTCTAAAAAGGTTTTCAGCGTTTTGGTATCGGCCTTGTTGTGCTCCGAAAGGAACTTAAGTCCGTAACCTTGCTGGGTTTTACGGATAACTTCAACGAGGAGTGTGAGTCCCATGGGCAGAGTGATTTTGGTGCGGGGCTCGAGTTCTGGCACCGCGGCCGAAGTCCACTCCACAAGGGCGCCGGAGCGAGAGATGTCGACGAGCGTGGCGTCTTGAGCGACGTCGCCCACTTTGACTTTGATGTCGACGCGGTAGCGCGGGCTCGTCTCCCACCAACGCAGGCGGGGATTTACGTAGGGCAAACGGAAAGGCGAGAAGAAGATCACGCCCATCGCTCCAATCGTAAGGAGCATAAGGAGCGCGACGATGGCGACGCTGGCCTTAGAGTTGATGTTCGGCAACAGGATCACCGAGTAAACAAAAACCGAACCCAGGGCCGCCAGAGACAGCACCCACGACCATTTGCGCACGAGCATCAGCGAAAGGCCGGAGATCGCTACGAGCAGCATCAGCACCCAAACGTACCACTCTACGTAGGGCACCCAAATGCGCCAAATTGCCGGATCCCACCAGCGGCGCACGCCGAGAGCGGCGAGCGACCACAGAAAGTTGCCGAAGGGAGCCAGCAAAAACGCTAGCCCCAATCCGTAAATCCATTTTGGTTTTTTGATATATCCCTGCGGTGCCTGATTGGTAATGGATGCCATTAGCAATCATTATTCCACGGTTTCACCCAAATTCAATATGGGCAAAACCGTGCAAAGCTGCAGCAATACTAAAGCGGCTCCGTCGCTTTTTTGTCGGCCTCTTCGGGCGAAGGGGGGATCCAGAACGAAAGCATCATCGATCCGCCGAGCACAATGCCGATCACCGAGAGCGAAATTCCGGCTGGAATCTTGTAGTAGCCCTCGATGCACATCTTGATGCCCACGAAGGTTAACACTATGGCGAGACCGTATTTGAGCAGGTGGAAACGATCCATGAAGTCCTCAAGCACAAAGAAAAGTGAACGCAGGCCGAGAATCGCAAAGATGTTCGACGAGTACACAATAAAGGGGTCACGGGTGATGCCAAAGACGGCCGGCACCGAGTCTAGGGCAAACATGACGTCCGAAGCCTCGATCAAACAAAGTGCTGCAAAAGCGAGCGTAAAGAAACGCTTGCCGTCGATACGCATGGTGAGCTTGCCGTGGTGCGGGCGGTCGGTAAAGGGCAGCACCTTGGTGATGAACTTGTAGATGGGGCTCTTTTCGGGTTCGAATTTCTTGTCGCCCGCGAAAGCCAGCATCACCCCGGTGTAAATCAAGAAAGCGCCGAAAACGTAGATCACCCAGTGGAAGTTTGCCAGAAGCTGCGTGCCCGCCGCGATCATGATACCGCGCAGGATGATGGCCCCCAGGATCCCCCAAAAGAGGAGTCGGTGCTGGTGCTGCTTTTCGATTTGAAAGGCCCGGAAGATCACCAAAAAGACAAAAAGGTTGTCGACCGAAAGGGATTTCTCAACCACATAGCCGGTAAGGTATTCCATGCCGATCGTGCGGCCTTCTTCGAACCACATGAACGCGCCAAAGCCGACGCCGAGAATCATCCAGAAGACCGACCAGAGGGCGGCCTCCTTGAGTTTGATGACGTGAGCTTTTTTATTGAAAACACCCAAATCCAGCGCGAGCAGCGCCAGGATGAGCACGTTAAAAGAGATCCACCAGATGAGCGAATGCGTTGGCATAGTTTCTATTTAAGCCTTTCCACGAATAACTCTAAACACTAGTAACACGAACATGGCTCCGAGAATCGAAGCCAAGAGTCCCACACCCTCACCCGGAAGATACCAGCCGAGATAAGAGCCGACGTAGGCCGCAACAAAAGATCCGAGCACCCCAATCAGCGAGGTGACGATAAGGCCGGCCGGATCGCGACCGGGTAAAAAGAATCTAGCCAGTAGGCCAACAAAAAAACCAACAACGAGAGTCCACAAGATCGACACCACAGGCCTCCTTTATTTTATTTGCACTCGAAAACCATTTCGGTTCGATAATCCTCACCGCTGGTCATGATAGCCCCCACCTGGCCGGCGCCGAGCACGGGATTGACCGGGTGATCGTAATCTGAGTTCACACCACCCACCAAGATGGCGGCGTTCGAGGCCTTGCGCAAAACCTTGCGCGTGTTCTCGTCCATTTCGCCGGTGTACACGGTGCCTTCAGAAACGATGCGGGGAGCTTGTTTGAATTGTTCGCAGTAATGCGTGGCTTGAGCGATGGAGCCACGCGAAGCCTTTTCAGCTTCGGTAGCGGTCGTGACAACGCGGTTTTTGCCATCCGCTCCGGGGCGAACGTCACGATGGTGAGCGCAACCGATCACCAAACCAGAAAGCGCAAGAAGAGAAACCAGAATCGAGCGTTTCATCGTCAGGGAAACATTCAATATCCTGCACTCTCATATGGCAAGTCTAAGTGGAAAAATGTAACGTCGGTGCCAAAGATGAACCATCCAACCGCTCAAGAACTTGCCGAACAAATTCTCGTGGTTCCCTTCGTAGAAATGGAGCCGCACCTCAAGCGCGACGCGGTGATCCTCGTCGACGCGTCGCTAGATCTCGCCGAGGTGGGTGCCAAAGTGGCCAGCGATGACAAGGCCGCCGTGGCCGGGTGGCTGGGCCAAAACTTGCTCGCGAAGGCCTCTCATTTGGACTTTGAGCAATGGCGCCAGCACAAGCAATTCTTTAAAATTCTCATCGTGCAACCCTTTGTGCTCGCACAAAATTTCGTGAACCTGAGCCCCCCACCGGCCAACTAAAAGGGCTTTTCGCTGGACCGCCGCGAGTTGTGGGTGGTAGCGACTTTGGACATGAAGAGCCACAAGCTGTCGCTAGCTCTCTTACTTCTCGTGTTTCTCAAGATGGGCGCCCTCCCAACCCCAGCTTCGGCCGCGGGTGAGGAACTAAGTGGTCCCATTAGCCCAAACGCTGCGCAGCTTTTAGAGCTCATTTTACAAAACGCCATGGGCGAAGAAGGCGTCAACACACCACTCGTCGACGCCGAGAGTGGCGCCTTGGTCATTGGATTCCTCACCATTCCCAATGACATGGGAATCACCGACGATCAAATGAAAGAGATCATCGGTTTCAGGTTATCAGGACTCTGGACCTCCCCTTCGGGCACCCTCTATGACTTTCGTCGTACCGCACTAAAGTTTTCGGTGGGACGCGAGGATCAAGAGCTTCTCAGGATGCTAGAGAACCTTGGTCATGGACTAGAGGCCGATTCCGACCTTCGCAATCATACCCTTCTCGTCTCTGCCAACCGCTCTGACCTGGACCCCCTTGTCGAATTGCCGGAGGCCTTGCGCACCCGGCTCAGGGGAAATGTGCCGTTTACTGGCGCCCCCAGCTCGGGGTGCCGCGAGGCTCTGCGCCTGATCACGAAAGAATTCTAAGAGAGCTCGCTCCAAAAATCTCAGAACCCCCTTTACGCTGCCCCCCTCGGCGTCTATAAAAAGGACCTCATAACTTGCGGCCTCGTGTCGCGAGTGACGGCACCCTACGGAGAAGTGGCCGAGTGGCTTAAGGCACACCCTTGCTAAGGGTGCATACTGGAAACGGTATCGAGAGTTCGAATCTCTCCTTCTCCGCCATACTGGATCTTTCTTCATTTCACTCAAGACCCTGAGTGGTTTTATGATTTCATATTCAACGGTTACCCCGTCTAACCATCGGTTCGATAGTAAGTTTTCAAGCAGCTTTAGTCGTTCTTGATTACTCATGTGAACCCATAGTGATTTTGCATTGTTAGCCAGTTCGATAATAGATTTCACGGTCTCTAGCGTTCCTTCGTTAAACTTATTTTGAGCTTGTTGCATTTGAGCGGTGATTGAAGCGTGCCTAAAGACCCGCTTTATCCCGCCAGCGTACTTTGTCAGTTGCAAAATATGCTTAGGAGATCGAAGCTTGGGCAATGATCAATTTCTCTCCAAAGGTGGCAAAGCACATATACCAGGCCATTGCCGAGCAAGTGGGTGATCAAGTAAAGCATAAAGCAAGCGTCCTGAGAAACATTAAGCGTTGCCAACTGCATGAGGGCGATAAAATCGGAGTAGTTTACGCTGATGGCACCGAGTCCATCTCTAACGTTAAAAGCATTGAGGCCAGCGCTGTACTTGAGCAAAGCGGGACACCTGACCAATCCTTAACAAAAGTTATCGATGAACTCTCAAGCCAGCTAGCTGAGGATCAGACTAAGGCGTTCATTGGAGTACTTCAAAAAACAATCGAGAAAAGTGGTAACTCGGTCAAGGGTGAAGGCCCCACGACAGCCGTAAAAGTATTAAAGATGCTCGACATGATAGAGATTGACTTTGAGAATGGCTTACCTCAGCTCCCCGAGGTCATGGCAAACCCTAAGGACATAGAAGCGATCGCTAAAGCAATTCTTGAGATGA
>Ga0247823_10000227_pt1 | contig 47879 bp, 62 predicted proteins | sample 13C_PalmiticAcid_2_FD_192426 | JGI IMG/M metagenome (GOLD analysis project Ga0247823, IMG submission 192426) | Soil microbial communities from agricultural site in Penn Yan, New York, United States - 13C_PalmiticAcid_Day30 | ecosystem: Environmental > Terrestrial > Soil > Agricultural land... | reverse complement strand
ATATATAACTATATAATATACACTCCCTCCCTTCGGGCTCTAGAGGCCAGAGGAGGGAGGAATGATCTTAGGGAAGGAGGAAGGTTGAGTGAGAGGAAGGTTACGCAAGAGGAAGGTTTGCGCTTAGGAGATTTTCCTTTGTATTTTGATTGCAGGAAGGGAGGGAAAGAGGGAAGATGGGAGCCTATGGAAAATACAAAGGAAAATTGCCTAGCGGCAAACGGCATCGAAGAAGGGTCATTTGAAGGGATTTCGCTGACAAGGGAGTGCAAAATTTGTGGAAATTCGTTTGTCCCAGTAAGGGCGAATCAATGGTATGATAGAACGAAATGCCGGAAGGCTGCGGAGCGTAAAAGGAAACGCGAAAAGGATTTGCTGGTTGAAGCGGAGATGAAAGCTGCGGTTCAGCAGGATAACATTCGGCGAAAAGCGAGCAGGGTTTTGTATAGTCCGACGATGCAGGAATTGCGGGAGGTTATGCACGCGGCGATGTTGTTGAAACCGGAAATGCCGGTGATCATTGTGGATAAGATGCCCGAAGGTTGGGAAGAGGATTTCGAAATGCAAATGAATATTATGGCGAAGCCGGGCGAGATGAACGTTTGGGTGATTTGCAGTTGAAACAAAATGAAACTAACCGCGTATAAAGACCTCAAGTGTGTTTATGGAAGCTTCGTTGCGCATGAAGAATGCGCAACTAAGCCAAAAGGACTTGCGTTAAAGCATGTAATGTTCAACGAAAAGTTGGAACCACAACCGAAACTGAAGTTCACCCACTGCGATAGATGTGGACGGAAAGGGGAATATGCAAGTTAAGAAACTCAAGCCGCACGAAATTGCAGAGGCGAAGTTGAAAAATACGGAGCTGGTTGACCTTCGGGACGCTGCGCGAAGCGCGAATGAACAGGGCATGAATGAAGTTCTGCGGGAAAGCGGAATGACGATCGAAGGGAGTCGGATGCGGGGCTGGAGGGTAACGAAAAGAACCGCAGGTCACATCAAAGGGGTAGCAGGGAACTTGACGTGCATCGCGACGGACGGGAATCTAGGAATCTTCGTGAGGAACGAAGGCGGAGCCCTGTGGGGACATGTTCAGCGGTTCATTTGGGACGAAACGAAAGAGATTGTGCTGAAGGTCAAGGATGAATTCGGCGAAGACAGGTATGTGGTGAGAGAGGTCGGAAGCGGGGCGCCACCGCCGAAATTCGGAACGCCGAAGAAAGAAGAAGGGTTGGTGTTGGATGCCGATGGCAACGTGGTGGAGAAACGCTCCGCAAAGGCGAAGGGGAAAAGGGTTAAGAGGCCTTCGGCCAACGAGGCAGAAAAGATTTCAACAAAAAAGGCCCAGCGAGACGCAATGCTCGCGGCACTGTAGGCCCAGGATGGGCCCAAAGAAAACGAGTTTATGAAAGAAATCAACTACAGCAAAAGTCAAGACCAGGTTTACGAACAAGCGATCGAAGACGAAGGAAGTCGACAGGCAGCGAAGAAGGTTATCGAGGAATTTAAAGAACTCGACTGCAGGCTGACCTTCGCGATCATGTCGTTGGCGATGAAGCAAGAAGACGGGTTGCATTTGGCCGTGATGATCAATGTTTTGGTCTTGCTCGGGTACAACAAAGCCCAGGTTATGTTGGCGATGCTGGTTACGATGGGCAACGACGACGTGCCACAGGCGCTGGCCCGGGTGGTGAATCGCGCAATCTTCACCAAGGCGCTCCGCGACTACGTGGGGCAGAACTAAAATGCTAACGAGACCGACGATAACCGAACGCGGGATGCTCGTGGAGCGGCTGATGAACGCGTATACGCGGGAGCAGTTGAGATATATTGCAACCGCATATGGAATCCAGAGAGGGCGGACGAAAAAGGCAACCGCAACGCAGATTGCGTCTAGAGCCGAGCAACTTGAAGTGAGCTTCACGTTTGCTGGGGCGCTAAAGAAGGTGCCGAACAACTGGCCCACGCAAGGAATCAAGGCGAGACATTCCGGAGGCTTCGGCCAACCGGAGCAGCTGGTTTTATTCGTATGACGCCAAGCAAATTCCAACAAGATATTTTTGATTTCATCGCGAACGAAAGCGGAAGCCTCGTCATCGACGCAGCAGCGGGCAGCGGAAAGTCGACAACGATAAAAATGGCCGCGAAGGAGCTACGCCCCGGAGGGTTGTATAAATTTTTGGCCTTCAGCAAGAGCATCGCGGAGGAGTTAAAAATCGGAATGCCCTACTTCGTGGTTGTTAGCACGTTCCACAGCGCATGCTTGGACGCGCTGAAGAAGATGTTCCCTCGCGTGCGCATCGACGCGGCGAAAACAAAACAACTCGCGAAGGATAACGAACTGTTAAGCGACAAAGACTTTTGGCGGGTTTTCCCATACGTCGATAAGCTAGTTAGCTTCGCCAAAGGGAGCACGGAAAATCCAATGAACGTGGATTTCGGGGCAATCGTGGATCATCATGATCTTGACGATCCGCCGGAGGACTCATTCGAAATCGCAGGAGAACTACTTAAACTCTCGTTAGCGGATACTTCGAGGGTCGACTTCGACGATATGCTCTGGCTGACTTATCAGCTGAATGTTCCCTTTAAATCGTTGGCGGACATGATCTTCGTCGACGAAGCCCAGGATTTAAGTGGAATTCAGCATGAGCTCTTGACTCGGATGCTCAAGCCCAACGGACGGCTGATTGCCGTTGGTGATCCGAACCAAGCCATTTATGGGTTCCGTGGCGCGCACGTGGACGGCATGAAGAAGTTAGCAGAGATGTTCTCCGCGAAAGAGCTGCCGTTGAGCGTTAGCTATCGGTGCAGCCACGCTGTGGTGAAAGAAGCCCAACGCATCTTAGGACAGAACAGCGCAGCGACGGAGCCTAGAATAACAATCAACTAACGTATTTCATCCTCCATAACAGTCTCCCTTTTAACCAACCACTATTATGCAACTGAAAAAATACCACCGTAAACGCAATCGCAACCTCCTCATCGACGTCGGCACCCCGAACAACAGCCAACTGGTGCCGCGTTGGCAAATGAAAAAGACGCCCGAGGCAATTGCCGAGCAACTGAGGAGTCGGCACCTGAACCCGAACGATCCTCTGTTCAACCCGGAGGCGAAATAACATGACTATCGACGAAAAGATCGCCGTGTTGGAGGCCGCGAAAGCCGGGAAAATGATTGAATTCAGGGACCACGGGACGAACAATCCCTGGTGGGAGGTTCTTAACCCTATATTCAACTTCGTTGAAAACGACTATCGCGTCAAACCTCCTCGTGTGCCACGCGAGTATGTAATTCATGACGAGGGCTTTTATGTCACTGCCTTCGCTACTCCTCCCACTAACTGGCAAACCTGCCCTCACTGCGCACTGTTCCGCGAAGTTCTCCCCGATGCCGAATAACAATCAGCAGCGCAAAGTAATCTTTCAGCCGATCACCCGCAAAACACGGGACATGATCCGCGAAGAAGTTAAGCAAATACAAGAAAAACTCACGAAAACAAATTCCAAAACAAAATGAAATTCACAAGAATCACTAAAAAACAATATCCCGAGTTGGAGTTCCACATGCGGCAAGTTGGAATCACCGGGGCCATGAACGTTCCAAATAGAACCGCCGCCACAGTGGGGTTCGACGACGCAAACCCCGCACGCCCACGAATCGACGGTAGCAGCCTCGAATACTATCAGGAGCAAGGTTACCCTGAAGTCAGCTTCAACGAGTTCATCAACATCATGTACAACTACGTTGGCCTCCCTCGTAAAAGCTACCTTCCAACGTCCCCGTTTCCCTGCTACACCGAAATCGAAACTCCCGCTCAACTTGCAGCAATCAAAGCCTTCGCGGAAGCGTTGAAGTTAAATGTATGCTATGGGTTTCGCGAGAGTCTGACCGACGCAGTCGGCATTGCATCCTCTAGGTTCCGCCTCGACTATAGCTCTCGCGCATTTTGGGAATCCGTCGATGCGGTTAAACTCTCCTTCGAAGAGTTCCTGCGTCTCCTCACCACTTGGTCTATTCCCACCGAAGAAGTCGTCCCTCTCAACGCCAGCTATTCCGCCGTCGTCTCTGCTTCCGGCATCAAAGTCGGCTGTCAGACCTTCTCCCTCGATGTCGTCGAAAAACTCGCTGAGGCGAAGAAAAACCTCAACCTGAGCTGAGCCCTCCTTTCGTCATGATCCTTCCTTCGCCAACAGCACCGCTGGGCTCCGTTCGGCACGCGATCTCCTGGACCCCGGACGACATTCCCTCCGGCTCCGCAGTCCTTTGCCGGACCAACGCCCCACTAGTCTCCACCGCGTTTCAACTACTCCGTGCGTCCCGTCCGTGTTATATTCTCGGGCGGGACGTGGCGCAACAACTGATCACCCAGGTAAAAACCTTCAAGTCGCCTGATCTTCCCGCGCTCCGCGTAGCCATTCGCTCGTGGTGCGAAAAAGAAACAACGAAATTTCTCTCTTCGAACCGCGTAGCACGTGCCGCCAGCGTTCGCGATCGCGCCGACTGTCTCCTACTCTTCGCAAACAAGGCCCAGTTTGGGCCGACTGAAGTGCCGCTTCTTATCGAAAAGCTGTTTACCGTTCAGCCCAACGGCATCGTTCTTTCAACAATCCATAAGGCCAAAGGCCTTGAATGGACGAATGTCTTCATTCTCGACCAATTCCTTATCGGCAAGTTCGCCAGCAACGCTTGGCAACGCCAGCAAGAAATCAACCTGCACTACGTTGCCGCCACTCGTGCAAAAGAAAACCTGACGTATATCAATTCCGACGATTTCATTTATGAAAACTAACGGCTTCTCGATCATCACCGGATTGGTGATTATTCTTTTTTCGTTCATTCCTCCCTTCCACCTCATTATGTTCCTCTGTGGTCTCGTAATCCTGGTCCTCTCGCTATGAGACAAAAACTCCCAAAACAAAAAGCCGTGTTTCTTCACGCCGCACGGCTAGTCGAAGACGAGCTTTATCACTATGGCTGCATAGCCATTAGAATAGCCGCATGTGTTCACAACGTCTCTGCTGACCCTTACCTTACGCACTTCGAAAACCTTTTCGGGGAAACGCCGGATTCCTACGTCCTTGGCCGCTCTCCTCTTTACTGGGGCTACGGAGATTGCTACAAAAACTACCAAATCGACTCCTTCGACGCTCGCATCGTCGGCCTTTGCCTCGCAGCCTACATCCCACTGCTATGAAAAAACTCTACCATCTCTTCTGGATCAACTTTCACGAATGGCGTGGCGCCGTTGCAACTAAAGCCCTGCAAAACGAATTCGGGCTCGTGCGCGGCGAGGAGCTCCTCAACATCGCCACTCATCACCTCGATCGCATCAACTATCACCTTGAGAAAATGATATGACTCCCGAAGCACAACGAATTGCGATTGCTGAAGCGTGTGGGTGGCGTGGCGTATACAGCACTAGCCTGTGGAACAACGCCCCTACTGGGATTCCGCCAAGTCACGAAGGAGACTTAAATGACGTCCACGCACGACGAATCCTTCCCAACTACCTCTCCGACCTCAACGCCATGCACGAGGCGGAGAAAGTGTGCATCTATAAATATGGACCTTACTCCAACATGGCGTTAGAATACGAAGGATATCTTCACGTTTGTTGTGATAGTTCAATAGTCCACATTGCTGCCTCCCAACGCGCCGAAGCCTTTCTCCGAACCCTCAACCTCTGGGACGACACGAAATGACCACCGCCGAACACCTCACCCGCATTCGCAACCTGTTCGCCAAGGTTGAAGAGATGGAGAAGATGGCGACAATGGAACGGTGGGCATCTACCGTCGATACTGAATATCCGTTTTACGAATTATGGAGCGAGGGACAGAGCCAGTATCTCGGGTCACTAATGTGCGAAGAAGACGCCTCCTTCATCGCCCTCAACCGCAACATCATCGTGCCGTTGGTGAAGATGGGGAAAGTCCACCTCAATTCTTTAGTCACAAAACGCGATGAACTCTTGACGTTGCACGAAGCTTACGCCGAGCAAGCTGCTATTGCGTGTGAAATGGGAGTTTCAGAGTGGGAGGCATTCATGCCTAAAAAATACCACGCCCTCTATGCTGAACTTGACGAAATCCTCACCCTCTTCCCTGACGAACTCTTAACCCTTTGTGGAGTATGATCAGACAACCTGATGATTGGTCTGAAGAGGCCCGCCGAATAATGGAGGAAGACTCCCAACCCTCTGACCTCGCCCTGCAACTCTTCCTCGCCAAGGAGTTGCCGGAGTTATTGTACCCTCACACCGGAATGGGTGACACCAATGTATTCTGGAATGACACGCGAACCCCCGTCACTCCCCGCGAATGGGACTGGATCGTCCGCGAGGTTGAGAAGAAGCTGAACCGCGACGAGCAACGAGTGTATTGGGACGCGCTCTGCAAAGAAGCACTTCCGATTGATTCGACTCAAATATCATTAGCTGTATTCGTTGTCGCCGTCGCCCCCTGGCAAACCCGCGCCGTCGCCCTCGCCAAAACCCTCGAAAATGAAATCACGGAATGAACACCCCACCTCTCAGCCCTATCCCAGCCATTCATCACCCTGACCACGGAATCCAACCAATCACTGCGTGGGTTCCCGTGGATTGCGCTACCCTGCTTGATCTATTCGCGGGTCAACTTTACGCGGCGAATGAGAATTGCACACCCGACCAAGCCTATCTAGCAGCTCAGAAACTGCTAGAAGTGCGCCACAAATATGTCGAATAATATTCCCTCTTTCACCCTTGAATCCCTCCTCTCCGGTCAGCACGACAACCTTCTTCGTGAACTTGCGGCGAAAGAAATGAAGTGGGTTAAGGTTCCAATTCCTGAGAAGTTGCAGTTTGGCGCAATGGCAGGTAAGCCTAATTATTACTTTCTTCACGAACTCCCCAACTACCCCGCCTCCCTCGACGCCTGCCGTGAGCTTCTTGCGGCGTTGACGGACGAAGAGTGGCACGTCTTCGAGGATTGCTTATACGACTTAACACAGCCAACGTGTTGGATCAAATGGAGGTATCCGCTGTTGGCCTCCCCACTCCACCTCCTTATCGCCTTCTGCCTTACCCGCAATCTCATCAAACTCCTATGAAACTCCGCACTCAACTCCTCATCGTCCTTGGCACCGCCGCCCTCTGCCACGTGGTCTTCGGCCAACAACCGACTCCCTCGTCCTTTCAAACCTGGGCCGCCTCCGAACGCCTGCGCCTGCTCGAACAGCAACTCATCTACGAACGTCTCCAGCGTCAGCTCCAACTTCAATCTATCTACTCTGCCTACCCCGACAACCCCGTGCTCTATCGCTACCTCGAACGCAATCCCCGCTACATTCCACTCTACCTTGGCAAATGAAACTTTCGTTAATCGCGAAAGCAAACTAAGCACAGCTAATTTTCCTTTGTATTTTGCTGGCCTTTCCAGCGCCTTCTGCTCCTCGAAAATATATCCATTTTTCCGCTTGCAAAAGGCGCTAGTACGCCTATCTTAAGGGCTCGCCTCCCATGCCCCTTCGCCGCCCTCCCATAAGGAAAATTCCCCTCCCTGAGTCACACTGTAAAAACTGTGGCGCGGCCTTCATTCCCTACCGTAAATCCCAGCTCCACTGTTCGCCAGCTTGTCGCTCTGCGTTCTTCTGGCGCACCCACAAAACCATCTCAATCCCTTTTGTCGAACCACTCGACGAATCACGCCCGACGGACGTGTAAACCTTATCCGTCATCAACCAAACAAATCCATATGGCTAAGTATAAAACATCCTCCAACGGTCTCGACCTCCTCTTTGAAGGCCCCGATACCGTTGAAGCCTACGACACCGCCGCCGGTAAACTCGGCTCCTGCCTCGCCGACGCCTGCTCCGCCGAAATCTGGCGTGGCACGCTTCCCGAGTGGCAGCGTGAGTTCTCCAAGGTTCTCGTCTCCCTCACCGGTGTCGAACGCGCCACGGACGAAAAGAAAACCGCAGCCGCGAAAGCCCGTGCGAAGAACCCGGACGAAGTTTCCCCCGTCAAGGAACTCTTCTCCCAGCACCTCGCACGTGCCAAGGCTAAGTACTTTTCGGACGACGACGGAAACCCTCTCACCGGCGACACCCTCAAGGCCAAGGAATCCGAACTCCAGGCGAAAGCCCAAGAGGTCGCTGATTCCATTTCCATTGACCCGTCGCCCTCGCGTCGTGAAGCCGGCGCCTCCAAGGCTGCCCGGGACAAGGCCGACTCGCTCTTGCTCCTCGATGACGATACCCTCGAACAGAAGGTGGCCGTCATCGAAGCCGTTATCGGCTCCGGCAAGATCGAACGGGACGAGGAAACCGGGCGCCCGACCAAGGATTCGTTGGCCAAGGCCGTTGACGCCTGGTTGGCCGCGGGTCTGTAAGGCTTCGCCTTTCGTTCCCTTGGCACTCCGGCCACTGGCCAGCCGAAATCGCGCGGAACGGAACGTCTAACTGATAGGCTTGACGTTAAATGTCTATCCAGAGACTGAGCAACCTGCTGACAATGTGGCGGCTCACCTCGAACGAGGAGAGAAGGTAAAGCAGCGGCAGTTGCTAGAGTTAGGTAACAATCCTGGGCACGGGATTTACGGTTCGATTCCGTATCTAACTTCTCTTCTCCTTCGAGGTTCAACCTTAACACTGTAGCGGTTCGAATCCGCGGGTGGTGAAGACCCACTAACTAGTAGGCAGGATGGTAACCTGTCCAAGGAGATCGCTAACTCCTAGTCTTCCGTCGCTGACGCAGCACGTAAATCCTAGCCGTCGCGAACTGTAAGCGAAGACGTTAAATTAGCTGCAGGGGGTTGGTCGGTATAGCACCTATAAGTTCAAACGCGTTACGACTCACACGCTGGCTCTGTGTATAAACCAGCACAATTTGAAAAGCGTGAAATGCGATCGACAGTAACGCTACTTTCCGCATCCCGGCGTGCGTAATCACCGGCCCTTTCAACCTCAACCTAACCTCATCCATCATGCTCCTCTTCTTCGACACCGAAACCACCGGGTTCAACAATCCCCACCTCGTCCAGCTCGGTGCCCTCCTCACCGACGACAACGGTCACGAAATGTGTTCCCTTGACGTCATCGTCAAGAACTATGGCCGCTCTGTTGAACCCGGCGCACTCGCCGTCCACGGCATCTCCGAAGAACACCGTGCTAACTTCGGCGTCGGACTTCCTGCTGCCATTCACCTATTCACCAACCTCCTCGAACATTCCCGTGCTCTCGTCGCCCACAACTACTCGTTCGACGAACGCGTAATGAACGCTGCGCTATTCGAAGTCGGCGTCCCCTCGCTCAACTCCTCGCTCTCCTTCTGCACCATGAAGGCTGCCACCCCAATCGTCCGCATCCCCAATACCAACCGCGGCGGTTTCAAATGGCCGAAACTCTTCGAGGCCTACCGTTTCTTCTTCAACGAACCCCTTTCCGGGGCACACAACGCCATGGTCGACTGCCGTGCTTGTGCCCGCGTCTACTTCGCGCTTCAAAATTTATGCCAAACACCACCCTCGTCAACCCCATCAAATCCCTCGACGCCACTACCCGTATCAACATCAACCTCGACTCCGCAGCCTTCGACTATTTCTTCCGCGGAGTCTTCGCTGGTGAACGCGGTGCCGCCGCGGCTTTAACCAACATCCTCTATGGAAAACTCCATGCCGCCTGCCTCGAACGGGGGATCTCCCCCTCCTGGGACCCAGACTCCGCCAACGTCGAACAGCTCCGAGTCCTCCTCGACGAGCTTAACTTCCTCCCTCGAACCGGATGCCCCAATCCAACATCTTCTAAGCGTAAGCAAAAACAAAAAGCTGCTGGAAATGTCACCTGACGAACTCACTTCTTATGTCCAACAACTTCGAGCACTCGCAAGCCCACAAGCTCTTAGTGCGGCTCTGGGATCAGAGTCAAAAAGCATTGCTCGAACACGGACACCAGGCATCAGTGCTAAACGAAAAGCTATGCTTGACTCGTTGTAATTACATCCTTTGGTCCGGCCCGTGTTTTATGTGCGGGCCGTTGCCGTCTCTGGAGGGCGAAACTTTAACCGAAGATGAACTCCTCGGCGTGATTTGCTCTCGCGCCGCGTGGTACTACACCACCCTCGGGTATTCTTTCGATCCTCTCAACTGCACAATTCTTTTCTTCAATGGGCCCAATATGGGCCATCACTAAAATGGACAAGACCTTCGAACAATTTTTAAAAGACAACGCTCCAGAGTATTTAAAACCTTCTGTAGCCCAACTCATGGACGGAAAGCACGATCCCATATACGACCTTCTTTACGAAGCGTATGCTACCGGCTATAACGAACGCAACATGCTCATTGACTCCTTAGAGGCAAAAATTTCCGGTCTCGAATATGCCCTTAAACGATCACTAGACGTTACCATCTGTTATAACAGACTTCCTACTTGGTTTTACTTAGGAATCCACGTCAGTTTTGCAGTGCTCTCAGCTTCAGTTGCCTATTACCTCATCTTCAAATGATCTCCATCGACACCACCTCATCCCACACCGAGCAACTCGCTCCTTCTGTCGCTCCTTCTCGTCGCGAACTCCTCACCCTCATCCCCGGAACCGACTCCGCCTATCTTCTCGTCCTCGATAACTCTTCCCTTACCAAGTTCAAAGAATGCCCCACGTCGTGGCTCTTCTACGCAGTCTATGGCCGTGAAGCTCACGCTAAGAACGCTGCGCTATCGTTCGGTGGAGGCACTCACGTCGGACTTGAAGACCTTCATCGTGGACCCCTTCCCGACGAATCCCCCGAATCCTTTGCTGCTCGTTGGCAACAAAACGTAATCGACTTCTTTTCTCGCAATCCTCCTCCGCCCGACGAATACCGCACCCCTTCCACCTGCATCGAAGTCCTCAAACATTACCAATGGCGTAGTCAATTCGACGACTACAAACTCTCTCTCCTCTCCGACTCCTCGGGCCTCATCGTCGAACGCCCATTCGAACTTCCTTTATGCACCATTCCGGTCAACTCCACCTTAAAGCTCCCTGCCTGGAACGAACCGCGCTTCGTCTCACAGATCCACGTTGCATGGTCTGGTCGAATCGACCTGGTCGCGCATACCCACGGTCTCAACCGCGTAGTGGACCACAAGACTTCCTCCATCGACGGGGACACTTTTACCCAATCTTTCGTCCTCTCGTCTCAGGTCCTTGGTTATATCTGGGCCGGCAGACAGCTATGGCCTGAGCTCGACTTGCGCGCTTTCTGCTTGAACGTTATTCGGCTCAAGCGACCCTCAGGTTCAACTCCCTTAATGGAGAAGGGGCCGCGCGGTGGCGAACCAGCGTTGAAATTCTTTCGCTGCTTCTACGAATACTCCCCTGAACGCATGGATTGGTGGAAAGAACAAACCATCAATCACGTTTCCGACATCGTCCGCTGTCTCATTCGGTCCGCGTTCCCTTCTCACGACAACCAGTGCATGGGCAAATACGGCAAGTGCCAATACCACGACGTGTGCGTTAACGACCACGCACCGAATCGCTACAAACTCCTGCATTCGGACCTTTATAAATCCGTAACCTGGAACCCAACCGACAACCGCTAGGTATGCCTTCGTTCTTTCTCCAGGTTCGTGCTCCGTCCGGCCATCTCCTTCGCGACGGCAACCGCTATCCTTCGTTTGCTGCTGCCGCTGGCGTTGGCCGCTCGCTCTACACTTGGGGACAATTTCACGTCGAATGTCCCGACGGCTACATTCCCTCACGTAGCGAACAACTCCTCATCACCGTCCGTCCTTCCAAACTTTCTAAAGCCCAACAACGCTTAGATTCCTTATGATAATTACAGCCCTAAAAAACAAACGCAATATCATTGACCTCATTGAACGCCTCCTCACCCGCTATCCCAAACTCGACGACCTCGCGGGTTGGTGCGAATACACTGACAAACCAATGATCAACATCGGCGTCTATGGCAACAACGAAAAGATTGACGCCATCGGCGAACTTATCGGTCGTGACAACTGGACTTGGAAAGAGGAAGGAGAACAGTGGTGGAACTGGGAGAAGGTTATCGACGGCGTAACCGTCCGCCTCTCCAATGTTCGTGAACGCGAAACCGTCACTCGTGTCGTCCTCAAAACCGACTGGCCGATTATGCTCACCGACGGAATGGAGGTCTGCTAACATGACCCCGACATCCCAATACTCGTCGGACGCCAAAGCCCGCGTCATTCTCCAAGGCCCTCCCGGTTCCCGCAAGTCCTCGCTCGCCTGCTTCTTTCCTCGTCCTTATTTCATCGACCTGGACAAGAACCTCGCTGGCGTGATTAATTTCCACCGTGAACACAACCTTCCGCTCCCCGTCGGCTATGACCATGCCGACAAGGACAAGAACGGCAAGCCCATCGGCAACCTCATCGGTAAGAAAACCGAACAGGAAATCGCCCGTCAACTTGCTCCTCGATACGACCGGCTAAACGAACTCCTCATGGACGCGCAAGTCTCCAACGAGTTCGACACCTTCGTGCTCGACAGCGGCAGCGTACTTCACCAGCTCCTCTGGGCCTGGACCAACGTCCAGCAGAGCTTTCCAAAGGACGGCCGTCAAGCCTACGGGTTCTTCTACAACTACGGCATGGCCCTCATCAACGTGCTCATGTCCATCAACAAGCACGTGGTCCTCACCGTTCACGAAGAAGTTAAAGAGGACCCCGTTACCTCACTTGCGCAATACAAGATGGCGTGGCCGGGCAAACTCGCCTCGTTCATGGGCGCCTACTTCACCAATGTCTGGCGCTCCGAGGTCAAAAAGGTCGGCAACAACTACGAGCAAAAACTTCGCACCGTCCAAGACGCCACATTCTACGGCCTCAAGAACGACCTTGATCTTCCGCCTGAGTTCAAGTTCGACTGGAACGTCATTCAAGAAAAACTCAACAAGCAGGTTTCTCTATGACCCGGACCTATCTTGTCGCCATTGTATCGGACGGCCTCGACGACGTAGTCGCTACCGCCGAGGACATTCAAGAGGAACTTCTCGCGTCGGGGTTCGATGTTGAATCCGTTAAGGCGTGGGCTGCCCCGACTACCGAACCGCTATCCACTATTCTTCCTCCTCCTCAACCCATTTAGGGCCTCCGCCCTCTAGCGCGCACGACGCTATCGTGCAATTCAAATAAACAAATAACCTACTAACTATATGCCAGGTCCACTTAGCATCACCCTCAACACCACCGGCGCCACAACCGCTCTTCCTCTGTTCGAGAAAGACTCCACGGTTCGCTGTGCCTTTGTCAAAGTTGAGCAAGACAAAAACGACAAGGGGGATTTCCTCTCGTTCCAATTCAAGACCCTCGATCCCGCACCCGCGGTCGGCGGCCGTGAAATCAACACGGGATTCCCCGTTTTCAAACGTGTCTTTCTCTACGACAAGAACACGCCTCCCGGCCAGGTTCCTGAGCGCGCTGTCTCCGACATTGCTCGTATCCAGGACGCCTGTCTCGGCACCGGCGACAAGGAGAATGACAAAGGCAAACCGGAGCGGCCGCCCTTCGGCGTCGAGTGCATTCCCGACATGGTGAACAAGGAGGTCTTCATCACGTTCACCCTCAAGCCCAACCAGGAAGGCGTTGACCAGAACGAAATCAAGTCGATCAAGTTCCCCGGCGACGTTCAGGCCTAACCTCAACTGACTAGGAGGGCGGGGAATGGCTCTTTTTTCCGACCGCCATCTGATAGCCGCAGGGGTGACCATCTCCTCTGCGGCTTTGTCCCAATCTTTATGAAAAAACAACACATCGCAGCCGCTCCCGAACCCGAACTCATCCGCAACGCCCGCCGCATTGAAATGCTGAAGGCAAGGGATAAGTCCATTAACACTCGTGCCAAGACGATTCTTACCGAACTCGAATCGTTGAAGAACGAGCAACTCTCCAACGCTACCGAACTAGCAACTCTCGTTCGCCGAAACGACCAGCTCTCGGTTCTTTAACCTCCACCGCGCTGGCAGACCGCATTATAGTCTGCCACGAATTTATGGAAAAAATAACTGATTACGACGGCGTCGACGCCTGGATCGACCTTGAATGTGTTACCGCAATCGCCCTACACAGCGGACAAAGGACGTGGACAATTCATTTGGTCGGAACCCACATCCTCGTTTCCGAAGCCACCGCTCGCCACGTCGCTGAACTTTGTTCCAAATGAAACTTCTCCACACCTGCCAGTCCTGTTCCTACTCCGCAGACCTTTGCGCAACGCGCCCTTCCGACGACCCTCCTCGTCCTTCTGACATCCACATCTGTGGCAACTGCGGCGCCGTCGAAACCATCGTGCAAATCCTCCCTAATTCCTCTGTCGTCACCCGTCCCATGTCCGACGTCGAACTCGCTATCCTTCCGCCCGATGTCCAAGCCGACATCTCGTTCGCCGTTCGCAACATCAAGGCTATCAAAATCAAGAACGCTTCTCAATCATGACCCCACCACCCGTCATTCCCGCGTCCTCCATCGTTCTCGGTGAACGTATCTCCCGCCAGTTCGGCGGTTACAAAAACCTCGACTCACTCGCCTCCGAAATCCTCGAAGTCGGTCTCATCAACCCGATTACCCTCATTTCGTCCGGCAACGGCACCTACAAACTATGGGCTGGTGGTCGCCGTTTTCGCGCTTCAACTGAGTTCGCGAGCATTACCGAATTCCATCACGGCATTACCCGCGAACCCGGCAAGGCAGGCTACCTCCTCGTTAACGAACTCCACAATTCCAACTTCAATTCCCTCATCACCGAGATCGCGGAGAATCTCCACCGTGAAGACGTCGACTGGAGGGATGAACTTTCCCTCATGGTCGAGGCCTGGAAATACGCACAAATTGAAGCTGGCCAACGCGGTGAGGTTCTTCTTATGCGTCAGTTTGGCGCCACCCTAGGCGTAACCTACGCCGACCTCCAAGCGGCTAACGCCATTTATTACGACTTCATGGCGAACCCTGACCGCTACGCTCAGTGCACCGGTCTTCGACACGCTTATTCCTTCATGCTTAAACAAAAGCAAGCCGACGCGTTGATCGCCCTCGCCGAAGTTTCCTTGCGTGACACTCCTGCGTCAGCTCCTCGCCCTATCGACTCGGCCCACTCTGAGCCCACTGAGGACGATCCTTCCGTCGAAGTTCCTCCCGTCGTCATCAACCTTTCTTCTGCTTTTCACAACTGCTCCGGCATCGACTTCATGGAATCTTGCCCCGAAGGTTCATTCGACCATATCGTCACTGATCCTGACTACGGCGTCGACGTCGACCGACTTCTTGCGTCCATCGCCAACGCATCCACCGGGGTAGCTCAAGCTTCTGTTGCCGACTCCCTTGCGGACCTCCGCCGCTTGATTCCTGCGGCCTATCGCGCCGTCAAACCCAATGGCTTCTTCGTGTTTTTCTACGACCTCGACCATCACGAGAAGCTCCAATCGATCGCGACCGCTGCTGGCTTCTCCGTGCAACGCTGGCCCCTCATCTGGCACAAAGCCGACTACCGTTCCAACGCTGCTCCTGCCTACAACTTCTGCAAGAACATCGAATACGCAATGGTTTGTCGCAAGGCCAACGCAACCCTTGTCTCTCCGCAGATGTCCTCTATATTCGTTGGCCCCACCGGTTCCGTCGTCCGCGACCTCAATCACCCATTCGCGAAACCGTTTTCCCTTTGGCGTTTCATCTATCGCGCTATCGCGACGCCGAACCAAACCGTCTTCGACCCGTGTGTCGGCTCCGGTTCCGCTGCCATCGCTGCCGCTCAATGTCAGCTTCGTCCCTCTGGTTGTGAAATCCAACCCGACCACTACGGTCGCCTAATCATTAACCTGCAAACCGGCTACCGTGACATCCTCAAACGACCCATACAGTTTACTTAAGATCGACTACGTTGACGAGCGCTTCGACGACATCTATCACATCTATCTCAACCGTGATCTTTCGTTCTCCTACGCGCTTCGCTACCTAGACTCGGACCTCCGCTCCGATCCGGTTCGATACGATCTTCTGTCTGCTATTAACCCCTATCATCAACACGAAATTCGCACGTTACTTTGGAAACGCCAGAACAAAAAGAAATGAACTTTGGGCAAGGAGGAGGTTCTCCTCCTGCTCCGTCCATCGTCTACGAACGTCGCCATGTTCCCAACTTCCAACCAATCATTGAACCTGACGAATATCGAATCGCCATTGTAGGCGAAGCCCCTGGCGAGACCGAAGAAAACTATAACCAACCATTCGCTGGCGTCTCCGGACAACTCCTCAACAACGTCCTGCATTCCGTCGGAATCTCCCGTGACAAATGCTTCGTTGGCAACGTCTGCCAAGTCCGTCCCCCAGGCAACCGCCTCCCGTATTTCTCTTGGCTCGGGGACGAAATTCAAAACGGAATAACGCAGCTTTCCCATGACCTGTCGATCTTCAAGCCCAACCTTATCCTTGCTCTCGGCGGGACTCCTCTTCATGTCCTCAAATGCGAACGGAACTACGTCCCGAAGGTCGACAAAGCCGGGTATAAATATCCGAACTCTATCTCGGCCTGGAGAGGTAGTCTTTTTCGGTCCTCCGTTTGTGGCGCATGGCATGGGGTTAAGTGCATTTCTTCGCTACACCCAGCCTATATTCTACGTGAATATTCCGGACTTCCGTTGTTCCAATTCGATCTTAAACGAGCGGCAGAAGAAGGACGATCCAAAGACCTCGTCCTACCTAAGCGAGAAATCATCACAAATGCTACAGCGTCTGTTCTCTGCTACGTCCTAGACTCTTGGCCCGCTGGTCAAAAATGCTACATGGACATCGAAGGTGGACTACCCATTAACCTTGTACATCCAGATGAAGTCATCCGAAACAAAAAGAAACCGAAGGACCAACGCCGCACCTATGGCTGGCCTTGCGTTGGCATTAGCGCACGTCCGGGAAAGGCCTATGTTATTCGTTGGAATACTTTTTCAGTTGACGATCATTGCCGTGTTCTTCGTGCTTTCGCTCGCCTTATGGATCGCCTCGATGTCCCCAAGGTCCTCCAAAACCAACTCTACGACAACTTCGTCCTCACCTACGGCTACCGTATCCCCATCCGAAACGTCTCCGACGATACCATGATCTCCGGCTGGGAAGTTTACTCAGAACTCCCCCGCGGACTGTCCACTCAAGCCTCAATCTACACCCGCGAACCGCACTGGAAAGACGATTCCATGTACGAATCCGATGGAGTAGGACTCGCCCGCGGTTGTGGAATCGACTGCTGCGTAACCGCGGAAATCTCTCAAGCCCATTTAGGCATTCTCGAAAACGAACCTGAATATCGTCCCGCCAATATTCACTACCGTAAAATGATCGAGCTTCAGAAGCCGTTTCTTTTTATGGAACTCCGAGGCATTGCGTATGACAAAGAAAAACAAAAAGAATTGCAAGCGGTTAACAAAGGGGAAATTGTCCCAGTTGCTGAACGACTCACAGCTTTCGCGGGCTTTGACATTAGGGGCCAAAAAGGTTCGATCTCTTCTCAACGCCTCAACCGTTCCCTCTACCTCGGGGAAAACACCGCGTCGTTCCGCTATCCTCCCCAATACAAAAAAGAAAACGGCCGCAAAACGGACAAGCTCACCTCCGACGTCGAAGCCCTCCTCGCCCTCAAAAAGCAATTCCCCGACGATCAGTTTCTTACGGATGTCCTATTGCATCGACACCTCGAAGGCATCCGCGAGACCCTTGCAATTGACTGCGACTCTGACGGTCGAGTGCGATGCGGCTACTCTCTTGAAGCTGAAACTGGACGAGTCAAGTGTTATACATCTCCGACGGGATCAGGAGCTAACCTTCAAACAATTCAAAAAGATTTGCGAGTTCTTTATGGAGCAAACCCCGGGTTCGATTTCTTCCAAGCCGACCTCGAAGGCGCCGACGGCTGGACTGTTGCTGCGCATTGTGCCCGACTAGGTGACTCGACCATGCTAGACGATTATCTCGCTGGCATGAAACCTGCGAAGATCATCGCCCTACTTTACTACTTCGGCCCTGTCATTAACACCCTCTCCCGTTCCGACCTCAAATGGCTTCACGACAACGTCTTTCCCGTAGTCCAAAAGATCGTCGGTAAGTGGCTTTATATGGGTTGCAAACGTGTGCAACATGGCTCCAACTACCTCATGGGCATCCCAACCATGCAGTTGAACGTCCTCAGGGACTCCTACAAAGAATCCGGAACCCCGATCTACCTTGCTTATGGCGACGCGAAAACCCTTCAAGACCTCTACTTCATTCGCTACCACGGAGTTAAAGCCTGGCACGCGTGGGCCGAAGCAACCATCATTGCTAAAGGCATCCTTACTGCTGCCTCCGGACAGGTCCGAGTATTCTTTGGCGGACGCTCCGGGCAGCGTCTTCATGACACGCTCAAAGAGTTCCTCGCCCACGAGCCGCAAGCCAATACTACCTGGGCGACAAACATGGCGATGCTTAACTTGTGGAACGACCCTGAAAATCGGCGGAGTAATGGAAGCTTGGTCATTGAGCCGCTGCATCAGATCCATGATGCACTGTGCGGTCAGTGGCCACAGTATCGTCGAGACTGGGCAAAGGAAAAAATCAGGGCATATTTTAACAACGAACTCATCATCGCCGGAATCAAAATTAAAATTCCATTCGACGGCGGATGGGGGCAAAACTGGAAAGAAACAACAAACAAAATTTAAACTATGACAAATCCACCACAAAACGTCAGTGAACGCTACATCTCGAATCTGCTCCGCACTGGAGCGAATTCCGACTTCATTCTCCACTACATCACCAAACGCGAGTCTCGCGTGGACAACCTCGTCGTCGGAACCTACTACGACGCGAGCATTTATCACGGCGGTGATAATCAAGCTGCCGCAGGTGCAACTCCATCGCAAGCCGTTCGCCGGGCAATGGAAAAATTTGGGGTGACGTTTAAATGAAACCCCTTCTCGCCCACAAATACGAAGCCCATCGCGTCCCGTTCGGCACCCCGTTATTCGTCCAACCAAAGCTCAACGGCGTCCGTGCTCTTGCAGGCACTGACAACCAGGGCCGCTGGCGGTTCCAGTCTCGCGACGAACTTCCTTGGGACTACGAAATCCTGGAACATCTTTCCACCGAACTCGCTTCCCTCGGCGTTCCCAAGGACTACGTCCTCGACGGAGAACTCTACGTCCACGGGTGGTCGCTGCAAAAAATCAACGGAGCAATCACGCCCGTTCGCAAGGAACTTCGCGACGATACTCATCTTGTCGAATACCACATCTTCGATCGAGTCGACTTTCAACTTCCCTTCTCCGACCGTTACGACCTCATCCATCGGTGGATTTTTCGTGGCGGGGAACGCGTGCACATGGTTCCAACACTGCGCATTCGGGACATTGGCCCATCTATCGAGTCGCATTATTCGAGATTCGTAAGCGCAGGATATGAAGGCATGATGTATCGGATTGGTGATTGTCCATATACCCGGCCAAAGCAGGAACGCGTATATACTAGTCACAACGAACAAACCTACCCCTACCTTCGAACGCAGTCCAAATTCCTCTCCGACAAAGACAACCGCGTTTGGCACATGCTAAAACGTAAGGACTGGCAAGACGGAGAGTTTAAATGCATCGGCGTCATCGAAGGAGAAGGAAAGCGCGCCGGAATGGTTGGCTCCTTTCTTTGCGAAACTCCACCATTTACCATCGTGCCCTTCTCCGTCGGCGTCTTCATGGGCTTCACCGATTCCGATCTCACCTACTATTTCCAGAATCCACCTATCGGTCGCAAACTCAAAATCAAATATCTCACCTTATCTGACGAAGGTAAACCACTCAACGCAACCGTTCTCGCTGTCTTATGAGTCATCCGTTAGCAACTTCTCCTTGTCCCCACCCAGGGATGGAAATCCGTCGTGGCCGTTGGGTCTGGCCTCATGGAACACCACTTCCAGTTCGTCGAAAAGCTCGGCCTTCGTACCCCGTTCGCAAAAAAGATCAACCTCGTATTTGCGACTGCGGACGGATAGCTGAAATCAACTCACACCATCAATGGATGTGCAAGCGCTGTAAACAACTCGACTTCTCAAAATGAACATCTCCGAATTCGACTCCTCTCGCGAATCCCTAGCTGCCGAACGTCTCGCCATCGTCATGGCCAAACGTCCCGAATACACCGAAGGCCACATCGACGTCCTTAACAACTTCAAAGTCGTCGCTCGTGAAGTCGGCCTAACGCCGATTCAAGTTTGGTACGTCTACTTCCGCAAACACGTGGCCTCAATATCCCAGTTCGCCAAGAATCCCACCATGTCCCAAAGTGAACCCATCAAAGGTCGAATCTGCGACGCGATGAACTACCTCGAACTCCTCAACGCACTTGTCATCGAAAATGAATCCAACCCTTAACGTCCGCATGGCAAAACGCTGGGACGAAGCCAACCCAACCGACTACTTTATTGGAGTCGCTGAACGGCTTCCCGACAACCAGCTGAAAATTAAGTGGTCTCATTGTGACGGCTTCTTCATTTGCGACGAAAAGAAAGTCGAAATTGTCGACGCCCCCGATTCCGACGACTCCGACGAGGCTATCGCCGCCGTTATCAAGCTCATCCGTTCCTGCAACCTTAAACAAATCCGTTTACAACTCGCCGCCGATTATGGTCAGATGATCGGCTCCGTCTCGCGCTTCGACCTCGTTCGTTCGTTCTTCGAAGCCGCGCAACAAATCCCTAACAACCCTTCTGACAATTCGTGAACAACGTTCCCTACCTCCGCGATTATTTACTCTACTCTGAAGGCAACGAGGCACCTACGATGTTCCATGTTTGGGGCGCCTTTGTTACCGTCTCTGCGGCCATCTCTCGAAAGGTCTGGCTGCCCAATGGCAAATTCCTTCTTTGGCCGAACATCTACGTCATGTATGTCGGCAGCGCGGGCAACGGAAAATCGTTTGCCATGCGTCACGTGACCACCCTTCTCAAACGCCTCGATCGCATTCCCATCTCGAAGTCTGTTGAAACCGTTGAAGGCCTCCTTCGCTTCATGGGTGGTGATCCTCCGGTTGGCGATAAGCCAGGTCGTGAATACGAATTTAAATTCGTTACCAAAGGCCCGACTGGAGCAATGGTTGAAGTTAATCCTATGACCATTGTCGCCAACGAATACATCGACTTTATTTCAAAGAATCCCGACGGGTGGACCAACCTCCTCACGAATATCTACGACGAAGACAACTATTCGTATGGCACCAAGAACCAGGGCCAAGACATCCTCTCTAATCCGTATATGGTCTTGTTAGGAGCCCTTACTACGGAAGTCAGTAGCGACCTGCACAAACAACGAATCATCTCCACCGGCTTAGCTCGTCGAACATTTTTCCAATACGGCGAACGGCAATTCGACAATCCTCACTCAGAGCCAACTGCTACTCCTGAACAACTTTCCGCACAAAATCGGTGCTTGGAACATCTCAAGTTACTCCGTTCCGTCTCTGGTGAAATGGGACGCTCGGACTACACCCGGGCGTGGTATAAAGAATGGTACAACGCGCACAATCTCGAAGTCCCAAAAAAGGCTCCGCAGGTCCAAGGCTGGTTCGCTAGCAAACCCGACCAAGTTTTAAAACTCGGTATGCTTCTCGCGTTGATGGAGGAGACTCCGTCTATGGAGGTTCGCGTTGACCACCTGCAAATCGCCCTCGACTATCTTGAACTCCTGGAAAAGGACCTTTTTAAAGTCTTTGGTGGCGTTGGCCGAAACGAAGTCGCTGAAATCGCGATTAAAATCCGCACGTTTCTTGAACATCAAAAATGTGCGGTTACTCAGCAAAAAATGTGGGCTCTGTTTTTCGCTGACTGTAAAACAAAAGAGGAACTGGATATGGCTCTCCAGTTCCTCGTCGAAGACGCACAAATCTTCGAGACTTATGTTGCGGTGGGGTCAACCACCGTTAAGGTCTACGCTGCTAGTCAAGAGACTCTAAAGAAGCTGAAGAACCCCGAAGGCTGATTTGAACAGCTCTGCGAAGTTCGCTTCTCGTTGCGTCTGGTTTCTCAGCTTTCAGTCTGTCCATTAGCTGCGCCCGCTGGACGTCCCCTCGGTTCAACCCCGTGGGCAATCCCAGCCGTTGGCTAACGAGCATTCTGAACCGTAGTCTCTCCTCCTCAGTCGGCCCAGTTTGGGCCAAGTTAAAGAGGCTCATCAACCGCGAATCGCGGCCTTTCCCTCCCTCGTTGCGGAGGTCTCTAGGATACGTGAGCTCCTCGCTCGCCTGCGTGATTGAGCGCACTGCTTGACGGACATCAAAGTCCTTCTCGTTTTGTGCTCGTTCCTGCAACGCAGAGCGAACATTCCCGAAGTTGCCTTTGAGGATTTCCGTTGCCTGCTGTTGCCTCCACTGCCCTTCGCGGCGATTGTGGATTTCGTCGGCCCGGGTTGCGATGCGGCTTGCAGCGTTAAAATCACTCACCCGTTTCGGATTAAATCCTAACGTCACCCCTACCTGCTCCGTCGGCGTAAGCCCTCCTGTCAGCGGTCGGCCCTTCCAGTCTTTTTGGCCTCCATTCACCGCGTCTTTAGCAAGCTTGCGGGCGCCCGGCGGGATAAACTCCCACGGCATCTGCCCTTGCAAAGTTTTTAATCCCCCTTGGACAAAGTTCGCAATAAGGTTTGGCGTAGGGCCAGCCAACTGTTGCGGTTGAAACCCGTTGATTTCGCTTGTTCCCGGCAGTGTATTTCCCATCGACAACCTACTCTGCAAATCCCACCCCATCATAGAAGGGATTCCCGTCATGGCGATATCTTGCATGACGCTGCCGTTTTCGTCGTCTTCGCCCATCAGCCCTGCAAACAGCTCTCGCATGTTCTTATTGATTTCCAGGTCTGGGAACGCTTGTTCAAGAACGGCAATCGCACCACTAACGAACGGCAGCCCCAACGTCCCAGCTAACGCGAACTGCGTTCCCAGCATCTGCATTGCAGCCTTACGACTCGCCCACTTCTGATGTGGAGTTAGTCCTTCTGGCTGAAAGAACCCTTGCTTGATATACCTCGTCAGCTGCCACGTGGTTCCAAGCACATAGCTCTGCAACGCAGTGGCGAACATCCCCGCGGTTCGCAAGGTATCTCCTCGGCCAGAGAAAATACCAATCGGTCGGTTGGCCCGTCCCCCACCAAAGTTCACCGCGTGGTTGAACTCAAACGCCTTTGCCAACGCTTCTTCTCTAGGCAACCCTTGTTCCCGATAGTGGTCAAAGCCGGCCAACAACGCCGCGTCGTTATTCAACCGTTCGATGCCCTTAAACATCATCATCGAAGCTTTCTGAACCCCATCGAACAACCCACCAGCTCGCTGGCCTGCTGTTTGCGGTTTCGTCTTCATCATCAACCGTTTGGTATTCGTCGCGATTGACTCCTGAGCCGCAGCTTCGTCATCATACATCGAATAACTACGTTCCCCAGCTTTCGTCGCCTCGTGCATTAGCCATTCGTGATCTGGATTACTCCACTTCCGGCCGCCTTTATAATAGTCGATCAGCCGTCCGAACGCACCGGCTACCTGTTTATACGATTGGATCGGGCTCCCGGTCATGGCGGTCAATTCTGCCACGTGTGTAACAAAGCTCTGCGTTGCATTTACCATCGCACTCGCGGGCGCAAACCCCATGAACCATGTAGTCGTAAACCGTTGCAGTTTCTGCGCAAGCCCAGGATCACGCTGCAACAAATTATCCTTATGGGTCTTCACCAACTCGCGATACTTTTCATTTGCGTTGATCGTTGGGTCTTGTAAATGCAGGTCCGCTTGTGCCCTAAATAGCGCCCTTGTCCAATAGTTCGCTTGGCGTTCCGCCCACGACATGTGGTTCCACATGAACGGCAAGTCCTCTGCCCCTTGTGACAAATTTCTAGCTGGCGGTTGAAAGTTCGGAATATTTCCCTGGGCTCCGGCTTCCCGACCAAACTGTGTAGCAACACCTGCCGTATTGCGCATGTACTCAGCTCCTGCTTCGTTAATATACCCGTTCGCCAACATCATCTGAATACCACTCTCCTGGCGCTCATTCAACTTTGCCATCAACGCGTCAGCTTCTGGACCAAGCGCCGGAAATTCGTCGTCGCCTCCTTTGAAGTTATCTTCAATAGCAATCAATTCTCCTTTGTGATCTTTAACGATTTCCATCGCTTCCTTACGACTCGATGCCTGAAGGTTCTTAATGCGCTTGCCCTCTTTAAACCGCACCAAATATTTCTCCTGTCTTTGGGCCGTTACCCATGCAGGATTCTGCTCATACCACGAAGCGTAATCTCCGTAGTTTGCAACTTGCTTTTGTTGAAACTCCAGCAAATTCAAGAACGCCTGTGGGCTCATTTCCCCACGAGCCCACGCCAATTGCTGATCCGCTTTCATTGCGGCGGCAGGGTCAGTGCGATCTGCACCAATGGCCTGAAACACAGCTTCAGACAACTTCGTCGCCTGGTCCACCGTCTTCACGGTTCCATCGCGCAATGGAATTACCGCTCCTCGCGTAACCGCAATTTGCTCCATTTTCTCCAGGCTAGACGCGTGGACGTTCTGCGTAATCCCCTGCGCACGAGCGACCATGTTTCCGACTAACGAAACTTCCTCTGGCGTTAGTCCTTTCAAGATTCCCTGCACTCGGGCATCAGTCGACATCAAAGTGCTAACTCCCGTCTTGCCTTGCTTCGCTGCGAACTGGTTTGCAGCGAGCCACTTGTTTGTAGCAGTTAGCAACTTCTTGTTAGACAAGACCTTATTCGACTCGTCAACGGCTTCTTTGGTGGCCTTGCCCGTTGTCAAGTCTTCCCCTAGGATTCGGACTGCTTCGCTATAGAACTTGCGGGCATTCGACTGCAACTGATAACCTTTCGAAAAGAACTCACCGAGGACTGGATTAGTCCGAGCGTAATCCGCTGGAGTCCGCAGGAACCATTCGACCCAATTTCCTGCGTGCTTAGCACTTTCTCCAACGCCATCAACAGCCTGCATGAACGGCGCAGGAACCACCGCGTCGTCAAGAAACGAATCTGGGACTGGCAACGTGCTCAACGCTTGAACGTCCTTTACGTTCTGCAAATGCTGCGTAGTAAACTGTTGAAGCTTTTTCAGTCCGGCAAGTGTCTCCCGTGTCGTATTATGCACTCCGCTCACGTCGTCCATTCCTAACAACTGTGAAACTTCCTTTCTAGTGCTCGCAGCAGCTACGTCCAGGACCTGTCGATAATCGTGATTCTTCGCGATAATATAATTCGCCACAGGCTCAGGGAACAAATCCATAGCGAACTCATAGTTCGGCACGTCGCCAAGGATCGTCGAATTAACGAAATCGTCAACCCCTTCAGGACTTGGCTGGAAGCCGGTTTCTTCGAGGACACGACCAGAGAGCACAGTATCGTTGTCTAATTGCATGAAATGCGAAACCATTTGCTGCTTCGCACGCACGTAGGCGGGACTAATCGTATGTTGAGCAGAAAGAAGGTCCAAAACCTCCTGGCCCTTCGCACCTTTTTGTATCGACAACATCAAGCCAAGGGCTCGTTCCGATTGATTCCTCGCCACAAGCGGGAGCGTTCCCTGACGTTCAAGATACTTCTCCCCGTAGGTCATGATTTTCGCTGCGTCATTCGCGGAAGTAAGAATTCGATCCGAGGTTTGGAAGAATTCATCAAGGGCGGTTTGCCCCTTCATGCCCAACAACCCCTTTACCCAATCGACAAACTCATCTTTAAAGTTCTTCGCTTTGCCTTTCTGGTTCGTAAGGAACTCCTGCATCGAGGAGTCGGAATACGCTTGACTAATGAACTCGTCATTATTGAGAAGCCCGTAGATTAGGTTTTGATCGTCCTTGGTTGTCTTCGTTCCGTCGAACAATTCGCCCCAGGTTTTCGTTCCGTTCGCCCAGCCGGAATACCATTCGTTGTCGACGGCTTTGTTGAGCACGTCTTTTAACGGTTTCGGCAACGACTGTGCTACGCGTTCCCTCAACTTACCCAACGTGACAACGTGTTCCGCGTTTGTAGGCCGATGCAGTTCGTGCAGAGTAATCCCGTGCAACAATTCGTGAGCCATCTCTTTATCGGCTGCCCAAGGACTAGCGTTACGAAGAGCGGCGTTCAACCGAACGGTGACATTACCTCCAAGTCCATGGGTCTCCGATCGTCCTTCAATGTGCTGAACTCCGATGCGCTCGATAGCGTCCATGAACGACTGAAGCCTAGGCATGACTTTGGCAATCGCCGGATCAGTCGAGGCAAGAAGTCGATTATACAACGACACGCCGGAGTCCCCAACGCTTTGGACCCAGGCCGCGCCAGTGTCGTCGGTAGGAACGAACGGAGTGATGTTCCGGCGTCCACGAGGAGCAGCAGCACGTCCTCCCAAGGTGAAGTCGCCCCCTTGTGCGTCGCGACGGGGAAGAGATGAGATGTCGTAGGCGCGGCCGGTGATAGAGGATTTCGGCGTGCCGTCAGGATTGCGGAATACGGGGGAGCCAACAAGGCGATCCGGAGAAACTGGAATTTCCGCTCCGTTTCCTTCGTTAAATAAGTCAAGGTCTACTCGACGCGGATTCCCTACTTCAATAGCCGACTTATGATTCCCCAACTCCACCCTCTCTCCTTCCACTCCCGTCAGCTTCTTCAACGCAGAAGGCAAGGTTTGGTCGTAGTGGAGACGCATTCCGGCGGATTGGGAGGGTTCGAGCCGACCCTTTGTTTCGATGCCGTATTGTGCAGCAATTTCAGGTGTAAGATAATAACCACCGTCGCCAGTTTTAGGCAACTTATCAACTAAATTTTCAAGACCGTAATTACGAAGTTCGTCTCCGGTGATCGTCATTCGAGCAACCTTATCATGCCCCTCCGTCATCATCGCCGTTTCCCCGTCCGACAGAATCAACTTCGTCGCACCGATTTCCTTGGCGTGATTGATCGCGGCTTTGAGTGCGAGGGACTCGTAGACGCGGAGGAGAGGATGTCCTTCAGTGATACCGTAAGTAATTTGGGCGCGTCCGTTATTTTCTGAAGTGCCGCTCTTACGTGCGTCTTGTCCCCAATCACTCTGAACCTCAATAACATGAAACGCCTTTTCGCCCGAGGGCAACGTCTCTTCGTATCCACGGAAGAACGCGAGGACGTTTTTGTCTTCACTTCCAAAGTGCGGTCCTGTATAAGCTGTATCTGTTTTAACACCACCCCCTAAGTCAACGTTAGCGTCAGGCAACCTCACCAACCCCTCAACATACCCCGGCATATCCTGTTCGGATTTGGGACCGAGGAAGGAGTAGCGGGAACGATTAGTAGCACCGCGATTAGCTTCACCTTGGTTCCAGGCGTCTTCATAGGCTGAAACCAGGTCCATTTCAGCAGGAGAACGCTCAATATCATTTCGTTCTTGCCATCCAGGAAACCTAGTATCTAGTTCGTGTAGAAGCCGTTGTGATTCTAACGTAGAAACTTTAGGGTCAGGTGTTCCCCCCAACTTCTTCACCTCCACCACCGGACCCTTTTCCTCAAGCCCCTTGAACAATACCGGAACATTAATATTCTCCCCCTCAAACGCCTCAGGCACCACTTCCCTCATGAAATCAACTTCCGCGTCTGGCACCGGGCCAGCGTTATCCCGGTTCGCCATGTTCTTAAACTGGCTAACCTTTAACAATCCCGTCTTCGGCAACGTGTGTTTGCCCAGCTTGTTCATTGTTGGATTGTAGTCCACTAAACTCCAAGTGAATCCTCCGCCGACGTTGCTGGGCGCTGGAGCAACTGCTTCCTTCTCCGCAAGGTCGATCTCATTCATCAACTGCACGATCGCCTTTTTATCCTTATTTTTAATCGCAAGTTCCCACTCGCTCAAGAATCCATACTCTTCTGCAAGTTCAGTATAATTCTGCAACTCGTCTTGAGCCGTATAATCCTTAACGACGTTTTCCAAATCCGACTTCTGAATCCTCCCTGGCAACCCTGCTCCAGTCCGCCGGGCTTCAAGCAACCGCGTCCGAACTGTATCAAATCCCCCCTTGCGTCCGTCATTCACCCAGTCCAAATAAATCCGATCGACTTCGCCAGTTTCGACCAGTTGGCTAGCACGTCCACCTTGGTTCGCGAAGGCTTCTTTCAATCCGTTGAGATTGTTCATCTCCGCGACCAACGACTCATTGGACCCCGGAATAAGTTCGTTGTCTTCATCAAGCATCGACTTAACTTCGGCTTCTTGTGCCTGAACGAACTGTCGCGCTTCCTCTCGTTTAACGCCCTTGTCCCGCAAAACTTTTAACTGATTCGTCGACTGATTCTTGGCGTCATTAACCACCGCCATAGCAATCTCACCTTCGGTCGGCGGAGTCGCGTTTCCTTCGAGTTCTTTTCTTTTCGCCTCGATAGTGCTCCGCTGAATCTTCGTCATACCAAGTCTCTCCAGAACCTGATTCGCGTCATCAAACGCGTCTGCGAGGTCTTTCGTGGATTTGGCGTTCGTAATGCGGTCTTGAGCCTCTTTGAACTTCCGCTGATGCACAAGGTCGGGAATGACTTCAGGTCCAACGGGCAACTCCGGATTCAACTCAGGATCGATGCCCTTCCGTTTGCGAATAGAATCCAACGAACGGTTGTAAACTTCTTCGACTCCGTTTTCCTCCAGTGCCCTGCGATAGCCTTCGTCGAACGACATCGCATCGTCCTCACGCTCCAGGCGCGACAACTCGTCCAACGCTTCAGGCGTGGCTTCTTTGCGCAACGCGTCGATACGAGCATCATTCGACGTAACGCGATTCTGAATATCTAAGAGGAGTTTTTCCGTCTTTGCCTTCGTCAACGCGTCCGATTGTGGCGGTGGCTTAGCAACAGGAGGAGTATTATCCAACTCCTTTTTGGCGTCCGCCAACGCGAGATTTGTTTTCGTCCGTTCGATATCCGCTTGCAACGAGGACCGTCTTGCCTGGGACGCGGCTCCACCGAGTTGTTCCCTGCCTCCCCGCAAAGCATACATTCCTGCGAACGGCGCTTGGCCAAGAGTCATCTCGAGCAATGCCCGTGTTGGCGAGAAGTCGTAATCAACGTCGTCGCTGAGTCCTGCCTCCAGCATACGCTGGCCTTCACCGAGGACGGAGGCAGTTGCTTGTCCAGCGCCCTGGGAGATTAGCCCTTCGCTAATGGTTCGTGGGATAAACTCATTAACCCCTTGGAATCCGCCCTTCGTTAGAATGTTCCCCGCAATTCGTCCGCCTTCCCCTTGCAGTAACCGCAGAGCAGCTTGCTCACCGAACCTCGCTGCCCCTGGCATAGCAGCGGTGATGCCACCAGACAAGATACCGCTCAACGGGGAATCCGTTTGCGTGTATGCATCAGCACCAGCCAACAATCCACTCAAGCCCAGTCCCACTGGAGCTCCAACTCCCGGAATCGCGGACAACGCCAACGGAGCGAAGTTCACCAAACTTCTTGGCAAACTTCTTCCAATTTCCGCTCCGGCTTCGCCGTCTCCCACCCATTCTCCCACGTTCCGTCCGAGAGCCGCCCCAGCGTCTGGCAGTCCTGTCGCCTCCAACAGGGAATCAATACCATAACTCGCACGCTTAATGAAATTATCGTTGACGCCGGACTGATAATTAGTCGTTCCAGTGTTTTCGTTCATTGCGGCAGCCCACTCCGATAAAGGGGCCTTGGTGACGCCGGCACGATAGAGCGTGTCGTAGAGCTCTCGGACGGATTTATACGGAAGAGGCATAAGAAGAGGAAAAGGTTAGCGAATCAAGGAACTAGCACCAATGGCTGGCCGTTTGTTTTTGTTCAGCCGTCGTTGGTTTTGCGGAATCCCGCGGGAGTTGTAGACTTCGTTAGCAATGTTATTCGCGAGGTCTGGATTTTGGCCCCGCCACTGATTGAGGGAAGCCTCTTGTTGTTGTGCAAAGGCCGATTTATCACGGGCTTGTTGTGCCGCTGGATACGCGGAATCAATAGCTTGTTGGGCGGGCATGCCGTTGATGGTGCCTTGGCGTTGTGGTGTTTGGCCGGGGATATTGTTCGTTCCGAAGGACATTTTCCCTGTGGTATTAGCATCGAATGCGTTAGAAACAGGAGCCATTGGCTGTTGAGCTGGCGGTTGAATCAACCCGGCAGCACCTAACTTTTGTCGGTTTTGTTCTGGCGTCGGCGCCATCGGCATCATACCCGCGAGTTTCTGTGGATCAACGCCAGGGACCTGCCCCCTCATCGCCCATTGATTTGTAGCGTTTAGTCCCTGACTCGCAGCACGGGCTTCCGGCGATAGTTGGGGACGATTGGCGAATAGTCCGCCTTCAGCCCATGGGTCAGCGGCGAGTCGAGCATCGTGAGCGTTATTAGCGTCCTGAACGGGAGTGTTCCGGGCTTCACGGATAAGAGACGTAATATCGAATGGTTGTTGTTGTGAACGGCCGGCCATGACCTGTTGAAGCATGGCCATCATCGGGTCCTGCTGTTGCTGTTGGAAACCAGCAAGGAGCTGCATTAGATAAGGAGGCATAATATTTAACGATTGAGTTTTGCTTTTGTTTTTGGTTGGGGCAAAGTTTCCGCTCCTTGCCATTGACGTCGTTGGTTAAAAGTTCCCGTGGGTGGAGGAGGGAATAAAAGGTCGGCCAGCTTGTTAGTGGCAGTTTCAACTGGATCAAAATTCTGCCCCCAAGTAATGAGGTTAGTAATATTGTCTCTAGCGTTAGAAGAAGGTACTGCGGCCTTAAAAAAGTTGTTGTTTACATCGAGGTTGGGTGCTCTTCCTTGTGTTACAGTAGAAGGTGACACTGGCGCGGCTTGCTCCACTGGCCAAGTCCTCTGGTTGAGTTCGTTCCAATCAAATCGTCCTGCAGCGTCGCCACTAAAGTCAATGCCGAGCATTCCCAACTGTTCGCGAAGTTTTGCGGGATTGTTTTTGTTGGCAACGTATGTGGCTTCAATACCGGGACGCATAGCAGAAACTTGTTTGTTGACTCGATTGTCGTGCATCTGCTTAAGCGGTCCAGCAAGTGCTTCACGACCACTAAGAAGCTGTTGCTTATCTTCCCAAGGAATACTCGGGTCGCCAACGAGTTCTTGAATCAACCGAGAATCAGCATTATACCTTTCCCCGGCTAACGCTGCGTCTCGTCCCTGCTGCTCGAACTGCATTCGCTCCCGACCAAGCCCAAGTTGGGCCTCGTCGTTTTGCCTCTGCTGCATAAGACCCGCGAGAGTGAGCATGGTTTGCAAGTCCTGCTGTTCCGCACGTTGCTGTGGCTCCTGCATAGCCATTGCAACCTGAGCCAACTTTAGAATTTCGTCTAGGTTTTGGCGTGCCATAAAGTTATTGGTTTGCCGCTTCCACTTTTGGAGGCTCCGGCGTGGTTTCTTTTTTCACCAACTCAAGCAAAGAAGCTTGGTCGAGAACGGGGATTTCGGTTTTTCCGTCAACAGTGACGAGAAAACCAGTAGTAAGTGCGCGGATAGTAAGTGCTCGTTTCATTTCCTTATATGTGATGATTTTTGGTTGGCAGTCTGGGCAGTCTTTTGGTTTGAGGATTACCCGAAATTCGTTCATGTTGGAGTAAATGTTGCGGTGAGGGTGACGGAAGTAGTATTGGAATAGCCGGTTTCCACTGCCCAATCTGGACTCCAATGGCCGTAGCCAGTGAGAGTGTGGCCATCGACACTTAACGAAATCGTTGGCGGATAGCCTGTTGTACTCGCTGGGTCCGTATCCGCTTGCTGAATATACGCGGTGAATTGAGCAAAGAATTGGTCCTCGAATTTATATAACGTGAGAGTAATGCCGTAAGGTTCATCATAGGCAATAGGCACTGGGTCTTCGCCGACCTCGAGTACCTGTTCACCACTAACAGGAAAATAAGAACCAGCAAGTTGCTCGCAACCGCTTGTTTCAATGTTGTCTGAGCCAGAACCGCTTGCGGTTAGATAGCGTCCATCCGGTAACGACTCGCCATAGTCTCCGTCGCCGGTGATAGCCCAAATGCCACCGTTGTAATAATCGTTAAACTCTTCTTCGGTGATCTCGAATGTGTTTGGATATTCACTTGGGTCTTCTTCTACAACGCAATGGTCGCAGCAACAAGCAGAGATTTCGCTTCCAACGGGAACGGCAGACAAAATTGCCATAACTTAGCCCGTGAAGCCCGACTTAATGGCAAACGCTCGAACGCTACCGTCGCACAATTGCAACTCTTCGTAGCGATTCTCGCCGGACTGTGGTCCTCGTTCCGTCTGCATTTCTTCAGGAATTTCGCTTTTGCGAGAGGTTGTTCCTTCGCCAACGGTTGCCTCATCCGAAGGGTACATGCGTTCGCGGGAGTCGAAGACAGACCTTGCTGCGTTGTTTTTCATTGGAGCCATGACCTGCGGGTCATCTACCGCGCTGCTTTTTTTGCGTTCGATGCGCTGTTTAAAAGTTTCCAAGTCGCGGCTTGCAACCTCCCGCATTTGCGCCTTAACGTCAAGCCCGAGTTTCTCTGCCCGTTGGAAACGCGTCTGTGCAAGATCAGCACGCCCACGGGCGAGGTAGTCCATACCTTTAGCGAACTCCTTTTCAGCACGCTTCGCTTTTCGTTCTTCGCTACCGAACATAAATTAAACGTAGTCCTCAGTGATGTCGACGGTTTTCGCGTAAACCTGCATATATCCATAGCCGTAGAGGCTGACATTTACGTCTACGAGATAAGTGCCAACAGGGAAGGAGATAAATTCGGTTGCTGCAATAGATGACGCAGAGACGTTCGCAGCCACAGTTAGTTCGGCGAATAGAGGATTAGTGACTTCGACGGTAACTGGATCTTCGTCAACCCAGTTCCATTGTCCGGCCACCGGCGGAGGACCAACGCTGCCTTCGGTGAACACCCATCCGGATTCGTTATACGTTTGCTCCGCTGTTGGATCGACCCCAACAGTTTCAACTTCGACTTCTTCTTCGTCGTCGATGAGGATGGTATCGTGAAGCGTAGGGGGAAGGTTCACCGCGCGAACGGTAACGGAAACGCGAGTCGACTTGTCTGTGCCCCAGGATGACGCGGAATTTTGAATCGATGTAGAAAGGCTTTTTGCACGTCCGGTAAGGATTAACCGCTGTGAAATCAATTTAATATTTGGCCACACGGCAACGGTGCCGCCAATTTTGTCGAGAATCGCGGACTTCGTCACACCACCAATTGGCAAATAAAACAAGTGAATAGTGCCATCGACAGGGCCAGAATACCCATGTTCGACGGTGTAAGCCAGGTCTGGCATGATCGACGCCGACACGGAACTTTCAGCCCGTCGATTTTTGCCTCCCCCGATACCGATGCCATAGGCGGTTTCCGTGCTGTAGATTGTCTCCGCCGCAACGAGTTTATCAGGAAGCGAAACTCGATCTGGAGAATACCCTTGGATGAGAATGGCGTCAAGAACGTCGCTGATCAGTGAAGTATCGAATGAGCGAACGAGGGAAAGCTTATCATTAAGCGGGGTGATTTCCTTTGCCGGATCGCCAATGGGACCAGGAGCGAGCTCAATCGTTTCCTCGTAGGGAATGCCGACGTTAAGTTGCCGATCGTACTCCTGGCCGGACAATGGCGGCCACGGAGTTGCAGCATCTCGTTCGACGTTTTCTTTTCGATCCTCGTTACGAGTGGCAATGCTAACCTGAGATTCGAGAACCGTAGTCGAAGTGGAGTCGGCTTCGGTTCCGTTAGGAACTCCTTGGCTAGTGCGGTTGATTTTAACCGACGCGAGAAAGCGCTCCGGAATAACCGAGGCGATTCCTCTCGCTAGTCCTTCGAGTAATGGTCCACGGTTCTTCATGAGTTGTGCCGACGGAATTGTTCAAACGACATAATGTCCCAATTAAGTAAAGTTTGTAGGCCAGCGTCTCGGAGGTCTGTAGGAGGAGGCAGGTTGCCTTCAGTGCGGGGAACGAATTGCTGGAAGTGCACGTTGAGGGAACAAACAGTTGCCCAAAGTAGGTATTCTGCCCCTTGGGTGGTCCATGTATCTTCAACTGGCGTAGGATCAAGGTCAGCTGCGGCCCAGTCAGCAGCAAAAGTATAAACCTCTAAGCCCAGGGTCAAGGTAAAATCGGCCTGTTTAGGCACGAGGTAGACATTGCGATTAGCAAAGGTGACGCGTTGTGAACCGCACAACCCCGCAATGGCTTGTCCATCGGTAGGATACCGAGGCAAGAAACCTGGTTTCTGCATCCGCTGCCATTCGAGAGACGCGGCAACTGTGGTCCAGTCGATCGGCCTCAGGTTGCCATTTTCGTCAAACAATCCAACTTCGATGATCGACTTGACTAATGCCGAATCATCGTCGCCGTAATAAGTTGCATCGTCAAGGCTCCCTCCCGTGACTCCATCGACTTCAAGTTCAACCAACGCACGACTGAATTCAAAGTTGTATAACTGTTCAGCATTGCGTCGGGCACGATTCGCAGCCGACAGCCAGAGGTCTTGACTGTTTTGGGTGAGGTCAGCCACCGTAACGCCAAGATAACTAGCCGCGTCTGTTTTGATTTCGAGAAGGTTCACGAGAAGGAGAATTTGACGAAACTACTTAGAACTCCTGACCCTGGGTGCCAAACGGCCCCTTGGGTTTCGCGTTCTTGCCGCGGAAGGCTTTCTGTTCGTTGGTGCCGGTAATGTTGTCGGCTTGGTCCTTGGCGGTGGTGCCGAAGAATTTCTCCCGGTTGAAACCGCTAGGCGTGTTGAAGGTTTTGTCGGAGACCGACTCACCAATCATGTTCTTGGACATAGGATTTTGTGGTTTGTTGTTATGCCGGACCACGGCTGATTGCCGTGCCCTCGACGAGGATGTAGGTGGCCGCGGCGGTAACGTCCACCGGAGCCGGGGCCGCAGCACCGTCGAAGAGGAGAACAATGTTGTTCACTGGATCAACGGCAGCAGGATAGCCCTTGTTGTTGGAAGCGTCCACGAGGTTCGAGACGCGAAGGAGTTTGTCGACACCGAGGGCCGCCGCTGTGATAGGATTAGCGGCAGTTCCTTGGCCGGTTAGGACAAGCTTGAGACGACGGCAGATCACCGTCCGGTCGTCCTTCCCCCGAGGATAGAACTCGGAAGAAGGATTGTCCGGATAGAGTGACACCGCGGTTGTTGCGAGTGCACTCATGGTGGTTACAGGCTGATGCTGCCCAGGTCGCCGACGAACATGTGCGCTTCGGGATACGGGAACTCAAGGCCGGCCTCGGTGAGGTATTGGTCCTTGCGTTTATCTGCATCAGGCAGCTGAATAAGCGGCATGATGTCCGTGTCACGGTCCTCCATCGGCCGGTATTTGATATACCCGAGGTCGATATAGAACGCGCTGTTGCGCATTTCGGGATTATTGAACAACGGATGCATTTTGTAATACACGTCGCCGGTCAACGAAGTCCGCTTCGTCATCTTGAAGTCCCAGCCCTCGTATTGCTCCCCACGGAGCTGAGTAACTTGGACGTCCTTGCCATACCGTGCGTTGACTTTGCCAATGTAGCCAGGGCCGCAGAGGCAGAGTTTGCAGAACTCGGTGGAGTTCGTGCGCTCGAACGGCAACGCTTCAATGGCCTCGAAGTCGTCCTTGGAGATCGACGTCGAACCAAGGCGAATGATGCGTTTGTCGGGATACGCCCGGTAGTCGGTTTGGGCGGTGACATCCGTAGCGTTTTCGCGGTAGTCGAAGGCGCCGCCGTTGCCAACGGAACCTTTTTCCCACTGTTTGAGGAACCACAGGGCGCCACCGACGTAGCCACGACGAACGGTAGAACCGGTGTCGGGGTCTTCGACGGCTTCCGTCCGTCGGTCGCCGAACAAAAACGCCCATTCCATACCGGCAAGGTGGTCGATGCCGTTCTTCTTGAGTTGGTTTTTGTAGTCGCCGGTTTTGTCGTACTTAGTGGGCTCCTTCAGCGCCGTGCCGGTCATCTCCCACGCAGTTTTGAAAATCTGCGTGTAGTTAAAGATTTCCGACGGGAACCGATAGCGGCCCGTGCGCGAACGAGAGCCTTCAGCGAAGGCCGAACCAGCGTGGACGACAGGAAGTCCGACCGTGAGCGTGGCGGAGTTATTGGTAACAGCTCCTTCCGCACTCGCGATGACTTTAATTTCGATGTAGTCGCCGGTGCCGACGGTTTCCCCCTTGGTAACCACGAGACCGGAGATTTCCGTACGAACGGAAGTCGCCGCAATGTTAAGGTTGTGGACCTTAACCATGTCGTCGAGTTGGAACTGATCCGCGTCGTAGACATACATGCGGTAAGTGGTTCCCGCGGTTGGAGTGAACGTGTTGCCGCTGGATTCAGCGCCGCCGGCGGTATAGAACACGTTGTTGGCAGTTGGACCAGTGATGGTCACCGTCCGGCGCTGAATCCAGCGCTCTTCGTTCCATCCGTATTGCGGATGGCTGGTGTTGTCAGGGTCTGCGAGGGATAGGAATCCCGTGAGCGGAGCCGTGCCGTTCGGGTAGGAGTAGAAGACCCTACGCCGGCTGTTCTGGCTCCAGAAGTTATCGAGTTGTTCGCTCGATTCAAGTCCTAGTGGCATATGTTTTGGTTAGGTTTTGGCTCCGCTTCGGAGGGCCTAGGCGTCAAGCAACGCAGCGACACGGCTTCCGCCGTTGGCTGGGGCTGGCGTCCGAGCGCCTCCACCACGAGAGCCAGAGGCTCCACGCGGCAAAGAGCCGGGTTGGTTTTGCGCAGGTTGATGTGGGTTCGCTGAGCCTGCACTCAGCTTAAATCCAGGTTGGGTGATTCCGACGACCTGTTCAACGTGCTGGACAACAGCGTTGAAAAGGCTTTTCTCGTCGGGAAAGCGGGCGTTGGAAGTCTGGAAATGCGCAATGACCTTGTCAACGATCGGGCGCAGTTTGTCGAGCCCCGGATGTGCGGTATTCATACGGGTCATGAGAGCTTCGTTTTGCTGTTGGGCGAAGTGCTGCTCAAACGGAGACATGCGCTCCAAGATCGCTGCGTCACGTTCGGAAACGAAACGGTCGGTATACGTGGCGAACTGGGCCATGAGTCCATCGCGAAGCTGTTCAAACGCTTGTTTTTGGGTATCCGCGTTGTTGAAACGAGTGACCCATTCGTCGGAGATTTCGAATACACGAAGGTCCTTGCGGGCCTGTGCGATCTCGGCCTCGGTAGGCGGACGCTGGGGTTGATTCTGCTGAAAGACAGAATGGAGTTCCGTCGCGATGGCCCGAGGATCAAAAGTAGGCCCAGTTTGGGCCGGTTGAGGGGAAGGATTCTGGTCACCGCCGGAATTGCCCTCAACAGGAGGAACGTCGTTACCGCCGGGGTTGCCGTCTTCGTCGAACATGAACATCGGCGACTCAAAGGCGCCAAACAATACTGAGAATTTTCGTTTCATTTTAGTTATTGGTTTCCGGACGATTTGATGTGCTGCTCGACTTCGTCGATGCGGCTTTTCAGGATGTCGCGGGCGTCCTGAAATCGGTTAGGAAGCGGAAGAAGTGCTCTTCGCATTCCGTAAAGTTTTGCAAGTTCGAGAAATTGGTCCTGGTTGCAAGGCTCGAACGAGGCGATTTCATATTCGACCTGAGCGATTTCCGTTTTGCAACCTTCGAGGTAGCCTTCGTGAGCAGGGGAGTCGATGAATGCTTCAAGGGCAGCAAGGTGCAATTTGAGCTTCGGCAACCGCTCGACGTCAGGATTAAGTTCTTTAGGCTGCGACATTTGAAGGAGAAGGTTGAGGTTCGGGCATCGGAGGCATAAGAGGAGGAGCGCCACGTGCGACGTTCTGGGCTAACGAAAACCGGGAGACGTCGCCTGCTCCCCGGAGATTCATGATCTCGGACAACATAACGCGAGGATCGACGTCGAGTTGCATAGCGGCGGCGGGGTTTGCGAGGACTTGGCCGAACAGTTCTTGAAGTGCTTGTGCAAGATAGCCTTTTTCGGACTGTAAAGTGCCGTCGAAAGTGAAGTAGTCCGCGTTGCAGATGACTTCTTCCGGAGTGCCCTTGAAGGCGAGGTAACGGCGAGGATCTTGTTGCGCGGCGGTGCCAATGACGAGATTAAAACGGTCCTCGGGCAGCTGTTGGCGAGAGTTCGAAGTCATCATCATTGCTAAGGGGGCGAGGCCTTCGTTGAAGATGAGCTGCCCATGCATACGCATACGGCCAGCGGAGCCCGAGGTGACGACTTCAGTTTGTCGAGCAGAACGACGTCCGGAGGAGTATTGTCCCATTGCGTTGCCGTTGATGCCGGTGACAACTTCCATCACCTGCGAAAGCACTTGAGCGTCGTTCACGTGACCAGAAGTGACTTCGTTAGGGTTGAGGGGCATAATGGCGCGGTCCATCATGGCGCCGTTAACCCCGCTGCGCATGTAAATGTCTCCTTCGGAGTCGTAGGACTTCATATCCACGAGCATCGGATTAATGAGGTTGCGGCCACGCATAACACGGCGGACGTCGGTGATGCGAGAATTATAAAGCCACGAGATAACCTCTTGTAGACGATAAATGAGGTCGGCGAGGCCAAGGTTAAGCGTGTGGTGCATGTCAGGGGAGAACTGACTCACCGTCTGGTCAAACATATCATGCCACGCGTAAGCAGGTTCCGCACGGATAATACGGGAATCGTTCGCGTACCAGATGACATACATGATCGGGAACTCTTCCGGGCCAAGGGTCTTCTTGCCTTCCCCGTCGAGTTTAAAGTCCTTCGGCACAATGCGGACTTTCATCTTAGTAACGATAGCGGAGCCCTGCGATTGACCACAAGATTGACTAATCACGGAACGTTGAGAGAAGTCAAGCACGGTTCGTGTCTCTGCGCCACGCATTTTGGCCCAATTACGAGGAAGCGGCGGCACGTATTGAATACCATGGACTTCGCCGACGGACTCGAGTTGCTTAAGAGAACCAATGGTGAATTCTTCTTCGGTTGCGCAGAATTCACCACGTTGGAATTCAGTCATCGGAAACGTGGTGTCAGGGAAGAACCGATAAGGAGAGATCGGCTGGACTCGGTTGCCTTCAAACTTCACGAAGTCTTGCCACTCCATTTGCTGGACAGGGGATGGAATAACGAGGTTGGAGCCAGCTAACGGCACGTAAGCACGTGTGACATCGCGAGTCCACATACACTCGGTTACACCGAGACCAAACCGTGAAGTATCAAGAAGTTTTTGATAAAGAACGCCCGCCCAGTTAGCTTGACGAAGGTCGTATTGCAGCATCGTCTCGACGTCCATGTGCTTCGTGCCGTGGTCTTCGCGGCCCGTAGGAACGACCTCGAAGAATGTCCGGTTCTGCATGAACGTGAGGAAAAGGAACGAAATAAAGGTTTGACACTGAGCAAAAGTGTTCGGGGTGATCATCTTCACCGGCTTGCCTTGTTGCGCCGCTTTGATGTCGTCGCGGTCGAGGCAGCGAATGCCCCGGTAGACGAGGTCTTGAACATCCCAGTCGGAATATTTTTTGCTCATGTCGCCACGAGAGCGACGCACGAGTGCCTTGCAATGCGAGAGCAAGGCTTCGTGTTCGGGTGTGAGTTGTTCCTTTGAAAGGAAATCAAGGACGTCAGAGGTCATTTGAGAAAAGAGGTTACGTCACGACGATCGCGGTATTCGGTGGTGTGGAGGACGTCGACGTTATCGCGTATGATATACGGCCGAGAGGGTTGATTAAGTTGAATCGGGACGTAATGCAACCCGTTGAGAACCGCACGATAGAGATTTTCCATCATGTGGTTGTCGGCGTCCTTAGGCTCGTTGGTTTTGAGATCGTAGACGTAATGGGTGAATTCGAACAACGTGCGGGCGCAGCGGGGTGAAATGTAGATGGTAGGCAGCCGAGTAACGGAATGCCGTTCGTTGAGTTTTTCTTTTACCTTCGAGACCCCGAGGGTGAGGTCTTTCGACGCAGGAAGGAAGAAAAGATTATGCGCGATCCACTCCTCTTCGATGTCAGCGGTGCCAGTGACGGGATTTTTAATAAACGCCCGAGGATCGGCAAGATAGTCGACGACGTGACGCCCAGCGGTCTTGCGTTTTAGCAACCCGCAGTTGGGGGTGATAAGCGGCTCGCAGAAGAGTTCGTCATAAACGAATGCTGTTCCATCGGGTGCGGTAGCGAAGAACAACAATGCCTGAGGAACTCGTGCTCCGTGAACGTCCCAGAACACACGGATTGTGTAGTCTTTGGGGGGAAGCCAATAGTCGTCCCAGCCTTGCGGCACGTCGGCCAATACGTGAACGTCATAAATGAATTCTTTGTAAACCATGCCAGCAAGAGCCAACGGCAGGCCGTGGAACCGACATTCGATTTCCTCACGTGTGAGTTTGGACTTGAAGTTGGCTTTGCCGGCTTCGTCGATGTGAGGGTTATCCTCAATTGAACCGGTGATGATGTAACGGGTAATGAAGGAGTTGTTGTCCTTGATGAATTCAAGCCCGTCGGTGGCGTCTTTAATGATATGCTGGCCGTCGGGGACAAATTCGTCGTTCATCCACATCTCGTCGATCGGGGTGCAGGTGAACCAGAAAGCGCCGTTCCGGTCCGTTAGGCCACGTGAATGAGCTTTCCACATGGAGTTGGGGCAAGGCTCGTCAACGTGGATGAAGTCCCAATCCGACGATTCAGCACCCATCTTGTTATGTTTGTAAGATTCAACCGTGTCGATATAAAGAACCGAACTGCCCATGCCATCGGCACGTTTGACGAAGATTTGAACAACATGAGAGCCGCGAGTTAAAACAACTTTTTCGACCGCGTCACGAGGAATAAGTTTGAATAGCTTGCCCCAGGTTTCGAATGCTCCTTCGCGATTTGTGTGGATTTCTTTCGCTTTGTCCCAGTCGACGACGAGTAGAAGGCCCTTTACAGGACGCTGCGGAATACCCTGGCGAACGAGAGGATGGTTTTCACCGCCTTCGTGATGCCGAACGACGTTGCGTTTGCCGTCAAGCACGTCAAATTCGTATTTATACCATTCGCGCTGGCCACGGAGCCAAGCTACGTCTTCGGCTGCGCCACTATCGGATTTACCGAATCGGTTGCCCGTGCGAAGGTAACGGCCGTTGGCGAGAGAGCAATGAAATTTGTCCTGCTTCGCGTGTGGACGATAGAAATTTACCCCGTGAGTTTCCTGCAATTCCTTCAACCGCAGGAGGCCCTCTTTCTTACGCCGGAGTTCTTGGACCTCGAGAAATGCCTCAACGTCGAACACGGAGGTTCCGACTTCCGCAGTAGGGGCAGAATTGTCGGTCGGCTCGAATTGATTCGTCGCAGGATTCACAAAAAGTAAACTGAAGTGGAACGTGATTAACCGACGGAGGGGAAGTCTTTTTCGTCGAACAAGGTGTATGTGAACTTGTTCCCGTATCGTTTTTCGGCTGCATAACAGATGGACATGAAGTTGTCGAAGGAGGTTGAGTCAGCGAAAACTTGACAGCCGGCGGAATTACGGTCGACAAAGACGGAGCGCCCATTCCGTGAAGCGCGATGGATGTTGATGCCGTAGTCGCCCGTGGTAATTGTTTTTGGGTCGTAGTCGAGTGTGGCGTTACGGTTGCCGTCGCGATAGACTTTTACGGGGCCTCTGCGTTGGCACAGAGCTTTGTAGGCACCACGATGGTAGTCGATCGAGTAGACGGGATATTGACCAGGAACAAGGATGGCGGCACCCTTCGCGTTGAGGGGGTTTTCGAGCCAAGGGAGGCCAGGGTCGGTGGTAGCGGACCAGAGATTGACAATCGGGGAGCCGTGATGTTCGTAGACGACGCCGAGGCTATCGTCGAAAAGGTTTGTTTTTCCGTTGGCTTTGCGAACACCGAACACGTTGAGGTTGAGATCGCCAACGTAGAATTTATAATTCTTGTTCGCGAAGGCGGATTTGATTTCGTCGTAGGTGGGCATAATAAACTAGGCTCAAAGTGGGCCCTAAGGGATAGCGCCTACAGCTGGAACTGCTGCGGCTCCAACCACCGTGGTTCCTAAAATATACTGACCAACTTTACCCAAAGTGGTGCCGAGCCCCGAAAAGAAGGCGTCCCACGCATAGGACGCCCTCTGGGATGCCATAAGAGGTTGCTGCGTGGTGGTCGTCACTCCATCCTTTACAGTGGTTGTTGTGGCGAACAGTCCCTCGTAGCCTGTCGGCATGGACCGATCCACGACGACCTCATAATCACCCTTCTTCACAGTGACCTTGCTAGGGCCGAAATTGTCGTTCCCGTTTTGATATGCTGTTGCCATGAATTCTACGTTTGTTCCCTTGCTCGTCGTTCCTGCAATTGGCACACTAATCCGCTCTCCTGGACCAGCAGCACACCCGCTCAACAACATCACCAAAAGCAAAACCACCAGCAACTGTTGGTTATCCTTTTTGGTTTCCACGGCGAATGAGGGTTGATTTAACGTGTTCACGAATAGGTTGTGGCTGGCGAGACGAAGTCTCAGGAAGGTCACGAATTTGTTGTTCTTTGCGTTCTTCGGCGGAAAATACCTCCGCGGCTTTTCGAGTTGCTTTAGCGACGTCGTCACGTTTTGACGAAGGAATCTTGAACCAGATGGTTCGCCAAAACTTTCCTCCGATCCAACCGCTCATTTGCCCTTAACCTCAGCAGAACGGGTGTTGGTTAGAAGTCCGGCGAGAACGCCAGAGAATAAAATAAGTACGTCCTTAAGAGACGAAAAGACTTCAGTAGCTTCAAGCCCACGAATAGCCATAAAGCACATAGTGGAGGAGATGCCAATGACCACGATGGCGATTGTCCCAATAACGAGATAGATAACCGGCTGCGGGGTTTTCATAGGAACCGGAGCCGTAGCCGGAAGGTCACTCCTCATTTGAGAATCCCTTTCCATTGCAACAATTGAACAACGAGGTCGATTCCCTTGTCGATGTCGTCGGGGGTGAACCTTTTAAGGACTTCAAGTTGTCCGGCGACCCAGAACTTTTTATCGGGATTTGTGTTGAATTCGTGCGCAGCTTCTTTGACAAGAGGAATCGCCGTCATAATTAAGACGCGGTTCTTCCACAAAAACAAAAGAACATCGGTGATGGATTTCATTAGAAGGAACGATTGCGAGCCTGGGAATCTTTGATTTTGCCGACGTCAGCGGAAAGCATGTTTTGTCCGTTTTGCACTGTTTCGAGTTTGACTTCAACGCTGACGAGGCGGCCGTTCATTAACCAGACTTGAGCCGCAATGAACGAAGCAACACCAATCAGAATAGCGAGGAGGAGAGAGTTGAGTTGCGAAGCCGTTGACGGGAGGGTCGTTTTTGGAGGCATAGGCTAGGAGTTGAATAGAATCCATTCGCCGACGAGGCCACTAATGGGCACCGCGGTATTCGCTGCGAGGTTGGTGATCTCGGTTCCGTTGAGGACTCGGTCGTAAACTCGAACGTCTTTGAGATAGCCCTGCCAGGCGGTGTCAGGGTTCGAGTCGAGGTTGGCCCCGATACAAAGGCCGAAATGAATGGTGTCCCAGGCGACTGGAGTGTCGGACCCAATAGAGACCCCGTCAATGAAGACCTCACAAGTCGTGCCGTCGAAGGTAGCGATGACGGAATACCAGGTGTTAACCGAAAGGGCCTCAGAAAATGGGAAGTCATCAGCCCAACCAGCGTATTGGACATGAGAAGAATCAGCGGAAAGGACCTGAGCGTTTTCATCGTTCTGGGTGCCGTAGGCCAAGAACGAACGGTTGGACGGAGACGCAGGAAGTGCAGACGTTGGGCGAATGCGAATCGACAGCGTGCGAGGTTCGTCGGCGTCAGGGAGGAACTCATCGGAGCCGTTGAGATATGCACCGGAGGTGAAATACGCACCAAACTGCCCAACGGTTACACCGTTGTTGGTGAGATCGGCACCGTTGCCAGAGGAGTCTTCGAGGGTGATTTCGCCAGGAGTGGCTTCTCGATAGCGTTCGTAGAAATCCGCCTGTCGGGCAAAGGTGATTTTCTCGACGCCGGAACCAGCGTTATAGGCGATAAGCCAACGACGAGTGGTGGGATCGAGAACCAAGAATGGGCGCCAGACGTTGACGGACTCGAAGCCGCTGTCGGAGAGAGAAATATAAGGGTTGTAGGAGGATTTTGTCCACGGCCCGATGGGATAGTCCGCAGTAGCGAAGCCGATTTGGGAACCGTCAGGTTCATCACCTGAACCACCGGACGGACGCTCAGCTGCGCCGTTGTAGACGTTGACCCACTTCAGTCCGATTCGGCGCACGTTGCTTCCGCCGAGCCATCCGTAGTCCCAATCGCCAGAGTTCGTAGAAGGGTTGAGCACCGCGCCGAGCTTTTCGAATCCAGAAGTTGGAATTGTTGATGTGGCTAAGGCAATCCGAGAAGCGTAGCCGTAGGTGGCGTCCTCGTCCGTCGGAAACGCCATGTAGAAAAGATAAATGTGGCCGTTGTAGAACAACGCGCTAGGGGTGTCCACCCCGGTCTGGTCAATGCCAGAGTCACCACGAACAAGAACAGGAGGCTCGATTAACGTGAATGGACCCTGAAGGTCCTCGCAGGTGGCGACGTAAATATCTTTGGTCGGATACGAGGAAACGTAAATATGATAAAGGCCGTTGATTTTGACCGGCACCCCATTTGGGTCCAGCAAAAGCGACGGCTTGTGGTAGCCGGGAAGGAAGGCGACGCCAGGGGACCACGGACCTTCGAGGTTGTCCGCCGTCATCGACGCACAGCAGAGCTCCGGTGACGTAGTGAAGTAATACATCACGTAACGGGAATTATCTTCGTCCCAGAAGATTTGCGGGTCTCCGCAGATGCCGCCATTCTCCACGATGATTTCCCCGCTCCGCATGAAGGCGTTGCCAAGGGGCCAACTTACGCCAACGCCGCCCGACGAAGCGTTGGCAAGAAGTTCCACGAAGCCCTCAAAAGCCGTCCACGGAGTGCCGGCTGCTAGTTTCTCGTTGAGAAGCTCACGAAGTTGAGAAGACATGGAAGTAAGTTAGGCGACGATGGCATTCAGGAGGACTTCAGCAGCAGCTTCAAGTTCGGTCCAGACTTCGCCGTTAGCGAGTTGTTCGTCGAGCTTTTGCTGAAGTAACGAAGAGGAGTCGGGCACAGCGAAGAAGGGTTAGAAGGGCGCTGTGGTTCCCGACTTGATTTCGATCCCGGTGGTCGGAGTAAGGTAGAACTTCACCGAAGTCGAAGTAAGCACCAGGGAGCCGGTGACCGGGTTGTTCGTGGCAGACGTAATCGCAGGATTGGCTTGCCAAGAGGTGGTGCCAGAGGGGCCGGTTTTAACGAACAGGGAGCCAGTCGTCTTGTCGACGCAGATGTCGCCGGGGTTGCCGTATTTGCCGTTGGTGTTCGGGTTGCCATCCGTGTTGTAGATCACGCTGACGTCGGGTCGATACTGCTGGCTCTGAGCGGAGGAGGAGCCAACGAAGGGGAGCGTAGCACACGCGATGATAGTGGCGCAAATAACGCTTTCGAGAAGGTATTTAAATTTCATGGGTAGGTTGGTTTTTCGAGGTTTTTGATTTCGCTCCTGAGTCGATTGGCCTCGACAACCGGGTCTCCGGAGAAATTGATATTTTTGGATTCGATGCGTTGGATTGGCTTGCCAACATTCGGCGCACGGTCGAGAATGGCAATAGCCGCAGCAACGCGGATGGACTTCCCCGCGTCCAGGTCGTCGCGAACTTCAACGAGGGTATTAAGCGAATTTAGGGCTTCTGCACGAAACTGCTCCGAAATATCCTGCCCCTCTTCGAGCATGATGTCGGAAACGGTTTTTTGAAACCACGGCTGACGAAAAAGCGTCTGAACCTGGCTCTCGCTTTTATCCAGAAGGTCCGCGATTTGCTTAAGGGACCACTGAGCTGACGCCACCAACTGCGCGGCTTTACGATGCCACGGGAGTTCGGCCTGAATAATCCGAGTTTGGGGCTTCCCATGAAACGAGGATAAAACCCCATACGAACCAGGCCCACTTTGGGCCCCCGGTGGGAGGATTTCAATCGCCGTCGTATCTCCGCTCATTTCCACAGCATCGCCAGCGCCTCCGTTGGCCAAGGAAGAACGTCCACCCCGTGGCCGCTCGGCATCTCGCCAACGGCTTTCGCCTCCGCCCCGTCGGCTCCGCGGCAATTTTCCTTTGTCTCAACCTCTTCCATCCCCGCTACTATACACCCACCCACCTCCCCCGGCTACTTTTTTACAAAGGAAAATTGCTTATTTTAAGTTTATATTTTGCTTTTGGTTTGCGGTAGGTTGGACGTGCGGGGACCTAGGTCTGTTATACACTATGGCTGTGACTTGCTTGGGGCAAGGGTACCCCTTCGAAACCCCCGCCCCAGGCTGCGCTCTATATGGATAGCGGTGATCCGCTAACCGATTGGATCTCTGATAGGATAAGGGAAGCGCGGGTGCCCGAAAGGCCCGCTGATAAGAAGAGGGGAAGGAGGGACGAAAGCTGGAGGTCAGGCGTTGAAAGGAGGCCCATAGTGGTCTGAGGATACAGACGCCGCTCCCGTAGGCAACCCAGCAAGGCAAAGCCCTTGAGGAATGATGACTTTAGTCAAAGCTTACGATTTCGTCCTTCCCTTCCCTCTTCTTTGAGAGGATAGAGTTGAGCCCGGACGGTAGGCTATGAAAAATCTACTAATCGCAAGCTCGAAATTGGTGCCCGAAATTAACTGGACGGATTTTTGCCGGATGGTTATGGAGTGCGCACAATTTGATCACCAAGTCGAAGTTTCCATGATGGAAGCGGTAAGCGGACCCGGTTGCGTAAATTACGCAATGAAGGTTTCGGGAACCGATGAAAACTTGGAAAAGTTCGCAAACTCACTCACAATGGCACTAATGCCTTCAAGGTGGTGCTTTACAGAAAGCACTCCTACGGGAGGATGGAAACTCAGTAAGGAATACGCTTCCTAGCCACCCCGCCCGCGTTCGATTCTATTCTCTTAGTTCATAGCAAGGAGAAAGGAAAATGAGGGAGGAATGACCTTGGAAACAATTACGTTTCCCTGCTCGTTCTCTTCGTCTTTCCGTCCTTTTTCCTATACTATGAAAATCAAAAACAACTGGAATGTTGGAAATTTCGACGTAACGCTGGTGACCGAGGTGAGCGCCGAGCAAGTGGAAACGCTCGTAGCGAAGGGGATTTTGCAGGTTGCGCAACGTCAGAGCGAAATCGACAAGGTTCTCGGGATTGTCAAGAAGGTCGGTGAGAAGACCGTCCGGACGGGCACGAAGCGCGGCGAGGTGGAATTTAAAGATGCCATCGCTGACGCGCTGAAGGCAATTTTCCTTTGTATGGAAGTCGGAGACGACAAAGGAAAAATCGATTCCGAGGTGACGGTGACGGAATACGTTCCGACGGCAGCCGGGCCTAAGTTCGCCCGGGAGAAGAGTCTTCTGGCCGAGAAGGTGGCCGGAGGGGCGACGCTGGACGCGATCGCCAAGAAGGTCGGGTATGAAGGGGACACGACGGATGAGGAGGGCGCATACACGACGGAGTTTTTGGCCTCGGTCAAGGTGTTCTTGGACGCGGTCCTGAAGGCGGGGATTTGACGAGAGGGAGGGAGCAGAGCTCCTAGACGTGGAGGAGGAGGACAGGGAGACTTGTTCTCCTCCTCAGGTCTATGAGAACGATATACGACGGCGGGCGGGGGACGCTAGCGTCCTGGCAAGGGACGATGGTGAGGGAGGAGAGGGTAGTGCATTGGAGTTGGGATGAGACGGCGGACAGGGAGCAGCGGCGGGCCAACGCGAGGCAGAGGCGCAGGTCTGGAGGGAGAGGCCAGAGGTCTGGTGCAACGGTTGCACTGAACGAGGCCAAGAGAAGGGCCTTGTTAGAGGCGATGGGGTAGGATAGGGATAGGCCCTTATAGCATCCCTCCCTCCTTTGGGGGCCGGGGCTTAAGGG